>OJDV01000089.1_pt1 | contig 52828 bp, 67 predicted proteins | sample 1592911 | NCBI WGS metagenome assembly OJDV01 (sample SAMN05416860, study PRJEB24817) | seawater metagenome | isolation source: Sea water | place: Canada:Atlantic | collected 2013-11 | reverse complement strand
GGAGCGGCTGATCGTAGTTGTCGAACCGATCATCTCCTGTCATGCGAATGTTGCCGCCTGCGGGCATTACGTGTACCAGCATCGAGTGCTGCCACTGTATAGCTTCTGGACCCTGCGTGATGGCACGCAGGGTATCCAGTAGGTAAACCTTCTGTTCCTGCACGGAATCAAACTCCGCACGTGTCAGGGGAAACGCGTACATGATTTGATATACAACCGTGGACAACATTTCCCTGTCGATGACTAGGATGGGTTCGTTGCCTCGGCTCTCGATGGCTTTGATATCAGGCGCGAGGGGGATAGAGGAGTACACGTAACAGAAGTCAGCCATCACGTTGAGTAGGTTCGTGATAGGTGGGATGTTCGTGGTGTACGCAGGTGACCAGACAAGTTTGGAGTTCTCAACTTCGGGACGGCTCCCGCCTTGCCTCAGAAAGAAGTCCCTAAACCCCTCGAGCCCGTCAGACGGGAACCGCAGGTATACACCTTCAAAGCCCTCGAGCGTTGAGAATTTGGCGGCGGCTAGCTCAGCTACTGTTGATTTACCAACACCGTCCCCGCCCTCAATTACGATTGATCTAAGCATTTCTCCAGGTATGTATCGAGTGTCATAATCTTAATAGTGACGCTCTCTCCTTGCAGGATAAGCGCCTCGTTGTTTTTCAGGGTCTCCAAGAACTCTGTGATGGTTACTGCTTTGCCACACGAGATGTGGGGGTCTTTGGGTTCTATATCACACAGTTCTTCAGGGACTGCGGCGAACAGGATCGAACTCCCATTAAAGTCGTCGGGACGATCATCCCAGCCAAACAGTACGGCGAAGAACTCTTTGTTTTTGTCCTTCGCCTGCGCCGCTGCTTTGGTGAACCAAGCGGTGTCGAAGACGAGCTCCTTTTGACGGGTACTCTTGACTTCGACTAACCACTCTTCGTCGTTCAGATCACCCTTGAAGATGTATCCGCAGCCGGATCCGGGCGTGACATCAAGCCCCGTCCACATCGCTAGCTTCTGCTCCATCTGGGCTCCCTGATTCCGGTTCCTTCCGTTCGTCAGAAACGAGTCCTTTCGCAAGACTCTCTGTGGCTGGTTTTCTTCCAGCTTTCTTTTTAGGTCCCTTTCCCAGCATGACTGGTTCGGAGACTCTGATCCTCGATTGAACATTGCTGCCAACGAGCTTTTCTGCTTCTTCATACATCTCCAGGATGGGATCGTCCGTGAACGGTGTGTAGTTGTACAGTTCGGGGCGAAGGTGCTTACGCAGCGTCGGAGGGTACTTCGCTGCGTAGATGGGGAAACGCATAAGGTGTCCCACATCTCGTCGCGATAGGAACTGAGCGATCTCAGATACCTTTGAGAACTCCCGCCCGAAGATCACGTACTTGTTGCTCTTCTTCTGGAACCAGCGGTCGTCGAGCTTACCCAACTCCTTCAGGAACGAGAAGATCTTAGAGCCTTCGTCTGTATCACCAGGTCCGTACTCGACGCCTTTGTGCGTATACGGGTTGGTGTAGAACCGATAGGATGCACGAGCGCCTGTGGCGCCGCTCTCCTTGTCCTTCTTCACCGCCAGCGTGGAATCCCCAAACTTGTACGTAGGGTCATTCGGATCGAACTTGCCGTCGTTGTACTTCGTCTTGAGATCCCAACTGATCGAGTTGTTGTACTGCAGCGCCTTACCTCCAGTCTCCTGAACAGGAGTACCGAACGGGCCAGCAAAGCCGCCAATCTTAACTCGATACTGGTTGATCATCAGGAGCGTAGGCGCGACACCATCTAGGTTAGCCGCCTCACCCTGTGCACCAACAACTGCTGTGACGAACTGACTGATGGCCTTTGCGTGGTCACCAATCATCATCTTACCTTCTCGCCGGCTGTTGGGGACAAGGTTAGCAAGAGAGTCAATGACCACTAGGTCAACACCTCCGCCGCGAATCATGTTCTCTACAACCACACGAGCTTGGTCAGCATCAGCACCACGGATAAGGACGAAGGTTGAGTCCGGCGTGAGCCAGACATTCTCCATCACCTCTTCAGCGTGCTCGCCTTTCTTCTCGTCGAACTCCGGATCAATGTTAACGCCCCAGACATTTGCCCAAGCAGGGTCGAACGAATTCTCTGAGTCCAGCAGGAGCACGCGCATGGGGTCGTTAGCACCGCACTTACACGTCTTCACTACCTCCCCCGTCCAGTCATGGACAAAGTCAATGATGGGGGTCATGCACTGCCTACACGTACGATGAGCCGAACCCATCATAATATACGACAATAGTGACTTACCTTTGTGTGCCTCGCCCAGCAGCTGGATACGCGACCCAAACATTGGGCGGAGGTTAACGTCTACTTCAAAGAGACCCGTTTGAAAGATAGACTTCCTGAATGATGTGGCATCACTGAATGCGGCCAAGGCCCCGCCGTTCTTCACGACAGAGGCCATCTTCACCGCGTCCTTCACGCCGTCGGCCAGCGTGGTGTTTCTTCTGGTGTTGGCTTCGCTCATTCAGTACTCCCGAAAGGGTCCGGTTTGCCGAGTTGCACGCACGCTTTACTCAGAGTGTTTGTGACATAGGTCCCAACCAACTCGTTGTAAGGATCTACTACGGTACGCATGTCCTCGGCGGTCTTGATCTTAGCTGTATCCGCGGGAATAGTCATGCTGACGCTGACGTGCATGCTGGAGAAGTCTCCAAGGATTCCCGGGTAGGTGAAACCGCAATTTACGGTGATCTGATTGTCGCTTTTGGTCATTTTGGTTTTGATAATCTCTTGTGTGTTTTGGAGCTCTCTGGGTTTAGCCCGCGGTGAGGTTTTTACTGTAACTCGGGCAGAGAGCGTTACTGGTCGGCAATGCATTAGTCGAAGTCCGCCCAGGTCAATACCTTGTGTTCGACCACTACTCCATTACCGGAGGGGCAGTATTTATCGTCGAGCTCTAGCTGCTCCTCTGCGAGATCCTCATCTAGGAACACCGCAGAAGTGCCATATTTATCGTCCTCGATGGCGTAGACGTGTGTTGGAATCATAGTTCAAATCCTAAGTCTTTGTATTGTTGGATCCTTTTCCGCGCTTGTCCAGCAAGAACCCGGTTATTTTCAACAACTGGGTCGATGATGAGTGGCTGACTCTTGCCTTCCTTGACTCGCGTGACCCTACCGACAGTCTGGCGGATATCCGATACGGGAGACATCAGAACGGCAGTGTCTTTCCAGGGCACATCTAAGCCTTTAGCCGACATTTTAAATGTAGTAAGGGTGATGGGTCTTTTCAAGGCCTCAACGGAATCCTTGGTTTTAGAGGTGTAGATACCTACGTCGTCGGGGTTGATTTCAGATTCTAGAACCAACTTCAGCCGCTCCAGAGGATCTCTGAACTGGTTGAAGACCATTAACTGGCGGTCATCGTCATGCCTGTACAACTTCAAGATTATGTCTTTGAAGAAGTTCATGTAACTCTCGTCGTCGAAGAGCTCTTTTACGAGCGGTGTCCACATGAGGTCAGGGCCCCACTTGACGCCCTTGTTTCCCATAGGAAGCCGGCCGCCGCAATCAATGGGATACTGATCCCAAAACTCACACTTCTTGCAGTTAGACTTCCATGTCATCTTACGATTCTTGACACAGTAAGCCGTACGGTAGTCCAGGAAGGTGGATTTGAGTTTCACCTTGGGGCGCACAACCTTAGCGGTCATGGTCTTCCCTTGCACCTCAACAGTACCGGCAGCCAAGAACTGCATGAACACCCACTCCAGGCCGTCTCTCCGGTCCTCTGTGGCCGTCAAAGCAATGCTGTGGTGATAGTCCAGGTTGTAGATAGCACGGCAGAAGCGGGGCGCTGAGAAGACGTGAGCCTCATCACAGATCAGGAGATCACAAGGCACCGGATCCTCTACCCACTCTCGCGTCATCAAGGACTGGGCAACAACCAGATCGAACTGGCTGGTGCTGTCCCTGAGTGTGTCAATCTTGTTGGCCTGCGAGTGGAACACGGAATAGGTGGCTCCAGGCAGGAACTCACTTATCCGCTCAGCCCACTGATCAGCTAGCTTCTTCTGATCTACCAGGACGACTACCTTCTTGTAGTTACAGATATCGGTGACAGCGATACCCATACATGTTTTCCCGACCCCGCAAGGGGCTTTGAGGAACAAGCCGCTTTCCGAGGAGAGCAGCTTAACCACCTCAGCCACAGGCTCTACTTGGTAGTCTCGTAGAACGAAAGGCGGCCTTCTATCCTTAGGTACCTTGAACGCGGCTTTGGTGGCTTTGTTCTTCGGAACCCGTAGCTTCCCGCCTACTTCTGCGTAGACGGGGTATCCCACACCCTTACCTTCAGGTACGGCTGTGTATTCACGCCGGTTACCTTCGGTATCCGGGATGTGCTTAAACGCTCTCAGTTTCTTCACTGTGTTTCTCGGCAACAAGTAGCTTGATGAACTCTGATGGCTTGCTGTAATGTGACACCACCAGCCGCTGCTCCGCTCGCGTCACCGCGACATATAGGAGACGTTGTTCTTCTTCTAGACTGAACATGTCTTTGTGGGGTAGCACTTCATCCTCAACCCCAATCAGGAATACCTTAGGGAATTCCAAACCTTTGGCTGAGTGGATGGTGCTGAGGGTCACTCCCTGTCCCAGCTCCTGGGATTCTTTCTGTAGTTGCTTGGTGAACTCAATGTGGTCCAACAACGACTTAGGGTGTTTATGCTCACTCACGATTTTCAGCATCTGGTTCGCAGCCCGCTCAATGTCTGAGGTATCTCGACTGCTGGAGTTTTCTGCTAGCTTGGCGAAGTAGCCTTGCTTACGTGCGGCAGCATAGATCTTGCCGGCCAGCTCTGGGAAGCTAACACCTGGCATCTTAAACGCGTGTAGGAGCTCTGCGAGGTGCTTGACTGCCGTCTTCTGCATCCCACGTAACTTCCGTTGCCGCATTACCTGACGAACGACGTGCTCTGCGTCGTGGCTTGCTGTGTCCGAAACGGCCTGCAACAACCAATCATTCTTCAGGAACCTGTTGGGTCGATTCCAGATATGCTTCAGACTGTCAACATCCGTTGGGTCGCAGAGCAGCTTAGCATAGCTAACCATCATGCGCGTCTCCGGCATATCGAAAAAGGACTGGACGTTACCCGATACAGAGAACGGTATCTTCCGCTTCGCGAGGGCGTTTTGAACCAAACCAGACTGACTGTTAGTACGGTACAGTATGGCGTAGTTCTGAGGGTCTCCCGCTTCCAGTATCTGCTCAGCAACATGCTCAGCTTCTTTGTCGGGTCCCGCGTATTGATGTACAGACACCGGGAACTTAGCCGTCCCCTTAATGCCCGACATTCGAGTCTCGGCTCCGATCGCCTCTAGTATGGAGTTAGCGTTAGCTAGGATCGCATCATTGGACCGATAATTCGTATCGAGAACGATACGGGTAGACTCTCCGAATATTCCATCGAAGTTGTCGATAGTTTCAGGGCGGCATCCTCGCCAAGTGTAGATGGACTGCGAAGCGTCGCCGACCACATACAAGTGGCTTGACTCGCCAGCCGCTAAGAGCTTCAAGATCTCAACCTGCGTGAGGTCGGTATCTTGGAACTCGTCTACCTTGATGATCGGGTAGCGTTCCTGTAAAGCTGATCTCGTGTGCTCACACTCCTTTAGGAGTTGAAGCGTCTTAAGCGCAAGCTCTTCAAAGAACATGAACCCTTCTGCTTTGAGCCGCTTATATACAACTGTGCATACGGTGGCCAATGCCTTTTTATCGGAGGCCGTCACCCAGTCTTCCGGAGAGTGGCCATCCTTGAACAGCGAGCACATGTGCGGGTACACCTCTGTGGTGTCCAGCTTGATGCCACGCTTCCTAATCTCTTGGGCCGCCAGGAGCTCCACCTTGAATAGCTGGTTCTCACTAAGGAACTTAGAGGTCAAGCTCTCAGGAGAGAACTCCTTCAGCACCCTGTAACAGAAACTGTGGAACGTCCCGATAAAGACCGTCTCCGGCATCTCACCGATACGTTCCGCCAGAGACTTCGCAGCCTTACGGGTGAATGTGATAATCAATAGGCGGTCATAACCCGCCTTTACCAGCAACTTGACTCTCTGTCCTAGAACTGTGGTTTTTCCTGCACCTGCAACAGCTACGACGACACAATGCCTATCCTTCGTCGCGGCTACCGCTGACTTCTGGCGTTCGGAAAGTTGATTCATGGGTTTTTGGTGGGATGACCGTGAGGACATCAATTACTTGAGCGATTGAGCCGGCTAAGAGGTTAGAGATCCCGCAGTGGTTATTTAGCGTTGTCCAAGACGTCGCTACCCCTGCGGGATCTTCTCTATGGAACAGGACATTACCCAAATCGCAGTTGGCCTCGTGGATAAAGCTGTCGATGAAGAAGTCTACAGCAGAACCTAGTTGTCCTTCTCGGAAGGCAACGTTAGCCGCCAAGTCTTCTGTTTTGTTAACTACGAACTCTCCCTCGAAGGGGTAGATGAAGCAGCGCAATTTATACGACACGGCATATCCGCCGGCCAAGGTTGCCAACACACACTGCTTCAGAAGAACTATCTCTAGCTCCTCAGTAGAGGTAATGCTGGATCTAAACTTACGATTCGGGCTAGTCATTTTAAATCATTCCGGCATCAAGCATTTCTTGACGTGACATTACACGGGTTTTGCCTGGTTCCGGACGTTGCTTAGGGGGAGGGTCATGCGGAATAATGGTTTTGCAGAACGCTACCTGCTCTTCAGTAAGCTGGGCTGCCGCGGCTTTCACCTCAACAGTACCCGCGGCATCCGCCGCCAGGAATTCGTCCCAGTTGTCAGCTGTAAACAACCTCTGCTCCCCGTTGATTCGTGCGTAGTACACGCCGACCTCAGGGATGTTGTCGTCATCTTTAGCACCCCATGATTCACAGACCTTAGCTGTAGCCAGGATCGGAACGTCAAGTGGGTACCAGGGGTACTCCATCACGTACTTAATCAGGACACCGAGCTCTTCGGCGTACTTGTTAGGTAGTACGTAGACCAATTCATCATGAATCTGACCTATCAACTGAAGCCCCGGATAGCGGGGATAGAGGTACTTCCGAACAATGTAGATCACATACTTCAAGATGTCGCCAGCCGACCCTTGAATGATGCTGTTTAGGATCTGACCCTTAGCTGGGTTGAACCCTAACCGATCACCATTGTAGAAGTGTCGGAGCCTTCCTGCAAGGGTTGGGAAAGTCCGTTCACCAGACTTGTATGCCGCCCCGCAGTAGTTCATGAACTGCTCGATATTCCGGTAGGTCTTAAAGAAGCCCGTACGGAATCGATTGCACTTCTCATAGTCGTAATCTTTAGTTCCTTCAAGGAAGACACGATTTTGAACCGCGTACTTAGGGGCGCCCATGCCATAGTTGAAACCAAAGTTAATCGACTTCGCGTCTTTACGAGCACAGTTAACCTCGTCCGCAGTCTTCTGGTGGACGTCCCCGATGTAGTACTTAACGCCGCAGAACTTCTCGTATTCCAGGTAAACCGCTGTAAGGTTCTCGTCCCCGGAAAAGTGTGCGATCGTACGTAGTTCGATCTGAGAGTGGTCCGTTACCAGTAGGCTATACCCCTCAGGGGATACTTCATCAGGAGGCGGGGCCGTGAATGCTAAACGCAGCTCAGGTCCTTTCTTTTGAACAGCCGGATGATAGTTACCCGGCTTACCCCGACTTGGGAGAACCTGAAGATTAGGTCCCGAAGAATTGTGGTTGATAAAGCTACCCACCTTGTAGGAATGGTCTTCCTCAACAGTCAAATCCCACACCACGTGTTGCCCGATAGACTTGATAGACTTAATTTTCATCTAGCAAAGCCTCCAGTACGGTGTGCGGTGACGTAACCGCCACGTTATTCGGGAACCTAACGATCCGGAACCCGTTCTTCTCAGCCAACGCAACCTTGGCGGCATCCCGCTCTACCGTGGCAGGGCAGTTATCGTGATACTCCCCGTCTAACTCAAGTATGACCTTAAGGTGGTCGAACTTGAAGTCGAAGGTGTACCTACTGCCCGGGAACACAAACTGCCTCGCATGAGGCACTCCCAGACGCAACAAGAACCTAGCAAATGCGTTCTCGCTCTTTACTCGGGAGAAGGTAACGTGCTCTAGGAACTCGCGACCCTTCTTGCTCCGCCAGTAATCAAGTGACTTACCCAAAGAGCCGGTGGCGTTTAACACATCGTCCAATTTCAGGAAGAGGTGATAAGCGTTCTCCAAGTAACTCTCTGGGTCGTCGTAGTACGTGCTGGCACTCAAATCAGCTCCGAAGAGCTCTTCGACTACCGCAAGAGATTCCGCTGAACACCTGTGTAGGGATGACTGGTACAATTCCCCAGCTCCCGACCAGTATTCCACGTTCCTGACATAGTTTCTCGTTGAGAGGCCTAGCTCGTTAGCCGCGGTATCGTACGGCACCCGCCGGTCGATATACGGTTGGATACTAGCCAAAGGAACCACCACTTCTGGGCGCCCCCTTTCTTCACGAGATTTATTCCTAGTCAGGTGCGACCTCCGGCTTTTCACCTCTCGCAAGCCAGGTAGCTTGGGGAGGTGGTACTTGACCGCAGCGGCGTATGTGCGAAAGTTGATGCCCCAGGCGGCGCACAGGACGTCCCTACCACACAGACGATCTACTACAGCCACGCTGAAGCATTCGAGTGTGGGTAGTTCCGTCACAATCCGATTATCTGAGGTCTCGATAGGTTCCTCCAGCGAGAACGTCTCTAGGGGAGGGGGTACAAATAGATTTTCTGTCATTATGTTCTGCCCTCCCACTCAGGAAGGTCCTTAAGTTTCACCCACTTCCCGTCAACGAGGAAGCGGTGATCGGCCGTACATTTGATGGTCTCGCCGTTTTCCAGCTCAACCTCATACATTTCATCGATACCTTTGGCCCAAACATCAGTGATCCGCCGTTGCCTACCTAGGTGGGTTTCGGTGGTGACTGCGCTGTGCCAAGGCTTAAGCTTCCGAGGGATCTCGGAGATAGGGAACGTGCCTCGACTGGTCACGATAGGGGTTGATTCATGGACACATGCGAAGCGACCTGTGACAGTGCCGAAGGAGTTGAAGGCTCCGTGGACCCTACCATCCCCCGAGTCCTCTAGTTCCGCCAGCAGCGCATCTACATAAGTAGACTTCAACTTAGCCGCGGTTCTGTAATCTAGAATCGCCTGCCCGATAGGGTGCGCGAGACGCTCGAGGATAACCGCGTTGCACTTCAAGGACCCAATCAACTTCTCAGGGATAGTATCTAGGTCGCAAGTAATGCCCCGCAGAAGATGACCTTGGCCATCGTTCTTCATCTCCTCCATCAACTTATCGCCGCCCGAAGTGAATCCTGGGATACCTACCCCACGGCGTTCAAACTCGGCAGGTGGCGGAACACATAGCTCTCGGAAGATAACATCCCGAACCTGGTCAGCGCTGTTGATGTTGAACTCACGTTTAGCGAGATCATACACGTTGGCACGCAGCTCTTCAAGAATAGGATCGAGCTCATCTCCAATGCGTCGCAGAGCAGCCGGCTGAACTGGCATGCCGTGGATCCGCATATCAATGGTCTCCATACGGACGGCCATCTCAACTTCGAGTATGTGCTCTGTACGCTCCTTACGGAGAATAGGCATCACCTTCTTGTATAGCTTGATTAGGTTCGCGGCGTCAGCAGTAGCATACTTTTTCATATGCTTGTTGATCCGCTCGTCACATTTATCTACTGCAGGCTGTACCTTAGCTCGCTCTTCCTCAAGCCAAGCTTTGTATTCGTCTAGATACTTCTCATCCAACAGCCCTTCAGCTACTGCTTGAGCTTCTTTAGCCGTGAGCTTAGGGTCAGCTTCACGCAACGCTAGTCGAATCGCCGTCCGGCTTTTTGGAGCGTCACTCCATTCCGGGTAAGGCCGTTTGGGTGACTTTGCTGTCCACCCTTTGATGATCTTAGTCGACGCCGTGAACGGTGCAAGCAGTGTTGCACGTTTCTGAGCCGCTGGGGAGTTCGCGACAACGTCATTAAACTCGATCATCTTCATCCTGAGGTACTTCTTAACCGAGTACTTCAGGCCATGCTGATCTTCTTCGTCAGCCATCCACACAAGACCTAGAACATCAACGAGATGCGCTTTGAAGTCCTTGTGGTTTAGGTGTCCTTGATGGTGAAGGACTGCGTGGTCATAGGGAGCATTGAAGACCATCGCGTACACGTCTGGGTTCTTTAGGAAGCCACACAGGACTTCCAAAACCTCCTCACTTGCATCCCAACAACCTGCTGTTTCCGAAGACGCCATGGCCACGTGAGTGACCTTGGCGTGCTTTGGAATTAGGGCGTCCCTAGGGTTGTCGGTTAGTGACGTAGATTCAAGATCCCAAGACAGACAGTTAGACGCCTTAACGTCAGCTATCAGAGCCTCTAGGGAGTCCATGCTCAACCCAGGACGTCGTCTAGTTCTGAGAGGTCAAACTGCGAGGTAGCCAGCGGGGCTTCTGCTGCAGGTGCGGGAGTATTAGGGAGATCTTCCAGATCGTCAAATGGTGACTTGGCTACAGGAGCCGGTGCACTATCGGAGACTGAGGGTGCTTCCGCTTGCGGCGCAGGCCCTCCGCTCATGGCTGCCCAGGCATCCGCATCATACTGAAGAATGAAGTGCGTCTTGTCTTTGTTGGCATCAACCTGACGTACGTGAGAACCGAGGAGGTCCTTTGCCATAGCCAGATCAGGGGCGGGCCAGCCTTTATCGAAGTTGAACTTCTTGACTTCCTCACGCCACTCGGGCGCGTACTGATCGAGCTCTGCTTCAGTGACGAAGCCTTTGGGGAACCAGGTGTCTCCGCATTTAGGAGAGGTGCGCTCACCACTACGAGACACTTCCATCTTAGCAAAGGTAAGCGGCTTCCCATAGTGCTGACTCGTGCTGATCAGCTGATTTAGGATGGTCGGGCTCGTGATGAATACGTGCCGGAAGGAGTAAGGCACGGTCTTCCCATCTTTGGTCTCGTACGACCGGAAATCTAGGATAGGCGCCACTGCGGCCGTCTTGGGCGACAGCGTGGTGACGCTTGACATCAGGCACTGCTCGCCGGTGGGATCTCCTTGGAGATCAAAAGCTCCTGACCGAACGTACTCGATCTTGGGGAAGCTCTTGCCGCTTTTGTTAATCCACGTCAGTAGGAACGGGGTCGCGGCGAGTGGCTGAAGGTCCCCAAGGAACACGATCTGTGCCTTAGTAGAGGGCCGCATGGTAAATTCATAGCCACCGCGGTTTGCCCAGATCTCCTTCATGGTATCCCGATCGTTGCCGCGGGATGAGGTGTTAAGCTGGTTGTTGAATTTGTTTAGGAACGATAGTCCGCCTTTTACTGGCGCGGGTTCCTCTTCGAAAAGGTTCATATAAATGATTTGGTTAGTTTACTAAGTTCTTCATGGGAGTACTTCTTTGGGTCTTTGTAGGCCTTGTGGGCCACGAAAGGTACTCCGTGTTCTTTTAGTATATCTATGGCTTTCTTGGTACCCTGAAAACCCGCAGTATCGTTATCTAAAAGAATGTGGTAGCAAAGGGCGCCTGAAGATTTCAGCGTGAGCGCCTTGTGCTTGGTGAGGTTCGTACCTAGCAGGGCTAGGGAGAGGAACCCCTCGGACAGGATGTGTAACGCGTCGAAAGGGCCTTCGACTAGGAACACATGCTTTCCCGCCATCTGCGGGATCAGTTGCTCGCCGAACAACCTACGGGTTGCGGCGAATTTGTAAAGCGCAAAGTAGCGAAACTTTGCGTTGATGAGGCGGAGCTGGACGCCGCAACATACGTACTTCGTACCATCGTGGCGGTATAGCGGGAGGCCAACACCGCCGGCAGGGGTCTTTTTGGGATTCCCTTCAGCATCTTCGGCCATCCACTCATCGCTCCAGTGAGCGGGAACATCCACCACATGGAGGGCCTCGGCGATCTTCGCAGATACCCCCTTGAGGGTCAAGAAGTCTAGAGTCTCCTGGCTGTACGGGATCTCCCTGAGGATACTGAGTGGCTGGGTGTAGTCCCCGAACTCCGGCTCGGCCTTGACTCTAGGAGGTAGAACCAACTGCTGCTTCCGAGCGTCGGTGAAAGCCAACGCGGTAGCAGGGTTAAGTCGGCCCTTTACGGCGAGCTCATGCAGCGTGCGCTCCAGCGAAGCTTTGTAGCCGCACCCGAAGCACTCCACAAATGGCGTCTCAACGTCGAATGATACAGTGGTGGAAGGCCTCGAGTCATATCCCTTAGCGTGACGCTGAGGCATAAGACACCGACATGTTAAGTGCCAGTCGCCGCTCTTACCAATGATTCCAACGTCAGGGACCTGGCTTAGGAAATGCTCGACTGCGTTCTCATCCATACTTATCTCCTGAGGTAGTATGTAAAAAAGAGAAGCCGCGGGCGCTCCTCTTTATGTAGTTATCGACTGAACTGCTCACTCCAGGCCGTGACGTTTTTTAGCCAGTTGGAGTTAAGCCCTGTTGGATCGTTCTCGGCTCCGACAGGGCAATACCGCCGTTGAAGGGACTGGAGGAATGGACCCTCCTTGCTGCGAGACCAGCGGTCGTAGTTTAGGTTCACAGTGGCCGCAGCCCAGCCTGCTTGTCTGCGGAAGGTGTTAGCCTCAGCTCGGAGAATTCCCCATTCGCGCCCAGCCGCCCCATTTTCCGAAACACGGATAGCGAGGAAGATAGTCACTAGCGGGAAGTACGTCTGAGGGTCGCGACTCAGACCGCGAACCTCTTCCCGGTGGGAGTTCTCGTGGAACTCTTCAAGGGCGATCAGAAGGTCTTCTTCAGAGAACTTCTTACGCACCTCGTCCATATTGAGGTGCTTAGTCAACATAGGGAACCTAAGTTCCACCTCTGCTACTGGGGTGTCCGTACGGATAACCTCGGGAACCGCCTGAACAAGCGGCTCCGTGCTTGGAATTGTGTAAGGACCTAAGTCCTCACTAGGTACTTCTTCCACCGAGCGGGGCTCTGTGTATGCCGTCTTGCTCCCTTGGATAGTAGCAGCCCGCGTAACGAGCGCCAGAGATACAAGCAGGAAAACAGCGTAAAGGATGTAATGTGTCTGAGTGAGTTTCATGGTTGTGTGGTTGTGTTGATTCCCCTCAACAGGTGCCTTCATGGTTCACAAGAACGATCCCGCACTACTTCGTGAAGACGTAGTACAGGATTATAACCGATCCGATCACAGCGCCGGAGTACATCAGCATCTCAGCGATGCCGGCCTCCGTCGAATGGACGGAACCTTTAACAGGTTTTTTGCTCATGAGTGTGTGTGGGTTAGTGAAGAGTAACATTACCCTCCACTATACTTATGCCACATCAGGTGCAGATTAGTCACTCTCTGAGTCCTGAAGGAAGGCCGCAAAGCCGTTCACTGTCGTGGACACCGAGTAGCGGAGACTCACGCTATCTGGCAGCGATACGACCTCCAACGGGATGTCATTCTCACCGTGCTCATGCCTCGTGTGGGCGTAGCGTTCGGCCGCCTGCTCATGTGAGTCGGCGTGGACCATAGCGAAGAGGGGGGCCTCTTCAATTCTTACTAGATAATCACTCATTGTTGTGTCAGTCTGGTGTGCCAAAGAATTCGGTATCTGGGAAGTACCTTTCATCACGGGCTTCGACCGTGGTCATGCGTTCACAAAAGGAGCTTCCTGAACTAGCGTCCGAGGCTAGTTCTACTAACGCGTCATCGCAGTGATAATATTGATCAAACGGATCTTCTTCCGACCAGATCTCAATCGTTGTTTTGTACAGCTTGGTTGGTTTCATAGTTCGCGGGTGTACGCCTCAGAGCAGTCCGGGTCAGGGCAAACACTGACCGCTAGGAAAGCGTCCGGGTGTTTCTCCAGAACCAAAGCGCAGAGGCTATGTTCGTTCAAACCTGTAGGCACTTCATAAGTGGGCTGCTTCCAGGTTCCGTCGTCGTAAAGCAGGATGACCGAGTAAGGGCCCGGCTCTAATTCTTCGTGTACAGTCATTTTCTTGTTTGAATAGGAAAAGGCCGAGCTCGTTAAAGCCCGGCCCTTATTACAACAGTGGGAGTTGCTTGCTACGCTACCTTGTGGTCGTGAGGGTCATGTTCCCCAAGAGCGATCCAGCTCTCTAGATTAGCCACCTTGTCCAGACCGATTTTTTCAATACAGCCGATTAGGATGTTACAGGCGTGACAGAGCATGCCTCGGACGACCCCAGTTTTGTGGTCATGATCAACGTGCATCCAAGGGGATGTTTTCCAGCCCGATTCTGTAGCGCCGCAGAGACCGCACTTACAGTCCTGTGCTTCAAAGATCTCCATGTACTTCTCTATAGTGAGGTTGTATTTTGACTTCAGGTTGCGGGCACGGCTAGAGCCTGGGTTTTTATTTGACCAGGACTTGAAACGCTTAGAGCAACATTGCTTGCAGCGAGGTCTAGGCGCGCGACCTCCGCCACGATTCGAGTTTAGATCAAAAGCATCTATGCATAGAGTCTGATCACACCCACGGCACAGCTTCTCTTTCGGAGGTTCGTACCGTTTGGGACCTTTCCTGGGGCGGCCAGGTTTGGCTGCCCACTTCTCTGCAACACACTCCTTGCAGTGAGAATAGAGACCGTCCTTGTTGTACTTATCCTTGTGGAACTCTGATTTAGCTTTTCGTGTCCCGCACCTAGTGCATGTCTTGTTTTCCATATAATCACACCTCTCTACAACTAGTATAGAGAGGTGTGAATGTATGAACGTAGCTTGCTACGCTATCTTATTGGGCACCCTCCGCCTTCACAATCGGCCCCAAGCTCGTCACCTGTCAAAACATGAGAGTTCGAAAGATCTAGGGGTTGGAGGTTTTTTGTACGGCGAAGGTAATCCTTCTCCGTCGTGGCCTCCCACGGTGCCTGATCAAACCCGTGGGCCGTGTATTGCAGGAAAGATACAGACTTGATGCTGTCTTTGTAGTTCGCCAGCAACCATGCCTGGATCTCCGGCAACTCTTCTTGTTTGTAGTTAATCGTACTAGAAACGGCCTGATCAGCCCAGTGCGTTTGTAGCATCTTCACGACCTCCAGCTGTTGGATCGCAGTCATATCATCAGCCACCAGTGCGCCCTCAGGAGCGGCGACCGGGAACTCGACAACGTACACGCCCATGTCGAGCGTACCGTCTAGCTTGCGTTCCGGCTCCGTTGGGTACCCTGCAGCCTTACATGCAGCTAGGGTAGCGCTGTTTGAAGCCATACGCATCCTTTGGATGTAATACGATGAAAACGACGGGTTTGCGCCACTAGAGCTACCACTTAGTTTAGACGATGTCCCCGCCGGCTTAATTACTGTAAGCTTGACGCTTGGGACCACTTTATGTCCGCGGCACTCAGTCAAGGCTTCGCTGAATTCAACGTCTACACGTTCGATATTCTCGTAAGCATCGGAGAGAACCTGTTCAAAAGGGACGCCCCAATCACGATTAATGACGTCCGCTACGCCCGTGATACCGCACCCAATACGGCGCTCTTTCTTGCTAATCTCAGAAGCCTGCTCCCAGTGGAGCGGGATACATGATACAATCTTAGCCACCTTGAAGATGCGGGCGGAGACTTCTATGAACTCCTCCCGAGATGCGATGTTTTTGATGTGGTTCTCAACAAGATTGCAGCTAGCCCAAGGAGGTAGGGTAGCCTCAGCGCATGGATTTAGGCCTTGGACGTTACGATCCGGACGGTGCGTGTCTTTAGTTCGCCCCGTCCGTTGACACAGCGCCTTGTTGAACAAACCATACGGCTCGCCGGGTACCATGTACGTCTTCCAAAACTTATCGCTCAAGTGCTCAATGTCGTTGCATACGACTGTGTTATTGGACTTACTGCGGTAGTTCGGGATTTGCGTTGAGAGGTCGAATCGCTTAGCCATCAAGAACTGGTTATCTTCGTGGTCGCCAATTGCAATCAAAGCACTGCGCCTAACGTTACCAGATACTACGATATCACCAAGGATGCACATGACGTCCATGGCCCCGGTAGGGTTAAGCTTTTTACCGACTCGGCTGCTCAGTAGCTTACATAGGTGAGTAATTCCCACTCTGAGAGGGCCGGGGCCGGACGCCTTACCACCAAAAGAGGCGATGGGGGCGCCAGCTTTACGAATCGCAACGGTGGAGTACGTGAAAGATTTCCCCGTGACGAAGTAGGCCTCTAGTGTGCGCCTGACCAGCTCAATCCAACCTTCCCGGCTATCCGGTACGATAAAGTCAGCATCGTTAGTCTCTTTGTTAGTGACGCGCACGTCCATAACCTTAGGAAGCTCATACACGAACTCCTTTTGAATGCTGAAGCCTACGCCGCCGCCGAGCATCAACATATCGAACGCAAAGAGGAAGGCGTCGAGGGAGTCGATACTGACGTACCAGCAGTTGAGCAGACTGGCTCCGCCAAGACGATCTACCGTGCTCGTACCTGCTTGCCACATAGCCCTCCCGGAGAAGGTGCATTTGATGTTCATCAGGTCGTCGAACAGGAGCTTGGCCTCCTCGACGGAGAGGGCGCCGCGGGCTTCCCGCAGTGCCCAGTTGACACAACGTGCATTGGTGTCAACCCACTCTTCGGTAGGGAACTCGCCTTCTTCATCCTGAATCTCTGCGCGGTAGGCTAGTAGCTGATTATAGTACCCGTCGATGTGCTGCAGGCGCTCAGGTACTAGAGGGCGGGCGTACGTACGTTTGTAGGTGACGTAGCCGATAGGCCCCCAAGGTACTTGGAAATCTCGGTAAGACTCGACGAATTCTGTAGGGAGCTGTAGTCCCAGTGTTTCTGTTTCTGCGGTTGTCATAATATTAAATAAAGGGGTTGAAATCGTCGTCGTCTACGGCCAGGCCTTGCTGTGTGTAAATGCCTTCTGTGTGGCACCAGTTGTAGATATATTGTTGGTCCTGTACTCCGTCCCTCATTTTCAGAACAGAGATGTTAGCAATGTTCGCTGCGCGATCGTTCTTGGTTTGAACTAGTGCGAAAACATTGGTAGAGTCGTGGCCGATACTGGCAGAGAACGAAAGCTGGTCCAGACTGGTGGAGGCGAGAGTCTTAGCCTCACGCCGGAGCTGGGTAGCCAGCATGTAATGCCTGTTAGTTTGTAGTGAGTGGAGGCGAACCTCCTGCATAATGGCTTCTACCTTCTCCCAGCGCTTTTCGCCGGGGCCCCTCATTAAGTAGAAACCGTCAATGATGACCATATCAGCGCCGAAGTCAGTAGCGGCGGCGTGAATAGCTTCCGGTGAGTCCGCAACGCTAGGTCCTAGGACCTTTAGGTGTGAACCAACCTTCGTCTCATGGGGGTCATTACCCATGAACTGAAGCACCTGCCGTAGGCGGGCACCTTCTTCCGAAGACAGTTCATTAGCGCGATAGCGGGAGTAACTCACTCCAGAATAGAGTGCCGCCATGCGCCTGTTAATTTGCTGTGGTGGCATCTCTAGACTAACGAACAATACTTTCTTGCGGCGCTCCCGTTTCTCTTCCTTAGTGGGTCGAACAACCCCCTCAGGGAGGTTGTCGTCTGAGTAGAAATGGTACGGATCCCCCGTCGTCGCCGTCGTCGCTTGCTGTGCGAGAATCCAGGTCTTACCGGAACCGGTAGTACCTGTGACTGTCGTGAGTTCGCCGGGCTGAAGTCCATTAGCTTGATCTTCTACAAACAGAAAAGACGAAGGGATTCCCTTCGGTATTTCTATTCTACCATCGAGCTCGTCCAGAAGGATTCCTGCACATTCTGAGAAAGTTTGTACACCCCCACTGGTCTGCATGTAGTCCGCAGCGATGCGGACACTCTCTGTTTGAAGACTCTTGAGAATCTCAAAAGGATCCGCGTTCTGGTCCTCATACTGGGCCGCTACTTCCGCTAAGTGGTCATAGATCTGTGCCCGCAGAGACGTTTTCTGCACGTTATCATAGATAGCTGCGAGTGCCCCCTTAGGAACCTCATCAGCGAACAGTGCTTTAACGTTGTCGCGGAAACCCGGGTGAGATTCCAGGATCTCCTCTTTCGATGGAAGCTGCGTATACTTAAGCGCATACTCATCGATGTACTTGATGACGGGTTGATACAGCTGAGCGAAGCGCTCAGAGGTAAACCCACCCATCTTCAGTTTGTTGTAGTCCTCGTAGGACTCGTCACCAACCAGTTTCGTAAAGAACTGGATCTCCGGACTAAGCATCAGAATCCTCCATGTTGTCTAGAAACGCGTTAGTTTTGATGCTTTGGGAAACGACCGGTAGGCCGTCTTCGAAGGACATGTCTAGGAACAATGAGGGTTTGTTCTTACCAGAGGCCCTTTCTGCAAAAGCGCTCTGCAGCGCCTCCCAATCTTCGTAGTTAACTCGCTGCGAAGGGCACTGCCCCTGTGCGACTACGAGATCTGCTTTCACGATCGCGTCGTGATGATTTCCTGTATCGATCCAGGGGTGTGGCTTCCAGCGGAACTTGCTGAAGTTTACGGTAGGCATGGCAACGACGCTATGCCCGTACCGGCGGCACACCTCAAGGATCTTATACATAGTGATACCAGCTTCGTGTAGAGCCGTAGCACTGAAGTCGGAAGACAGGTAGTCTACGCAGAACATCTCGTTACGCAAGATGCCGCGTAGAATAACTCTCTCATGCTCTTCGGGTATGGGTTTGTCGAAGAACTTAGTGATCAAAGCCACTAAGGCGGGAGAGAATCCCGCCTCCTGGGATATCCATCTCTCCCGAGGCATCGGGGGGCCTGTTCTCGGGAATCTGTATACCATTCTTTAGCTCCTCCAGGAAAGCCATTGCTGTGGCGTCTGAGCGGATGTACTGCTCAGCCTCTAAGTTTCGGGTACTGCCGTAGTGGTAGGAAGCCACCAGCAGTTTGATTATGTGATCTCGTTTCATGAGCAGAGGACCTGCCTCCGACTGGGTTTCAGCCGCGAGCAAGCCCTCTTCTACGAGACGTAAATCAGCAAGCAAAGAATGCTGACTTGGGAGGATTAGTTTACCCTTTTGGTCGTCGTGCTTCAACAGTTTTCTGGATGTACTCCGCCATCTCTTCGCTAGTCATGAAGGTGTTCAGGGTGGGCTCACCGTCGACCACGAGGTACTGAAGGTGGCAACGCTCTGTGTTACCGCGAACACCGTGGTTAATACCTACGTTGATAGTCATGCTCGGAGCTTCGCCCTCAGCTGATTGATCGAAGGCGGTGTACACCGTAGCAAGCGTGACCACCGGGGTCTCTTCCTTTCCTGTGAGGAGGGTCTCAACCAGGTTAGCCGTAATGGCCGTGGTGTTGACCTTAGGCAGCACATCAGGAGACATGGCAATGGAAGCGAACTCCTCACCCGCCGCCGCGACGATCACTGCAGGAGGCATAGTCACGTCTGAAAGGACGTGCTTAAGCATAGTAGGAAGCTGCTGCACAAACGGGGTAGCCTCTACGGCTTCTCGTGAGTTTACAGTACCCGTCTCGAACCCGAAGCTTTTATCGAATACTCCAGATACGAATACTTGGCCCAGGAGGGCCAGGGTCTCTGGATCAGCTTCCATGCTCGTCGTACCGTACTCCGAAAGGAAGTTCACAAGTGGGCCACTGGCGTTGGTAACACCGAGAGCCGTTGCTACGTCGTCTTTAGTTAGTTCAAGACGCTCTCCTTCTTGCTGCTCCCGCACAACCACCTTGGGCTCCTCATCAGCTACCGTAACGGTCATCGGAAGGAATCCACCGATATCTTGTACCATTTGCTGGTGCATACGCTGGTTAGCGTAGTTGTAATCGCGGTTGGCTGTCTGGTACTTCTCGGTGTAGTATTCGGTGACGTCGCCACGGAGCGTGGCTCCAAACAGCAGGTGATCGTAAAGAGCCCCGCGGTGCTTTACCAAAGCGGTGTGCGCTTTCTTTAGACGCTTGACTTCCGTAGTGGCTTTAGAAGACAGAGTCAACTCATCACCTACGGTGTAGGTTTTTCCGTTGACTTCGAAAGTCGCTGCTTCTTTTTGTTCTAGTGTTTCGTTCATGTTACCTAATTAGGTTATTTACAATGTCTGTTAACAGAGTGGGCCAACGGCCCTAGGTCAGCTTCGTACCTCGGGAATCTGAGCCGCCCCTCCTTTGTTGATGGAGCGAAGCGACATTCGCGAAAGGCGCAGCTTTACGTGACTTGGTTGCAGCGTAATCGCCTAACCAGTCAATAGTGCTGGTTTCGTTTATCCAATCTGTAAGTCTGCTGCTCAGGTTGTCACTGACTTCGTAGCAAGCTAGCCTCAAGCTCGGATCCTTAGCCACATGGCTTTTATAGGAGTCCCAAGCTCTTGAGATATATCCTAGGTGAAACTGCTCCGGCTGTGAAGCAAAAAAGGACAAATCTTCATCCTCCCAGGATACCAATAGGTTCAACGTAGCCTCCAGCAGCGCAGCGGCACAGCCGAAGGATTCGATACCGGACTCTACGAAGGATTTCATCACGGCACGTACCTTGTGATCATTGTTCTCATCTCTGAGGGTATACGGCACGTCAAACTCGTAGGCCATTTGTTTCAACCAACCTGCCCAACCGTCTAGTGACCAGTTGGAGCAGTTGTTGATGTTTGTGGTGGCGGCAGCCTCTTTAGACGGCTTCGCAGCTCTTTCAGTTCGTGCTTTTGTTCTAGCCAACTGAGCCGCCACATCATCTGTAGATAGGATGTCACGAATACTTCGCGCAGACCCTTGTTCTTTTCTCTTTCTCATAGGAGTAGTACCAGTTTTTGTACACAAACCTGCCTTACAGGGTCTGCAACACACGTTTGTTCGCGCAAAGGCGAAGCAACAACAACAGCGCACCGCAGCGGCGCAGCTGCCTTGACTTGGGGTAATCATCTTGCTGCCGCCTAACAGAGCCCTCCCGGGCGGCTAAAAGGCGGCAGTCAGCAAACGAGGTTCTAGAACTTAGAACCACCCTACAACTAACAGGAACCACCTAGGAGTAGCATATACGCCGCTCCAGGGGCCCTAGGGTGTTATTCGAGTATTCCGCAGGCAAAGAACCTGATTGGAACCTGGCCATATTCGGCACCTATGAAAAATAAATTCCAAAAAGGTCTTGACAAAAACGACCCTGTGTGTGTAGAATGGATTTCCGAAGGAAACGGCGAAGCCTCTTAATGCGTAGCCAACTAAATGGCTAGTCTAGCGAATGAGCTAAACACAGTCAAGAGTGTTCAATTGAATTGTAAGTGAATTGACTTAAGAGTCACAAGATAACTAAGTCAGTCCCAGCAAACAAAATCCCACACACCTGACATCAAAACACCAACCGCCTACAATTCAGATTTTCCAACCCTGTTTTGGTAATCACACAGCCCTTTTTACCCCCCTGTGGCCGGGATGGTAAAGGGCTGTGATTACCATCAAGTCAACCCGCCACGATGATGCGCAATCCACTCAGTAATCAGCGTAAGCATCACTAAGCGCTTGAACTGGTAAACAGGGTTGGCTAGCGCACTGACAACAACCAAACAACTCCCATCGCTCGCCAGCGAGCTCTCCAAGTCCAGATACCCTCCTAATGGCAGAGTACACCCTGAATTAATGTTGAGTATGAGGAGTGACTCTGGAATGTAGAACCACACTACTAAGCATCATCTGGGAAGTTATACCTAGGACCTTTTTCGTACATCAGCTGGCTTGCTGAACCCCCTCTTCGGCTTTACTGTTCACGGTTAAGTTCTTTGGTATGGTTCGGTCCTCAATGACCTATCCGTGTGACTGTCTTGGTAGCACTGTCGTAGGTACCACGAACCCAAGATCTTGGAGCAGGGAGGAGTGCTACAGACCACGTAGACGAGATGCAGGCAATATCCTTGAGCCCTATCGAGTAGCCAGCGTACCCACCGCTACACTCTACGGGCTCCAAGATACCTTCCGAGATCAGGGGAGCACATATCACATCACCACGCCACTCCGTGAAGTTGCGCGCTCTACTACTCAACCTGACTCGCTCTAGGACGTTCTTGTTGAACTGGTTGCAGGTAACCCTGCGCTCTAGGTGACTACACAGGGTGCCGTAATCTGACTGGGTCAGCTGAGCCCCCCGAATGAAGTCTGGCATATACTGCATTAGCCAACGGGTGGCGTCTACGGTACAACTCGTGACGAGCTTTGATGAGCTACCCCGAAGGTGCAGCACGCTCTTCGTTGTTTCGACTCTCATTAGGTTTTCTCCGGGATGATCGTGATCCGCTCTGTGAAGTTGGTTAGGAGCCCCTCTTGAGTGACCTTAACCAGCGGCCCAGCAGGTGTGGTGTGGTGTGTTCCCGTCATCTCCGGCCACCATTGCCCGCGCCCACCGTATTCGAGTAGGCGCGGAAGTTGGTTGGGAATGTCGTAAATATCAGGGTTAGGCATCAAGGCAGTGAGCCGCCTCCGGTACGCCGCGTAGGCATCTTGCGGCACTAGGGGTTTGAGTTGCTGCAGTAACCAGGCAAGCCAGCGACGGGCATGGTCCTCATCAATTGCGGCGGGTGTAGGGAACCAGGCGATCTTCTTGAAAGGGGCATCCAGGCCAACCCTCGTGTACAGCGTGAGCACTCCGTAGATACCGTCTATCGGGTAGACCTTTGCTTCTTTAGTCATGGTGTCGAGGCCGCCCGAGGCGGTCACTTGATGCGGACAACGCGCTTACGAGACTTATCGTAAACACCGCGGGCCCAGGAACGGGGAACAGGCATGAGATCAATGATAGGCCATGAGATCCTCGTAGGGTTGGCTAGAGAGTGTCCCATAAGGGTGCGCCTCTCTAGGAGCGTATTGCTCCCAAGGTTTTTGAGGGATTCACCGCTCGGCGCCACTAGCTCCCCATTCTGGATACGCAGCTCTGTGCCGCTGTAACCCAGCTTGCGATACCAAACTGGTGCCTCGCTATATATGAAGACCTTGCAGACCACCTCTTTATGGAAGTGAGCACATGTCACCTTCTGGTCTCGATACTGCCGAAGCAGATCTAGGCCATCCTGTGTGAGCCGCCATTCGGTAGTCTGCGAGACCAAGTACGTATGAATCCAGTGAAGCGCTCGACGACTACTTCCGGTAAGGAGGGGCTGCCTACCCCCGTTACGTCCCGTACTCAGGAGTAAGGCGTTGTTAGATGATTCAGGTCTCATATTCTGTAGTTGTTAGGGATGATGTGTACTGAGAGACGGTCGTCGAATCGTTGGGCAAGTTCCTCGTACTTAATGCAGTTGATGCCAGTAGCGACCAATGATGTGCAAGCCGAGAAACCTTCACGTGCGAAGGGGGCGGTGATGTAATACAATCGGGCACGGTAGTCCAGATGGGTGGAGGAGAGTTGGGCTTGGACCGAGGTAGGATTTACCAGCGCTCGCCGAACCCTTCTGACGGCGGCCGGGAAATCAGTTATCTCTTTGGCGAGTCGAGATGAGACCCAGCGAGCCCACTTGCTGAAGTGAGTAGGGTCCAGCAGTAGATCATTGTTAGGTACTGGAAAACTCGCACGGTACACGCCGTCCGCTTGGAGGAAGAGAATTGCTCCGGCTCCGCCGATCTTCAGGGGTGCGGATTGCTTAACAGGTTTTGTCATTGTTTAGCTCTGCTGTAGAGGTAGGAAAGCCATGTGGTAATCGTCTCGGCAGACGAGCCAGGGTTTTTTCTTGGATAGCACTACCTGAAATTCGGTGTACCAACTGATCGAGAGGGTATATAAGTAGCGCTGCCAAGGCAGGGCGTCTAGGTGGTAAGGTGCTTCCTGCTGCTTGGGGTAATACGGCGGCTCCAGAAGCAACCGTCCCGATTCAGCCACAGGGATGTGCATGTATTTCTCGTGACTCCTGGATCTAAAATCACGGTTAAGCCGCGGGAGGAACTCCTCGCAAGGTTTGGTAAACCCGAGAGGGTCAACACAAGACACGACGTCAGGGAAAGCTTCCAAGGAGCCGGATGCTTTGCACGGCAAATTCCGGCTGTTGCTCAGGATCACGGCACTGTCTTTGGTGATGCAGAACTGGTCGTATAGGCCTGTACTTACTTGAAGGCATTCAGGTAGTCGACAGAGTTTGGAACCACCACTGCCTAGAAAAACGGCTCGCTGAGACATTGAGCAGTCGCGGGAGGATGTTCTTTGGAATCGATACCCAGACAAGATATGTGATCTCGCGGCGGTAGGTTTAGGGTCTTGAGGTGCGAGGAGTCGCTTTCGAAGCTCAGATAGCTCCTGCGAGGTGAGTGTTGCGGCTAACCGCAGTATTTCATCGAACGTGCTATTCATCTAAAAAAAGAGAAAAGGTGTGGGATCAGGGGCACAAACCCTGATCCCACCAACCGTCAATTACCCAAATGCGTCCGCCGGGCGGCGCCCGAAGGACCTCGAGAACGTTTGTATAGCCGTAGAGCTGTGTTACCATAGCCGTGGCGTTATAGTCCCAGGATAACTATGTCCACGTCCCTATTGATGGGCACATCAATAGGGTTCGCGAAGCGAAAGGGGACATAGTTATCCGTAGTTCACCAGTCTGCTGAAGTTTGTGCTCAGGTGACTGGGAAGGCGGTGCGCCTCCGAAACTTATTGCGTTTTGTAGGCAAAAGTAGAAAATTCGTAATAGACGGTTGTGAACTGCTTGTGTGCAGAAGACATAGGTACGCGGTAAGCGATTCCTGATGAATCGCAGCGTACAGGTGTCTGCTTTTTGGAGTGAGCCGTAGCTCTTACTTTGCGTAGGCGTTCCGCCTACATCTTTCGAGAAGGTGTGAGCTAGCTGACCAGTTTGTGCTCCGGCCAGCCAGCCCTTTGACACATTATCGAAAGTTCCACACAAACGATGGATCAGAGTTTCGTACCCTCCACCAGAGGCGATATGCGGCCTCAGTATTAGCTAAATACTGGAACCCATACACCTTTGAAGGCTAGATAGTCAACCCTGCCCGTTGCATGGTGTATCGACGCCACCGAGGCGTCGCCGATACACTTTTACATTCGTATCAGTTACCGCGCTGCTTCTGCGAAGGGCGGAACTCGACGACGTCGTCGATTCCTGCCACGTAGGTGTTAGTCACCTGGGCGTTGTCGACGGATGCCGTCATGTCTGGGGTGATGCCGAGTTCGGCACCGAGGTCTGCTCGGATCTTGCCGATGGTAGCTTCGTCATCAACGATGAATTCGCGGTTGCCGAAGTTGGTAGTGGAGTGTACGATTACGCGGGCCATATCAGGAAATGGTAGAGGGTTCAAGTGGTTTGATCGGAACTCGCTTATCGGGACGAGCTCCACAGCTGACTACGTCGAACAGAATCTCGTTCACGTAATCGGTACGGTCGCTACGCTGTTGGATCTGAGACCAGAAGAGGTTCAGTGACATCGTGGCGGCGGTCAGGTTTGCGAGGATGAGCTGAGGCTCACTCTCGTACTTCTCGGTGCAATTCTCTTCGTCAGGGAACTGGTTACCGGGAGTCTCCGAGTCCTGCATTTCGGGGCAGAACTCAGTAATCTTAGGTGTCACATCGGAGCCGTTTTGCCGCAGGTACATATGCACCTGACCGTCAAACTCGGCGTTGCCGGGTGTGATGTACACCGCGTTATCCAGCGCTGAGAGCTGGTCCTCCAAGAAACACCTGGAGACGTTGTTGTCGACACAGGCGAAGACAGCGACCCCGTCGCGGCACCAGTTTTGGTGGTAGCGATCAAAGTTGTCTGGTGTTACGTACGCCTCGATAGCAGAGATCTGCAGGCTACCGCTGGGCACTTGATCTGTACAGATCTCGGCCAGCAGGGCCGCTTTGTTCATACCTACATCATCTTCGGTATAACTCCGAGATAGGTTCTTATCTTCGACGAGGTCCTCGTCGATGATGGTGAGGGTGCAATCCCCTTCCTGGTTAAACGCCAGAAGTTTGGCGAGAACAGGAGCGAGGAAACTAGCAGTGCCGCCGGCACCGACAATTACAACATTTGTAAGCTTCATGGTACACAGTACTTATGACACAAGTTTTCAATTTTTTGCACGGCAGGCGGCCCAGGGACATGTCCCCAGGCCGCTCAACGCGTAAGTTATGCCTCAACCAGGGTCTCCAGGACCTTGGTCTCTCGCACGGCGTAGCCTTCGAGCAAAGATCCGCCACCATCAAGCAACGCTGTAATCAATAGCTCCGTATCGTAGAGGTTAAAGACCCCCACGTTGTCGCAGGTCACGAGGAACCGCTGCAGCACCCACATGTACCGGAACATGTGGTAGTAGTTCGAATCCACATTCGGGCTAAGCGCAGAGTCCCGAAGACCTGCAGTGTCCAGGCGGTTCTTCAACACCACCCAAGCCAGATGATCCGCTTTCGTACGGATTTTCTTGGTAACGTACTCTTCTTCATTCACAGTCAATTCTGCGAGCGTTTCGCTGATCGCGACACCCGTCCGAACCGCGACGTCCTCTAGAACCACACCCGCGGGACCATCAACAGAGTCGGCGAAGTCCATCATGCGCTGCGTTATGAGGAAGAACACCCCCCGGCAGAACTTAGGGGTGTCCGCACTATCGTTGATGTTATTCAGCATGTAGGCGAGATCAAAGGCATCATCGAAACTAGTCACGGCGTTGTCTTTTTGAAGAGAGCTTTTTATTACGCCTTCTGCGTCTACGCTGACGACCCTTCCCCCGGGCCCAGGAATTTTGACGATGCTCGCTCCCGATCGAAAGATCTCCGCTGCTCCCGCGTTTGTCACCGCCGTCGCTGTCGCTTTCGGCAGTGTCGAAGCAGTAAGAGTAGTAGTCGACGATGTCGAGCCTTTTGTAGCCGGCGTAGCCGTCATCTTTGTCGTCGTAGTAACAGCCGAGTTGGATCCGGCGTTCTTGTTGACGTGAGTTGACTGTGTGTACCCATGCTTGTATCCGATCGGCTGAGCCGTCGTCTTCTTGTTTGACGCCGCTGCCAATTTCTTGTACTCGGAAACGGTGTACTCCTTTACTTCCTTGATCGAAGGATCCGCGTCCAGCAAAACCGTCAAACGGGCTCTGGTATCTTTGTCGTCCAAGGCGGTAAAAATCGTGGTATCGTTCGAAGCTGTCGAAGTCGTCGCCAGAATCACCGCATCGTCCGGCAGGCTCGCTACCCCCGGCTTGCTCACTACGAGAGACACCCAGCGGTGGATCAATTGCCTCTCTTGCCCAAAAGGGATGTCGATTAGATCCTCCAGAGGCAGGTTCTCTTTGAACCTAGTTCCCTTACCTTTAACGTCCGTATAAGGCGGTTCTGCGTATACGAAACTGTGCGCCACCGAGAAGAACGCCTTATCCACATGCCCAAAGGTGATGTGGAATCCCGTTGTATCCAACTCGTTCTCGTCGTCGGTAGCGCTGTGGAACGCAGCCATGCTCCCGTGGGAGTGAGCCGTACCAACGATGATGGCGTCCTTCATGTCTTTGGAGCCGCACATAGCGCACTCCTCTTGATCCCTGTAAGGGGTGCCTACCTGGCACTCCCCACAGAACTTAGACACAAGGCCATCGAACTTGACGTGCCCAGCGGTTGCCGTCTGGCTCATCGGAACGACCACCGTATACTCACTGGATTCTGCATCCAGGTGGAAGTACACGAACGCTTCTGACTTGTGTACCGCGTACACTGCGGCGAAGAACTCGTACACGAAGTACATGTGGCCCAGAGGGATCTTAGGGAAGTCCTCCATGTTCATCCGGGGCTCCGGAAGATCACTGTCCTTGAACCGGTGAGTCGGTGCCGGTAGCATCGCGTTGGTGGTCCAGCGCTTCTGGACGGGGTCGATGGGGGCAGCTTCGTATAGCCGCCCGTCGTTCCCGACGAGGTACTCACGTCCTTTGTATGTTACAGTTTCCATTACTTGAGTGCGTTGCTGAAGGTTGCGATGTCTTGGTAAAGTTCATCCGTGGCTCGTCCGAGGGAGACCGCTTTGAGAGCTGCAGCTTTGTAGAGCCGCTGCATCTCCTGGAGACGCTCCTTAGAAAGAGTCCGGGTGGGTTTGGCGTTGCAGGATCGGACCGAGGTTATGAAATGCGTCAGAGTTTCTTGCTTTGCAGGACGCCTCTGGGAGTGCAGGTCACTCAAAGCATCATATGCTTGAGCGCGGAAGCTGGTGACGATGTGTCGCCGGCTCTTGTTGTCCCAGAACTCCTTAGGAAGTCGGGAGGTGGTTTGGATCTCTTGGAGACCGCGGATAGCCTTCTCTAGAACCCTCTCGTTGATGGGGTCCTTCGCACGGCACTTGTTGATGGCGCGTTGGAATACCAACTTGGGGTTTCTACTCAAAGCATGTGCTCCACGTATCTTCGATCAGGTGTGCGGTGTTGGTATTCCAGAAGGAGTTGGCGGCTGACTGAACCCACTCAACCATCGTCTCTTTTACCAGGTCAAGCCCACCAGTGGCCATCCAGGTGGCCCCTAGTCGATTCAACCGGTAGATGTGCTTCGCATGCCGGACATCAGGGCCCGCCATTCGAGGCACCTGCTGCCACACCGCGTGATCCGGTTTGTAGCCCGGGACGTCTGGGTCGTAAGCAGACTCCCGGCACTCAGGTGGCGTCCAGTTCCCGAAGTCATTCAGGTGGTGGTTGTAGTGAGAGTGCTGGAGGAACGTCAGGATACCGTCGATGCGTGTATCGATGTCCGACCCGTTGTTGCACATCGCATCGAAAGCGTTGCCGCCACAGAAAGCGCCCAGGGTCCTATATGTGTTAGGCAGCCACTCTGACACCGCAGAGACACCCTCGTAGATGTCTGTGTGTCGAACCGCTGCTGTGTTCACGCTTCGGATGTTACGCAGCAGAACCTCATCACCAATGAGCGGGATGAGGATCATACGACCCGGACGTGGAATCGGGATGCTGGTGAAGTCATATCCGCGGCCCTCGTGGGACATTTGGATACCGACATCATAGATCCCCGGCTCGGCGAACATGCAAAACAGTTGCTGGTCACCGTCTTTGATGAGCTGGAAGCACCCTTTGGGAAGGCGCTCGATCTTCATCTTCTTTGATGAGGACAATTCGACCATGAGATCGTCGAGATCAACTCGCCGCTCTACAGTTTTCGTGTAGAACTCGACCTCACCTGTCTCTAGGTTAATTGCAGTGTGTTTAGACATTTCTTTGTGTAGGCGGACGTTCCATCCGACCAATTAGCCTCGTCCAACGTGTGGACCTCGATTAGAATCTCAAGTCTTTTCGTGAGTGGCTCAGCCTGCTCTGGGCAGACGAACCTCACAAACTCTACCTCGCCGGCCAACTTGGCAAACGGGTAGTCAGGGTTTTGCTCGTTCAGCGGCAAGATGTTACCTTCCGCGTCGAGTTTGTGTAGCTTGGGGCAGACGCCGCCAGCTGTGTCTAGGATCATCCTGTGTAGATCAGAACGAAGCCTTCTTCGGAGAGCCTTAGGAGCAGACAGCTTCTCGTTAATCACAATCCCCGTCACGTACTGACGCTGGGACCGCTTATCTGAGTGCTTAATCTTCTTTGGATTCACTACGAACCCGCTCTTCCGGATCATGGAAGTAATGATCTTCTCCATGTGCTGCAGCGACTGGTAGTTACTGCTAAACACAAGGTCATCACTGTAGCGCGTATATGCAATAGGCTCTGTACGCCAGAACTTCGGTTGAAGCTTCTCCGGATCCAGGATGTTTAGCGTAGGGCTGCGCCACTTGCGCAGGAACCCGGCTATCTTCTGGTCAAGCGCGTACAGCGCAACATTGCATAGAAAAGGTGACGAGGGTGCCCCTTGAGGGAGACCCCCGTCCAGGAAGCACCAACGGCGGATCAAATCCTGTAGGCTTCTCGGTACGTTCCGAGGAAGCTGACTAGACACCAAAGACCACTTCACCGAAGGGAAGAAGTCTTTGATGTCGATACTCATAAGCTTCAGCTTACCGACGTGCGGCGCAGCCATCGACTTCACGGACCTGCCACTTCTATAGGCATGCGCCGCATCATGAGTTCCGATCTTGTAGGTTCGGAGCTCGTCGATGAGCTGCTCCTGGAGCTTTGCTAGCTCTGGTAGCGGTTGAAAGATCTGGCGGGTTCCCACCTTCACCTTCCGCCCCCGGACCTTCCTGAACTTAGGAATAGTACCGGGGGTATAGTGGTCTCGGGTAGCTACATTGCTTGTGAGGTATGAACCCCCTTCAGCAATGAGCTTCCCTAACGCGTGATTGGTCATCTGTCTATTTCCAGAAGAGGGAGGTGATGGCGGCTACAGCATCAGTTAGCATGTTTTAGTGGGTTAGGTAGTCGAGGCGGGTGTCTGGAAGATGCCGAGTACGTTGGTCCACAACCACCTCAGCAAAGCCACCACGTAAGAAAGCAGCGACGCTGTTCGGTCGGCGGCGGAAGAGGTAGTCTCGTTTAGGAATCGGTCAGCAATACCTAAAAGACCGTTAAAGGCCTCTTGAATAGGCTCTTGCAGAACTGCGATTTCACCAAGAAAGTTCGTTACTAGCTCGGCGACGTAGCTTAGAATAGGGATGTAGTCTTCTTGGGCGACGTCCTCCCCCCAGAGGATTTTGTAGGACAGGCCACTGAGGGCCTCGCGGACGTTAAAATTACGGGATTCCATGTGTATACGAATTCTGTCATTTATGACTTTTCTGTTCACAGGTTTGGTCGCCGTATAGTTGTGCAATCTAAAGCTCACACATTAAACTTATGACACAAATGCGGACGATTAATCATGAAAGAACTCGGTAAAGACAAGGCCGCTACTAAATCAGAGCCTGCCACCGAAAATGGGGTGGAGCTCCCCAAAGAAGTCATCTGCGCGTTCGGTGAAGTACCCTACGAGGTCTTCCGCGAGCGGTACGCTGACGTATATAAGCAGATCCACGATATGGATCACCTCCTGTTTGGCCGCATCACCTATACAGGAAAGCTGGGCCCTAAAGAGTTCCAGATGCGAACCCTGAAGCAACAGGAGCGCGCCCTCATCGCGTCAGTGATCCCGGCCCAGAACACCGATACGTTCACGCGGGACATGATGCTGTACGAGGTTTACAAAGTTGTACTCAGCCTGAAGGCCTTTGGTGAGGTAAAACTTAGCCCCACAGCCATCTCCCTTGAGGAGCCGCTCAGCGTTTGGGTCGAGAAGAACAAAGCCACTATCGACACGGTCATGGACTTCGATGAGACCTTGACGAGGCACCTGTCCAACATCTACGAGGACATCTCCCAGGCTAAGCAGTACGCCTTCATGGAGATTCTGCCAAACCCCTAAGAACCTCACGGGCCTATACAAATGCCACGCTAGCTAGACGTGAGGGTGTAAAACTAGTGGATTACGATGAAGCCGATAGATACGTGTTCTATCGACTAGAGACGTATATCAATAAGCAGCAGCACGCTACCGCTATGTGTGCCTTGGCCGGCTCCGGCTCTGATAAGCTAGCTGACTATGTATATAACGTCTTCCACCCCTACGCTGAAACGGCCTCTGGGGAGGAGATGGAGCGTATCCACGAGTCCATGCAGGATATGACGAAGAAGGAGTACACTATTAGTGGTGGCCGTAATAACCGCCTCACTATTAAGGACAAGGATGACGACGGTGGAGACTCAGATTGATTTCCTTCTCAACAGATGCCCTCAACAAGACCGTAGCGCTCCTGAGCCGGAACGGGCGAGACCTATTCACGGCGCAGCAGGCCGAGTTTTACCGCCTAGATTTCACAGCACAGCGGGATCTAGATACGCGGTTCCAGGCGGTTCTGGAAACTAGAACCAACTCTGATCTAGAAGACGTCTCGTCAACCCAGTTCGCCTCGGACACCTCCGTGAGCGATGGCGCCGTCTTCTTTACTCGAGTTTTGAATAGCTTGGGTATCGAAACCACAGTCACCGACGACCTGATTGAGCAGGTAACCGTGACCACGGCACCGGCCCGCCTCGCCTCTTTCATCACGAAGCAGTCGCGGGATATCGACCTCGACCAGCAATTCTTGAACGAAAAGCTAGGGATTACTGAAGAAAGCACTACTAAGCATTTACAGGTCGAGTCTCCTGGGTTACTCTCCGACGAAGATCAGATCATCTTCAACCGATTGAAGAATGTTCACCGATACGTTAGAGAACTAATCCAGTAATGATAATGAACCAAGAGACTTACCTGTTCCAAATGCACCTGATGAAGGTAGCAGACAGAGCAGCTTCCGTAATACTAGGCACCCTCCGAAAGGACCGAGCCTCAGGGCAAGGGGTTAGGCCCTATCTCGCGGCCCTACGGGAAGGCACCCAGTACCTCCAAGACTCGTATATGCTACTCACAGATCAGGAATTGACCCTGGATCAGGCCTCTAGGGCCTTTGAACTAGCATTCGAGAAGATACTGTTGACGTTTGGGGACATCTATGACCCGATCTGCCTCACGCAATCGGCCCCTGGAATGAATATAGAGGATGAGATCTTCGGTTCCGGCCCATTTGACCTAGATCCCTTTGATTTGGATGACGACGATGACTTAAACTTATAGTAGACCCACTACTATAGGCGATGAACGAGTACCAGGCAAATCAGCTGCAGTTGCAGCAATTCTACCAGCAGCAGCGCATCATGGAGCTGCAGCAGGTACGCCAGCGTCAGGCGGAGATGCAGGCGCAGAACGCTGGCATGTTTACCCGCGCCCGCGATCAGCTCTATTCGGCGGTGACGCCTATGGGCGGTGCCCCTGTGATGAACCAACTGGGGTTTGGCCGCAACATCACACAGGCAGGCCCTACTGGTGTTGCTTCTCAGTCACTTTTTGGGGCGGCGATTGACGCCAACTCCGGGTTTCTGTCCAACACCTGGTTAGGCTACCGAGCTGGATTCCAGTTCAACATGTCTCAGCCGCAGGTTCAGCAACGGGCCCGTCAACAGTTGCAGGTATTTAGCCAGCAGATGGGTAATGTCGCAATGGATGCGATCACCCCGGAATGGCTCCAGCGGCGTTTTGGCCGGGTGGGCATGGGTGATATCCAGGAACGCGCCCTGGGGATGACCGATGCCTTCGCTGGCCTACGAGGCGTTGGTAGTGACAACCTCTCTGGTAGAGGTATTGGCTTGACGCGTGCGGCGCGGGAGACCGAGCTCTTAACCAAGGCACTTAACCGAAACTACGGCGGCAGGCTCTCAGGAGATGAGATATCTCAGTTGCAGGGAGCAGCTACGGCCGGTCTTACCTCGGCTGACATTGCGGGTGCGGGTACTGGTGGCCCAGGTAAGATCGCTCAGCTACTAGAGAAGATGACTAGTCAGCTGAGCCAGGTGGCAAAAAATACGGGAATCAGTACGGAGAACCTGAAAGCCATCGTCCAAGATAACAGGGGCATGGGAAACGCCTTCAGTGATATCACAAGCATGTCTAACGTGGTCGGATCCAGTCTAACCACCACCACAGCTAACCGAGAGCGGCAGCTCCGTACCGGTCTCAGCATGACCGCGCAAGGGCGGCAGATGAACGTAGCTAACGCCACCGCCTTCGGCGCCAGTCAACTACAGGCCACTAACGACCTAGTTGATGATTTCAACTCAGGAGCCGTTAGTAGAGCAGAGCTATTCCGTTATGGGGGAGCTGATAGCTTTGATGCCGCCTCACGAGTACAACAACGCCGTATCCAGGCCGGACAGGGCTACGCTGCCAGATCGGCAGGAACCCAAGGTGTCCTAGGCACAGGTTCGGGAGCCTCCCTCCGCGGCGGCTTCATGGGTAATATCTCAGATATCTCCGCTGCCTACGCCAGGAACCCGTTCGCCGGTCAGGTAGCCAAGTTTAATTACTCGTCCCAGCAGAACCTGATGTCGAACGCCAGCACAAACGCGCTTCAAGAGGCGCGTAACCAGGTAGAGCAGATCCCCGGCCTTGATGAGGCGTCGAAAGATGCCATGATTAAGGAGATTTTCCAGCAAAAGATGGGGATGGACAGTCCCCTAGACGCTGCCCGCGAGGTCGATATGTTGAAAGGGCGCGAGACGATCATCCGGGACAGGGTACGTAGTAGTTATGGGGTCCCTGACTTCCAGAGAGGGGACGGCTTCCTCAGCCTCCCGAAACAGGTTGGGGAGTTCCCAACCCTCTCTGGAAGTCAGGAAGATGCTGTGGTTAAAAGACTACAGGCATCCATGGGCGAACTGCGGGAGGCGGGAATCAGCACATTAGATGCAACCTCCCCTGAGGTGGTTAAGCTTCTTAGCGAGAATCCCGAAATCGGTACCGACGAGCTAAAACGTAAACTGTCGATGAAGACTGGTGGTGGGGCCTTTAAGGAGAGACGTCTGTCTCTTCTAAAGAACGACGAGTTCCTGCAGAAAATCCAGGGTTCTGATGTGACTAAAATCCTAGGACTGTCTGAGCTAGGAACCGGCTTTGCGAAAGTTGGTAAGGGTGCTGTCCCGCTAGAGAATGTGCAGCGGCTGAAGGCCCTCCTTTCTCCGGAACGTCTGGCAACCACGCTAGCAGAGAACAAAATCGATACGGACGACTTAGCTGAGGAGATCTATAAACAATCCCTTACCGACGAATACAAAAAGGACTTCGTCAGCGCGGACGAAGTCCGAGATATGTTGAAGGACCCGGAGATGCGAGATAAAGTAATGGGCAAGCTGACCCCGGAACAGTTCGCGTATATCCGAGAGCAGGCTAAAGCCGCGTTTATCAGCAAGCAGGAAGCCGTCAACCTAGAAGGGACTAAGCACGGTCACCACCGGCTGAAACCCACGTATGTGGAAGTTGTGAACCAAGAGTAATCATGTCACTTTCATTGATTCTTTCCGGCGTAGAGGCCGCTCTCCCAACAATCGGCTCGGTGGTTTCTTCTGCTGCCGACGCTGTAGCGGCCAATATAGTAGCCAGATCAGATAACGATGATGTGACTGCCGCCATCGGCGCAGGATTCACTCCCGGCTATACAGACGAGTTCGCCACTTTGGTCCTTTACGAAGGTGCGGCCAGAATCCCTCTTCAGACGTTTGACTCTGTAATACAGGATCAACCTACCACGGAGTTGGACTATCTCATTATCCAAACGCTAACAGAAGCGTACGTCGATAGGATGTCCCCGAACTACTCCTTTGGGTCCTCTTTGATGTACACCTCTGGGGTAGATGCCCGCCAGTTCGTATACTCAGGTACCATCTTGGCCGACAAGATCACAGGAGACAATATCGCCAGATTCCGGCGCTCCTATGATAACGCCCTGCGAGCCACGCAACTGGTAACGCCCGAGACGCCTCGGTTCGTCGAACTCAAGTACCGCGATCAAACTCGTCGAGGGTACCTAACCTCTTTTTCAGCACAAGCTAACGCAGACTTCAGGAATAAGGTCGACTTCACGTTCACCCTGTTTGTGACCAACATCCAGAATAATCTGGGGATCTGATGACTACGCGAAACGAGCTCTACCATAACTCTGGCGCTACCTTATACCAAGACGCCAGAGCCAACCTTGTTGTCTACAAACTAGACCGCGCAGGGGCTCTGGATGTTACCAACCCGGTTACTTTCTTCAAAGAGCTACTGCTCCAGAGTAGCCAGGAAAGCGACAGCGAGAAGACGCAGGTAGCTTTGGGGTCAGACGCCCCCAAGCTGTACGCTTTTGGACGCCAGCACCGATTCTTTGTGTACCAGGCGACCCTCATCGACACGCAGCTAGATCGGGATATCACTGTTGACACGGCTACAGGACCTAGTGTCTGGACCGGCGCAGCCTACTCGCAGCTTCAGGACTTCTTTAATGAGCACGCCAGCCTCTACGCCTGCGCGGCTAACAGGACTCTAGTGCAACTCACTTACAATTCTCGCCGCCTCTACGGAGCTATGAACCAGCTCACCGTCTCTACAGACGCAATGCAGCCGTTCAAATACGACGTACAGTTCTCTTTCTACGCAACCGCGATTGAGGATATCAATGTCTGATAGAGCCACGATTCTCGAGTCTAGTTGGAAAGTCTTTATTGATGGCGTCGAGGTCCCTCATCAAGGCTTCCAGATCCAGTTCCAGAAAAACAATCTGAGCGCCTGTAATATCACGCTGGAGCCTGATAAAGCACTAACTTCCATCAGGCCGCAGTCCGTCGTATCCATCTTCGCAAAAGAACGCTTCGTTGAGGACGACAACGAGTACGAAGATGATCTTGATGTCCTCAAGTTCCGATACTATCTCTTCTGGGAAGGTCTGACCGCGGGTTACTCCTACCAGAAGTCGCCACAGTCCCGGGCCTTCAACCTAAAGTGTGAGTCCATCTTCTCTCCCTGGAGACGGACCCAAGCGTTCATGTTCGGCGTTGGGCCGGCCTCCTTGAGCCCTATCATTAGCGGTGCTACTGCGGTGAACCCGGACCCTATAGCGGGAGGCGACATCTTCTCGCTTATTCGTCTAGGAGATAAGGTAGCGCAAGACGCAACAGACCCGTTCGCTGACCGACTCGTGGAGACAGTGAACTACCTGTCCTCCACTAATGCCATGCTACGGCTGCAGACGTCAAGGTACTCTTTGTTGGAACGGATCTCGTCTATTAAAGATGACATCTACGAGACGATTTTGGCTCCCATGGCGTCAGGCTTATTATCTAGTGGTACGCAGGCCTTGTCTGAGATGTCGACAGTGTTCGACGTCCTCAATCACCTGCAGTCATATGGGTTCTACTCTAACTACGAACTACCCTGCCCGACCCCCGGTAGCGTCGATGACCGCGACATCTCAGCACCGTTCGAGCAGGATGAGTTGTATGACTACGCACAGTTCTATCAGCTGAACCAGTTCATGTTTCTCCCTGAGATGTACTTTGCACCGCCCCCGCCCTGTAACTTCATATTCCCGGACCATATCCGAAGCCTCGCGGTAGACCGGGATTTCTACAGCGAGCCGACGAGAATCTTAGTGACCGATCCGTACGCGGCTCTAAGCAGTCGAGTAATACACCTGTCGCCCCCTTCGATTCTTCGCAACACACTAGAAGGCGTCAGGGACCAGATGACGGCAGCCGAGGTGTTTGCCCAAGCCAACGCGGCTATAACCGGGGAAGTATCAGGTGTTGAATCGCCATATCAGAGTAACCCTACTGGGGAGAACCGCATCAGCCTATTCGAAACGGTCCTCAACTCCGAGCTCGAAAAAGGTATTGTGGCGCGGATGGAGAGCTACAGGTTCGAGACCCTAGCCGCGGTCTCCCATGCCAAGGAGCTCCCAGAAGACGTCATAGACTCCGCGTATACCTCTTTCCTCACCTCGGTGATCAACTATAGACATAAGTTAGATCGCTTTACCCGCGCCGCCTCCGTTGAGCTCAGCGGCCACAGGGATATCGTCCCTGGCTTCCCTTGTATCATCTTTGACGGAGACGGTAGCTACTACGCACAGGTCGACTCTGCCGCGTTCTCCGTAGACCCCCTCGGTACTGAGATAACTAACGTAACGTTGAGCAAAGCCCGCGCGGTTACCCAGATCGACCTAGAGCGGTTGAACGATCTCCGAACCGGTGTATCTCAGGGTATCGAGATTGAACGTATTGCTGAGGAGTCCCCCGCAACCCTCAACGAGTTCCGCCGCCTAAAAGCCAAAGAGAAAGCCTCTGCGTTTATCGAGAACGTTCTGAATGATATCCAAGAAGAGTCCGATGTCGCAGCGCCCCCGGCCTTCTTTAACCCGGAGCTGCTGGACCCTATCCAGCTAGACCGCATCTACGGGAAGACGTTAGGCTGCAAACCGTTCTACACCACCAAGTATTCGGACAACTCCCCGACCTCTGATTTAGGGCGGATTCAGCAGGTCACCGCAGTAGTCTCGGATTCCGCACAGTACGCCGGTTTGTTTATGCACATCCGGGCCACCAAAGCCCTCAACAACGTGTACAAGATGTTTGATGCGCCGGTCAACGACACCCCAGTCGCCGACTCTTGGCAAGATATTTCGACGTCCAGCAACGCCCTAGGCCCGACCACGTTTGAGTGGGCGTCCCGGAACTTCACGAAGCGGAAGCGGTATTACCTAAGGGATTACTGCCACAACAACAACCTGGAACTACAAAGGATGCACAGCTTTGCCCCGAGCACGGTACCTTTCTACAGGATGATGCCGGCAGAGCTTATGTCGCAGCAAACAGTGGCCGGACCTACCTCAGCTATCGAACGACCTGGGTGGGACAACACTCTCTTCTCTAAACTAGTATTGGAGGGTCAGAACGACCCAGTCATTGATGAGCTCAGGGATGAGGCCCCTGACTACCTGAAAACCCTGCCTCGGCAGGAGGTCATCGTAGAGTACTCCCAAAGGCACTTTGGATCACGCGCGTTTAACGGATCATGATTTTCGATAAGGAACTACTAAAGCAGGCGATCGACGCTACTGATGAATCGCTTATTGAGAAGTACAAAGGTGGTGATAATAAAGCACTAAACACGCTTATTGGCCGCCACCAGGATCTTGTAAAATATAAGGTCAACTCCCACAAAAACACCCCAGTACCGCTACCCGCAGTATATGGGCAGGGACTAAAAATCTTAGCGACCGCGGCTAAGCGATTTGAACCCAACCAAGACGTGAAGTTCAGGACCTTCCTAGAATCCAACCTTCGAGGCTTGAACCGCTACGTCCACCAAAACAAGAACGTTCTCCATTTCCCGGCAAACAAGATGGAGAAGATCCGTAACTTCAAGCAGGTCCACGACCTGCTTTCCCAGCAGATGGGGCACGAACCCTCTGACTGGCAGATGTCTGACGCCCTAGGCTGGAGTATCCCTGACGTCAAAGAGTTCCGTATCAAGCTCCGTCAAGGTGAACTAGCCTCTTCCGGCCTCGATAACGTCGTAGGTAGGGAGCAAGAAGATGACTCAGTACGAGCCAGGCGCGAGGAACGATCAGAATTCCTATATCACACCTTGACAGAGACTGAGAAAAAGGTATATGATTTCGCGCTAGGGCGGCACAACAAGCCTAAGCTTAAAACAGACGCGCAGATCGCCATGCGTACCGGTTTGTCTCCTAGTAAGGTAAACCGTACTCGTAAAGAGCTCGCGCGTAAGATCCAGAACAGCTGATAATGATTACAAAACTAGACCTCATTGAGGAGATTAAACGCTTAGCCGAAGAGTCTCCCTCAGGGAGTTGCACACGCGACTACTTCCGCCGCAACTCAGAGTTCTCAGAACATGCGGTTCTTCGAGAATTCGGAACCTTCGGCGAGCTCAGGAAAGCAGCGGGCATGGATCCCGGCCGCATTACTGCTGCTTACGGTAACCGCCAAGCTGCCCTGGCCACAGAGGAGCGGTTTCAGGCCTACGCGGCTGAGTGTATCTACCCTTGGGCCAGGGAGTACCAGCCGGTAGACGCAGACAAAGTTACAATGGTGATCGGCTCCGACTTCCACGGAGAGATGACCAACCCCTTCGCTCTTCGAGTCTTCCTAGACACGATTACTCGCCTTCAGCCGGACCACGTTGTCCTGGCTGGCGACATCGCTAACTTTGAGGCAGTCGGTCGTTGGAGCAAGAATCCAAACCGGCTACATAACCTACAAACCGAGATCGACTTCATTGTCGAGAAGATCCTTCGGGCTACCCGGGACGCAGCACCCAACGCGCAGATTGACCTCATCCTAGGCAACCACGAGATGTGGCTCAACAGGTACCTAGCAGAGCAGGCCCCCGGCCTTGCATCCCTCAGGTGCCTCAGCTTCGGCGAACTGTTTTGCCTAACGGAGCTCGATATCGGACTGGTGTACGGCGGGGACATGCTAGCCCCATCCACCACAGATAAGAACAGGCAGGTAAAAGCTGCTTGGCAGTCCTACTACGACACGTTTGTAGTCACCCACGGCACAGCCACAGGACCAAACGCGGCTAAAGCAGAACTCGCGAGGTTCAAGATGTCCGGATGCTCTGGACACCTACATACCCCTTCCTCTGCTCACTCCTCCTCTCTGGATCGCCCTCACCTAGAGTGGAACGTTCTTCCTATGATGACTGGCCCTGCCGTAGGTGAGATCTACCTTAAAGGCCTCCCCACAACCTGGCAAGTAGGTTTCGCGATCGTGGACATCTTCCCGGAGACGCGTACGCACTTCTACCAACCTGTCCATGTTCGCAGCGGTCTCTGTATGAGCGCAGGGGCCTTGTACCGAGATGGCGGTCAAAGCTAAAACCTTCCATCTCAAGGTGGAGCGGATTCAGCGAGTCGCTTATGAGGACTGGCCCTCCGACTGGCTGCAGGAGGCTGACTGCGGTGACCTGCTCCTGGGGCCCGGTGAGTACAGAGCCGAGTTTGGGATCCTGTGTGTGGATAACTCAGGGGCTTTCCTGAACCTTACCCAGGATCAGATCTACCGGCAAGCAGACATCCCGTGGCCTGACCCGCAACGTAAAATAAAAGCCATCCGTATTGTCGGGAACCAGGTCAAGCTGGTGGTAGACTAAAACAGAATCAAGGGGCTCCCTACCTGGGAGCCCCTTTTCTCGTATCAGACGTTCAGCGTCTTGTGGGCGGAACGGAAGTCCTCCCGAGACGGAACAAAGGTCCCATCATTATTCAGCATGTTCTGAATGATGCAGGACGTCAGGTGGCGGTAAGCCGTCTGGGACTTGCTCTGCTCCTGAACGTTGCTACGAACACGACGCTGGTAGTAGCTTGCAGCCACGCCCTCAGCGTCCACTTCTTCGAGGGTCACCCACGGGTAGTAGGCAACCTCTGCGAGAGCGAGGTCGTTCTCGTTAAAGAACGGGGCAAAGTAGTAGGCGGCGGCCCCACCGTTTGCTTGGATCGCAGAAAGCGAGATGCGCTCTTCTGTCACAAGAGCAGCCGCGATAGCCAGCACGCCCGTGAGGGAGCAACTGAAGTCGTTGTAGTAGTTACCTTTACTACCAAACATCGCAGACACTAGGTCGGCGAAGTTGTTGTTTTTTGACGCCACGCCGCAACGGCGTTTGGTTCCAGCCACGTCACGGAAGTTCACCGTCGGAAGTTGGTCGTTCCAATGCAGCCGAACCGCTCCCCGATTTACCAGGGTTTGGGCAATCCGGAGAACTTGGGTGGTGTCGATGGTGTTAGTACTAACAGTCATATAAAAGGTGGTCAAACTCTGCGAGAGCCTCTTCGACATCATCTTCGGTCGAGTATACTGATGAGCCGTCAGAGGCTCCGCAGGTAGAATCAATAATGGATAGGAACTTGTCGGGCTCAGCCGTAAGTTCCTCAAGCGTGCTGTGGTTTGCCTCATTCTTGGAGGCTTCAGCATCTAGAGCCTCGAGCCACTCCATGCCGGCCGTAAACAGCCGACGTTGGTGCAGCTTAAGGTGGGTGATAGGGACATCTCTGTTGTCAGCACGTAGTGTCGACCAACTCGATCGTGTGATCAGGTTCAAAGCCTTTTCCGTATCTGTGTGCATGTATCCTCCTGGATGTTGTAAACGTAGGCACAATAGACGTATGCCATAAATTATGGTGTTTTGGCATCGAGTGAGTTCAGTGTTTAGCCTAGAATAGAGGTATGCAGAAACTACTCTTAGCACTGACGCTCACTCTCTTTGTAGGGTGCGCCTCCAGCAAGCAGCAGATTCAAGAAGCCGCCGTGTTTGTCTCCGAACAGTCCGCGGCAATTGAGTCTGATCAGAACGAGATCGTAGCTAACTCAGAGAAGATCGTAGAGCACGCGGGTGAGCTAGAAGTTGCCGCGCAGGAGCTCCACCGGATCAACGCAATTTCACAAGCGGTGTTCCGGATTCTCGAAAGTGTGCAGACGACCATCGAAGGCGAAGCCGCCGACCGAGTGGCCGAGGCAGTCATCCTCTCAAAGGACACAGCCCGCCGCCTTGAGTCAGTGACCCCGCTGATTAAGAAACGCGCGCAGGACTCGAAGACCCGAGCCACGATCACGATCAATCGGGTCCAGAAGACCCGAGAGTCCGCGCAGGCTATCATCAACAACACGAACACCGTACGCGACGTTGGCGGAGGCTGGGGCATCTGGTCCACAATTAGGTGGTTCATCAGCTACGGTATCCCGATTCTACTAGCAATGGTAGCGTTCGTACTCCTGTACCCCCTGGCTGGTCCTGTGATGACCGTGTTGCAGAGTTTTGGTCTAGGACTATCCAAGGCCTTGAAAAGTATCGCCACAGACCTGTGGGCTCACAAAGGTGAACCTGAGGCCGACGAACGCATCGAGGTGCTAGAGAAAACTGTACAAGGCAAGGCGGCCCTGCGGTACGCTAAACGCCGCGCCCGGAAACGAGAACCGGAACCTTCCCCGGAGTCTCCAGAAGCTAATCCCCCGGATGGCTGATAGAACACTTTTCCGGTGGCCTCTTCTGGGAGGAGGTCACCCTTTTATACTAGAGTTGGGTACTAACCAATGTTGAACGAGACTCAGATCTCAATCGAAGAACTTGTTGTAGGTGATTTTGTGGTTCTAGGTTCTAGAACCACCAAAGTTTCCGCTATCTGTGAAGCCGCCTTAGGTGGCTTTGAAGTCACGCTGGCTGACGGCACGACTAAGCGGTTTGGCGAAAACACCAAGGTAACGGTTTTCGATAATGAGGACTATGATTTCGAGGACTATGGTGCCCGAGGTCGGATTGACTCACGTCAATTCTGATGCTTACTAACTTTATACAGGAGTTGCTGAACATGATGAATAACAAGCCTTTTACTGCTATGAATTGCTCTAACGTAATTAAGCGTCAAGTCTTTGTCTATCATGTCACAGTGACGGCCTGAGGTTTTTCTTGTGTCCGAAGAGGAAAAGAAGGCCCTTGTCTTTGCCATCCTGGCAAAGCTGATTGCGAAATCTCGCAAGAAACAAGAGTCTAAACAACCCACCCCTTCCGACATACTATCGAAAGCTCTGTCTAGGCAGAGGATCCTCCCTGGTGCCCAGGTAGTCCGTAGCGGACGGCCCATGACGGACATCCTGGCGAAGATCCGCAAGAAGCAGAGACGTGCCGTGAATAGCGAGTACTTTAAGTACCGCGGCAAGGTAGTGAAAGGGCCCCAAAAAGCCCTGATAGTAAACAACCGTAAACAAGTTAGAAAAGCATACAAAAGAAAGTGATCGTTCAAGATTTCGTAGTCCCGACCAAGACCGCTAACAAAGTCTATAGACTTCTGTCTAGAGATGTAGGCCCAGCCGTGGACGTTAAACACGTTGCAGCCGGCTCTTTCTTTGCCCAGTTCGGTCCGTTTACCCTAAGCTCACAGCGGTTAAACGAGTCAGGTCCTTGTGACCTCCGACTATCTTTCCATGAAGATGTTGACGGAGGCCACCAAATGCTGTACAAGTCAGTCTCCGAACGAGCGGCCACGCTGTGCGCTGAAGGCGCCAACAGCTTAGACCTACCAAACTGACATGAACGTACGACCCGTAGACATTATCTTAGACCAACTGAAGCAACGCATAGGTAACTATGCCTGCAATTACTTCGGCATCTACGGATACTCCCCGACGAAGAAGCACCTAGAGAACATGGTTCTGTCGGCTCTAGATCAATTCAACGACCCTAAGGTGCGCGCACAGCTCCGGAACGGGTTCGCCAGCGCCTCTGTGACACCTGACCATGACAAGTGTGCGGTAAAACTGGGCTTGCGTGCCGGGACCGTGAGTAGCGTCAACAAGTACCTAAAGAAGGCAGCGGGCTAAGGCATGCAATCTCTGCTCTGGCTAAACACCTTCACAGGAGAAGGTCTGGACGACATCAAACTAAGCGAGCTCCCGTTCGACGTCAGCTATAGCTATAGACTGTTTACTAGTTTCACAGAGCAGGACCCTATTGGTAAACGCGAAGATGTGATAGCCCCCAGTTACGCCGTTAAGAAACAGTTTAAAAAAAGAGCAAGGCTCCTAGAGGAGCCCTGCATCCGGCTTTTCTACCAAGGAGGTGAAGAAGACCTGTCCAGATTTATTTATTGGTTAAGAAACGTACACCTGTCGCAAGACACTGATGACCCGGCCCCTATCTACCTGGGATGCCAGCCTACACATTTGGCACAGAAAGAGCTACAGACTCTTTATCCAAAGGTGAAGCTGTGCTTCGTAGGCCCAGGAGAATTGGAGCATTACGGGATACTCAGTGGCTATGTCGACGCACTAGACGAAGACCTTTTCTTTTAGCAAACCGGAGGGAGGTTCTCTAAAAAGAGAGCCGGAGGCGCTGGGGGTGATGCCCCAGCGTCTCTTTTTGTATTTTAGCGGTATTTGTCTCCCGCAGGGGACTTACCTACGAAGTTACTACAGCCTCCCAGGCTTTTTTGAACTGCGTGTCGAACGTCCAACGCGCTGAATCAATAGCATGAACGGCCGCGGTATCAGTGACTCCAGCGTCCGACAGGCACGTACCAGTCAGCTGAATCACAGTCCTCTTGGAGCCGACTGAGATCTCAGGGTCTACGACGGTTGCGGAGAGCCCGCTCTGTGACCGATGCGTTACGCAGTGTGCGATCCCGTATCGCTCAAGGGCTGCGGACACCTCAGGGACGTCGTCAACATCTACAGACAGCGCAGTCACGTTTTGGGTAGGTACCACCTTGTAGGTATACAGTTCAGGGCCAAACGCCGCTACGACGAAGTCGTGTCGACCTTTTACTAGGATCACAATGTCTCTATGAATCATACTAGTCTCCGAAAGGTTTCAGGAAGGGTACTCACTCACAACTTCGCCGTTAGCGTCCGTGTAGTATACCTTGCGAATGCCTTCTCTTTTGATCAAGGAGGCGCAGCTGGCACAAGGCCGGCTGAGTTTGTTGTCACAATTGACGCGAGCTACGTATAGATCTTTCCCGTGTAGGGATATACCTCTACGCTTTGCGTCTCGAATGGCTGCTGCCTCGGCGTGAAGGGTCTTTAAGGGACCGCCACCGTAGGTAGCATGTGTCTTGTAAGTGTTAGTACCGCGCCCTAACACCCTGTTACCACTAGCGATAACGGCACCATGCTGGTTCCGGCATTCAGACAGACGTGCGAGTTTCTGGGCTGAGTTTATCATAGGGGAAGAAGGTAATCACGGGGCTTCCGGCGGTTAGCAATAGCTACAGAGGCGACCAAACCCGCATAAAGGCCAGTCACCCCGCGATCTTGTTAGGGGCGGTAACTAAGCTAGTTACTACGGGGGGCCGAACTATGTCGCGGAGAACGTTTACCTCCACGACGGTTCCCACCGCCATGGTTGCGTCGATTCTCTTGCCGCGCCTTATCGGCGTGGATAACGGCGCCCGTCACAGCGGACTCGTGGATACGGATTTTCTCCGCATAGGCGGAGAGGTCATCGAGCACACCCTGGGCCTCGATTACAGTCTCCCGCATGTCAAGGGCCTCAGGGATCCCTTGGCTGGCTCGGTCGCTCAGACAGGAGGCGACCGCATTAAGGTTAGCAACAATCTCCTGGATTGCTGCGTACGAAAGTCCAAAGAAACGTCCTTGGATCTGGGGAATATCCACTTTTTTCATATTATGTTCCAGATAAAAAAAACCTGGCTGTAATTTTCTTATGCCATAGAAACGGAAGTTTTGGCACGAAAAAGGGGCCGCGGCGAACCACGACCCCTTCGATGATGTTGTTGCTCCGCCGCCTAGAGGCTAGGGGTGCCTTTCCATTATAGGCGGATGAGCCGGGTGACTCTAGAAGAAAGAGTCAAATCTCCTATGTCAGTGAGGAGACGTGTTTCCCTGGAAAGAGCATGACGGCGTTACGAGCATCCGTCGCGTCGGACAGGTGATCCCCTAGGACCGTATGCGGCTCGATGACAATCTCGTGATCAGCGTAGGAAACTACGGCACGGATGTAGTCTTCAGTGAGTGGTACGGCCTGGTCTCCGGCGTCGTCAGCGCTGAGCAACACAACGGCTTCGTCGGGGACGTCCTCTAGAATCTCAAGGAGGTCGGCTTTAGTGATCATGGGTTGGTGGTGATATGCATCACATTGAATGGAGTAAGTAGAACACAAGGAAGACCGCGGCTCCAAAGAGCACCAGGTTCCTTGCGTAGACGAGTTTATTGAGTGATTGCTTCATTAGTCGGGGGTTCTGTTGCGGGGCACTAGTTCCAGAATCTCAGATGCAGACGCTGGCTTATAGTCCCAGGCATCTACACCCACATGAACAAGCGGCTTCCCAGCAGGGTGGAAAGTTAGCTTACTACTCTGGTGAGTATGGCCGTGCAGCATAATGGAACCGTGGTGACTACGGTTCCAAGAGAGGGCTGGATAATGAAAAAGGAAGAAATGTTGACCCTCCCACTTACAAGTCTGAATGTCTCGATCAGAATCCTCAACGCGGCGAACGATCTTCTCGTCGTGGTTGCCGGGCATGAAGATGACGGTACCGTTTAGCCTCTTGCGAAGGGCAATAGCCCTCTCACAATCAGCCGCGACGTTGCGTGTCCAGAATGTATCGCCGATTAGATAACCAACGTCGTCCGGAGTAACTACTTCGTTCCAGTTGGCAATCAGAACCTCTTCCATCTCCTCGATGGTTTCGAAAGGTCTATTGGAGTGTTCAAGAATGTTCTTGTGGCCGAGATGCCAGTCACTACTGAAGTAACGGATAATAATGTCCTCCTTTTGTTTTGTTTTCACAGGGGGCCGTAGACTTCTAGGTAATCTTCAGCAGGATCGAAGTCTGGTAGGTTTTCTCGAACATGCCGCTCCTCTCCTTCGACACTTGGGCGCTCCTCGGATTCGAGAGTGTACCAACCGACGTTGTTAGGGAATCGGCACAGGATCAGCCACTTTGTTGCGCGAGCACGTTTAAGGTTCCAAGGAGGTAGCTTATCGAGGATAGGCAGTCGCAAGTCAGGATAGCACGCTGCTTCCTGCTCGCGGCGCTCATTCAGCTCCTCCAGACTCATCTGAGTAACAGATTCACTAGCCACGTAGCCACAGTGGATGCATTGCACGAGCCGCCCTTCTCGGGAGTCATATGATGCCTCGGCCATACGGCGGCAGTTCGGGCAGGTCTCTTCTGTTGAGTAAGTACTCATAGTGAGTGGTTCAGAGTTGTTGTGGTAAAAAGAAAAGGTCCGGAGCTTGAAAGCCCCGGACCCAACGATCAGTTTTCAGGCACTTGATCAGGTGGTCAGTTGTTAGGCAGCGACCAGTTCCTCTACCTCATCAAAGATGGGGCAGTATTGTGGGACGGTGCTCTCGTTGGTGTCGACAGTTAATTGTCGTAAGCCAGCGATCCGCTCAACAACTACGCTCGATCAACGGCTTTGAGTTTACGCCGCACGTAGCGAGACTCCAGCCTTTTTCCGGGTTTACCAAAGCCCCATCGGTTGCAGCATCGACAATATCGCCCACCGATACCGTGGGTCTTCCCTCTACTGTTCAGTAGTTTGTGGCTCTTCATGGCGCGACTAGTGGTATACAGGGAAGCGTTATAGAAAGAATGGACCCGCTCGGACTCGAACCGAGGAATCTACGTCTTATGAGGACGTCGCCTTAACCAACTTGGCTACAGGTCCGTGAAAGAGGGGAGGGTGTTGAGAAGCAACTGGGATAGTATCCCCCACAACCCTAGTGGTTGCGTGAAGTTATGCACCCTTCCCTAAAAAGGGCGGACCAGGCACCCGAGGGTGCCCGGTCCTGTGTCAACTCGCACTGCCGGGCAGTTAACGTGATAGTCTTACACCGCGGCAGCGGCGTTCCCAGGATCTTTGGGAGAACTCAGTCCACCTCACGCCCTGTACGTGAGGTCGGCATCTTTGCAGACACCTGCGAAGCGTCTTCAGGTTAGTAGTATGATCGCACAGTGACTACGCCCTAGGCCTTACTGGCCATGCCAATGCTTTTAAATCAGCGCCCCACATAGATTGACGATAGCGGTGGTTTGCCTAGGCTCACTTGTCGTGGAGCCGTAAACGTTCCTCACTTGCCCCCGGCGTAGCCGGCAGCGACCTAGAGGGAGGCCATCAAACATGTCGCGCACAAAGCGACACAACACGCGGCGCAAACCACGTGTTGGGAGAGGTCGTCTCCGCCGCAGCCCTGATGTCTTTTCCGGCATTCACCATTTTGGTAAAGGGGATAAGGAGCTGGGTTAGGGAGACGACCGTGTAAAGAAATATGTTGAAAAGGGAAGGACGCCGAAACGCCCTTCCCTCAACACAACCAACAAACCCTACAAGGAGGGGTTGGTTTTTAGCTAGCGCTCAGCTCTTGTCCCCGGCCGCCGAAGCGGTTTCCGGGAGGTTGTCGAGGACGGCCTGTGGGTCCTTCGAAAGAACCCCGACGACGTCTTCAATGGTCTTCGCGATGGCACGCCCTTCCGCGACGCGCTCCGGGGAGAGGGGCTCGAGCGGGGGAGCCGACCGGACGGTCAGATTTTTGTTTGCAAGGTTGCCCTCAGCAACAATCTTATCGATCTCGGCCTCCCGGAGGCGCGCACGTGAGGTGGCGTCGATTCTTGCGAGCGCCGCTTTCGCCTCGGCCTCTGCGGCGAGCGCCTCCATACGCCTAACGTGGGCTTCCGAGAGACGTTCAGCGCGCTTCCCTTTTTTACCAGGGAAGAGTGCGTCGTAGATAGTCATGCCCGCGATTCCCAGAACCAAGATACCGAAGGCAACGTTGGTGACGCTTGCGCCTTTAGGGTCAGCGTGCTTACGTGAGAGATCATCCAGTTGTTCGTTGGAAACAGTCATAGTAGTGTAGCCCTCCAGGGGCTGGGTGTGTTGTGTGTGTGTTGTGGATGAGTCAATGTAATTCATCCTTCAATATACTTATGCCACGTTTAGTGATGGTTTTTGCACAAATACACCCCGTATTGGGGCTATCCTAGGAGTAGCCACCTCTAGGCGAAACTACTACCCATCGTGTCAGAAAAGCCCCCACAACGCAGACAGAAACTACGGTCTCGTATCCCAGGATACGTGAAGGTCCCTAAATTCTGTACACCTAAGGATGTCCAAAAGATAATCCAGTTGAGGGAGGCTAACCCTGACCGCTTGTGGGTAGATATCATTAGCGAAGTAATTGAAGAGAGATTCAACCAAGATGACTGACAACCAGACACCCAATGAGCCGGGGTTTCTCGGCGTTCTGCAGAACCAAGCCATTGGCGTCCCCGCGTTCACGCCTCGGTATGATATCGGGACGGGCGCAGCGGAAGAAAAAGACGACAACGCCCTGACCCTCGTGTTCTCCGGAGAGGTCCGGAAGGAGATGTCGCGTATTGCTGCGGAGCTCGGGTTTGATAATCTTGTGACGTTCATCAACACTGCTACCAGCGTCTACGGGCAGATGATGGGCGCGGCTAAGAATGAAGGCTTCCGTCAGGTTCTTCTGGTTAACCCGGACACTGAGAAAGTCATCAATGTCCCCCTGATTCCGGATGGCGTGTAGTCTAAGTGATCTTGAGATTAGCCAGCTGTTCAGTAACCTTGAACAGCTGATAATTGACGTAGGGGACGAGGCCGCCTCTCTAGTAAACTTAGAGATCGACCTCTCCTCTAAAGGTGTAGAGGATGGACTCAGCCAAGGGTTTTGGGATTCCCTGGTTCAGGGAGATATTGATAGGCTGTCGGATGCCATTGGGCAGAACCCCATCTTCAATCCTGCCGATGTAGCCACGACAGGCCTCCAGTTCGGCAGCGTGCTTACTAGCCTTTTTGGAGGCCCGGCTGTTGTACCGGAGCTTGACCCTAACACAGGCGCCCGCCTTTCAGACAAAATCAACAGTGCGTTTGGTTCTGAATTCGGGAGCTGCGACGCCAGGGTTTCTGCGATCGGTACCGTGCAAGGAATCATTGGTATTCAGGCTAAGAAGCTGAAAACAGCCTTCAGCGCGGCCCAAGCCACATTCGGTGGCCTGCTAGGAGGGAACCCTGAGGTAGGACCGGCAGTGTTCATCACGGGTCTCAAGAATTACCTCGTCCGCTCAACGGCACAGAATCTTCTCCTGGAACAGATCAGGGATGAGATTAACAACATCAATGAGGAGATCGAGGAGCTCACGGATAGCGACTATTCGATCAACCATAAGACGGTCTTGTCGGCCTCCATTGTAGAGCTCAGTACTGCGGATAACATTCTAAGGGCACAGCTAGACAACGTGCTCCAGAAGTTCCCGCTTAACATGACGGGATACGACAACGCCAAAGCACGTATTGAGACTGTGCAAGAGGCGTTATGTGGTATTGATCTAGACGACATTTTTGGCGGCTTCCTGAGCCCCGGCGTATTGAAGCTGACCGCTAGGCTCATCTACCTCGAGGAGTTGCTAGAGCTCTTGCGCATCTCCGACGAGGCATCTCAGCGAATCCTCCTGAACCTAGGATCATTTGACACGGCCTACGAAGACATCACGTTCTTTGATGACCTGTTTGTCCCGGTACTCCAGCTTATCCGCTGTCGCCTGGCTGTCGTTATGGCAGACATGCAGTCGTCTATTGATAAGAACAAGCTAGCTAACTTTGTTCTGAAAGAAAAAGCTTGGTGTCTAGAGCTCACGATTCTGTCATCCCTAATGGATGCTGCTAAGGTCTTTGATATCCCTAGAAACGAGGGTCCTTTCGCCGTCGAGGGCATCGAGGATATCATGAACTCCCTGTTTCAGGACGTGCAGACGGCTAACCAGATCATAGCCATCGACTCTATCCGAGATGTCGCCGACGTTTACATCCAGAATGTCCGGTATAAACTCAGCTTCAACGTCCCGGTTGTGCCTATCCAGGCGCGGGGTAACCTAGTGAACCGCCTCATCGAGCAGAGGATCAGTGAGAATGAGTCTTTTGGATTGCTGGTTAACTCTAAGGTTCTTAGTGTCGAGGGTACCATTTTCACGGCAATCGGCATCCTCGGGTCGTTCCTTACCGCGGTAGGTAACCTAGATGTCTTCACAGGGGCCGCCGAGCAGATAGCTGACGGGGATCTGAAAGGTCTCCTAAACGGCAGTATTCTAAACTCCACCTTGGCAGAGCAATTTGAAGGTATCATTAACGATATCGGAAGCAGCCTAGAAGAGGCCGGATGTAGCTTGCTGGAGGCCGGCGACAAATCGCTCCAGGCCTACGACATCTTCGAGGACACAACCCGGGCTGAGGCTCTCTTCAACGACTCCCTAGCCGGGTTCCCAGAAACTGTTCTAAGGGAGTCTGTGCAGGGTGATCTCACCCGCTACACTAGTAATAGTTCACCGACCCCCTGATCAGGGCCGGAATCTAGCTAGTAACCCAGAACGAACCCCAGGTATTAATATCATGACTGACCACTCTAACGCCCTCATCGAGGGTCTCTACGACGGCCTCGCGGCCCACGAGAGCCAGACGAAAGTTGCGGCCCTCTTCAACGAAGGCCTCCGTGACGGTATTGCGGAAGCTACCCGCGTCCCCATCATGGACAAGATCGCTTCTCTCGTCGAAGACGACGCCGAGATCGACGCCACGGAAGAGCCCACCTCCGGCTCAGTATCCGAGTACGTTCGGATGATCATCTCAGCCGACGCTGAGTGAGGCGGAGCGATTAGCCGTTCCCACCGGGGCCTACTGCGGTGGGCCCTATTTTTATGCCTTATAAGTCGAAGCGTCAAATGCGAGCCTTCTTCGCAATGGAGCGGGAGGGTAAACTACCCGCCGGCACAGCTCGGAGATGGGCACATGAGTCGAAGGATCAGGGAGTGAACCTGAAGGAGCTACCGGAGAAAGTGAAAGACAAAAAGCTAGAGAAAGTGGCTGAGGCGTTCATCACGAAGATGGCCACCCTAGGGACCAACACCTCAACCGCTATGACGGGCGTGAAGAACGCCAAGCCTGACGCAGGGAAGATCAAAACGCCTAGACGTCAGGTAATCGGCACGGCTCGCGGCTTCGACCCCGCGGCAAGCGTAAACAACAATGGACCTGCGAGTAATCCAACTAAGCTCTGAGACTGTAGGGCTCACCTTAGGCGTCAGCCCTCGTATGGTGTCTGGCATCGAGGCGCTAGTGCAGCAGGTGATTACAGAGCTCCTCTCTGACTTTGACGTCAACCTGGGACGCGGCGCTGGTCTGGAGTCTATTATCTCTGCCGCAGCCCCTGCCGATAAAGGTGCGACGAAGGGCCAGATCATCACAGCCATTTCGTCTGCCAGGGCGCACATCCTCGCAAATCAGCAGGCTGGCTTTGAACTCCTGCCCTCAGAGCGGCTGAAGACCCTAAGCGTCCTCAAGGTTGATTCTCTGGACGGGTTCTCGTGGGACATCGAGATCCAAGTAGTGAACTTCGAGAACGAGGCAGTCACGACCTCGCTGGCGCTATGATGTACAAGCTCTCAGAGTTGAACCATGCCGCCACAGGTATGCGTTCTAACATCTCATTAGCAGCCAGGGACTTCGGCGGCCCCCGCGGTAAGTTCGTAAAAAAGAAGAAGGGCGATGGTTCTTCAGAACCACCACCCCAAGGCCCACCTAAAGCGATTGACACGCAAACGCAGCGTCCACTACTCTAGTCACCGTACTTAGCTTTAAGGCGCTGATACTCTGCCTTTTCCTTCTTCCGTGCTGCGGCCTCCTCCTTAACGATGGCCTTAGCAGCCGCTTCCTTGAATTTCTTCAAGTCGGCTTTGTACTTGGATAAAGCCTTCTCGTAACTCACTTTGTCAATCACCTTCTCCGAGGGCGGAACAGCGGTAACCTTGATGTTTACCGCGGTCACTGCTGTTGTGTAAAAGTCGTACAGGCCGAGCTCAATATCCCAACTCACCGACGCTTCCGTGCAGCCGCCTTCCCGCCCGCTGTCGATAACCTGTTGAAGGTCCCCCAGCGGCAGGGAAAAAGAACCGTCGCTGCACCAGGCGCCGACGACCTCTATTGAGGAGAGCTCTACGTCTACCGGCAGCTTACGCACTGCCGTGTACCTGTCTCTTATACACATCTGACGCTG
>OJDV01000088.1_pt1 | contig 53998 bp, 46 predicted proteins | sample 1592911 | NCBI WGS metagenome assembly OJDV01 (sample SAMN05416860, study PRJEB24817) | seawater metagenome | isolation source: Sea water | place: Canada:Atlantic | collected 2013-11 | reverse complement strand
CACGACTTCCGCCGTGTCCTCGTTCCCGTCAGGGTCCGTGATCGTGTAGGTGATCACCGTCTCGCCGTTGAAGTCCGGCGCAGGCGTGAACTCCAGCGTGCCGTCGTCGTTGATCACAACATCACCGTCAGGCGATGTCGCTTCGATCACGGTCAGCGGATCAAGGTTCGGATCCGTGTCATTCGCCAGAACCGGAATGGTCACCGGCGTGTCCTCATCCGTCTCCGCAACATCATCCACCGCAACTGGCGTCTGATCCGCCACTGTTACAGTCACAATCGCCGTGTCCTCACCACCGTTGCCGTCGGTAATGGTGTAGTTGATGACAGCGTCACCGGTGAAACCGTCGCTAGGTGTGAAATCAATTGTGCCATCGTCGTTGACCGAGACCGTTCCGTCATCCGAAGTCGCCGCAGTGACTGTCAGATCGTCGCCGTCTACGTCGCTGTCATTGTCCAGCACAGCGATCGTGACCGTCTCGCCCGCGTCCACATCAGCTGTGTCGTCAACCGCTACAGGGGGATCGTTTACCGGGTTTACGGTGACTGTAACTGTCGCGGTATCTACGCCACCGTTGTCATCCTCAATCGTGTAATCGATCGTTGCTTCGCCGTTGAAATCAGCCGCAGGCGTAAAGGTGATCGTACCGTCGTCGTTGATTTCGACTGTGCCGTCGGGGCTGGTGGCCGCCGTGACGGTGATCGGATCGCCGTTTGGATCTTCATCATTTGCCAGCACATCGATGGTGACAGCAGTGTCCTCATCGGTCTCGGCCGTATCGTCTACGGCGATGATGTCATTGGGCTCTGCGACAACGGAGACAAGCACTTCAGCTGTGTCTTCGTTCCCGTCGGGGTCTGTGATCGTGTATGTGATCGTTGCCTCGCCCACAAAATCATCCGCAGGTGTGAAGTCCAGCGTGCCGTCGTCGTTGATTACAACCGTGCCATCGGGCGATGTCGCCTCGATCACAGTCAACGGATCGCCATTCGGGTCTGTGTCATTTCCAAGCACGTCAATGCTGACAAGCGTTTCCTGATCGGTCTCGGCCACATCATCTACCGCATTCGGAGTCTGGTCAGGGTCTGCGGCAACGGTCACTGTGACAACCGCGCTGTCAAAACCTCCATTCCCGTCGGTGATGGTATAGTCGATGGTTGCTTCGCCCTCGAACCCGTCGTTGGGCGTGAAGGTTATTGTGCCATCATCGTTGATCTCGATAGTGCCGTCCGGCGATGTCGCCGCGGCCACTTCCAGCGGATCACCGTCCACATCGCTGTCGTTGTCCAGCACTGCAATCGTAACCGGCGTCTCGAACGGCGTGTCCTCTGCATCGTCGACAGCAACAGGATCGTCGTTCACAGGTGTAACGGTGACGAGCACTTCAGCTGTGTCCACATTCCCGTCAGGGTCTGTGATGGTGTAGGAGATCACTGCCTCGCCGTTGAAGTCCGGCGCAGGTGTGAATTCGAGCGTGCCGTCATCGTTTATCACGACCGTCCCGTCAGGCGATGTCGCTTCGGTCACTGTGAGCGGGTCAAGGTTCGGGTCCGTGTCATTTGCGAGAACCGCAATGGTTACTGGCGTATCTTCGGGTGTCTCGGCCACATCATCCACGGCGGTAGGAGCCTGATCGTCGGCTTCGGCCACGGTCACTGTGACAACAGCATCGTCAAAGCCGCCGTTGCCATCGGTGATGGTGTAGTTGATGGTCGCGTCGCCCTCGAACCCGTCAGCGGGCGTGAAGGTCAGCGTGCCGTCATCGTTAATTGTAACAGTACCGTCAGCGCTGGTCGCCGCTGTGACTGTCAGATCATCACCGTCTACGTCAGAGTCGTTGGCCAGCACATCAATTGTGACAGGTGTCTCGAACGGCGTGTCGTCGGCATCATCTACCGCGACAGGATCGTCGTTCACAGGGTTCACCGTGACGGTGACTGTCGCATCATCCGTGCCGCCGTTGCCATCTGAAATGGTGTAGTTGATCACCGCATCGCCGTTGAAATCAGCGTTTGGCGTAAACTCGAGCGTACCATCACCATTGATCACAACTGTACCATTGGGTGACGTTGCATCGGTCACTGTGAGGGCATCGCCTTCGGGATCGGAATCGTTGCCAAGCACGTCAATGATGACGGCAGTGTCTTCATCCGTCTCTGCTACGTCATCAACGGCCAGCGGATCGGTATTGCCCACAACATCGGGCAGGATCAGGTTCTCGATCTCTGCAAAAATCATGGTGCCCGAGACAGAGCCGTCATCATTTAGAAATTCGATTGTGCCAGAGGTGGAGTTGCCATCGGCATCGGTTGTCTGACCCACAACGCGCAATGGGCCGCTGGCCGACAGATCAAGCGTGTCGTTATCAACACCGCCTGTTCCACCATCAACAACGTCGCCTGTATCACCGCCAACGATCAGATCCGCATCGTCGCCGCCAAACAAATCATCCGCGCCCTCGCCGCCTGTCAGCGTATCATCGCCGCCTTCGCCGAAGATCGTGTCGTTACCTGCACCGCCAAAGAGCACGTCATCGCCGCCCTCTACGGGCGTCACAACGCCGCCGTCATCCACGTCAAAGAAGACATCCGTGATGTTAACGCTTGTCCCGTTCGGACCGTCCTGTTCATGCACGATCTCAATCCGCGAGACAGGACCAGCAATGCCGACTTGCATGGAATAGATCGGGTTATCTGCACTCGCATAGCCGCCATCGGCATCGGCAGTATCGACCGAACCGTCGCCATTGGTATCGATCAGCGTAATACCGGAACCGGCAACAAGCGTAACGGGCAGCGGGTTGCCATCGGCGTCAAACGCCAGAACGCGGACAAGGCTGTCACCGTCGATGTCATTGATATTAAAATCAACATTCGACACTGGCGTGTCAAAGGCCAGCTCATATGTTTCTGCTTCGCCAGCATTTTCACGTGTTTCGCTTGCAAGCGAGCTGTTTGTATCGACCGTCTCGTCGCCGCCATCAATGCCAGTGGTCAATTGTGCGTCACTCGAGAAAGCCGTTGTTGTTTTCGGCGTGGCGCTCAAGATTGTGAATGTAACATTTGCGCTGCCAGTGTCTTGCGTGAACGATGTAACGTCTTCACCTGGTGCAAATCCTGCTTCGCTCCAATTGAAGCTTTCACGTGCACCGTTGCCCGTGCCGCCGTCGCCAGCAAGCGTGCGGTCGCCAAAGATCAGGTCATCACCTGCGCCACCGTCAACCGTATCATCGCCAGCGCCTGCATAGACGTCATCATCGCCCTCGAAAGATGAGATGTTGTCGTCGCCACCGCGCGCATCGACGATATCATCCTGAGGCGCTTCGCCTTCGATAACAGCATCCGCTGCATCAATACGGTCGCCATCGGGATCACCCGTGTAGCCAAGGTCGATCGTATTTGCGGCATCGTCACCGGAAACGATACCGTCACCCGTGGAGGGTGTCGGATCAATCGGGTCTACTGGATCAACTGGATCGTCAGCAGACACGTCGTCAAATACAAGATTATCAATCGCGCCCGATCCCCCAAGCTCGACCTCGAAACGCACTGTACCCGGTACAAAAAGCTGGACGACACTCTGGCCGTTATTGGCCGTTGGCTGGACAAACTGCTCGCTCAGAAGATTTCCCTCTGCATCAAAGAAACGCATCTGCGCGGCCTCTTCAATGTCTATGAAGGTCAAGGATTTGATATCGACCGCATTGTCGAATTCGAATGCAACGAGACCGCCAGCCGCATTATCATCGGGATCAGCTGCATCGCCGTCCTCTGAGATAATCAGGACATTATCAAGGTTGTCAGTCGCCAGATCCTGATCCTCACCCGAGGGGTTATTGGTGTCAAAAATCATCGCCTGATTACCACTGGGCGCGGGTGCGTTGGCCGATGCTATGACGCGCACGCCGATGTCAGCAAACTGGTCTGCTACGGTTTCACCTGTTGCGAGGGCGTTGAAGTCTATTGTTCTGATCATGTCATATGCTCCTATGCAGCGACGCGCGCGGCGCGCGACGCGGCCGGATTGTAAGATGTGGTGTTCAGAGGGCTACGGGTTTGCCGAAACGCATCTAGGGGCGCCATAGGGCACCCTCCTTGCTGTCGCAAAGTCAGATAAGACAGTCTCATGTTCGTCTCCGTTCAAACTCGTTACCCGCGCAGGGCTTAGATGGCTGGTCCAAAAACAGCACACATCAAGCAACACCAAAGATAGAGGGAAAGACGGGGCCTAAATGTGGCCAGACTGGGAAACGAACAAGATGCTTCCCTATGTCAAAACAGCAGTCGCAAACACGCAGCTGCACCTTCCCCACATCATACAGATGCGTTCAGTGTGCGGCCGCCCCCGGACCAAAAATCGTCAACCCCCCAGTTGGGCTGGCTCCATAGATAGCTACGCGCTTGGGACGGGCAAAGGGAAAAATGTCCGAAAAGTGTCAGAACCCAGTCATCCCTCGGGCGCCTGAGGTGACGTAGGGTCAGATTGCAAGTCCTAGAAAACAATACAATCTTCAACCATTGCGAGTATATTTTGCGCGATAGCTTAATTTTTATAGTTTTTGCCACCCTCTGCACGTGTGTCCTGCGCGGGCGCCCGACTCGGTTGTTTCCAATGGAGCGACAATAAGGAAGTCCGCCGAAGTGGACGAACCGAAATTGCAGCGGATTTACGCCCATTTGCGCTGTTCACAGGATGGCACCAATACCGTCAAATCTCTTTGACTGATGCTAAATGCACGGACGATGCGCCACATTCGTTCGAATCAAATTCCCGCTCAATGACGATGTCTAAACCCAAGACCCCCAACAGCCCTCGCAGTACAACTCCCGCCTCCCTTTGCTGCCCGCTCCTCTCAGGATTGCACCCTAGCCGTCAAATAAAGCCCTCGTGGCTGCGCCGCTCGACGACCTGCGGACGGTTGAATCCCGCTGATAACAAAAAATCGAAGGGGAAAGTGGTTTGGGCCCATGAGAATGCTTGTAACTGACGGCAGGTTTATTGTACGAGGTCCGCGTGCCCGTGTGGTGGAATGGTAGACACGACAGATTCAAAATCTGTTGCAGCAATGCGTGGCGGTTCGAGTCCGCCCACGGGTACCAGCACAAAATTCAGCTTTTGCAGGGATTGTATCGCCTGTACGTGCATCAATGCGCGCGCCCTCTTGACCCGCTCTGCATGAAATGGTCTTGAAGCGCTAATACGGAGCCTCCCATGATCCAACGCCTCTATGACTGGACCCTAAGCCTCGCGGAGCACCGTCACGCGCTCTGGGTGTTGGCTTTTGTCTCGTTTCTGGAAAGCTCCATGTTTCCGATCCCGCCCGATATTATTATGATCCCGATGATCATCGCCCGCCCCAACCGCGCCTTTGTGATTGCAGGTGTGGCCTTGGTGGCATCCGTGATCGGTGGTCTGCTCGGATATGCAATCGGCGCACTCGCCTTTGAGGCGCTCGGGGAGCCGATCCTGACCGCCTTGGGCAAAGCGGACGCCATGGCCGAATTCTCGACCCGCTTCAACGATGTGGGCTTCTGGGCTGTGCTCATCGCGGGCGTCACGCCCTTCCCCTATAAAGTCATCACGATCATGTCGGGTGTCACCGCCATGCCGCTGGCGACCTTCATCGCGACATCGATCCTTGCGCGTGGCTTGCGCTTCTTCCTTGTGGCACTGCTGCTATGGAAATTCGGGGCGCCTGTGCGCGACTTTATTGAAAGACGCCTGCCCTTGATGTTCACCCTCGCCGTAGCGCTCCTGCTCGGCGGATTCTTCGCGATCAAATTGATATGATGACAAGGCCGACCCTCCTCCCGACCGTCGGGTCCATCGCCGTTCTGGCGGGCGCATTCGCGTTCCAGCATATCGGCGGGTTGGCACCTTGCGAAATGTGCCTCTGGCAACGCTGGCCACATGCGGCGGCAATCCTCATCGGTCTGATTATCCTGTTTACAGCGGAAGAAAAGCTCTCATGGTTTGCAGCGCTCGCCACATTCACGACGGCAGCCATTGGCATGTTTCATGTGGGCGTGGAGCAGAATTGGTGGGACGGCCCCACCACATGCAGCGCAGGGGGCGTCTCCGACCTGAGCGCGCAAGAGTTAATGGACCAAATCCTTACCGCGCCGCTGGTGCGCTGTGACGATATCGCATGGCAAATGGCAGGGATCAGCATGGCGGGCTGGAATGCAATCCTGTCGCTGTGCCTGACCGCGCTTTGGATCAAGGCCGCCCGAAACGCCTAACCCGCTTTTTGTGTACTGAGCAGCAGGCTCGTCTCTGATGCCACGATCCCTTCCAGCTGGCGGATACGGTCCAGAACGCGGTCAAAGTCCGCCAGCGTGGCCGAGCCAATCTCGACAATCAGATCCCAACGCCCGCTAGTGGCATGCACCGCGCGCAGCTCTGACATCGCAGCCAATTGGCGTTTGATCCGAGTAGCCCCCCGCCCCTCGATCCCGATCATCATCAAGCCGCGCACAGGATCACGCGCTACATCTGCGCGGGTCACAACCGAGAACCCGACAATCTCGCCACGCTCTTGCAGCCGCGCCAGACGGCTGCGTACCGTGGTCCGCGACAGCCCCAAACGCGCCGCCAGATCAGACAGGGAAGCCCGTGCATCGTGGCGCAGCGCAGCGATCACCGCCTCGTCCGTTTTGTCCAATTCACACTCCGCAATGATCAATCTAAAAACATATTGATCACTATATACTCTATTCTTTGACCATATACACCGCCTATATCACGCTAAATCGTATAGGAGACAGCCTCATGACCCCTCAAAACTGTATTTTGCAAGGTGCACCGCTCGATTGCGGAAAAATCCGCCGCGGCTGCATTATGGGGCCAGACGCCTACCGAACGGCGGGCCTGGCCGAGACTCTGGAAAGCCTTGGCCACACGGTAACCGACATCGGCAATGTGGCCCCCATCCCCTACACCGACACGCCCCATCCAAAACTGCACCGCCTGTCCGAGACGATTGCATGGACCTATGCCTTGGCCGATACGACCGAGGCCTCACTGGCCCGTGGCATGCCCATCACGATGGGCGGGGATCATGCGCTGGCGGCAGGCACTGTGCTGGGCGCGATGCGCTTTGCTGCTGCCCAATCACGCCCGCTTTTCGTTCTATGGTTGGATGCGCACAGCGATTTTCACACGCTTGAAAGCACGGACAGCGGCAATCTGCACGGCACGCCGATGGGCTATGTGACGGGGCGCTCCGAATTTCCCGACTGGCCTGCTCTGCCAGCGCCACTGCCCTATGAGAATATCGCAATGATCGGCCTGCGATCTGTCGATCCTGCGGAGCGTGCAGCGCTGCAAGACACCGCTGTGACCCGCGTAGACATGCGCCAGATCGACGAGACAGGCATCGCGCAACCGCTGGGTGCCTTCCTCGAGCGTGTGGCAGAAGCCAATGGCATGCTGCACGTCTCGCTCGATGTGGACTTCCTCGACCCTGCCGCCGCACCCGCCGTGGGTACCACTGTGCCAGGCGGCGCGACCGTGCGCGAAGGGCATCTGGTGATGGAAATGGTAAACGACAGCGGCCTGCTGACTTCCCTCGATCTGGTCGAGCTGAACCCTTTCATGGACGAGCGTGGCCGCACTGCCGAACTTATGGTCGATCTGGCCGCTTCCGCATTAGGGCGCAACGTGTTCGACCGCCCCACCCGCGCCTAATTCCAAGGAACCCTGATATGTCCAACCCTACACCTTCCGCAAAAGCCTTTGTTCCCTTCGTCAGCGTTGATCACATGATGAAGCTCATCCACCACATCGGCATCGCGCCGATGCTGCGCGGGATCTGCGACCGCATCGAAGATGATTTCCGCCGCTGGCCGCTCTTTGATAAAACGCCCCGCGTGGCGTCCCACTCGGATGTGGGCGTGATCGAGCTGATGCCGACGTCCGATGGTGACGTCTACGGTTTCAAATACGTGAACGGCCATCCCGACAACACGAAGGACGGGCTGCAAACCGTTACAGCCTTTGGACTTTTGTCCGATGTTGCCAGCGGCTATCCCGTATTGTTTTCCGAGATGACGATCCTCACCGCGCTGCGCACGGCAGCGACCTCAGCGCTGGCCGCCCGCGTACTGGCCCCCGAAGGCAGCACTGTGATGGCCATGATCGGCAATGGCGCACAGTCGGAGTTCCAGAGCCTTGCAATGCAGGCCATTGTGGGAATCAGCGAAGTCCGTCTCTTTGATATCGATCCAGCCGCCACCGAGAAAGCGGCACGCAACCTTGTGTCCTCGGGCCTCAAGATCACGCAATGCAGCAGCGCAGAAGAAGCCATTCTTGGCGCTCAGATCATCACCACCTGCACCGCCGACAAGCAATATGCGACAATCCTCACGGACAACATGGTTGGCGCAGGTGTGCACATCAACGCCATCGGTGGCGATTGCCCAGGGAAGACAGAGTTGGCCCCTGCCATCTTGCACCGCGCTGATATCTTTGTGGAATATCCTGAACAAACCCGCATCGAGGGCGAGATTCAACAACTGGACGCCGATCATCCCGTTACTGAGTTCTGGGAAGTCCTCACGGGCACGGCCAAAGGCCGCACCAACGAGAAACAGATCACGCTGTTCGACAGCGTAGGCTTCGCGATCGAGGATTTCTCGGCCCTGTGCTATGTGCGCGATGCGATCAAGGGGACTGATTTCTTCACCCCGCTCGATATGCTGGCCGACCCCGATGACCCGCGTGACCTGTTCGGCATGGTCGCCCGCGCCAAGTAAGCGAGGCGTGACGGCGCGTCAGCGAGGCGTGCGCGCCGTCACATCGTGACCATATAGCCAATCAAACGCGCCCAACATCCGTGCCGGCGCGATCTTGCTGCCCAGTCTAAGGGCCGTATGCGCGGCGAAGCGCACAGGTCCGGGCTTTAGGTGATAGCGCCACGCATTGCCGTTCGCGGCCTTGATCACGCGCGTCACCCGCGGTTTGCGCAGCGCCTCATAGGCAGGAAGCGCATCAACACCGCCCTGAACAATGTGCTCGGCCAGCACCCACGCATCCTCCAGCGCCATATTCGCGCCCTGTGCCAGAAAAGGCAGCGTGGGATGCGCCGCATCCCCCAACAAGGCCACGCCGCCCCGCTGCCAGACTTGCGCCACGGGATGACGGTGAAGCCCCCAAAGCGTGGGCGCCTCTACCGCGTGAATCATCTGTGCCGCCATCCCGTCAAACGCCGCAAAAGCCACCCGCAAGTTGGCGGGGTCATCCACGTGGTTCCAGCCCTCTTCGGCCCATCCCTCACGCTCCTCGACAGCCACAAGATTGACCATCTCGCCGCCGCGCAGCGGATAGCTCACCAGATGCCGCGCTGGTCCCATGCTCACCATCGCCACATCTTTGTGGCCAAAGGTGTTTGGCACGGTCGCGCGCCATGCCACCTGCCCTGTAAAGAACGCGTTGTCTGCACCATTGAGTGTCATGCGCGCTGCCGAATGGATACCGTCCGCCCCGATAATCACCTCGGCGCGGCGGGTCTCCCCGCTTTCCAACTGGACCTGCGGCGTCTCGCCCGAAGTGACAGAAGTGACCTTACAGCCCAGTTCGAAACTTACATTCTGCTCGCGGGCTGCTTGTAGCAAAACATCAACAAGATCAGCGCGGTGCATAAAGTAATAGGCCTGCTCGGGCGGCAAACGCATGAGGTCAAGCCTTGCCACATCATGCCCCGCTGCATCATGAGCCTGCATCACCACGGCTCGCCCGCGCACCGCACCGCGCCCGATCAGCCGCTTTTCCAAACCCAGAGCGCGCAGTACGGCCAGTCCGTTCGGGCTGACCTGCAAACCAGCGCCCACTTCCGTGATATCAGCTGCTTGCTCCAGAACCGTCACGGCAACACCGCGCCGCGCCAATGACACTGCAACAGCCAACCCGCCGATGCCTGCACCAATCACGATTGCATTGCTCACGCCCATCACGGCCTCCTCAAACGCAAAGACGCCGCAGTTTTCACCACGGCGTCCAAGGCTTCAATCACTGTTCGCACATCGATCGTTGTGTCGCCCAAGGCGATCAATCGTCGCGGTGCACTTTCTCGCGGCGCTCGTGCTTTTCCTGCGCCTCAAGGCTCATGGTGGCAATGGGGCGCGCATCCAGACGCTTGAGCGAGATAGGATCGCCCGTGACCGAGCAATAGCCGAACTCACCCTCGTCAATGCGGCGCAGCGCTGCCTCGATCTTGCTGACCAGCTTGCGCGCACGGTCGCGGGTGCGCAGCTCTAGCGCGCGATCTGTTTCCTCGGAGGCGCGGTCATTCACATCAGGAATGTTGCGCGTGCCATCTTTCATAGTCTCGATGGTATCGCGGCTCCCCTCAAGAAGCTCGGATTTCCAATCCTGCAACTTGCGGCGAAAATATTCGACCTGCCGATCATTCATGAAAGGTTCATCCTCAGAAGGACGATAATCCTGTGTCATTATATTTTGCTTGTTCATGTTGCCCATCCCCTCAACGGCTTTCGACAGGGTGACGTTGCAGAAGCCTCGCAACGTCACCTCTTGCGCGCTCTCTATAGGACCGATCATCGATTGTCACTACACAATGATGCGCTATTATGGCCTCTGAGAATGCACTATAATGACAACGGGAAAGTCGGAATAAACATGAAATTTCAAGGCACCGCAGACTATGTCGCAACAGACGATCTGAAAATCGCCGTCAACGCTGCGGTCCAGCTTGAGCGCCCCTTGCTGGTTAAGGGCGAGCCTGGCACGGGCAAGACCGAACTGGCGCGTCAGGTATCCAGCGCTTTGGGTCTGCGGATGATCGAGTGGAACATTAAATCCACCACCCGCGCCCAGCAGGGCCTGTACGAATATGACGCGGTCAGCCGTTTGCGCGACAGCCAGCTGGGCGAAGAGAAGGTCCACGACGTCTCCAACTACATCCGCAAGGGCAAGCTGTGGGAAGCCTTCGAGGCGGGCGAAAAGGTCGTTTTGCTTATCGACGAAATCGACAAGGCCGATATCGAATTCCCCAACGACCTGCTGCAAGAGCTCGATAAGATGGAGTTCTTTGTCTACGAGACCGGCGAGACGATCAAAGCCTCCGTGCGGCCCATCGTAATCATCACCTCCAACAATGAAAAGGAATTGCCCGACGCCTTTCTGCGCCGCTGTTTCTTCCACTACATCCAGTTCCCCGACATGGAGACGCTCAAAAAGATCGTCGAGGTCCACCACGCAGGCATCAAGCCCGAGCTTCTGACCACAGCGCTCACGCAATTTTACGAGATCCGTGACCAGCAGGGGATCAAAAAGAAACCCTCCACCTCCGAGGTTATCGATTGGCTCAAGCTGTTGCTGGCAGAGGATATGGATGCGGCAGACCTGAAAGCCGATGGCACCTCCGCCCTGCCCAAACTGCACGGCGCATTGCTCAAGAACGAGCAGGACGTGCATCTGTTCGAGCGCCTTGCCTTTATGGCGCGCGGCGGACGCTAGAGCACATGCAGCAGTGGCGCAAAGCAGTTTACCTCATCCTTATTGCGCCACTGCACTACCTTCTGTCCCTTCTCGCAGCTCTGCCTGCGATGTATTTATTTCCACCTGACATATTGGCTCAGCTGGGGCTGGTCTTGCCCCTTTATCTCATTCTCGTCTGGTGGGCTGTTCCCGCCTTTCAGCGGCTCATGGGCCTCTCAACCAGTTGCGGGCACAGAATGTCGGGGCGCAGTTGCTTAGTCATTACTGCGTTCATGGCGCTAGCGCTTATTCTCGTGCTGGTTGGTACGGGGTTCGCTACGCCCGCCGAAGCACTCGTTCTGGCGGCTGTTCCGCTCGTTTGCTTGCATACGCTCATGTTGCGTACATATTTACGTACATCCCGCTAAGCCTTGGTGAACTGTGGCTTTTTCGCGTCACAACCATAGGTATGCCTCATTCCATAAAATTTGCCCTGATTTTGCCTTAATTGCTCCATACCCGTGACGGGTTGAGAGGCGAAAAGACCTTCAATAGAAGCTCAAAAGGGCAGGCAGGCAGTTTTATGAGTACCCAAATCGCACCCGTAGTGCGCGAAATTCCGTTTTGTTTTTCAACTTTCTCCACCTCCCGGACTGTGGGGAACCTCACATGAAATCCCGTATCGCTCTGGTTCTTGCGATGGCGCTTAACGCCTGTACGCCCACCACTGGCGGCGATGTCTCGCGGCTGATGACGGTCTCCGACAGCTCCCTGCCCCCGATCAAAATGTTCTCGTCGGGACAGCACACAAGCCCCATTCGCGCCAACAACGATCTGGCGCTGGATTTCATTGAACTCTCATTCAAACTCGAGAGCGGACGCGATCTTCCTGTCTTTACGCGCTTTGAGGGGCCGATCACTGTGGCCGTTATGGGATCACGCCCCGCATCATTGCAGCACGATCTGACCCGCTTGTTGGGGCGTCTGCGCTCCGAGGCGCGGATCAACATCGCACAGGTCAGCAGTGGCCCCGCCAACATCACCATCAATGCGGTGCCGCGCGCGGCCATCCGTCAGGTCCTGCCGCAGGCCGCCTGTTTTGTGGCCCCCAACGTGAGCACGATGGACGAATACCGCAAGGCGCGCAAAAGCAAACGCACCAACTGGTCGGCTCTGCGCAAACGCGAGAGGCTCGCAATCTTCCTGCCGAATGACGTGAGCCCGCAAGAAGTGCGTGATTGTCTGCATGAGGAACTGGCACAATCGCTAGGGCCGCTCAACGATCTTTACCGCCTGCCCGACAGCGTTTTTAACGATGACAACGTGCATACGGTTCTGACCGGCTTTGATATGCTGATGCTGCGGGCCTACTACTCGCCCAAATTGCATAATGGGATGACCCGTGGTCAGGTTGCCGCCACCCTGCCCCATATCCTGCGCGAGATTAACCCCCGCGGGGAACGCGCAGGTGCGCGGTTTGCCACGCGCACGCCGCTGAAGTGGAAGCGCGCTGTCGAGACGGCCTTGGGACCGTCTGCCTCCAATGGCCAACGCAAAGCGGGCGCTGCGGAGGCGCTGCGCATCGCCACAGCCATGGGATGGCAGGACCAGCGCCGCGCCTTCGCCCACTATGCGATGGGCCGCGTCCTGCAACGCTCCGAACCTGATCGGGCGCAACAGCACTATACCCAAGCCAAACGCTATTACTCCGCAACACCAGGCACACGACTGCATCAGGCCTATGTCGCCACCCAACTGGCAGCCTTCGCCATCAGCCAAGGCACGGGATCAAAAGCGCTGCAAATCATCGCACCCCACGTCGAGACAGCCCGCAACAACGAGAACGCCGCATTGCTTTCCACCCTGCTTCTGCTACGTGCCGAAGCGCTGGATCTCGAAAACCGCCCCTCCGAAGCAAAGGCAGTTCGTCTGGACAGTCTGGGTTGGGCGCGTTACGGATTTGGCTCTGATTGGGCTGTGCGGGCAAAGCTGCGCGAGATTTCCTCGCTCAACCCGCTGAATGGATAGACGGGACAAAGAAATATGGATGTTGCACTTGTTGCGGTGATTGGTGCGCTGATCGGGGTTTTCAACGCGAAAAAGCGCGGCGGCAACCGCAAGGATATGGCACAGTACGCCGCAGTCTTTGCCATTATCTTTGCGCTTGGTGGATTGCTCCTGTCTCTTGTCGTGACCCGCATCGTAGGGGTCTAAATATGTTCCTGCCCTTTTTCGAGCATTTGCGCGCCCATAAAGTTCCCGTTTCAATGCGGGAATTTCTGGCTTTTCTCGATGGTATGTCTGCGGGGCTTGCCACCTATGACGTTGAGGCGTTCTACTACCTCGCCCGCGTCAGCATGGTGAAGGACGAACGCAACATCGACAAGTTCGACCAAGCCTTCGCTGCCGCCTTTTCAGGCTTGGAAAACATCACGGTAGAGCAGGTTCTTGAAGCAGTAGACATCCCCGAAGAATGGCTGCGCAAGATGTCCGAAAAGCATCTGAGCGAGGAAGAAAAAGCCGAAATCGAAGCCATGGGCGGCTTTGACAAGCTGATGGAGACGCTCAAAGAGCGCCTCAAGGAGCAGGAAAAACGTCACGAGGGCGGCAACAAATGGGTCGGCACAGGCGGCACCTCTCCTTTTGGTGCCTACGGCTATAACCCCGAAGGCGTGCGGATCGGCCAGAAAGAAGGCCGCCACGGCAAGGCCGTGAAGGTCTGGGACAAACGCGAATTCCGCAATCTCGACGACACAGTCGAGCTGGGCACCCGCAACATCAAAGTGGCGCTCAAGCGCTTGCGCCGCTGGGCACGTGATGGGGCCAATGAAGAGCTGGACCTGAACGGGACCATCCGCTCCACCGCCGAGCAAGGGTATCTCGACGTCAAGACCCGCCCCGAACGGCGCAATGCTGTCAAAGTGCTGCTGTTTCTCGACGTAGGCGGCTCCATGGATCCCCACATCAAAGTTGTGGAAGAGCTGTTTTCTGCCGCAAGGTCGGAGTTCAAGCATATGGAATCCTTCTATTTCCATAACTGCCTCTATGAAGGCGTGTGGCGCGATAACCGCCGCCGCTGGGACGCGCAGACGCCCACACATGAGATTATCCGCACCTACGGGCCTGACTACCGCTGCATCTTTGTGGGCGACGCGAGCATGTCCCCCTATGAGATCGCCTATCCGGGTGGGGCCAACGAGCATTGGAACCCCGAAGCAGGCTCCGTCTGGTTAAACCGCGCGCGCGAGCAGTGGAAATCCAACCTCTGGATCAACCCTATCCCCGAGAAATACTGGCGCTACACCCAGTCAATTACGATGATCCAAGAGATTTTTGGGGAGGACGCGATGGTGCCCATGACACTTGAGGGACTAAGCCGCGGGATGAAGACGCTGACGCGTTAGACAGCGGCTCCTAGGTTGCGCAATTTTCAGATGCGCCCCGTTTCCCGGACGAGGCCTGTTTCGACGCGCCGCACCGCTTTTACATCCGCCGTGATACGGCCGCCGCGAACACGTTTGGCGCAGGGCCGCATTTCTGCGCAGATGTATGGATGGGCCTTTCGCGGGCCGCTGCGCGTTCCCGTCGCATGGAGATGATCTACCTTGCTCTGCCGCCAAATGCCCCCATATTAGAGACATGATAAAAATCCTGCCCATTATGCTCGCCGTTGCCTACGGCCTTGTGATGTACCGCTTTTCCGTGTGGCGTACAGGGCGGGAACTGGACGAACAATCCACCGTGTTGGCCGACCCAAAGCTGGTGGAGATGAGCAAACAGATGGCACGCGCACTCGATCTGCCACGCATTAAGGTGCATATCTACGAGATCGAGCCCGTGAACGGCCTCGCCGCACCGGACGGCCGTATTTTCATCACCCGTGGTTTCTACAATAAATTTCGCAAAGGTGAGGTCACGGCCGAAGAGCTGGCATCCGTGATTGCGCATGAGTTGGGGCACGTGGCCTTGGGCCACTCCCGCCGCCGCATGATCGATTTTTCGGGGCAAAACGCCATGCGCGCAGCACTTGGTATGGTGCTGAGCCGCTTTATTCCCGGTGTCGGCATCTGGATCGCCAATATGCTGACCTCCCTGCTGGCCGCGAAACTGTCGCGCAGTGACGAATTCGAGGCGGATGCCTATGCCGCCGCCCTGCTCACCAAGGCAGGCATCGGCATCGCGCCGCAAATTTCGCTTTTTGAAAAGCTCGACGCGCTTACGAAGTCGGGCGGCGGGCGCGCGCCTGCATGGCTCATGACCCATCCCAAGACCGAAGAGCGGATAGCTGCGCTCAATAAAATGCAGGTGAAGTGGGAGCCTTGAATTTGGCGGATATGGGGGCGCTGCCCCCGCAGCTTTCCGCTGCTCCCCCGGGATATTTGTGACCAAAAGAATTTAGGTGCTGAGCGCTTTTCCGAGCCGTGGCAGGCGTGCTTTCTTGAGCAAGGCGCGTATGGTCCAATCCTGACCGGACAGGCTTCGCGCCTGATCCAGCACGGCGGTTGCGACGGCCTCGACTGCCTCAGGCGTTGCATGAAAATGGCCAAGCAGGAAAGCATCGGGATCATTACGGCTGAGCCCTTCTTCGGCCAGCAGGCCGCGCGGAAAATCCTTGGCGTTCATGGTTACGATACCGTCGGCATTGCCGTGCACTGCCGTGGCCAGCACATGGATATCATTGGCGTCCGGCAACCAAAGCCGCGCCTCCAACCCAGCATGTGTTGGAACTGACGCGCGCGGAAATGCGGCTTGGGCCATTGCGATCTCGCCCCTCGCCTGTGCCTCGCCCTCTGGCCCCAGTTTGCGTGCGGCAAGCGCCCATTCCTCAAGGATGCGCGCCGACCACAGCGGTGTGTAGGCACCCGTGCGCGCCACGCCCAAAAGCATTTCTCGCATCACGGTGGGATAGAATACGCAGGCATCCAGAACCATCTTCATAGGATTAAAGGTGGAAGAAAAGCGACTTGAGGTAGCCCGTCTCGGCCAGTTGTGGCAATTGTGGGTGGTCCGCGCCTGCAAAGCCTGTGTGGATCAGGCTCGGGCGACGGCCTGCGCGCCCGATGCCGCGCACAGATGCAATGCGGAATGCTGAAAGATCAGCAGCGTGGGAGCAGGAGCACAGGCCCAGAATGCCGCCCTCGGCCACCAGAGGAGCGGCAAGCCGTGCGATACGCTCATAAGCGCGCAGCCCAGCTTCGAGCGCAGGTTTGGCTGGTGCAAAGGCGGGGGGATCGCAGATGATCACGTCAAACTCAGCGCCCTCGGCGCGCAGGGCTGTCAGCACATCAAACGCATCGCCCTGACGCGTGGTCACACGGTCCGAGACGCCCATCGCTGCGGCGCCTTGCTCGGCCAATACCAAGGCAGGCGCAGAGCCGTCGATGCAAAGCGCGGACGCAGCCCCGCCCGCGACAGCAGCAAGACCGAAACCGCCCACGTGGGAGAACACATCCAGCACACGTGCGCCCTTTGACAGGCTTGCTGCAAAAGCATGATTGGGGCGCTGGTCGTAAAAGATACCCGTTTTTTGGCCACCCGTCAGGTCGGCCATATAGGTGGCCCCGTTCATCAGCACAGGCACGGCGGCTTCAGGGGCGCTACCAGCGAGAACGCCGCTCACATCATCCAGCCCCTCAAGGCTGCGGGTGCGGCCAGAGGCGTTCTTGAGCACGTTTGCCACGCCCGTCACTTCGATGAGTGCCGCTGTCAGCGGCGCAATGAGAGCATCCGACCACGCGGCATTTGGCTGGATCACACAAGTGTCGCCGAAACGGTCGATGATCACTCCTGGTAGGCCATCGGCCTCGGCGTGCACAAGCCGATAGAACGGAGCATCAAACATGCGCTCGCGCAGGGCCAAAGCACGGCGCAAGTGGGCGGCGATCCATGACTGGTCAATAACCGCGGCGGGATCACTGTCCATCATGCGGGCGATGATCTTGGAGTTGGTGTTGACCGTCACCACGCCCAAAGGCTGGCGCAGGCTGTCTTCAAGCACCGCCATAGAGCCTGCTGGCAAGCCCTTGGTGCGGCGGTCGGTGACCAGCTCGTTGGCATAAACCCAAGGCGCGCCATGGCGGATGGCGCGGGCATTGGCCTTCGGCATCAGGCGAACAACGGGAAGTGGGTGTGAAACGGAAAAAGGCGCTATTGTCATAGCGCCTTCCCTAGTCGGTTCCCTTTGAAAGAGGAAGCCTATAAATTGTTGATCATCTGGAAGAAGCCGAGCGAAGCATTCTTGTAGCCCTCGGGATTGGTCAGCTCCTGACGGATCACTTCGGCGAGATGACCAGAGATGCGAACTTTTTGCGTGAGGCCTCTGCTCTCGGCGCTGATGGCCTGCTGGCCGCCAAAGGCTTCCAGATCGGTGTCGATCTTACGCGGCGTTGTCAGCAACTCACCTGTACGTGCATCGCGCAGCACCATGGTGAAGATGATATTATGCACGCCGCCCACGGTGTAGCGGGCCTTTTCGCTCAGCGCATGGAAACGTGACACTTGAATATCGAGGGAGACCGGAACGGGACCGTTGAAGCCCTGCGTGCCCACGATCATCGCATCATTCACAATCTTGGCGACTTGGGCATGGCGGTTGCCCATTCCGTCTTCACGCCAGACGATGTCACCGTTGGGATAATAGCGGTTGGCTTCGGAAACCTTAAGCTCGGTCGGGACGATCACATTGACCTTTGCCACGTTGATCTGGCTCATGATCGCTTGGGGGAGGATGGTGCGTGTGCCCTGCGACTGTGTCGAGATGGTGCGCACGTTGCGGTCCTGCGGATTGGAGGAGAAGGTCACGCTGTCTGATCCGGCCTGACCGGAGAGCGGCGCGTCACGTGTCACAACATCGGATGCACCGCATGCACTCAGCATAGCACCCAGACCCAATGCACAAGCAAGTTTAAAAATTTTCATCACACACACTCCTCAGGCCCATCTGGCCCCTACTGGTTATTGAGTGATATGTGACGGCAGATTGAGGCAGGTTTAAGACAAATTCGCGCCAGATTCAGCACAAATTCAAGGTAAACGAATGATGTTAGTGCGATGTATGCCCAAAACTGGTAGCAGTCGCCGTACCGTTCTTAATCGCGCGGACGGCTACGCCAGCCCCCGCGACGTCGCGGCGTGGCGATCGAATGCAAGCCCTCCGACAGGACTTCGGACATGGGATGAGCGGCATCTGCACCGTATACTTCCAGCAAAGCGCGCAATGCCGTTCCCGTCTCACGGTCGCTCCCGAGGCTTAGCGCCCAATCGAGGAAGATCGTGCGACACTCGGATTTGGTAATTCCGTCGATCCGATAGGCTTCAAAAATCAGCCCCTTGGGATCGTCAGGCGTTCCTTTTTGCATCAGTCCTCTCCGCTCTTATGCGCGTCCAGCGCTGTGCTGATGATTGTATCGGCACGCTCGTAAATCTGTCTTAGCTGCGCCTCTAACGGGTCACTACCGTCATTTTGCGTAGGCAGATCGACGGCCCCTACCAAAAAGCCCCGTGTTGCGGCCCGCAGCGCGCCGAGGTCAAGAGGGCGAGACGAAAGCAACCGGGTCGCTGATTGCAGCGCCCAAAGGCGGCCATAGGCTGCCGTCAAATCCTGCTCGCCCTGCGCATCAATCAGACCTGCGGCGCGCGCGGACGCAAGCCCCTGCGGAATATCGCGGGCCAACGCGCCCCCCAGCAGTGCCCCTGCTTGGGCAAATAGCTCGATGTCCTGGAGCCTGCCTGCACCGATCTTGGCGTCCAGCACACCTTCGGCGACTTTTGCCGAGGCAATGCGCGCCCGCATCTCTGCCGTCTGTGAACAGACATAGCTGACGTCACGCGGCATCTGAACGATCTCGCAGCGCAACGCCTCAACCCGCGCGGCCAAGTCATCCGGCCCTGCAATCGCTTGGGCACGGGTCAGTGCAAGATGCTCCCACAGCCATGCCTCTTCGCGCTGGTAATTGGCAAAAGAAGTGATCGAAGTGGCGACAGGCCCTTTGTTGCCAGACGGGCGCAGGCGCATGTCGACTTCATACAGCCGCCCTTGGGCCATGGGGGCGCTCATTGCGGTAATCATCGCTTGGGTCAGGCGCGCATAATATTGTCGCGCAGGCAGCGGGCGTTTGCCGTCCGAGGCCTCGACCCCGTCTGCATCATAGATCACGATCATATCCAGATCGGACTGCGCGGTAAGACGCCCTGCCCCCAATGAGCCCATGCCGACAATCACAGCGCCCTTGCCCGGCGGCGGTCCGTGGCGGCGCGAAATCTCGTCGATGACCACGGACCAGAGGCCGCGCAGCACCGCACGCGCTAGATCACTGTACTGAGCGGCAGCCTGCGCGCCATCGGTCAGACCGCGCAGATGATGCACGCCAATTCTGAAATGCCATTCGCGCTGCCACGCGCGGGTCGCGTCAAGCTGTTGCTCATAATCGTCGAGCGCCGCGAGCCGCGCCTCGAGATCAGTGGCCAGAGCCTCCTGTCCTGGCCAATCCTTGAAGAAATCGCCGCCGATCACCGCATCTAACACTGCCGCATGGCGCGACAGATGCGCTGCCAGCATGGGCGAAACGGAAACGATATTGATCAGTAGGTCAGCCAACTGCGGATTTGCCTTTAAAAGCGAGAACAACTGCACCCCCGCAGGCAGCCCCCTCAGAAAGCCGTCAAACGCCAACAGTGCCTCGTCGGGCTTGTCCGCTTGCGCCAAGCGCGCCAACAACTCGGGCTTGAGCCGCTCGAAAAGCTCCGCCCCCCGATCAGAGCGCAGCGCAGGATAGCTATGCCATCCTTCCGTGATCGCGGGATCGAAGGCATGATCACTTTGCGCAGTCACAGCAGTGCCACGCGCCTCCGTGAAAAAGCCTTCGGTTATGTCATGCACCGCACTCAGCCGCTGGTGCAGCTCTTGCTCAAGGGCGGTGACGTCCATGTCCATCATGGCGGCGATACGCGCCATGCCCTCGGGCGATTGTGGCAGATCATGGGTCTGTGCATCGCGCACCATCTGCAAGCGGTGCTCGACCGTGCGGTGGAACGTATAGTGCTCGGTCAGCGCTTCCGCGGTCTCCTGCGGCACCCATCCCTTCTGCGCCAGCAACGACAGACCCTCTTTGGTACCGCGCACGCGCAGTTCCGCATCGCGCCCGCCCGCAATCAATTGCCGCGTCTGGGTGAAAAACTCGATCTCGCGAATGCCGCCACGGCCCAATTTCATGTTGTGACCGGGCAATGTGATCGCCCCACCCAGCCCTTTGTGCGCGCGAATGGCGAGGCGCATGTCATGGGCATCCTGAATGGCGGCAAAATCCAGATGCCTGCGCCACACAAACGGGCGCAATGTCTCCAGAAATCCCAAACCTACATCAATGTCCCCCGCACAGGGCCGCGCTTTGATATAGGCGGCACGCTCCCAAGTGCGGCCAAGGCTCTCGTAATACCGTTCGGCGGCCAGCAGCCCCACGCACACAGGCGTGACCGCAGGATCAGGGCGCAAGCGCAGGTCAGTGCGAAAGACATAGCCCTCGGCCGTAATCTCGCTCAGCGTGGCGGCCATTGCGCGTGTCGCCTTGATCAGCCCCGCCCGTGCCTCTCCGAAGTCCTCTGGCGCATATTTGCTCTCGTCAAAGAGGCATATCAGGTCGATGTCGGAGGAATAATTCAATTCCCCCGCCCCCATTTTGCCCATCGCGAGCACGGTCATTCCTGCACCACTCAGTGCATCCTCAGGGGTCATCCCGGGCAGCTTGCCGCGCTTGATCTGCGCCCCCACGGCCACACGCAACGCCGCCTGCGCCGCCGCATCCGCGTAGGTGGTCAACGCGCCTGTCACCTCCTCCAGCGACCACGCCCCGCCCAAATCGGCCAAAGCCGAGAGCAGCGCCACCCGCCGTTTGCCCTGCCGCAGGCCCGCGCTCACCGTATCCGTTTCAAGCGTATGGGTCTCATGCACAAGCGCGGCAAGTGCAGCCTCGGGCGTCTCCACGGCCTCCTCCAACCACGCTGCCTCCTTGACCAGCAGTGACTTCAGATATGGCGACAACCCCGCAGTACCGGACAGCAAGGGAACAAGTGCGGTGTCAAAGCGCGCGAGCGGCAGATCATCATCTGGTGCCTGCGCAAAGCGTGGGCAACGGGTAAGGCGGGAAGAGAGCGAAACAGCAGTCATACCCCACAGTTGCGCGTGGACCCACCCGCGTCAATGGGCCAAGATCAGAAAATGATGTGCCGCAAAGCACTGAAAATATTATGTTATCCCGAATAATGTAAATTACTTTCACATAAGCACTTGTTTTCCACGCAGGCATCTCCAAATAATACAATGTGAAAAGCATTTACATTACGGTCTTTTCACCAGTGAAGCGCCCCGCACCGGTGGCAGCGCACTGCTAACCCAGAGGGATACGTATGACCTACACAGAAACCTACCCGTCCACCCAAGCACCACGCGAAAGCTGGTTCACACGGTCGGAGAAATGGCTTGATGCGCGCGGCAAAGGCGCATGGATCGCGGCGATGGTCGCGGGCTTTATCTTCTTCTGGCCTGTTGGCCTCGCCCTTCTCGCTTATATGATCTGGAGCAAACGTATGTTTTCATCTTCTGCCCGCTGTGCCCGCAAAGCCCCGTCCTTCTCCATGAGCCGCCCCACAGGCAATGCCGCGTTCGACGCCTATAAGGCCGACACACTGCGCCGTCTGGAAGAGGAGCAAGGCAGCTTTGAGAGTTTCCTCGAGCGTCTGCGCGCTGCAAAAGACAAGTCCGAGTTCGACGCCTTTATGGAAGAACGCGCTGCACGCAAAGACGACGACAAAAACGCCTGAGCTTGACATGACCCCGCTGCCCTCCCACTTCGGGGGGGCACATCTGCCTTTACAAATATCCGAGAACGTTATGACCCCTGATCCAGACCAGTATCCCGAATTCTACGAGGCTGTCCCCAGCAAGCGTCTTGTTGCTTGGGTGATTGATATGGTGGTGATCACGGGCATGGCGCTTTTGATCATCCCGTTTACGGCCTTCACGGGGCTCTTCTTCTTTCCGCTGCTCTACCTCATGGTCAGCTTTTGCTACCGCGTTGTAACGCTTGCGCGGGGCTCGGCCACGTGGGGCATGCGCTTTATGTCGATCGAGATGCGCACCCGCCATGACGCGCCCTTTGATCTGCCGACTGCTGTGTTGCACACATTGGGGTACAGCCTGTCCATTGGCATGTTTATCATCCAGATCGCCTCTATGGTTCTGATGCTCACCACCGAGCGGCGTCAGGGTCTGACAGATATTGTTCTTGGCACCGTCGCACTCAATCGCCGCAGCTAAGACTACCTTCAGTGACATATCCCCATAATTGGGGATTGCGCTCGTGTCGTCCCAAGCTATCCTCATGTCATCCTGTCCAAGTCGAGAAACCGAATGCGCCATTCGCTTCCTATTGCACCGCAGTTCTATGTAACCGCGCCCCAGCCCTGCCCCTACCTTGAGGGGCGGATGGAACGGAAGCTGTTCACAGCCCTGCAGGGCGAGAATGCAGAAACGCTCAACAGCAGCTTGTCGGCCCAAGGCTTCCGCCGCAGCCAGAACGTGCTCTACCGCCCGTCCTGCGCCGATTGTGCTTCCTGCCTCTCTGCGCGCATTGACGTGTCGAAATTCAAACCCAGCAAAAGCCAGCGGCGCACGATGAACCGCAATCGCGGCCTCAAACGCCGCGCCACCTCGCCTTGGGCCACCGAGGATCAATACGAGCTCTTTCGAACCTACCTCGACAGCCGCCATTCCGACGGCGGCATGGCCGATATGGATGTATTCGAATTCGCTGCCATGATCGAGGAAACCCCGATCCGCAGCCGCGTGATCGAATATACCGACCCCGAGACATCCGAACTGACCGGCGTCTGCCTCACGGACGTGCTGGGCGACGGGGTGAGCATGGTCTACTCATTTTACAGCCCCGACCGTCCGCGAGATGGCTTGGGCAATTACATCATCCTCGACCACATCGAAATCGCCCGCGATGCGGGACTGCCCTATGTCTATCTGGGCTATTGGGTCCCGGGCAGCCAGAAGATGGGATACAAGGCCAAGTTCTCGGGCCTCGAGGTGTTCATGGGCGGCGCGTGGCACCCTATGCGCGACCCGGACGCTTTCGCATCAGAACAGCACCCGCTCAGCAACGATCCGATTGCAGAACAGGTCGCTAATATATCCCTGCCCGATCTGACCTCCACACGCGGCTAACAGCCCGTTGGGCGTGCATCATTAGACCGCAGAGCCCAACCCATCCTTCGTCTAAGAAACGACAGAAGAGCCCCGCCTGCATATCAGGCGCACCTGTTGCCATGCCAAACCGCATCTTCATTTTGCCAATGAACTGAATTCCGTCCTCGCCCCAAGACCTTACACCCAATAAAAAAGGGCGCCCTCGCAGACGCCCTTTTCTCATGTATTCAGCTCAATTTCCTAAGGGATCAGATCGGGAACGATCGTCACAATACCGGGGAAGAACCAAAGGATCGCAAGGCCCAGTACCTGAATACCGACAAAGGGGACAATCCCGCGGTAGATATGCTGTGTCGTAACACTTGGCGGGGCAACCCCGCGCAAGTAGAACAGCGCAAATCCGAACGGCGGCGTCAGGAAGGATGTCTGCAAGTTCACCGCAATCATAATCGTGACCCATTTCGGATCGAATGAACCGCCGTAGATGACTGGTCCGACGATGGGCACAACAATGTAGATAATCTCGAGGAAGTCGAGCACGAAGCCCAGCACAAACAGCACGAGCATCACGATCAGGAAAACCTTCAGCTCGTTATCGAAGGATTTCAAGAACTGCTGGATGTAATGCTCGCCGCCAAAGCTGATGACCACAAGGTTCAAAAGCTGTGAGCCGATGAGAATGGTGAACACCATCGAGGTCACTTTTGCCGTCTCGCGCACAACAGGTGTCAGAACCCCGTTCATGAACAGGATGTAGCAGCTGAACAGCAGGCCAAACACGGCATAGAGATAGGCACCGTAGGCCACGAAGAAGGCCACCCAATTCTCGAAACCCACATCGTCCTGATTGATGCGCAAATCGAAGTTCACACCCACAAGGATACAGATGATGATCGCCAGAGTGGACCAGATAATCACTTTGGGTGAGCGGTCGAGATCCCTGAGCTTGCGGTAGGCGGCCAGCATAATCGCACCGCCAGCGCCAAGTGCGGCCGCAGGCGTCGGGTTGGTGATCCCCCCGAGGATGGAGCCGAGCACAGCAACAATCAGCACCAGTGGCGGGAAGACCACGCGGATGAGCTCGTTACGGGCACACAGCTTGGTGGCATAGACCACCCCGTACATCACGGCGATAAACGGCAGCGCCATCAGAACAACCATAGTTCCGGGCGATGTGGTGGGTGAGACAAGTGCGATATCAATTAGCAGGATTGCGACCACACCCGCGCCACCGATCAACAGCGGCTTGGTATCAGCGGACGGCGAGACACCGCGCGCCGTTGTCATAATCAGACCCAGCAGGATCATCATAATCGCAATACCTGTCCCGATGGGAGCTGCGTCCGCAATAACTTCAGCCTGCCTCGCTGCGAAATCCTCATCGCTGAGCTTTTCACTTTGGGCCAAACCACCCGCGTCATCGATGACCTGTTGCTGTTGCAGCGCGAGGTCCCAACGCTCCTGACCGTGCAGTTCAATCATGGCGGCCTGACACTGCTCGTTCACGTTCGTTCGCAAAGTGGCGCTCTCGCCGATGTCGGAAAAGCTCGAGATCCGCGTATCCTGCGAGCCGACGATCCCGAGGTTGCCAAGGAAAATAGTGCCGACGATCATGAGGATGGGCGCACCGATAAACCATGTAAACGCCTCGTTGCGGGTCACTGGCTCGGCATTGGTAGAGCCCATCTCGACCGCGGGTGCGTTCTCGGGACGCAATACCGCATAGCCAAAGGCGTAAAGCGCATAGAGCAGCGCGAGCATGATACCGGGCAGCAGAGCCGCCTGAAACAAAGTCCCCACAGAGACAACCGCAGGCTCACCCAAATAGGTAAGCGCATCGGTACAGCCAAACGACGTGGCCCGCGCTTCTTGTGCGGCGGAATACAAATCCCCCGCCAGCGTGCCCAGCAGAACGATCACAATCGAGGGCGGAATGATCTGCCCCAATGTGCCAGAGGCCGCGATGACCCCTGTGGCCAGTTCTGGCGAGTAATTGTTGCGCAGCATCGTCGGCAACGCCAACAGACCCATGGTCACAACAGTCGCACCCACAATCCCTGTAGAGGCCGCAAGGAACGCGCCCACAACAACAACAGACACGGCCAGACCACCAGGCAACGGGCCGAACACTTTGGCCATCGAGGTCAGCAGGTCATTAGCGATCTTGGAACGCTCTAGCGTGATGCCCATCAGAACAAACATGAGAACCGCGAGCAGCGTCTCGATGGATTGGCCGGCCAGCACCCGCTCGTTCATGCGGTTCACAACGAAGGATACGTTGCGGTCCATCGCCACTTCCCACCCTTGGGGGAATACCGGCTCGGCGATCCGCGCTAACTCAGGGTATCGGAATACCGATATCGCATCCTCCCTGATGCCGGAATTGACCAGCGCGCGATACGCCTCCGAGGAGGTATCAATCGCTTGGTGAATAAGAAGCCCCGCACTGTCCATCGCCGCAATAATCGCGAAAGAAATCATGCCCGCGCCGCCAATGGCAAACGCCACGGGAAAGCCTGACAAAATACCGCCAAACAGGCAGATGAATACAATAATCAGGCCAACCTCGACCCCGTCCAGACCAAAAAACATCAGTGTGCTCCCTCATAGGCTTCTTCGCCTTCGCCAAGGGTGTCCTTGTCGAGATATTTATTCGCACTCTCTTCGCCTTCGCGCAGCTCGCACCACGAGCGGTAGAAGAGTGCAATCGCCTGCAATACGACCATGACGCAGAACATGCACAGCAGGACTTTGAAGATGAAATAGCCGTTGAACCCGTTGGGTGAGAAGCCGATCGTCTCCACGTTCCACTTCAAAACACGCGATTTGCGCAGCAGCAATTCAAGGCTGTCGGAGGCCGAAGGGTTCGGCGTCACGAGATGGCGCCACATGAAGAACCAGCCATAAAGCCAGACCACCAAAGCAAAAGGCATCATGAAGAAGACCGCGCCGAACATATCGACGATTTTTTTGGTGCGGAACTTGGCCCCTGCATAGAACAGGTCAACGCGCACGTGGCCGCCCTGAACGAACGTGTAGGAAACGCACAGACAGACGACGAGAGCATTGAAAAGCTTCAATTCTTCGGCAAACCAGCTGATATCGAACTGCAACGGGATACCGAAACCGATAGAGATGTCAGGCCGCGTGAAAATCCGCTGCATAAACACGATGATGATCTGTTGGATCACCATGATCAGGCCCGCCCAAGCAAATAGGCGGCCCATGCCATTGGCAAAGCCTTCAAGGCCCCGCACCATCGCCCACATCATCGAACGCTTGCGCATGCCGATGACTGTGATCACGATCAAAAGGGTAACCAGAACAAAGAGAAGCTCGGTTGACGCGCCATAGTAGATAAAGCGCATCATCGCCTGCGGATCGCTCCAGTTGAGCCACATACCGGGGTTCAGCAATGCCGCGAAGAAGTTGTAGAACGCTTCCAGTATGTTGCCTGCAAAGAACTGGAGAGCGCCGCTATCTTGGAACTTGTCGAGGCAGCTAAGGTCCGATCCCTCAGCTGCACGGAAAAATCCCGTACATACACTATCTTCAGCCATCTGTCCCTCCCGTCACGCTCGCGGCGTGGGCTTTGTGTTCCGCGTTCGATACAGACGCGGTTTCTTCCTTTGCCTGTGCCGTTCTCCGGCATCTGCAAGGTCGTCTCGTTTACGGAAATCAAGGGCCGCAGTACACTGCAGCCCTTGAAAAAGTAGTGCTTACATGGAGGCGCGTACGCGCTCACGCTGTGCCACATAGAATGCATCGGACTTGGACAGCCACTCGGCAGAGGCCGTGAGAGAAGCTTCAAAGCTCTCGCGTGTTTTTGCAAACAGCTCGTCACCCATGTTCTCGTCCATGACTTTGGAAGAGGCAGCACCGAAGGCATCCCATACATCGTCGGAGAACTGCATGGTTTTCACGCCCTGCTGCTGCAGACGGGCCAGTGCGGCACCGTTGTTGGCCAGTGTTTCGGCCAGCTGGGTGTGCGTTGTCGCCATCGCTGCGTACTCGATGATCTTCTGGTGTGCTGGGGACAGCTCGTTGAAGACGTCGAGGTTAACGGCTGCAGCCAAAGCGGAACCTGGCTCGTGGAAGCCCGCTGTGTAGTAGACTTTCGCAACTTCCTGGAAGCCGGCGCGCTCGTCCGCGAAGGGACCAACCCACTCAAGACCGTCAAGTGCGCCAGAGGACAGCGCCTGATACAGTTCACCACCGGGGATGTTCTGAACAGATGCACCCATCTCGCCCAAGACCTTACCACCAAGACCCGGCATGCGGAACTTCAGACCGTTGAAGTCTGCGGCGGAGTTGATCTCGTTGCGGAACCAGCCACCGGACTGGGAACCGGAGTTACCCGCGATGAAGGACTTGAGGTTGAAGATCTCGCCCAGCTCGTTGTGCAGCTCGTGACCGCCGCCGTGGTGGTACCAGTTTGTAACTTCCTGTGCCGTACCGCCGAAAGGAACGGCAGTGTAGTAGGCGTAGGCAGGGTGCTGACCGATGAAGTAGTAGTCAGCGGAGTGGTACATGTCGGCCTGACCGGAGGAGACAGCGTCGAACACTTCGAACGCGCCAACCAGCTCACCAGGGGCTTTTTTGTCGATGGTCAGCGTGCCGTCAGACATCTCGTTAACCATGTTGTTGAGGTATGTGGCCGCATCGTCCAGCACGGCAAAACCGCGTGGCCATGATGTAACCATTGTAAGTGTCTTTTTGCCTTGGGCATAAACTGGTGCGGCAAGCGTTGTTGCTGCGGCAGCTGTACCACCAAGGGCAGATGTCTTCAAAAATGAACGACGATCCATATAGGTATCCTCCCGGGATTATTGCGCCTGAGCGGGAATCGGATTCCGCCCAAGTCGTTTCAAGTGCGCCAACACTAACGAGCCTTCGCAGATTGAAAATACCTACTATTGCGTAGAAAACCTAAAAGCTGCTGTTTTTATGGGCAATAAACTTGAATTTCGCACTATCGCAGGGCCGCCCTCTGTAGTTGACGCCATTTGTCGCGCCCTGCCCTTTACGCGCTATTGCTTTGATCATGGGACGGATTCGTCGTATCGAATCGACATGACGCTTCGCTGGCCCCGCCTCTATATTTCCTATGCACAAAAACTGATGCTTCTGGCCTCGGTTCCGCTGATCCTTGCGGTTGCTGCAATCGCCCTTGTGGTAGCGGCGCAATCGCGTGCGCTGGCCGAGCGGGAGATCAACGCCCTCGAGACGCAGTTGATCGAGGCCAAGAAGGCCGAGCTGCGCAATTACGTCACCCAAGCACGCAACGGGTTCTACTTCATCTACGGCTCCGCTGCGCCCGACGATGCGGAGGCCAAGCAGCGCGTGGGCCAAATTCTCTCGGCGATGATCTATGGCGAGGACGGACAGTTCTTTGTCTATGATTATGATGGTACTGCTATCGTGTCCCCGCGTGAGACAGAGCGGATCGGCCGCAACCTGCGCGGAGAGCGTGACGCAGAGGACACTCCCGTCGTGGACCGCCTGATCGAGATCGCGCGCAGCGGCGACGGCTACCACACCTATCTGTGGCCCAAGCCGTCTACTGGCGTACCTGCGCGCAAGATCGCCTATGTGACCTCCTTTCCTTCATGGCAGTGGGCGGTGGGCACGGGCGTGTTCATCGACGACATCGTGGCGAGCGTCGCCACCTCCCGCGCCGAGGTCGAGGCCCGCGTGCAGCGCACCTTCCTCTATATCGGTGCCATCGCGCTGATCGCGCTGCTCACTGTGTTCGCCACAGGCATGGGCCTTAATCTGCGCGAACGCCGCCTTGCGGATGCCAAGCTCAAAAAGCTCACCCAACGGGTATTTGATGCACAAGAAGAAGAGCGCGGCCGCGTGGCGCGAGAGCTCCACGACGGGATCAGTCAAATCCTTGTTGGCGTACGCTACGCCCTCGACAATGCCCTGCGCCGCACGAAGCGCGGGGACCCGTCTGCCGCAGCGCCTTTGGAGAAAGGTATTGCCACCTTGGCCGAGGCCATTTCCGAAGTGCGCCGCATCAGCCGCGATCTGCGCCCCGGTGTGCTCGATGATCTGGGGCTTGGCCCTGCCCTGCGCATGCTTGCCGATGAATTTGGCGAGCGGACGGATATCGACGTGAGCTTTTCCACCGTCGTGTTCCGCAACCGTCTGGACAATGACGCCAAGATCGCACTTTACCGCATCGCCCAAGAGGCGCTGACAAATATCGAACGCCACGCGCGCGCTTCCGAGGTGACCATTGATCTGCGCGGCCACAAGCGCGGTGCCACTCTACGCATCACCGACAACGGCATTGGATTTTCTCCCAAGGCGCGCACCGCCGGACTTGGCCTGCGCAACATGCAGGAACGCATGGACCAGCTGGGCGGGCAGTTCTACATGCATGCCCTGCCCGGCGAGGGCGTCGAGATCGAAGCAACAGCGCCGCTAACCCATATGCTCTCCCCTGATCCTGCCACCTCCCCGCCCGAGAGCAAAACACCCCCCATAAAAGAGGACGCCGCATGACCCGCCGTTTGCGCATCGCCATTGTTGACGATCACCCCATGGTCGCCGAAGGGATCCAGTCCATCCTAGAGAGCTATGACGATGTCGAGGTGGCAGGCACCCTGAACTCGGGCCGCGCCGTGATCGACGCGCTCGATACACTTAATCCCGATGTGATCCTGATGGATCTCAATATGCCTGATATGGGCGGGCTATCGGCGACCGAGATTGTACTGGAACAGCGCCCCGGAACGCGCATCGTAATCCTGTCCATGCACGACAGCCCCGAATACATCTCCTCCGCGCTCAACCACGGGGCTATGGGCTATCTGCTCAAGGATGTGCCCACGGACGAGATCAAGCAAGCGATCGACACGGTGATGCGCGGGGAACGGTATCTGTGCACAGGTGCGCAAGGGTCGCTCACCCCCAAGTCAGGCGGCGCGCGCGAGACGCTCACGGGGCGCGAGCAGACGATCCTGCTGCAACTGGCCCAAGGACAATCCAACAAGGAAGTCGCCCTCACCCTCGACATCTCTGTGCGCACGGTCGAGACGCACCGCAAGAACATCAAACGCAAGCTTGGCATCTCATCGACCGCAGGTCTGACGCGATACGCGCTGGAGCATGGCGTGCTTCAAGGCACGGGGGTCGATCTTTAGCGCCAAAATTTGCCAAAATGTCGCGGCCTTGCCGCTCTGCGCAACAATATGTCACAAAATTCTGCCCTCGCGACACAATTTCACGCCGATTGCCTGTTGACGCCCCGAAACCCCGCCCATAATGTCGCCGGACACATTTTGGAGAAGCAGGCACATGTCACGCCTAGTCGTCATTGTAGGAAAACAGCGCATGGGCCGGTAACGGCAGACCATTCCAGTCACCATGCGCCCCCGACAACTTCGGGGGCTTTTTTATGTGATGCACTCCGCAACGCACGCGATACGAAGTCATAAGACGCCAGAGAAAAGGACCAGATGAAATGACACGCCAGATGACCGGAGCGAAAATGATCGTTCAAGCCCTGATTGATCAGGGTGTCGATACCGTATTCGGGTATCCGGGTGGTGCTGTGCTGCCGATCTATGACGAGATTTTCCAGCAAAACTCCATCAAACACGTGCTTGTACGCCACGAGCAAGGGGCAGTTCACGCGGCAGAGGGCTATGCCCGCGCAACCGGCAAGCCGGGTGTGTGTCTTGTCACCTCCGGCCCCGGTGCGACGAACGCAGTGACGGGCCTAACGGATGCATTGATGGACAGCATACCGATTGTGGTTCTCACAGGTCAGGTGCCCACGTTCATGATCGGCTCTGATGCGTTCCAAGAGGCCGATACCGTCGGCATCACCCGTCCCTGCACAAAGCATAACTGGCTGGTCAAAGAGACGGACAACCTGTCGGGCACCATTCACGAGGCCTTCCACGTGGCGATGTCGGGCCGCCCCGGTCCCGTGCTGGTCGACATCCCCAAGGACGTGCAATTCGCCACGGGTGAGTATACCCCGAAGGCCGCGAAGAAATCCCACTACCAGCCTCAGCTCAAAGGCGACATGGATGCCATTGTCGAGCTGGTCGAGGCCATGGAAAAGGCCAAGAAGCCCGTTTTCTATACAGGCGGCGGCGTAATCAACTCCGGCCCTGCGGCGTCTCAGCTTTTGCGCGAATTAGTCGAGGCCACAGGCTTTCCGATTACATCCACCCTGATGGGCTTGGGCTGCTACCCTGCGTCTGGCGACAAATGGCTCGGCATGCTGGGGATGCACGGTCTTTATGAGGCCAACATGGCCATGCACGGCTGCGATCTGATGATCAACATCGGTGCGCGTTTTGACGACCGTATCACAGGCGTGGTTGATAAATTCAGCCCCAACTCCAAGAAAGCGCACATCGATATTGATCCGTCGTCCATCAACAAGGTCATCCGCGTCGATATCCCGATCATGGGCGATGTGGGTCATGTTCTTGAGGATCTGCTGAAGGTCTGGAAATCACGCGGCCGCAAAACCAACTCCGAGGCTGTCGCCAAATGGTGGAAGCAGATCGAGGAATGGCGCGCCAAGGATTGCCTCAAATTCGAGCAGAAAGGCGCTGTTATCAAACCACAATACGCGCTCTCGCGTCTTGAGGCACTCACCCAGAAATATGACCGTTATATCTGTACCGAAGTGGGCCAGCACCAGATGTGGGCTGCGCAGTACCTCGGCTTTGAAGACCCCAATCGCTGGATGACCTCTGGCGGGCTTGGCACGATGGGCTACGGCTTTCCCGCCTCGATCGGCGTGCAAATGGCCCATCCCGAAGCGCTCGTGATCAACGTCGCAGGCGAAGCCTCGTGGTTGATGAACATGCAGGAGCTTGGTACGGCGATGCAATATCAACTGCCCGTTAAGCAGTTCATCCTCAACAACGAACGCCTCGGCATGGTGCGCCAGTGGCAGGAGCTTTTGCACGGAGAGCGCTACTCCTCGAGCTGGTCCGAGAGCCTGCCTGATTTCGTAAAACTCGCCGAGGCCTTCGGGGCCAAGGGCATCATCTGCTCCGACCCCGACACGCTGGATGACGCGATCATGGAGATGTTGACCCACAAAGGCCCCGTCGTCTTTGATTGTCTGGTGACCAAGCACGAGAACTGCTTCCCGATGATCCCGTCAGGCAAGGCCCATAACGAGATGATCATGGGCGAGGTCGATACCTCCACGGCAATTGACGCCGAAGGTAAGGTCCTCGTCTAAGTCATGGAAAAGCCAGACCCGAAACCAGCCGAGCTTATGCCGAAGTGGTGGCGCATTGCCTCTACCACGGTGCTCTACAGCGCCTATCTGCTGTGGCTCGTGCCCTTTGTGCTCTACTTCAAAGGGGGCATCACGCTCTTGGGCGCCCTTGGCTGGCTGGTCGCGGTGATCGTCTTTCAATTCGTGCTGGCCAATCTGGTCACAGCAATCGAGTTTTTCTCAACAAACAAAAAGATAGAAGCGCTGCGCCGCGCCGATAACGACGCCTTTGCGCGCCAAGGAGACCCAGAATAATGTCCGCTCTCAAAATCAAAAAAGGTGCGACCTCGCACTCCGCTTACAACCTGCGCCCCAATTTCTCGGACGTGGAAGAACGCCATACCCTTGCCCTGCTGGTCGAGAACGAACCCGGTGTGCTGGCCCGCGTCATTGGTCTTTATGCGGGGCGCGGCTATAACATCGACAGCCTCACAGTCGCCGAAGTGGACCACACAGGGCATCTCAGCCGCATCACTATCGTCACCCGTGGCACCCCGCAAGTGATCGAGCAGATCAAGGCGCAGACGGGCCGCATCATTTCCGTGCGCGAAGTCCACGACCTCACGGTCGAAGGCCCAGCGGTCGAGCGGGAACTGGCCATGTTCAAAGTCGCGGGTACTGGGGACAAGCGCGTCGAGGCGCTGCGCCTTGCCGATATCTTCCGCGCCAATGTGGTGGACAGCACGCTGGAAAGCTTTGTCTTCGAGATCACGGGCGCGCCCGAGAAGATCGACGCGTTTGCCGACCTGATGCGCCCTCTGGGCCTGATCGACGTGGCCCGCACAGGTGTCGCCGCCCTCTCGCGGGGCAGCTAACCGCCCTCCTCAAACCGCCCCCGCCCATGTCGCAGTGAGACAACTGCCATGTCGCTGTGAGAAGCGTCGAATCGTACCCGCCTGTTAATCTTTCCCTATCACCAAGGGAGAGCCTCATGCACCGATCCGACCTCAGCACTGTGCAAAACCCAATCCACGCGGCCAACGGCCTGCCCAACGCGCATTACACCGATGAGGCTGTCTTCGCCGAAGAACGCCAAGCGGTCCTGTTTGACAACTGGGCGGGCCTTGGCGTCGGCGCTGACGTGCCAGAGGTGGGCGATGCCAAGCCCGTTACCTTCCTCGGCATGCCCCTGCTGCTTGTGCGTGACCGCAGCGGTCAGGTCCGTGTCTTCCAGAACATCTGCCGCCACCGCGGCATGATCCTCGTCGAGGAAGCGCGCAAGATCGAGGGCGCGATCCGCTGCCCCTACCATTCATGGTGCTACTCGACCGAAGGCAAACTCGTTAGCACCCCTCATGTCGGTGGACCGGGTCATAATACTGTTGAAGGGATCGACAAAAACCTGCTGGGCCTCGTTGAGGTGCGCAGCCATATCTGGATGGATGTCGTCTGGATCAATGTCTCGGGCACTGCCCTGCCCTTCGAGCAGGCAAACGCCGATCTGCTCGCCCGTTGGGCGGAGTTCGACAAGCCCCTCTACCACGGCGGCGCCGACAGCAGGTTTGAACTGGAGGTCAACTGCAACTGGAAACTCGCCGTCGAGAATTACTGCGAGAGCTATCACCTCCCGTGGATCCATCCGGGCCTGAACAGCTATTCACGGCTAGAAGATCACTACCACATTGAAGCGGCAGGGCGCTTCTCGGGACAGGGCACGCTGGTCTACCGCCAACTCACTGGTGAGGATGGCGCGCAATTTCCTGATTTCGACGCGCTCAGCGACAAGTGGGACACGGCTGCCGAATACATCACGGCCTATCCCAATGTGCTGCTCGGGGTGCACCGCGACCACGCCTACTCCATCATCCTGACCCCACACGGGACCGAGCGGACAGTCGAGCAAGTCAACATCTATTACGCCGACCAAGCCACCGATCCCGACCTGCGCGCGCGCAATACGGCCCAATGGAAAGAGGTCTTCGAGGAGGATATCTTTGTCGTGGAAGGCATGCAGCGCGGACGCCACGCGGTAGGCTTTGACGGTGGGCGCTTCTCGCCTGCGATGGACGGGCCAACGCATATGTTCCACGCATGGGTAGCGGCGCAAATGGCCCGCCACCGCGACACACCTATCGCTGCGGAATAATGAGCGGACTGGACGCGCGGCTCCTCGCTGCTCATGCGGCGGGGGATGATGCGGCACTTGTCGGGCTTTATACCCAAGCGGCGGACGCGGCAGCGAATGTGGATACCGAATGCTTTTTCCTCACACACGCCTATATCTTCGCGCTTGAGCAAGGCGATACCCGCGCCGATGCTCTGCGCGCACGTCTCATCAGCCACGGGCGGGAGACGCTGGATTAGGCGTCTCTTAGCCCCGCATAGAGGTGCCATGAGGCATGTCCCAACCACGGCAGCACCACCAGCAACCCCAGAAACGCAGGCACCATCGCCAAAAACAACATCACGGCAATGAAGGCGGCCCAGCCGATCATCACCAGCGGATTGCCGGCTACCATAGAGATACTGCGCAGCATCGCGGTAACGTAATCCACCTCACGATCGAGCAGCAGTGGCAGCCCCAGTACACACATCGCATAAAGCAGCAGGCCGAACACCGCCCCCACAGCCGAGCCAAGCGCCAGCATCATCAGGCCGTTCGCGCTCAGGAATACATCCACCGAGGACATGATATTGGTCATGGGCTTGAGCCCGAGAAACAACGCAAAGATCATGTGACCAAGGAAGAACCAGAACAATAGCGCTACCATCATCAACGCGCTCAAAAACGGCAGCTGCCCGCCCATCTCGCGCCACAGCCGCGTCAGCACAGCCCCTACCGTGGGTCGCTCTCCGAGCCCGCGCAACCGCGAGACCTCATACGTCCCAAGTGCTGCGAAAGGCGCGGCCAGTGGAAAGCCGAAGACACAGAGTACCAGCCAGAAGGTGTGACCCGCCCATACCGTCAGGGCAACCATCCCCCATCCCGCCAGCAAGCACAGCACTGCAACCATGATCCCGAAGGCAGGCGCCGCTACAAAGTCGCGCCACCCCGCAGCGAGGCTCTGCCGCAGCAACGCGGCTGTCGGCGGGGCCAGATCGGGCACTCCATGCAGGCGGTCCGCTGTCATAGCGCGTCCAATACAGCGGGCGGACGGGCGCGCGGCCAATCGGTGGCATCGTGCCATTGCTGCGCCAAACGTAGCAGCGCTTCATCGCTGCCGCGCCGCCCAATGAGCTGTATCCCAGCCGGCAGGCCATTCTCGCCAAAACCGGCGGGCACATTGACCACAGGCAGGCCGATCAGCCCCGCAGGCACGACCACCTGCATCCATCGATGATACGTGTCCATGCTCTGACCCGCGATGTTTTCAGGATAGGTCCAATCCACATCAAACGGCCAAAGTTGCGCCGAAGGAAGCGCCAGAACATCCATCTTCTCAAAGAGTTGCGCCGCAGTCCTGAACCAGTCGGAACGGATCATGCTGGCACGGTGCACCTCCATCGCCGACATCTCGAGCCCGCGCACAATCTCCCACTGCGCGGCAGGTTTCAGGAAATCGCGCTTGTCCTCTTGCGCATAGATCGCACCCAGCCCTCCCGCCACGGAAAAAGAGCGCAGATCGACCCACGACTGCCACATGGCATCGGCGTCGAAGGGCGCTGCCAAGGCCTCGACGTGGTGTCCCAGCCCCTCCATCTGCTGGAGCGCGGCCTCGCAAACCGCCGCGATTCCGTCCTCGTAAGGGAACGCCCCGTCCCAATCGCCCAGCCAGCCAATCCGCAGTCCCGCAGGCGCTGCATCGATCTCCGTCAACGTGTCAGGCGCATCACGCCCCAATGGCTCACGCGGGTCGGCCCCCGTCATCGTATCCAACAAAGCCGCCAAATCGGATGGGGTGCGCGCCATCGGGCCAGAGGTGGCAAGCTGGTGCAAGAACATCTCGCCCTCTGGCTCATTCGGGACCGTCCCCCATGTGGGGCGCATGCCGTAAACATTGTTCCAGCCCGCAGGGTTGCGCAGGCTGCCCATCATGTCCGAACCATCGGCCACACTCAGCATTCCACAGGCCAGCGCCGCCGCCGCCCCGCCAGAAGAGCCACCGCTTGATTTCCCCAGATCATAAGGATTGCGCGTGGCACCGTGCACGGGGTTGAACGTGTGGCTGCCAAGGCCGAATTCGGGAGTGTTGGTCTTGCCAATGATGATCGCCCCCGCCGCACGAAGCCGCGCCACCATCAGATCATCGGCCCCAGCCACCTGCCCCGCAAACATAGGCGAGCCCATAGAGGTAGGAAGCCCCTTGGCATTGGCCAGATCCTTGATCGCAATGGGCATTCCATGCAGCCAGCCCTTGCGTGGAGCCGCATCAGCGGCGCGGGCCTCGCTTCGCAGTGCATCTTCATCGCGCAGACTTACAATCGCATTCACATCGCCGTTTACCGCCGCGATGCGCGCCAAGGTGGTGTCCATCAATTCAAGGCTCGACAGATCGCCATTTTCGAGCGCCGCAGACTGCGCCCGCGCATCCATATTCAAAATATCCATGCGTCAATATGACCGTGCCTTGCAGCGCAGTGCAAGCGTCAAGATAGATGCCTCAGCCGTTGTCCGTTGCGGCCCTCATACACAGCGGCGGACGCGGTATGCCCTTTTGGGTCAGGCTCACCCCCTCAATCCAGTCAGAGGTCAGAAGCGCCATATAGACCTCAAACTTGAGCCAGGCATTGGTCACGGGACCCTGCCCGAGCGTTTCGTAACTTTGCGCCCATGGTACGTAGTCCATCGCTCCGCCCTCCTCACAGGACAAGGCGGTCGCATTCATGCGGATAAAGCCGTCAAAGGCTGCGATCATGTCGCTATGGCTTTCTGCCAACTTAGCCGCATAGGGGACGTCGGCGCATCCCCCTCCAGTGTATTGCACCGACACAGGTGTCGCGAGCGGATCATCACTGAAAAACCGCCATTCCCCGCTGAATACACCCGCACCGAACATGCGCAAATACTCCTGAAACGCCTGTTCTGCGCTCCAGCCGCGTGTTTTTTGCACGTTTTCCTGCATTCCCGCAATATCCAGAAAACAACCCGGATACTCGGGATCACTATCCACTGCCGAGATGAAGGGGGCGACATCGGGATCGGTTGCCTTGAGCGTTGCAGTGATGTCTGGCGGTGCAATCGTACACAGCGCGGGGCCAAGCAAGAGCCATCCCTCATGCCGCTCGGCCAGATTTAAGTCCAGCAAGCGGGCTTCTCCATCAGGGCGCGGCGCATCGGGTGCTATCACACACCCCTCATTAGCATAGCGTTGGAACCCGCCCAGATATTCGGTCGTTTGGGACCAGCCCGAATAGGCCGCGTAGCCTATAATCGCACCGAAAACGACAACAGCTGCAGCAATGCTCGCGACTGTCATCCGCCGGAGCGTCACTCCCCTTGCGCCTCCGCACGGCTCTTGCCTGAAACGGCCAGCGCCAGTGTGGCGCCCATGAGCCCGTCGAGGTCGCCGTCGAGCACGCCTTTGGTATCGGAGGTCTCGAAGTTGGTACGAAGGTCTTTGACCATCTGGTAGGGCTGCAGAACATATGAGCGGATCTGGTTGCCCCACCCTGCATCACCAGCGTTTTCATGCACCTCGTTCACAAGGGCGGAGCGCTTGTCCAACTCCATCTGATAGAGGCGGCTCTTCAGCGCTTTCATCGCGATATCACGGTTCTGGTGCTGGGATTTCTCTGATGAGGTCACCACAATGCCAGTGGGCGCGTGGGTGATCCGCACCGCAGAATCGGTGGTGTTTACGTGCTGCCCGCCCGCACCGCTAGAACGGTATGTGTCGATGCGAATGTCAGACGGGTTCACCTCGATCTCGATATTGTCGTCCACCACCGGATAGACCTTGACGGACGTAAAGGACGTATGCCGCTTGGCCGCGCTATCGAATGGCGAGATGCGCACCAGACGGTGGACACCACTCTCGGACTTCAACCAGCCATAAGCGTTATGCCCACTGATCTTGTAAGCGGCGGATTTGATCCCCGCTTCTTCACCTGCGCTCTCGGATTGCAGCTCAACGGTATAGCCCTTTTTCTCGGCCCAGCGGACATACATCCGCGCCAGCATCGAGGCCCAATCGCAGGACTCAGTGCCCCCCGCGCCCGAATTGATCTCGAGGAAGGTGTCGTTGCCATCAGCTTCCCCGTCCAGCAGCGCCTCAAGCTCTTTCTGCGCGGCCTTTACGGCAAGAGCGTTCAGCGCCGCTTCGGCCTCTGCCACAACCTCCTCGTCTTCTTCCATCTCGCCCAATTCGATAAGGTCGATGTTGTCCTGCAACTCGGTCGCGATTCCGTTATGTGTGGCCATCGCATCAACCAGCGCCTGACGGTCGCGCATGAGCTTTTGCGCCGCCGCAGGATCATCCCAAAGCGTGGGATCCTCGACGCGCGCGTTGAATTCTTCGAGCCTGTAGGGCGCCGTTTCCACGTTTAACCGTTGGGCCAGCAAATCAATGGATTTGCGGATTTTTTCGACGGTGTTTTGTACTTCTGCGCGCATGATCAGTTCCGATGTAAAAAGGGCGGCCAGTGCATCTGCACGGACCGCCCAACTGATAAACCAGCCATGCCTGAGCAGCAAGGCGCGGCTAGTACAAACCGCCCGAGCTGAGCGTGCCAAAGCCCGCTTTTGGCCCGACGACCGCCTTCTTACCTGTGGAGGTGGTGACCTCCCTGGCCTTGGGACCACCTACTGCGTCCACCAGCGGCAGGTCTGCCCCCATCGCAAAGCCGCCGTCGAAGGTCACGCCGAAGTTGATGAACTCGCCTTCGCGGAAACACTCGGACACGACATTGTCGCCAGAGGCACCGCCACCAAGGCGCGCACCGCTAAAGCGGTCGATCTTGATGAACTCACAGCCCTCTGGTGCGCGGAATTTGCCGCCGCCGTATTTCGCTACGGCCTTGGACATAAAGCGCTGGAATACCGGACCACACATGCCGCCGCCCGACGCGCTGCGCCCCAAGCTGCGCGGCTGGTCATAGCCGATATAGCAGCCCGCAACGATGTTGGAGGTAAAGCCCACAAACCACACGTCTTTTGCGTCATTCGTCGTGCCCGTCTTACCCGCTGCTGGCACACTCAGGTTGACCGTCTTGCGCGCGGTGCCACGGTCCACAACACCCTGCATCATCGAGGTAAGCTGATAGGCCGTAATTGGGTCCATCACCCGCTCGCGGTTGGAGATCACACGCGGGCTTTGTCCCGCCGCCAGCGTAGGCAGTTGGCAATCCTCGCAGACCCGTTTGTCATGCTTGTAAACGGTTCGGCCATAGCGATCCTGCACACGGTCAACCAGCGTAGGCTCCACCCGCTCCCCGCCATTGGCGAACATCGCATAGGCTGCCACCATCTGGTACAGCGTGGTTTCCTGCGACCCCAAAGCATTGGCCAAAACAGGGCTGAGGTTTTCATAGACCCCGAACCGCTCTGCGTAGTCACCCACAACATTCATACCGACCTCTTGGGCCAGACGAATGGTCATCAGGTTGCGCGATTGCTCGATCCCAGTGCGCAGCGGTGTCGGGCCGTAGTAGCGGTTGGATGAGTTCTGCGGACGCCACACACCCTGCGGTGTGTTGATCTCGATCGGCGCGTCCACCACCACAGTTGCCGGGGAATAGCCACTGTCGAGGGCTGCGGCAAAAACAAAGGGTTTGAAGCTGGAGCCAGGTTGGCGCTTGGCCTGTGTGGCACGGTTAAACACCGATGCCTGATAGCTGAAGCCGCCCTGCATGGCGATCACGCGGCCCGTGTTCACGTCCATGGCAACAAAGCCGCCCTGCACTTCGGGCACTTGGCGCAGGGTCCAGCGGATGAAAGAGTCGTCTGCGTCGGCTACCATTCGGCGCACCAGCACCACATCGCCCACCTCTACCAGATCACCGCGGGCGCCAAGACGGCCATTGTCCTGACGCTTGCGCGCCCATTGCATGTCCTTGGGTGGCACCCAATTGCCGCCCTCTGCGGTATCAACACTCTCGATGCCCAAACGTGCGCCTTTGTCCCCCACTTCAAGGACAACAGCAGGGTACCACTGCGTCTCAAGCAAGATGTCGCGGGCCACCCGCAGATCGGCCAGCGCTGCGCGCCATGTCGGCTCATCCACCAATGCCTCCGCAGGCAAGGACTGCCCCGTGCCGCGCCAGACGCCCTGCCCGCGGTCATAGCTTTCCAGCTGACGGCGCAAGGCATCCGCCGCAATCGGCTGCATCTCGTTGTCGATGGTCGCACGCACCGACAGACCGCCGGTAAAGAATTCACCCTCACCGAAGTCTTCGGACAACTGGCGGCGGATTTCGTCGGTGAAATAGTCACGCGGGGGCAGCTCGGCCTTAAAGCTGTCGAAATCACCGTTCTGGACCGAAAGAAGCGGCATATCACGTTCCTGCGCATAGGCGGCTTCGGTGATATATCCGTTTTCCTTCATCTCGCGCAGCACGAAATTGCGGCGCGCCAGCAGGCGGTCCTTGCGGCGCACAGGATGGTAATCGGATGGCGCTTTAGGCAGGCTGGCAAGGAAAGCCGCCTCATGCGGCGCAAGCTGCGCCAGCGTCTTGTTGAAATAGGTCTGGCTGGCCGCCGCCACGCCATAGCTGTTTTGGCCGAGGAAAATCTCATTCAGGTAAAGCTCGAGGATCTTCTCTTTATCCAGCGCCTCTTCTACACGCGCCGCAAGGATGATCTCCTTAATTTTACGCTCCGCACGGCGGTCCCCTGACAGCAAGAAGTTCTTCATCACCTGCTGCGTGATCGTCGAGGCGCCGCGCACATCCGCCCCGCGTGAGCGCACCGCATCAACAGCAGCCGCACCGATACCGCGCAGGTCGTAGCCGTCGTGCTCGTAGAAGTTCTTGTCCTCGGCAGAGATAAACGCCTGTTTCACCAGATCAGGGATCGTGTCCGCAGGCGCGAACAGCCGACGCTCTTTGGCGAATTCATCGATTAGACGGCCTTGGCCCGAATAGATGCGGCTGATGGTCGGCGGTGTGTATTGCGCAAGGGATTCGTGGCTGGGCAAATCGCGCCCGTACATCCAGAAAATCGCACCGATCGTAAGTGCAACCATGCCCACAGACATGGTCATGGTGGTGAAAATACCCCCAAAGAACGACAGGATTACTCTAAACACGCAGCTACTCCCCCTGAATGGCTGGTTTACTTGGATTTTGCTATATCTGGGTTAACCGCTGGCGTCAAAACACAACAAAGGGGAATTGGGGCGGAACATCGCCTAAATCACAGGGATTTGCGCACCTGGCGCTATTGCCGCACCAGTGCCGCCCGCGCCGCATCCGCATCCCGCCACGCAAGGATACCGCGCGCCATGCCTTCGGCCATTCCGCGCCGCCAGATCGGGTCGCTCAGGTTCTGCAAATCCCGCTTTGAACTCAGGAACCCGATCTCGACCAAAGCCGAAGGGATATCTGCGGATTTCAGCACAGAGAACCCCGCTTTTCGCAGCGGGCGGCGGTTCATTGGTCCGCCTGCGGCGTCCATGCCCCCGATCAGCTCTTGCGCCAATGCGGCCGAGCGTGGCTCAGTCTCCTGCCGCGCCAGATCGAGCAAAACCTGTGCCACCTGATCATCCGATCCCGTCAAATCAGCCCCTGCAATAATGTCGGAGCGGTTGTGCCGCGCGGCCAGATGGGCCGTGGCCGCATCGCTTGCCTCTTCGGATAGAACATAAACCGTCGCCCCCTTCGCCCCGCCTTGGCTCAGGCTGTCGGCGTGGAGCGAGACAAACAGATCGGCCTGCACACGGTGGGCGATCGCCACGCGCGTTTGCAGTGCCACAAACACATCCTCGTCCCGCGTAAGCACCACATCCACCCCTGCACGGCGCAGGATATCGGCCAAGGTACGCCCGAAGCTCAGCATCAGCTCCTTTTCGTTCACACCATCCCGCTCCGCTCCCGGATCAATGCCGCCATGTCCGGGGTCGAGCACTACGGTAAAGCCATCCTCCCTCGAGGGCGCTGGCGCAGGCGCGCTGAGGAACGCTGGCGCCCAATTTGGATCATCAGGCGCACCAGCGGCGGCGGCGAACTCGTCCTCATCCACTGTCTTGAGCATCACGCCAAGGGTCGCACGGCCGGTGTCAGGCTCCACCGCCATACCGATTTCGCGCGGCAGCATCGGTTCGGCCAGATCAAGGACCATACGCGACCATCCGGGCTGGAACGCGCCAAAGCGCACAGCAGCGACACGCCCCGCCTCGGCCAACAGCCCGTCGGCCGTCACACCCTGAAAATCGACCTCGCGAAAGTCCACCACCAGTCGCGCTGGCGCATCCAGCGTAAAAACGCGGTACGGCACCCCTTGGCTTAACCGCAGTGTGATGTCGGAGCGCCCGAACCAGCCGTCCTCAATGCTGCTGGCCGCAGGATCGACACGCGCCAGAGCGCTCAACTCCTGAGACATCGCATGCGGCACAAGCCATAACACACTCATAAGGCTTAATAAAAATATCTTCATTACTGCTCCAGCCACTATTTCCGTTGTGGCATTTAAGGGCAGTCTACCACCGCATGGGCTGCTGGGTCCAGCGCCTCAACGCCCCTGCATGAAGGCAGCAAGCCGCACCAGTCCTTCGCGAATATCGTCGGTGCTGCGCGCATAGGAGAAACGCAACGTGGTGTGCCCGCGGACAGGATCGAAATCGAGGCCCGGAGTGACCGCCACACCTGCCTTGTCGAGAATTTCCGCCGCCAGCGCGCGGCTGTCATCCGTGATCGCGCTCACATCCGCATAGACGTAGAACCCGCCATCAGGGGGCGCGATGTGGTCAAACCCCGCCTGCGGCAGGCCCTCCAGCATCAGCGCGCGGTTGGCGCGGTAGATATCCATATTCGCCTCCAGCTCGTCAGTGCACTCCATCGCCGCGAGGGCCGCGACTTGAGAGGCATGGGGCGCGCAAATGAACATGTTCTGCGCAATCCGCTCGATCACGCGCACCTGATCCTCAGGCACCACCATCCAGCCGACACGCCAGCCTGTCATGCTGAAATACTTGGAGAAACTATTAATAACGTAGGCTTCATTCGTGATCTCAAGCGCGGTGACCGCCTTCTTCTCATACTCGATCCCGTGATAGATTTCGTCCGAGATAAACGATGCGCCTGCCCCATGGCACGCATCAATGAGCGCGGACATGGCTGGGCGGTCCAGCATCGTACCTGTCGGATTGGCGGGCGATGCCACCATCAACCCGCGCAAATCCATATCGGCAAAATCGGCTGGCACAGGCTGGTAGCGGTTGGCCTCCGCTGTGGGCAAATCCACTGGCACCATCCCAAGTGCCCCCAGAATCTGGCGATAGCTCGGATACCCTGGCGCGCCGATGCCCACACGGTCGCCACTGTCAAAAAGCGCTGTGAAGGCAAGGATGAAGCCCGCCGAGGAGCCCGAGGTGATCACCACGCGGGCAGGATCAAGATCGACGTTGTACCAATCTCCATACATCTGCGCGATGCGCGCGCGAAGCGCAGGCAGCCCCAGCGCCACAGTATAGCCCAGTGGCCCAGCGTCCATCGCGGCGCTCAGCGCCTTTGCCGCACCGCGCGGTGCGCCTGTACCGGGTTGGCCCACCTCCATGTGGATAATGTGGCGCCCCGCAGCCTCCGCCGCCGCAGCGGCCTGCATGACATCCATCACAATGAAGGGATCGACTTTGGATCGGGTTGAATTCCGCATGGCACTACTCCAAAACTGGTATACGTCGCTTTCACCTGATCCGCGCCTATGCGTCAATAGCCCCTCTTGGCAGCGCGGCGTGGATGTGATGAGAGTTACCCCAAGCGCCGCTTAACGAGAGTAATTCCAGATGAAACATTTGATCGCCACCACCGCCCTTCTTGGTACACTCGCAAGTGCTGCCTTCGCCCAAAACCTCACACCGATGACGGATGAGGAGCGCGCGCTGTTTCGCGCCGAGGTCCGCGCCTATCTCTTCGAAAATCCCGAAGTGATCATGGAAGCCGTGGAAATCTTGCAAAACCGCGAGGCAGAGGACCAGATACAGGCCGATCTTGATCTGGTGGCAGCGCACGCGGACGAGATTTTCAACGACGGTTACTCATGGGTGGGTGGCAACCCTGACGGAGACATCGTGCTGGTCGAATTCCTCGACTACCGCTGTGGCTATTGCAAACGCGCCCACGGTGAAGTGGCGCAGTTGCTGGAAAGTGACGGCGATATCAAACTCATCGTCAAAGAACTGCCCATTCTGGGGGATTCCTCCGTGCTGGCCTCGCGCTTTGCGGTAGCGGTCAAGCAAGTGTCAGGCGATGATAGCTACAAGGCCGTGGCCGATGCGCTGATGAGCGTTCAGGGCGACATCACCCTGCCCGCGCTGCGCCGCTTGGGCAATACTTTCGGCCTCGACATGCCCGCCATCGAGGCCCACATGGACAGCGAAGAGGTCACCGCCGAGATCAGCGCCACCCGCGAGCTTGCGGGCAAGCTGCAAATCTCTGGCACACCGACATTCGTGCTTCAGGACGAGCTTTTGCGCGGCTATCTCCCACTGGATCAGATGCAAGCAATCGTGGCGGACAAACGCGGCTGATGATCCTGCTGCGCGCCGCGCTGGCGCTTTTGCTGCTGGCGGCCAGCCCCGTCGCGGCAGAGCGTTTCGAGGGACGCGCCCTCACCATCACAGACGGCCGAACAGACCCTAGCATACCCGCCCCCCTCGTCGTGGTGCTGCACGGCCTCACCGGCAGTGGCCGCATCATGCAGCGCAAGACAGGCTTTGATGCGCTGGCCCGTACCCACCGCTTTGTCGTTGCATATCCCAACGGGCAGCTGCGCCGCTGGCGCTTTGAGGCGGGCAGCGATGATGTGGCCTATCTCAAGTCCCTGATAGAGACCTTCACCCGTGACTATAACACCGATCCTGAGCGCATCTATCTGGTAGGCTATTCCAACGGCGGGGCGATGGCGATGCGTCTGGCCTGCGATCTGCACAGCCGTATCGCCGCGATCAGCGTGACCGCCATGACCCAACCCAGCGATCTGGATTGCCCCCACCGTGACCCCATGCCGGCCCTCTTCATCCACGGCGCGCTTGATCCCATTGTCCCCGCCGAGGGGCTTGCGGCTCAAGGAGGCATGGCAGCCCTCCTGAGCCTCGCGCAAACCAAAGCGCTATGGGCCACACGAAACCTCTGCGCAGGTGTTGAACCTGTGCGCATCTCGAACCAGATCGAAGGGCCGGACGAGGCGCGCATCACCCGCTACACAGGCTGCGCCGCCTCGCTCGAGACGGTCGTGCTCACAGGCCAAGGCCATGACTGGCCTGGTGCACGGCCGAGCCTACGCTTTGTGCTCGGGCCCACCAGCCGCGAAATGGATGGCGCAGTTTTCAGTTGGCTCTTCTTTCAGCGGCAGTAGCGTAGCAAGCAGCATGGGAAAATTACTTGTATAAGATACATTCCTCACCCTAACTTCTCACTATCCCTATTGAGGTCGAAGGAGAAAATATGGCCGCAATCCTGCCCACAGCATCCCAGTTTCGCGACCGCTTGCAGAAGTCGGGATGGGATTTTGCCGTCAGCTTTGCTTTGGTGTTGTGCATTGCCGCTTTCGCGCCGCGCGAGGCCGCAACGACGATCATGCTGCTGGCTCTGTCTGTCACGCTGATAAATCTGGGCCTGATTGCGCTGAATGCTGGATTTCCGCATATGGACGGATTTTTCTGCCGCTCCGATATGGCCGCAATGCCCCCGCACCGCAGGTACATCAATTATGCGCTTGAAGGGTTATGGACAACTCTGTTCTTGGTCACGGTTTCCATCGCCTTTGGCGAGCCAGATAGCCAATTGAGCAACGGGCTTTGGGTGCTGGTCGGGCTGTTTTTCATCGCTTGCAACGCCTTTTTCGGCGAGCGGCGTCTGCGCGAGAGCGCCTAGATCACACCGATAAACCGCTCTGGCAGCTGATACTGCGTGCTCATGTCCGGCCGGTTGAACTCAAAATACCCCGTGTCGCCGCGCGGACGGAACGAGCGGTGCATGCGCTTTCGGATGAACCCCAGATCAAAGTCCTTTTCAAGCGTGAGGTCGGCAAATCCCTCGAACATCTCGCGGTCCTCGCCACGCGCCTCCCCGAACCAATGCCGCCCGATGGCAGTGCCCTTGATATCATCGCCCATCTCGGCGGTGATGGCATTGCGGCGGTCCATGGCCTCCGCGTATTGGCCAAAATCACAGAACTTCAGGTGAAAGAGGTAGAGCTCGTCTGGCGCATGCAGCTTGGGATGTTGGGCGAAATGCCCCCCGCGTGACAACTTGGACGCCGCCGAAACGATGCACGGTTTGGAGTAATGCGGCGCAGGGCGTACAAAACGGCGCGGCCCGATGATGCGGTCGGTGATGGGCTCAGGCTCCAGATCAACGCGGTGGATCACCTCGAGGCCCACGGGCGTCAGCACCTGCTTCTCGGGAGCCTCCTCCAGATACTGCAAAAGGTTTTTTCCCGCCGCAGGGTCCACCACGACCAGCTCGTCTACATCGCCCACAATCACATGGCGGAAATACTTGCGCAAACCGCCCAGCAGGCTGTTGAGCATGCCCCAACGCTTAACGTCGAAATTCTTGTGCGGATCACCAGGGATGCCGATGATATTGCACCCTTGCGCCAGTTCGGCCACTTCCGAGCCGTAGCCATGGTTGATGATGTAGCAATTCTCACGGCCAAGCATCTCGCCGTAATGGTCCAGCCACGCGCGCAGGAAAAACAGATCATCGCGCACCATTGTTACTGCCGCTGCCGTTTGCATGGCTCTTCCTTCTTTTCATTTGCTGCAAAAGTCGCCACCATAAGGGCACAGCATGAGATGTCGGCAGTTAGGCGCGAGGGATCCGAAATGACAATAGAATTCGCCCCCCATCCCATCGGATCAGACGATTTCGTTGCGCGGATGACAGCAGACATGCGCAACACAGGCTGGCACATCCACAAAGCGCATGAGACGACGATCAACAAATACCAAATTCTGGGTGAGCGTGGCTGCGGCACCAATATCGTGCGCAAAACCATGCAACGCACGCTCAAAATCATGCGCACCGAGGCCTTGGGCTGGAAACACAGCTTTCCCTTTATGATCTCGATCCCCGAGAGCTTTCTGGTGATCTGCGTGGTGCGTAATCCGGGTGATTGGGCGCGTTCGCTATATAAGCGCCCGTGGCATTCCAACCCGCGCCTGCAAACGCTCGATTTCCACCAGTTTATCCGCAGCCCATGGGAATCCATCGCCGATCGCGAGACAGATTTCGAGAACATCAACGCCGATCTTGAATTTGCAGGCACCGAAATCCAATGGGACCGCCATCCCATTACGGGCGCGCCCTTTGCCAATATTTTCGAGATGCGCAATCTCAAACACCGCGCCCTGCTCAGCATGCCTGCGCGGGGTGCCTCCGTCGTCTATGTGCGGATGGATGCGTTCAATGCCGCGCCCGAGGCGTTTTTGGCCGATATTTCCGCCGCATTCAGCCTTAATCCCACGCGGCGCGGTTATGCCCCGCAAACACGGCGCATGGGCAATGCATGGTCCAAAACCGCCGAGACGCGCGCCCCGCTGCCCGAGGATTGGTCGCTCGAGGATGCGGAATGGATGTACAGCCAGCTTGATCCGCAGATCGAGGACATCCTCGGCTTCGGCCCTGAATAAACGCAGTTCTGGAACGCAAAAAGGCCCCCCGAAGGAAGGCCTTTTGAGCAAGAGTGGCGCGGTTGACGGGGCTCGAACCCGCGACCCCCGGCGTGACAGGCCGGTACTCTAACCAGCTGAGCTACAACCGCGCATCTTGTCCGCAGCGACCCGAAGATCGTCGCGTTCGTGCGGCATAGGCCAACCCCCGATTTGCGTCAAGAGATTAGTTGACCGGTTGTGCGATTTGTTTGGGGTGGGCATGGTGCCGAACGGCGGCTTTGCGGGACTTAGTTGCCCTCCATCGCACTTTGCACAAAAGTTCGCTGTCAAAGATTTTACCCAGTTAACTGTTGAGGGGCACCGGATTAGGCCGATTCCCCTCGACCAGCCCGTACCAAACTGGAACGTGTTACTCCAAAGTGGCGCGTATTTTGCGGCGCTTAAAGGCGGCGATACCCCCAAGGCCTGAAAAGAGAAGTAACATCCCCGCCGGTAGAGGCACAGGCGTGATGGAAGGTTCGTCCCCACGTACTACAGTAACGAGGTTCTGGCTGCCGACAGCCTCACGCGTTTCGAGGAAAAGGGTCTGCCACGTCAATGAGCCTTCAAATTTAGCGGTGTTTGCAAGGAACGTCTGCGCCACGACTGTGATATCTTCAGCGTTCGTTCCGAGCCCACTGGCCTGAAACGCGCCCTTCGTTAGATCAAGGTCATTGTCATTCGCGACTTCCCAAATTGCCAGTTGGAACGCAGCCGCCTGTACCGGGTCTGATGCGTCAAGACTGTCGTAATTTGCATTGAACAAGCCCGATACTCGCTTATCGGCCCCCGAGAGCAGGTAGCTGTTCGAGTAAGGGGCATCGACGACTTCGTATTTATAGGTTTCGCCGAGTCTGATCGGGTGAATGAGGTCGAAACACCAAGCAAGGAATTGGTCTCCAAGACCAGCTCCGAAACCTTCTCCGCCAGACCATTTCAAGCCAGAAGCTACAGTATTGCCGACGCCCGAAGCGATCGGTTCGGGTGCGGCTTGGACTTCTCCATTATAAACAATCGGTGTAGTCAAGCCATCAAGGGTTATGGAAGCCGCTTGGGCGGCGGATGTAGTTGTTGCCAGTGCGATAACCGCCAACGTTGCGCGTACACTCTTCATGAAATTTTCTCCGTTTATATGATGATACGGATATTTCATTTGAAGTTGGTGGTGCCCATCCTCCCAAAGGGATAGCAGGCCTCGCAAAAGGATAGTGGCTCATCCTTGCGGGTAGCATCCTGTCCTTTCATACAGCCAAATAAGGCAAAAGGGCTTTGTGATGTTGGAATGAAAGGGAATATTGATATTATAAACTGGCGTACTGAACGGACAATAATATTCCAAAAGTCCTCGTTTGATGCTGCCTCAATCCTTGTTTAAAAACCGAGGCAGTTGTTGAAAGGTTTTGTCTCTACTGTAGCAGCAGACATAAGCTGCGTTGCAAAAGTTCGGCCGGATTGGGCTTCTGCCGCCGTTCGCTGCGGCCGTATCGTTCATCAGATTGTAACGAACTATCAGCCCTGAACAACAATCTGATCGAGGCCTCTGCAGCACTGACAAATGATATCGCACATGCGGTTAATGCTCGAGCCAGCACGTGGCAAAGTTCGGAAGCCCTCTAGCCCACGCCGCCTAGTTCCCTAGCCAATTCGTCGAGACTTCTGGCCGTGATCTGGATGATCTCGCGCACATCGTCCGTGCTCACGATCAACGGAGGGCAGAACCCCATCGCGTCCACCATATTACGCGAAATCAGGCCGTTTCGCAGCATGGTTGCATTCATTTGCGCGCCCAGTTTACCCGGAGCCAAGTCATCGGCCTTCCCTTCCGGTGCGACCAGTTCAAGCGCGCCGATCAAGCCGATGCCGCGCGCCTCACCGACAAGGGGGTGCGATGCCAGATCGGCCAGTCCCGCTTGCAATTCCACACCGCGCTCGGCGGCATTCGCGACCAAGTCACGCTCCTCGATGATCTTGATGTTTTCGAGCGCAACCTTGGCCCCAACGGGATGGCCGCCCCCCGTATATCCATGCCCCAAGACACCGATACGTCCGCTTTCTTCGGCGATGGGTTCATAGACCCGATCGTTGATCATGAAGGCAGAAAAGGGGAAGTAACTGGAGGTGATCTGCTTGGACATGGTCAGAATGTCGGGCTTGATGTCAAAAGTGGTGGACCCGAACATGTTGCCCGTTCGGCCAAAGCCGCAAATCACTTCATCCGCGATCAGCAGAATGTCGTATTTTGCCAGTACTGCCTGGATCTTCTCCCAATACGTCGCAGGCGGCACTACAACACCACCTGCCCCCATAACAGGCTCGGCAATGAATGCGGCGACCGTGTCGGGGCCTTCTGCCTGTATCATATCGTCAAGGTCTTGCGCACAGCGTGAGGCAAACGCCTCCTCGCTCTCACCATCACGGCCTTCGCGCCAGAAGTGCGGGCACGTGGTGTGCAAGATACCGTCCAAGGGCAAATCAAAGGATTTGTGATTGTAGGGCAGCCCCGTCATGGAGGCCGACGCTACGGTGACACCGTGATACCCGCGCATCCGCGAGATGATCTTCTTCTTGTTCGGTTTTCCCAGCGCGTTCGAGCGATACCAGACCATTTTGACAATCGTGTCGTTCGCCTCGGAGCCAGAGTTGGTGTAAAACACCTTGCTCATCGGGACTGGCGCCATTTCAATCAGCTTTTCCGCAAGATCGATCGCGGGACCATGCGAGCGGTGCGAGAAGTTGTGATAATAGGGCAGCTTTTGCATCTGCTGGTGCGCGGCATCAATCAGCCGCTTTTCGTTGAAACCCACAGCGACGCTCCACAGGCCCGACATGCCCTCGATATAGCGGTTGCCATTCGTGTCGGTGACGTGAATCCCCTCGCCCCCTTCAATGATCAGCGGGCCAACGTCTTCATGCGCTTGAGCATTCGTATAAGCGTGAAAATGATACGCAATATCACGGGCTTCGTCAGAGTTTGGTCGCACATCCATGGCTAGTATCGCTTTCTAGAATTTGCCCGCGGGCGGGCGAAAAAGTCGCGCAGTATCCCCAAGTGCTATCGCCCCTTTCTCGCCATTGGCAAGCATTTTCGCACAAGGCGCTGCGACACAGATTTAATGCGTGATGGCTCCGCAGTTGAGGCGCGATCGTGCAGGCTGTTGCCGCCCCCAGCGACACACAGGGGATGCAAATTACTCACCGCAAATGCCCTGATCCTACCGCGTTGATGCGACAAACTGTCGTAAAATAACTTTCAATCCGCACCAAAAGCGATAGGTTTAGCCCCAGCCAATAAAGGGAGGCATACAATGTCGGATGACAACAGGCTCAGTCCACCGATGACAGAGCTGGACATCAACACAACAACAGGCGGGTTCTATAACGGCTTTGCAACGCAAGTCGCCGTGCCCGCCAAAATCATCATTTCAATCATCGTAGTCTGGGCCATTTTCTGGCCCGTGCAATCAGGCGCTGTGCTTAGCAGCATGAACGCTGTCATTCTCGAGATCTTTGCGTCGTGGTACATCTGGGTCGTGGCATTTTTCGTGGTGGTCTGCATTGTTCTGGCGCTTTGGCCAGCGGCGGGCCGCCTAAATCTCGGTCTTGAGGGAGAAAAGCCCGAGTTCAACAACTTCTCATGGTTCTCCATGATGTTCGGCGCGGGTATCGGCGTGGGTATGCTGACGTGGGCGGTGGCAGAACCCGTCTCCCACTTCGGCTCCAACCCGCAAACCATCATGGGTCTGGCTACAGGCGGCGCAGAAGATAACATCCGCAATGCCTATCAGTGGTCGTTCCTGCACTGGGGCTTCAGCGCATGGGCCTGTTACGCGATTTGCGGACTTTCACTGGCGTTCTTCAGCTATCGTCGCGGTTTGCCCCTGACAATCCGCTCTGGCCTCACACCGCTGTTCGGCAATGCACTTGCTGGCACATTGGGTCATGTCATCGACGTGGTGGCTGTTGTTGCGACCATCCTCGGGGTGGCGCAGACACTCGGATTTGGCGTTGATCAGTTCGTGGCGGGTCTGGGCCGTATCGGCATCGGCGGTCTGGCTGATGCAGACGGCGCAGCGACCACGACAGGCATCGTAATCGCATTGCTGGTCATCATGGGCCTCTCCACCCTCTCCGCTCTGTCGGGTGTGGGCAAAGGCATCAAATGGCTGTCAAACATCAACATGGTGCTGTCGATCATCCTGCTGGGCTTCTTCATCATCTTTGGCGCCACATGGTTCGGCTTCAACGCGATGTTTATCGGCCTGTGGGACTATATCATCGCCCTCCCGGGGATGAGCTTCAACGTCTATAAATCAGATGGCGTAGAGGGTTCCGAAGCCTTCCTTCTCGCACAGTGGCAGGGCTGGTGGCCTGTATTCTACTGGGCATGGTGGATCGCCTTCGCACCCTTCGTGGGCCTGTTCCTCGCGCGTATCTCGCGCGGGCGTACAATCCGTGAATTCGTGCTGGGTGCGCTTATCGTACCAGCGCTGATGTGCTTTGTCTGGTTTGCTTGGGCTGGTGGCACCGCCATCTGGCTTGAGCTTTACGGCGGCGCGAATGGTGTGATCTATGATGCGGCCAATGGTGATAAGATCTTCGCCATGACCGAATTCATGCTCTCGCCCATTTCGCAGGCGCTGTCCTATGCCTTTGCCCTGCTGATCGTGGTGCTGCTGCTGACGTTCCTTGTGACATCTGCCGACTCGGCCGTGCTGATCGTGAACACGATCAATGCCGCCGGTGACGAGGGTCCAAAGGCGCGTCCGCACATCCTGTTCTGGGGCGTCGCACTGGCGCTTGTGGTTGCAGGACTGCTCATCTCGGGCGGCACATCTGCGATCCAGACCGCAATGGTGATCGGCGCGCTGCCCTTCTCCGTGGTGATGGCGCTGATGGCTGTAGCCCTGTTGAAGGCTATCTACAATGACACCCGCCGCGAGAAAGCTGGCGTGCCGACCACCTTCGACAATATCGAAGGCGCCACTGGCAACAGCATTCCGTCAGGTCTGCCTGCAGAGTAATCTGCGCATAACACCGAGGGGCGCGGCACAACCTGCGCCCCTCACCCTGCCTCCCGCAGCCTGATGCGCGGTGACGGCACCCAAATCACAAAACTTAAATAGTTGGTCGGTTAACCCTTTGGTAAGCAACGCCACTGCACGCCCTGTGAGGGCCGCAGATGCTGCACAATTGGTATACGGCAGGTGTACGCAGTCTGTACGCATGTCACCCGTCTCTGCGGTGATAAAACCAAGGCATTGACCCCGATTCTCACAGCGAGCTGGCCGCAGATGAAAAACCGTTGCGCGAACGGTCTCGAAAACGATGCATGAAGAAGAAGTGGCGCGGTTGACGGGGCTCGAACCCGCGACCCCCGGCGTGACAGGCCGGTAC
>OJDV01000087.1_pt1 | contig 54144 bp, 46 predicted proteins | sample 1592911 | NCBI WGS metagenome assembly OJDV01 (sample SAMN05416860, study PRJEB24817) | seawater metagenome | isolation source: Sea water | place: Canada:Atlantic | collected 2013-11 | reverse complement strand
ATTTCTGCCTGTCTCGTGGGCTCGGAGATGTGTATAAGAGACAGCCTATGTATTCTATTGAATTAGCATGGTCAGATTTCGCCGCTACTGTATCTTTAGCAAACCAATTATTTATGCCAGAGGCTAAATAATAATACTCAATAAAGCCTATATAGTATGGACCATCCTGGTCAAGGTTTGCTATGGCCAGTTTAGTCAATTGTTTTCCAATGTCTGTATGCCCTAACGAATGCATGATCAAAGATAAATTATTAAAGCTATCTGCAAGGTTGTTGGTTTTATATTTTGCAGCAATTGGAATTAAATTCATTTGATCTACTAGTCCAGACTTAAAGTCATTTAAGCGAATGTGGTACATGGCTCTTTTTGATAATGGAAAATATAACCACGATTCACTATTTGCTAGATTAGAAATTTCTATTGCTTGTGTTAGGGCATTAATCGATTGTTTATATTTCCCCATTTTGAATAAAACAGTTGAATAATCCTCATATAATCGATTTAAAAGTGTGTTATCGGGATTGGTATTCTTAATTTTATTAATTAATTTTAATAAAATATCTCCGCCAAGTTGATAATTGTCTTGCCTTATTTCTATGTGAGCCAGTGTCCGTTGTAGATTATAATATTCAAATGTTTGAGTATATTGTGGAATGTTGACAATATTCAAAGCTTTGTTTAAGTACTGTTTTGCTAATTTGAAATCTTTCGGTTGTTGAAATTGCGCCTTAACTGCCAATGCATCATAAGCACTTGAGATTTCAAGTTTATCGTCTACTTTTCCTGATGCTATGGTTTCCAGAATTTCTTTTTCAACATTATGTGCAGCATCTGATTGATAGTTTGACACGCCGTAATAGCTATCCATTAGACTGGTTAAAATTTCAAGTCTAAGGTTATAATTGTTAGGGAATTTAGCTACTAAACTATCATGTGTTTTCCTTAATAATGTAGATGCATCTGTGTTCTGGCCTAAAATTCTTTGATTGGTACCTAAAAGATACTGAATGTATAACGCAGATTCTGAGTTGTTTAATTCACTTGGCGTAAATAACGATAAAGCTGCCTGAAACTGGGTATGAGATTTTTTATATAAACCGTAGTTAATGTATATCTCTCCTAAGGTTTTGTGTAGGTTTGTTCTTATGTCTTTATCAAGGTCTAATGAAGGCAGTTTATTTTCACTAAATTCGTCTAAGGCTTGTTGCAATGATTTATTTGGTTCTGGAGGATTCCATGAGTCAGTTGGATTGAAAACTTGGGTAATTAAACTTAAAGTGGTTTTGGCCTTCTCGGCTTCTTTTTGGGCTTTAGATGCGTAATTATTTACGACAACTATCCCTGTTAACATCGAAACAAAAATAATCAGGCTGAGTGCAAAGGTCAGCGGGTTTCGAATCACGAATTTCTTAATTTTATAAATCTTAGTGTCAGATGAGGCATTGACAGGTCTTTTATTCATCCAATTATTTAAGTCCTGTGAAAAAGAGTCCATGCTGGCATAACGTTTTGCTGTATCTATGTGCATGGCGGTACGAATGATGTTTTTTAAATCAGAATCCAAAGATGAGTCTTTAAGTAATTTGTTAATGTGTTTAACATCGTTTTGGGGGTTATAATTGGTGATATTTGTTTCTGGTAATGGGTTTTTATTGACCAACAACTCCAACATCACAGCCCCTAATGAAAATACATCGGTTTGTATGCTCACGTTTTGGCCCAAAATTTGTTCTGGCGATGCTGAATTTTTAGTATAGACTTGGGTAGATGTTTTGTCGTGTTTTGAAATGATTTGACCAATGCCAAAATCGATCACTTTTAGTGTGCCCTGATTGTCTACAAGGATGTTGGTCGGTTTTATGTCTCTGTGTATGATGAGGTTATTGTGTGCATAGATAAAAACTTTGGCCAATTTATAGACCAGTTCAATGATTGCATTGGTTGATAATTGATGGTTTTGGCTATAGTCAGTTATGGTCTGTGCTTCATCAATGTATTCCATCACTAAATAACGGGTTCCATCTTCAGTTCGACCGCTGTGATGAAAAGAGACAATATTGGGGTGCTCTAATTGAGACAATATAAGCTGTTCACGATTAAACAATTCTACAGATTTATCTGAAAACACATAGGGTGAAAGTATTTTTAAAGCCACTGGTTTGTGAACACCCAATAAAACTTTTTCTGCTTTGAAGACCGATGACATGCCTCCTTTTGCTATCAATGCGATTATTTTATAAGAGTCTATGGTATTGCCAATAAGATTGTTGAAATCATTGGTTTGTGCTTTGTTTAGTATTTTGGATGGATTATTGTCAAATACTTCATGTTCTTCATTTAGGCGCGACATGATGCTATTGGCTTTGGCTGTTATGCTGTCACTTAGATTTAATTCGTTTATTTTTGCAAGGGCTTCTTCATGACTCAGTTGATCTAAGTCTTTGCAAATCTCAATGGCTTTTTTCCAATCGTGGTTTGTTCTGTTATCATTCATTTTCTTCATCAATTAGATTAACCAAGATTGATTTGGCCAGCAGCCATTGTCGGTATACTTTTGCTTTATTGGTTTCTAGCAATTCAGAAATTTCATCAAGTGAAAACCCTCCAAAAAACCGCAACTCAACAATCTTCAATAACTCTTTGTCCATTGTTTCTAGTCTTTCTAGGGCATGATTGAGTTCTAGTAAATCAATACCTGTAGAGTCATCGGCAGAAATTTGGGTAATACTAAATTGTGTGTTGTTAACTTGATTATTATTTTTGTATTGTTTGCGAATCAGGTCTATCAAGTGAAAACGCATGCAGCGAGAAACCAAGCAAAAGAAATGCTTTCTATTCTGTAAGTTCACATTAGATGAATTATTCAGCTTCAGATAACATTCGTTTACCAATAGAGTGGGAGTGACTTCAGATGTTTTTAGGATTTTTGATAACTGCATATTGGCTATCTTTTTTACTTCTGGATATAACATTTCAAACAGCTTGTCCAATTTAACTTGATTGATGTCTGTTTCGCTATTTAAAAATTCAGTGATGTCATTGATGGTATTCATATTTTATTGATTATTGCACAGTTCTAATAATTTGAGAATCGGAACTCGATAGATCATCGATTAATGTGATTTAGTACACGTTTTAATCTATAAAAAAATCTATATTGGGAAGTATTAAATATATCATCGGGTTTAGTATGTGGAAAATGTGTATTAATAAAAATAGTTGTATTTATTATGGCTTGACTGCTATTTAGCATGGCAGTAAGATAATAAGTACTTCATTTTAAAGATGTGTATTAATGCTTAAGCTATTTATTTCCATTACATTGGTTTTTTCTTTTAGTCTGAGTACTAAAGTCGAGCAATCAGAGCATTCTAAATTGTCATCAGAACTCACCCCATTTGGAGCAGTAAAGATTGGTAATGGAAGTGTTATACCTGCATGGGATGGAAAAGTATCAACAGCACAAGATGCAAAGCCAAATTTTACAATTAACAGCAATAATGCAAATGAATACAAAAACAACTTAACTCTGGGACAATTGGCACTATTTGAGAAGTACCCAGATTCTTTTAGCATGCCAATTTATTCTACTCAACGCAGTGCGATTGCGCCAGAATGGGTTTATGAAAATACCGCGTACAATGCTTTGAATGCAACATTAAACGAAGATCAAGCTGGCTTTTCAAATAACAAAGCAGGCATTCCATTTCCAATTCCTCAATCAGCACTTGAAGTGTATTTTAATCATGTGAGCCGTTGGCGTGGACTGCAATTAGAAAACAGAGCCAGTGATGCTGTGGTATTTAAAAATGGTAAATTCACATTGAATACCCGAGATACCCTGGTTAGGTTTGATGGTTATATCGCTGATCTAGAATCTAATTATTTTGTTTCACTCATCGCAAAAATTTTGGCACCAGCAACCAAATCTGGCGGTGGAGTACTGGTGCTTGAACCACTTGATCAACTCAATGAAAAACGAGCCGCTTGGTTATGGGACAAAGGCCGCCGCCGCGTTGTTAGGGCACCTAATGTGGCCTATGATAATCCTGTTCAAACTTCTTCATCGCTAAGAACTGTAGATGACACGGACTTAATCAATGGCTCCCCAGATCGGTTTGATTGGAAGATGCTTGATAAGAGAGAAATTTATATTCCGTACAACAATGAGGCATTAAGTAGCAAAGACTTAAAGTACAAAGATATACTAAAAGAAGGGCACATCAACTCTGATTTGACACGGTATGAATTACATCGGGTCTGGGTCATCGAAGCGACACTAAAAGAAAAATGGCGCCATGTCTATTCAAAACGCACATTTTATATTGATGAAGATTCATGGCAGGTGATGGCAGTTGATCAATACAATAAACAAGGCAAACTATGGCGTGTTAGTTTGTCCTACACAAAATTCTTTGCTGATATGCCTGGTATATTTCCAGTTATCAACGTCTTTCATGACTTAATAAGCAAAAAATACCATGTTATGGGTTTGCAAAATGAGGAAAGCAGCACGAATAAATTCAATGGTGAAATTGCCAAAAACAGCTTGTTTACCCCTGCTGGATTTAAGCGCTATATGCAATAACTTAGCAGTACCCTCATGCGACAACTACAAACATTTATCTAAAGACTTGTTCGGGTCTTAACTTTTTTAATAATCATTCCTGTCAATAACTTGCCAGGATTGGGTGAATTAATTCGCTCTATCACAACTTAAAAAGAGTTTTTACATTCAATTCATTCTCCAAATATGCATAAAAACGTGACGCAGTTGTGATTTTTATTATTCATTTGCATAAAACACATAAATTTTGGAATAGAAATCAAATGCCAACGAATTATTAGTAAGAGATAGCACATCTATGGCTTATCTCAATTGGAAAATAATTTTTAAACAGGAGAAAAATATGAAAAATTTACTAATAATACTATTAATGGGAACGTTCACAACAGTGGTTAAATCAGATGTCGGAAATCTAGTCAATCTGTTCAACGCCATTACAGATGTAGAAATTTGGGACTTTGATGTGTCTGGATTTTCTGATGATACTGATCCCATAGATCGTTACGGTGAAGCAGTGGCACATGGAGATTTTAATAACGATGGTTGGGATGATTTGGCTATAGGTATTCCCAATTATGACTTTTTCTTTGCAACTGTACTGAACACAGGGGCGGTTCAAATAATATATGGATCACCCAATGGATTAACCCCAGTAGATTCACAGTTGTTGTTTCAATCTTTAGAAACAGACCCGCCAAATTTTGAAAACAACGAAGGCTTAGAAGCGAATGATTTTTTTGGTCAAACATTGGCCAGTGGAGATTTCAATTGTGATGGAATTTCTGATTTAGCGGTAGGAACGCCAGAGGAAGATGTGACATTTAATGGCAGCGGAGGATTAAGAAATGCTGTTGGTGCAATTAATATATTTTATGGGTCAAATTCAGGTTTTGCTGACCTTGGAGCAGGTTCGACTTTTATCCATCAAGGTTCCCCTGCCAATATTTCTTTTGAAGGTGGGTTGAGTGCTGGTGATAGATTTGGTTGGAGTATGACTGTGGGAAATTTCAATGGCGACTCAGATAATGGTAACACCTGTGATGATTTGGCTGTTTCTGCACCATTTGAAGATTTTGGCAATATGGATCAAATATCTGATGGTGGGCAAGTCGAAGTGTATTATGGCCATACCGATGGTTTGTCAGCAGATGATAGAGATTCTTTGAGTCAACAGTCAGATGACATACCAGGTTCAGCTTCTGAAGATAATGATCAATTCGGATTAAGCTTAGCTGCAGGTATGTTTCGTTCAGGTGTATTGCCAGGACCAGTATGGGATTTGGCTGTAGGTATTCCTGGTCAGGACGTTGATGGCCAGAATGGTGCAGGAGCAGTTCAGGTGTTTAATGGTGGACTTTCAGGACTGGATGCAACGGATACCAGTTTCATTTGGTCTCAATCAGGAGCGATAAATGGAGTGGTTGAAGCCAATGATAATTTTGGTTCTGCCTTAACCACAGGAAGATTCAATGGCGATTTATCAATGGATTTAGCAGTTTCAGCAGAACGAGAGAGTTTAAATGCAGATGGCATAAACGATGCTGGAGCCGTTCATATAATCTATGGAAGTGACACGGGTTTAACAACAAATGGCAATCAAATATTTACCCAAAACACTGATGGGATGAGTGGTGGTGCTGTTGCTGAAAATTCAGACAGGTTTGGCGACACATTAACCAGCGCTGATTTGAACTATGATTCGATAGCTGATCTAGTGGTTGGTGTTCCTCGTGAAAATGATTCGTCAGGCGCTTTTCATGTTCTCTATGGATCGGTAGGTGGTATAACGATAGATGATAACGACTACGTCACAAATTTTATAGGTGATGACCTTGATGAAATGACTTATTCTATGACTGTGGGTAATTTTGGTAATGGGCCTGAATTGGTTGTTGGCATGCCAGGCAATGACTCTGTCGATGATGAAAATGATTCTGGTGCTGTTAAAGTCTATGAGTTTGAAAACCCTGATGTCATATTTAAAGATGATTTTGAAGGGTGATTCAGAATTATTAAAATAAGTATGATAGAAAGTTTGTTCCATGGTGAAATTATTTATTCAATTCACCATGGAACACTTTTTACTTAGATTAACTTCAGTATCGCTAGAGCACTTTCAACTGTTGTATAGTCGTTGTTATTTAGAGAATTATCATCAATCATTTCATGCTGCCAAGTCGTATGAAAAGGCACATGAATTGCATTCGCACCTATAGAGACTAAAGGCAGAATATCAGATTTAAGCGAATTTCCTATCATCAAAAATTCTTGAGGATTAATGTCTAAATGGCTGAGTAATTTTTGATAATCCGATTCTTTTTTATCACTCATGACCTCAATGTGATGAAAGTATTTATTCAATCCCGATTTTTCTAATTTGCGTTCTTGATCCAACAAATCACCCTTGGTTGCCATGATTAATCGATGTGATTGTGACAGTGTTTTTAAAACTTCTTCCACACCATCAAGTAACTCCACTGGCTTATTTAACATGTTCTTGCCGATGTTAACAATGGCATTCATAGTTTCATGACTGACTGACATGTTGGATAATTTCAAAGCTGTTTCCATCATGGATAAGACAAAACCTTTCACCCCATAACCATAAATAGGCAGGTTTTCTATTTCAATCTTAAACAATTCTTGATCAATTTGATTGATGGTTTCATACTGCTGCATCAGCTTCCCAAATTCAAGCTCAGCTTCCCGAAAATAAGTTTCATTCACCCACAGTGTATCATCTGCATCGAATCCAATCACTTTAATATTTTTGTACATTGTATTACCAAGTTAACTCGGTGCCATCGGTGTGCCAGAAGCCACCGGTATTGCCGATGTTCAGCTCATCTATGCGTTGGATCAGCCCATTGGCAGATTCATCAGCATTTATCAGTCCGTTGTTGCCTGTCATGCCGGTGCGCACATAACCTGGGTGTAGTAATGCAACAGATATTCCTTGGTCCTTTAGGTCATGGGCCAAGCAACTGCCTACCATATTCACGGCTGTTTTGCTGATTCTGTAACCATATTGGCCACCAGATCCATCGGCTATCGAACCCATACGACTGGTGATGATGGCAATTTTTGAACCTTTTGTTAAATTTGGCAGGAAATTTTCACTGACCCGCAATGGACCTAGCGTATTGATTTCAAATTGTTGTCTGATTGAATCATAATCTAGATTGTCTATACCCATGCTGTCTAAAATACCTGCATTGTTTATGAGTAAATCCAAATTAATATCACTTAATTTTGAGGCCAAGGCTTGGACAGATTCTTGATTGCCAACATCAAAGTTTTTTTCTACTTGACAACCTAAGGCTTCCAGTTCAGAGCTGCTGCTTCTACAAGCAACAATGACGTTGTAATTTTTGTCTTGTAATTGTTTGGCCAATTCAAGGCCAATGCCTCGGTTAGCACCTGTGATTAAAGCTGTTTTCATAAGATTCTTTACATGGTTTAAACAACTATTGTATTATGTCGCCAAATATCTGTAAATAATAAAAGTATGAAATACATAATAGTAACCGCCTTGGCTGATGAAGCTGAAGAATTAGATCAATTTGCCCCCGTTATCCATACGGGCATAGGCAAGGTCAATGCTTGTATAAAATTGTACGAAGCCATTTTGAAATACCAACCAGAGATGGTGATAAACTATGGAACGGCCGGTGGCATTGCAAAATTGGTAGGCTTACACAAGATAGCCCATTTTGTTCAAGTTGACATGGATGTGCGAGGATTAGATTTTCCACGAGGCATTACCCCTTTGATGAATGAGGTTTTACCTGAAAAAACAGGCCTGGTTTTAGGAACTGGAGATAGCTTTATCACCAATGCAGATAAACAGTTGGAAGGTTTAGATATTGAAATTGATTTGGTGGACATGGAAGGATATGCTTTGAAAAAAGTCTGCGAACACCACAATGTTGATTTTGAAGCGTATAAATTTATCAGCGATGATGCCAATGAAGACGCTGGAGATGATTGGAAAGATGCCGTTAAAAGTGGCACCCATTTGTTTGCAGAATTGATTAAACAAAAACTCGGAAAATCTTCTCTATTGATGGTTAAATGATTTCGCGAAGGTAAAGGCCTGTTGTGTTGGTCCATGTTTTTCTAAGTATTCAAGCCTTTCTTTTCCTTCCTGCTCAGTTGGGATGTGGCCTTTAGGAATCCACCACAAAGCTTGGTGTTTGCTGGTAATTTTATTAAACCAAGCATCACGGTTTTGTATGAGCTCTACATGAATACTACGATAAACATAGTTTTTAAGCGATTCTATGTCTTTCCAAACACTCATATTAATCATCATCATTGGATCATCAAAAACGCGAATTGAAGATGCATCTCCGTCATCAGATTGTAACCGCCAGACAAAACCAGGCGCCTGATCAGCCAAAGCATTGATTTCATCTAAGCGTTCAACAAAACCACGCATGTGCTCAGAATCCATGGAATCCTGAGCTTGTGCGATGTTTATTTGTGCCAAATGGTTCACGGTGGCGGAGCTTCAAAAGCATTTTTAAATATAAGATCACCGTTGGTTACTTCAACAGTGATGGTTTCACTGTCGGACAAAGCTTCATTTGTTATTACAAAATTGTCATTTACAATCACATCAAAGGTATACATTCCTGGTCCTTGATCAAAAGTTGGCGTAAAACTGAAATCACCACCACTAGTAATACTAGCACCTGCTGGTTCACCTAATAAAGAAAAGGTCAAGTTTTGTGCTGGCAAATCTGTATCTGTCGCACTGACTGTAAAACTCAAGGTTTCTAATACTTCGACAATTTGGTTACCAATACCATTAAGACTTGGCGGCACATTTAATTCAGCAACTGTGACAGTAATCTCTTCACTATCGGCTAAGCTTCCATTGCCATTGTCAGTAACAATCACATCAAACGTATAATCACCTGGACCTTGGGCTTCAGTTGGCGTAAAACTGAATACTCCACCACTGGTGATACTCGCACCAGAAGGTTCACCTGATAAGGTATAAGTTAATGATTGTGCTGGTAAATCAGCATCTGTTGCGCTGGCATTGAATGTTAATAATGATAATTCATCAACATTCTGATTGCCAATAACACCAAGTACAGGATTTTGATTAACCTCTGCAACGGTCACAGTGATCTCTTCACTGTCAGTTAATGCGGTAGGCAATGTATCATCACTGACAACAACGTCAAATGTATAAGTTCCTGGACCCTGGGCTTCAGTTGGTGTGAAACTGAATGCTCCACCACTGGTAATACTCGCACCTGTAGGTTCCCCAGATAGACTAAAGACCAAATCGTTTTGCGCCGTATCATCATCAGTTGCTGTGGCTGTGAAAGCCAAGTTGACCAACTCATTAACATCTTTATTACCAATACTGGCTAGCACTGGAGGCATAGGGCCAGCTCCTATTGTTGGGCTTAAGCACCATGAAATAAGAGCACCATCATCGCCTCCAACAGAATCAGTTACCTTCAAGGTCCAATTTCCTGATAATTCTTGTCCATTAAACCCTGATAATGCTTCAGTTGGTGACAATATACCAGTGATGGCTATTGGCGTAGCACATTGATCTTCTGCTGGAGTAGCGGAGTCATCATCCAGAGTAGTAGATATATCATTTGCAGAACAACCATTAGTTGAAGCTGGATTTCCCGGTCTTTCTAATAATACAACTTCAGTACCTGAACTCACATGAGTCAGGCTGACTGTAACATCACCTACCCATGTATGGTTAATTTCAAGAAATACATTTAGATCTGTTAAGTTGCCACTTGTTGCTACGGCCAATGTGTCTGAAACTCCTGTAACCGGTTCATCGTCTGGTATATTCAGATTGGGTGCACTACACACTGCTCCACCTAAATCAACAGTAATATCAACTTGCCCATCAGCACACATTTCCGGTGTACCGTCATCACAAACTCGGTAGAAAAATTGGTCTGTATCAGTAAATGAATCATCGTGTTGATAACTAAATGTTCCATTGGCACTTAATGATAACAAGCCATTCATGGGTTCTGTTACAGCAGTGGTTGACATGGTTAATGTATCACCAGCATCAGGATCAGTATCATTGACAATTAATGAAGTGGCACCACCATCTACTGTAGTTGCTGTGCCACCTTTGGTCACACTAATGGTTTCTGCTCCAATGACCGGAGGCGAGTTACTGCCCATCATAGAGGTGAGTACAAACGATCCACGCCCCATGGTGCCTGCAATTAAGCGATCGCTGGCTGCATCGTATTGTAATTCAAACACTGGTGTATTTGGCATACCTGGTGCTATTATTGACCACATATTAAATGCATCTGCTTGTTCGGCTTTAAATACGCCTCGATTTGTGCCTACAACCAACTGGCTGTTGCTGGCATCGGGCATAAAGGCGACTGAACGTAATTCGCCAAAGTTAGTGAGATTTCCTGTGATTTCAGTCCAATTCGTGCCTGAATTAGTGGTATGAAATACTTTGGCAGACTCAATAAAAAAGGCCTCGGTTGAATCTCCGGGATTAACGGTGACTCCCTGAATAACACCTGAGCTTGGCGCTTGAGAAAGTGTTAAAGCACCCGCTGCAGTTGTTCGCACAAACACACCATCGTTTGACCCACTGAAGCAGCTGCCCTGACATGCACCAACATATAAGATGTCAGCATTATCAGATGCACCATAAGCGATATTGTTACGGCCAAAACCAGCTACAACTATTCCAGCGCCTATCTCAGAGATATTATCACCTTGATCGGCAGATTCATAAACAGAATTGCCACCTCCAATAATTAACCGATTGCCATTGGTGTTGTTAATCGCTAAAGGAGTAACAAATTGGGCTGACAATGAACTGCCTCCATTGATAACGTTCAGTGCAACAGAACTTTGGCTGATAAAGCCATTGTTTTGATCATAAGTTAAACGTCTAAAGGCTTGTAGATTTTGAAAACTGTCATATCTAACAGAACGATTGGAGCCGGCTAATGACAGCACATCGACAACAACATCACCGCCATCACCACCACGTACATTGTTCCAAGTAGTACTGGCAAATAAGTTTTGTCTACTGGTACCATTGTCCTGATTACCACTGAGGACTATTTCAGAATTGGCATCATAAACAGTATCATGTTGTTCGGTGACTTGTAAATCACCATTAACACTAAACCAGTCTCCAGAGGTAGACAGAGGAGTTGAACGTCTAAATATCCCACCATCATCACCTTCTAGTAGATTGCCATTGGCATCAAATTGCAAATCACGAGAGTCCGCATGTGGAGATGAGTTGCTGGCAGTTCCGTTATGGGTTAATGGTGTCCATTGTGAGCCAGAGGCTTGAGAGAAATCTCCACGAAATAAACGGCCAGAATAGGTATTGGCACCAATTGAATTTGGAAATTGTGCCCCTGGTAAACCATCAGGTTGTCTGTCACCACCTACATAGACAATGTTATCATTCGTTGGGTCAGCGGCTATTGAAGAGTGTAAAGTACCTTGTCCACCTGGATGTAGTCCTACTGTTCCGCTGGTTTCAGTTGTTTCTGGAATATCCATTGCTGTCCATGTACTGCCGGCATTACCTGAACGAAATACAGCGCTAAGATTGCCACCACCACAAACCATGGAGACAAATACATTGCCTGTTTCACCAACATTAGTGCCAACATTTTTACCCACAGCAATTTCGAAATGGCAACTACTGGTGCCAATGACAGTCTCCATTGCTGCATTGCTGACTTTAGTCCAGCTTACTCCAGCATCAATTGTTTTATAAATGCCTGATGCCAACGCAGAACATACACCATTAAAAGTACTGACACCAGCAAAAAACGTATTGTTGTCTAGAGGATCTGCTACTAGAGATGAGGCCGCTCCTCTTGGTATTCCTTGAGTGGTTGTTAACTGAGTCCAGCTTGTTCCAGTATTCGTTGATCGAAAAATACCGATGTTACTACATGTATTATTGTCTGCAGAAGTTACTGCAGCTAATAATGTTGCACCTCTGGCTTCAACACTGGTAATATTGCGATCATCCATTCCACCATTAAGATCTGTCCAAGTAGCGCCACCGTCAGTTGTTCTAAATACTCCAGCTCGGTCTCCACCTGTGCTTATTAAGCTACTAAATCGACCAGAACCTGCTACCAAAGTTTGAAAAGTAGGGTCAAGTAGATCAAACTCAACATCACCCATTGACATAGACGATTTATCATCGGTTTGTGGTGTCCACGTAGGGCTTGATGCTGTGGCATTGCTGGTTTTCCAAACGCCACCATTAACAGCGGCAACATAAATAATATCAGGGTTTGTTGGATGAGGGGCAATCCCGTGAATGGCACCAATAACTGGACTATTTGTCATGCCTTCATTTTGGCCACCATGCAGTGGACCAGGTCCAATGGGTTGCCATGTTTGTGCCATAACTATTGGGCTTATTAACAATGAAATTATCAAAGATATTGAAATTTTTATGATGGAATTGTTGAAATGGTTATTGTTTCTCACCAGTGTCTCCTCTTAAGTTTTATTTTATAATACCTTAAACCTTTTTGAATTGCCTATATATTTTTCACACTAAAGAATAAAATATTTGCAAATACTATAGTTCAAAGATATGCTAATTAAAGTTTGTTATCTTACAGGAACCACAATGTTATTAAAAACCAACAATAAATCTTTTATCCATGGTTTGATTTTATTATCCATTTGTTCTGCCTCTGGCACAGTTATGGCTCAAGAACAGTCAAGTTTCCAGTTGTTGGATGGTGTGATAGTTGACAAAAATATTGAAAATATTTATGTCATCAATCCAAATAGCGGTTTAGATTCTGTATCATTGCAAACAGGATTGGTCAATTGGCACAGTGATGGTGCGGCACTGCCAATTATGGTTAGTGATGGGCAATTGCTGGCACAAGAAGAAAACAGTACCAACGGAATTCTTTCTCTAAAAGCTCTTGGTACTGATAATGGGGAACAAATACATTCCAAAGTATTTGCATTACCAAATGATATATCTGCACCGATTGCCGATGGACTTGAGCATCAGTTTAAAATAAAATCAACTTTTGATAACAATCCTAATGGCGAAATATTATGGACTTATAATTATAAACTGGCTCAAGGAATGGTATCTGAAGATGCACCTGATCCTATAAAATCCTATGGTATTATAACCAGGGATAATTCACGGTCAGTTAATAATATGACTATGCAAATAACACAACAAGCTCACAGAAACACAAACAAAGCCGTTGTTGGAGAATATTTAACAAATTTACAATTCGATGCCAATTCACGCCAATTTAAAAGTGCCAATGCGCAACATATACTGGTTAGCAATCTTAAATCAGATCCATCTCAATGGGATAAATATACATGGGATATCTACGACATCAACGGTATAAAAATAGGTGCTTTTGATCACTCAAGTTCATACAGCCCATTCATTGTTAGTGGACAAACAATCGTATTTGTCAGTCAACCAAACACCAAAATTAAAAGCAACAAATTAGTTGATACGCCGTTAACATTACAAGCCGTATCGCTGGCTTCAGGCAATGTTATTTGGGGTAAAGAAGTCAGGGATTTAAGGTTTAAGGGAGTTTATCCTCATTAAAAATTATTTACTGGGTTTCTAAACTATCCAAGTATTTTCAATTAGAAGAGACTTGTTGTTATAGATTTTTCCAATAAACACATCATTTTTATTGATGACACCTACGCCTTTTGGTGTTCCCGTCATGATGATGTCACCATCTTCTGGTGTTGAGAATGTTGAAATTTCGGTCAATATTTCATCAGGTTTATACAGCATTAAATCTACACCACCTGATTGAATTAATTCACCATTTATCCATAACTCCAATCTCAGTTCTTCCATGTTTCCATCAACTGGAGCAAACTCACTAAAAACAGCAGATCCATCAAATGCTTTGGCCCGTTCCCATGGCAATCCTTTGTTTTTTAATTTAGTTTGAATTTCACGCTTTGTTAAGTCTAATCCAAATCCAACGGCATCAAGTTTGCCCTTATTGACCACAAATGAAATTTCTCCTTCGTAATGAATGGCATCATTATCGTCAAAATTAATATCTTCAGATATAGCAGAGTTTGGCTTCATAAATATCACCGGTTCGCTGGGTGTTTCGTTGTTTAATTCTTTGATGTGATCAACATAATTTCTGCCAATACAGATGACCTTTGTTGGGTGGATTGTTTTGTTATTGGTTTTTATGCGGTTCATATTGTTTTCAACATTCAATCAGTGTTAATTTCATCTTCAATTTCTTGATTTTCCCAATCTTTGATGATTTTTCTGCCTTGGTCATAATCTGATTCTTTAATCATAACTTTAACTAATCCTGATGCTTGTAACGAGCCAATTCCACCTTGTAAATATTCTCCATCTATACGGGCATCTAAATCTGCTTGTGTTAAAAGGTCAAGTATCAGTTTGGCTTGTGCCCCATGTGGTGCTTCGTAGACTTTGATCATATTAATTTTCTCTTGGTAATAATTAAATATATGGGTATCATTATAACAAGTTCAACAATACTGTTTTTTTGTTTAAATAATCAACTACATTATTAAACAAACATCTCTCTGGCTTTTTCTAGGCATTCTATAAAGTAATCAATTTCATCTTTGCTGTTATAGAACGCAAATGAAGCTCTTGCTGTGGCTGGAACATTGAAATGTTTAATCGCAGGCATAGTGCAATGGTGTCCAGTGCGGATAGCAATGCCATAGTGATCTAGGATTGTTCCTAAATCATGTGGATGAACACCTTTGAGTGTGAATGAAACCACTGAAACTTTGTGACTGGCTGTTCCGATGATACGCAAGCCATCGACTTGCAACATTTTCTTGGTGGCATAATCTAGTAATTCGGTGTCTGCTTTGTTTATGTTTTCTATGCCATGTTTTAGAATATAATCAGCCGCTGCTCCCAATCCAATGGCTCCAGCAATGTTGGGAGTGCCGGCTTCAAATTTGGCAGGAACTGGGCTATAAACTGTCTTTTCAAATGTCACATGACTAATCATTTCACCGCCACCGTGGTAAGGCGGCATGGCTTCTAAATGTTCCATCTTGCCATACAATGTACCGATGCCAGTTGGGCCGTACATTTTGTGACCTGAGGTGGTGTAAAAATCACAATCAAGATCTTGAACATCTATAGTTAAATGCGCGGCGGCCTGCGCACCATCAACAAGAACAGGAACATTTTTAGCGTGTGCCATTTTCACTATTTGTTTAATTGGGTTAATTGTTCCCAATGAGTTTGATGCGTGTACCACAGATAGGAATTTGGTTTTATTCGTTATTAAGTCATTGAGTAATTCAATCTGAAGTTCGCCATCATCATTAAATGGCAATACTTTTAATTGTGCTCCGGTTTGCTCACACAGTAATTGCCAAGGAACGATATTGGAGTGGTGTTCCATTTCTGAGACAATGATTTCATCACCATGTGATATTCTTGAACGCACAAATGTTTGGGCAACTAGATTGACTCCTTCTGTACAACCACGAGTAAAAATAATATTTTTTTCACTGGGTGAGTTCAATAATTTTGCCATAGACTCACGGGCTGCTTCAAACTGATCGGTGGCTTCGCCACTTAGGGTATGCACCCCACGATGAACATTGGCATTGGTTTTCGTGTAATAATTGGCAACGGCATCTATTACAGATTGTGGGCGTTGGGCAGTTGCTGCATTATCAAAATAGACCAGTGGTTTGTTGTGTACTTTGACATCTAGGCATGGAAAATCGTTTCTGTTCACTGTATATCTCTATAATTCTATTTGGTCTAAAAAATCTTCTGTTTTAAATAGATTGGCATCTTGTAAGAAAGATTCAATCAACATAATTTTTGCTTGGTCCTTTGGTATTCCACGTGAACGCAGATACGTCAGTGCAGTTTCATCTAACTCACCAATGGTTGAACCATGTGCGGCAATCACGTCATCGGTATTGATTTCCAATTCTGGGCGAGAATAGATTTTTGCATCATCACTGAGCAATACATTTTTTAAACTTTGCGCCACATCACTGCCATCTGCAGCGACACTGACCACAGCTTTTGCATTAACTGCTACCTGACCTTTATCGGTAGCCAGTGAACGTTTAATAATTTCACTCTTACAATTGCCAACCAAATGGTTGGTTTGTATGTTTTCTGAAATGTGGCAATTGGAATGGGTCACATTAATTGATGATGCTTTAAAATTACAGCGCTCACCACAAAAATCCACATCTTCAATGGTGTGCGATAAATTGGCATTATTATTACTGGTGCATTTTTCAATTTCTACATTCTCAGCACAAGTAATCTTACTGTAATGTATTAAGGCAGCTGTTTTTGCCAACAACTTATGTGATTGAAGTTTTAAGCGTGCATTCTTTTCAGCATTAATAACCGATACATGATTAATGCGGCAATCATAATCATAAGACTCAGTTAAATCCAAATGGGTATTTTCACCCACATTGATTTGGGTGCGTATGTTTTCCCAATTATCAGAGATTTGTTGGTATTGGATGTGCAGTTTTAGTTCAGAGTTGGCTGGAATATTTAAACTAAAACCACCATTGAGCATGGCTGTGTTGAGTTCTACAAATACACGTTCTTTATCTGCTTTAATATCTGCCCATTGGTTTTCGTCAACATCGGTAATATTTTGCATGTCAGTGCCTTCAGGCAAATCACTTTTAATGGTAAATACAAAGTGTTCGTTACCATCAGCAATGTCTGTAACATCTGCTAATTTTTCTAACCTTTTACAATCTGTGTATTTCCAAAGTTCAGATTTACGGGTGGGTATCCCCATTTCCTGAAAGTTTTTTAATGCAGACTGGCGCTTTTGCTGCAACCAAGAAGCCTGGTTTAGCCCTTGGGTGAGTTTATCAAATGCCAAATTTATAGGGTTTTTAAACATGTTACTTTTCCAACCATCCGTATCCTGTTTCTTCAAGCTCGAGTGCTAAGGATTTATCACCGGTGCGGACAATTTTGCCATCAGATAAAACATGTACATAATCAGGAACAATATAATCTAATAAGCGTTGGTAATGGGTAATAACTATAAATGAACGGTCTTCATTTCTCAGTTGGTTCACTCCATCTGAAACAATTTTTAAAGCATCAATGTCTAATCCTGAATCAGTCTCATCCAATATGGCCAGTTTTGGTTCTAAAATACTCATTTGAAAAATTTCATTGCGTTTTTTCTCGCCACCTGAAAATCCTTCATTCACAGGCCTGCGTAGTAAATCATCACGCATGTTCATCATTTTTATTTTTTCTCGAACAAGTTTGAGAAATACAGATGAGTTTATTTCTGGTTCACCGCGGTATTTTAGCTGAGCATTTAAAGCCGCACGTAAGAAATACATATTATTAACACCAGGAATCTCAACGGGGTATTGGAATGCCATAAATACACCTTCTGCAGCGCGTTCTTCAATTTCCAAATCTAACAAATTCTTACCCAGAAAATCAACTGATCCATCAGTGACTTCAACTTTTTCCATGCCTGCTAAGACATTGCCTAAGGTCGATTTTCCAGAACCATTTGGGCCCATAATGGCATGAACTTCTCCTGGCTTTATGTTTAGGTTTAATCCTTTGAGTATTTTGTTTTCGCCAACTTGAGCGTGTATGTTTTTTATATTTAGCATAGTTTTGTTAAAGGGGTCAGTACCCTTTGTTTCTCATTTAATAATTTAATTAAAAATGTTTATATTAAAGGGTACTGACCCCTTTAACAAAATATTATCCAACAGCACCTTCTAAGCTGATATCCAGTAAAGCTTTGGCTTCCACAGCAAATTCCATCGGTAATTCTTTAAAAACTTCTTTGCAAAACCCATCAACTATCATTGAGGTGGCATCTTCTTCTGTTATGCCTCTTTGCTTACAGTAGAAAAGTTGGTCTTCAGAAATTTTTGAAGTGGTTGCCTCGTGCTCTAACTGGGCGCTATTATTTGAACACTCAATATAGGGGAAAGTATGCGCACCACAATTTTTGCCGATTAACAAAGAATCACATTGGGTGTGGTTTCTTGCGCCTTCGGCTTTTTTAGAAATCCGCACCAATCCACGGTATGTATTGTGACTTTTACCTGCCGAAATACCTTTAGATATGATGGTGCTTTTTGTGTTTTTGCCCAAATGGATCATTTTTGTTCCAGTATCGGCTTGTTGGTAATTGTTGGTTAGTGCAACTGAATAAAACTCACCTCGAGAATTATCTCCACGCAAAACACAACTCGGGTATTTCCATGTGATTGCTGATCCAGTTTCAACTTGTGTCCATGAGACTTTGGCATTAACGCCATTACAAGCCGCACGTTTTGTGACGAAATTATAGATACCGCCTTTGCCTTCTTCATCACCAGGATACCAGTTTTGAACGGTTGAATATTTAATCTTGGCATTGTCTAAAATAAACAATTCAACCACAGCTGCATGCAATTGATTTTCATCACGCATTGGTGCGGTACACCCTTCTAAATAACTGACCTCGGCACCATCATCGGCAATAATTAAAGTGCGTTCGAATTGTCCTGTGTTCATTTCATTAATTCGGAAATAAGTCGACAACTCCATTGGACAACGGGTGTTTTTCGGAATATAGACAAATGAACCATCACTAAATACAGCGGCATTTAATGCTGAAAAGTAATTATCACCAATGGGCACAACTTGGCCTAAATATTGCTTGACCAATTCTGGATGGTCTTGAACGGCTTCAGAAAAAGAGCAAAAAATAACACCAGCTGCTTTGAGTTCCTTTTTAAATGTTGTGGTCACAGACACTGAATCAAAAACCACATCAACAGCCACTTTGGTTTTTTTAACGCCTGCTAGGATCTCTTGCTCATGCAGTGGAACACCCAGTTTAGCATAAGTTTCTAATAATTTTGGATCAACATCTGCTAATGTTTCGGGTGCGTTTTCATCACTCTTTGGTGATGAGAAATAAGAGATGGCATTGAAATCAATTTCAGGAATTTTTAATTTTGCCCAGTTAGGTTGCTCCATGGTTAACCACTTTTCGTAGGCTTTTAAACGCCAATCGAGCATCCATTGTGGTTCATTTTTTTTGGCTGAAATGGCACGAATAACATCTTCGTTTAAACCAGGTGGGAATGTATCTGATTCAATATCGGTTACAAAACCATCTTTGTAAGTTTGTGCCACACGTTTATGAACTTCTGCATTCTCTTGTTGGACCTGCGCTTGTTTCGTTTCTATTACTTGTTCAGACATAATCTCTTACCATTACTTTTATATCAGGCTCACTCGTACCATTGAGTTCTGCCATGCGTTTTATTGTCATCTTTAATAAGATGTTCTTGATATCATCATTCACTTGTTGCCAACCTGTGCGTGTATCGCAATCTTTTTCCTGTGAGCACAAGCTTTCAGTTTTGGTGCATTCTGTGATTGCGGTATCGCCCTCAATGGCAGCAATGACATCATACAATGTCACATCTGCTATGTGCTTAGCCAATTTATACCCGCCATTGGCCCCACGAATTGAATTTAAGATTCCTGCTTTGGTTAATAATTTTAATACTTTACTGACAGTAGGAGTTTCCAAGCCAACACCCAATGCAATCTGCTCAGATGAGTGCATTTTCTTGTCTTCTTGTAAGAACAAAACTACTGCCGTGGCATAATCTGTTAATCGTGATATCTTCAACATTCGCGCATTATAAATCAAACAGTACCAAAAAGGTACACTTTATATGTAAATACCATAGCACAACGATTTAATTGATTAATTAAATCAGATTTTAGTAAAACTTATTGTGTAATATTAGTTTAAAAGAAGGTCTTTTGGTACGCCTTTAGGAATGGCATCTAACAAACGTTGGGTGTAGTTTCTTTGTGGGTTTTCATAAATTTCTTTGGCTGTTTCTAGTTCCACAATTTTGCCTTGGTTCATAACACCCACACGATCTGAAATGTAGTTAACTACTGATAAATCATGTGAAATGAAGATATAAGTTAGGCCCATTTCTTGTTGTAGATCTTGAAGCAAGTTTAATACTTGGGCTTGAACAGAAACATCGAGTGCGGAGACCGACTCATCACAGATAATAAAATCAGGTTCAATACCAATAGCACGCGCAATACAGATACGTTGTCTTTGACCACCAGAAAACTCATGTGGATAACGGTTAAGGTGTTGTGGTTTTAAATCGACTTTATCCATTAAAGCTTGAGCCATCAAGAAACGTTCTTTTTGATTTTCGCCTTTGCCATGAATGGCCATGGGCTCAGTGATTATATCACCCACAGTCATACGTGGATTTAGTGATGAGTAGGGGTCTTGAAATATAATTTGCATACGCGAACGTAATTTCCGCATAGACTCTTTGTCTTGTTTCATTATGTCGACACCATCAAAAACCACATTTCCTGAAGTGGCTTTTTGCAGTCTTAATATGGTTCTACCTAAAGTGGTTTTTCCACATCCAGATTCACCAACCAAACCCAATGTTTCGCCCTTGTGGACTACAAAACTGACATCGTCTACGGCTTTTACATGGCTTTGTGTTCGACCAAACAAGCCTCCTTTTACAGGAAACCATGTCTTTAAATTGTTCACTTCAAGCAATACTGGATGACTGTCAATATCAGATTTGTCTGGTTTAATCATGGGTTCAAATTTTTCTGCAGGTACTTCTATTTCCGTTCCATCTTCTTCCATATAATCAGACACAGTTAATAAACGCTTTGGATTGCCATCAAGCATCGGTCTACAGGCAATTAACCCTTTTGTATATGGGTGTTTTGCATTTTTAAATATGGTGTGTACATGGTTTTGTTCGACAATATTGGATCTGTACATTACAACCACATCATCAGCCAAATCTGCAATAACTCCTAAGTCATGTGTAATAAACAACATGCCCATGTGGTATTTCTCTTGTAAATCCAACATTAACTCTAATACTTGTTTTTGAATGGTAACATCCAACGCAGTGGTTGGTTCATCACAAATCAACAAATCTGGTTCACAAGCAATGGCCATGGCAATCATCACACGCTGTTTTTGACCACCAGACATTTCATGTGGATAGGCTTTAATTTTGGTTTTTGGATCGGGTATACCAACTTGATCAAGTAAATCTATAGAATAATTCCAAGCTTGTTTTTTTGTCATGCCTTTGTGTAGGCGCAAGACTTCAGAAATTTGAGAACCAATCCTAAAAACAGGATTCAATGCTGTCATGGGTTCTTGAAAAATCATGGAAATTTTATTGCCACGAATTTCACGCATTTCCTTTTCAGTTTTTTGTAATAAATCTTCTCCGTGATATAAAATTTTGCCAGATGTGATTTGCCCAGGAGGCATAGGAATCAGGCCCATAGTTGCCAAAGACGTGACACTTTTGCCTGAACCTGACTCACCCACTAAACCAACAGTTTTTCCTTTTGGGATATCAAATGAGACGTTATTCACCGCGGTGATGAGTTCTTCTTGGGTTTTAAATTTGACCGTTAGATCTTGAATGCTGAGTAATAATGAGTCGTCTTTTGATTGCATATTTTATTGTATCCGCAGGTTGTGCAGGGTGGTGGTAGATTATTAAAAAAAGTAATTATAGTGTAATAGTCATGGCCTTGCAAGGTTATTAACACCGTCATGCCATACCGTTTGACCACCTTGTCATTGTCATGTCATAATACTGTCATATTTTTGACGTAGGTATATTTTTGTTTTGTTGCTAACATAGAATTTTTTTAAAGCACAGGCAGAAACACAATGGAAATGATAATCAATTTAAACAAACTCATATCAGAAAAAAACAAAAGGGCGTGGACCCAAGGACACTTAGCAGAAGTGTGTGGACTCAGTTTACGCACCATTCAACGCATCGAGAAAACAGGTGTGGCCTCTCATGAAACCATTAAAGCACTGGCTTCGGTATTCGAGATTTCAATTGAAGAATTGATTTACGATGAAACAAAAGATGAGTCAATTAAAAAAGCGCCAAAATTCGAATCACTAAATGTTAAAGTAGATAATAACGCAAATGGAGGAAAGTACCTGGTAAGCTTGGGGTTTCTATTGATGATAATAATACCTGGTATCTGGCTTTTTACACTTTTAACAGGTACATATTTAAGATTTGATGTACAAGAGATTAATGGATCTATGAAAACCATTTCATCACCGTCCACATTATTTTTGTTATTTCAATATACACATTTAGCTTATTTTACATTATTACCTGCTATTGTGATATTTGCTATCGCTATAGGTCATTATGAATATCAAAGTTCATGGGTTAAATCCTCAATCCTTTTTTCTTCCTTATTGTTCTTGCTATCATCAACAATACTTGCACCAATAGTATTCATATTAGTTTTGATATTGTTCTATATAAAAAGGAAGCAGGTACCTTTGTTAAGACCTAAAATGTAATTTTAGGTTAGAGTGATCAATTATCCTTAGGGTCCAATGCATCTCTTAATCCATCACCGATAAAATTAAAACAAAACAAGGTGGTGGCTAAGAATGTTGCAGGATATATAAGTGACCAAGGTGCAATTTCCATGTCTTGTGCGCCTTCATTGACCAGTGCACCCCAAGAGGTAAACGGTTCTTGAACGCCCAACCCCAAAAAGCTTAAAAAGGATTCAACCAAGATAACTTGAGGAATGGTTAAGGTCACATATACGCATACAATGCCGAGCAAATTTGGCACGATGTGTTTAAATATAATGGCAGGGGTTGTTGCGCCAACGGCAATGGCTGATTCGACGAACTCTTTGCCTTTTAAACTCATGGTTTGACCGCGAACAATGCGTGCCATATCAAGCCAAATATAACCACCAATGGCTGCAAAAATTAGAAAAATATGCTGACCAAATACCACCATCAGCATAATAACTAAAAACATAAATGGCAGTGCGTACATGATATCGACTATGCGCATCATAATGTTGTCAATTCGTCCACCCATATAGCCTGCGATCGCACCATAGGTTACACCTATAATTAGGCTAACAAATGTTGCCACAAAGCCAACCATCAATGAGATCCTTCCACCTTGCAAGGTTCGAACAAATAGGTCCCTGCCCATGGCATCAGTTCCAAAATAATGTTGGGTAGAATAATCTGGAGGAGTAGACATATTTTCCCAATCTATAAAATCAAATTCATAGGGTGAAAAAAACGGTCCAATTAATATCAAAAGCACCATTAATGTTAATACTATGACGCTACTTAAGGCCAACTTGTTTTGTTTTAATCTTTGCCAGGCAAAGAACCACAGGCTTTTTCCATGTTCGTCTTTTTGGTGCGAAAGTGCGCTGGCTTTTTCTAAGGATTCGATTTTTTGATTGTGCATTATGTCTGCTCCAATCTAATTTTAGGGTCAAGATATGCATACAAAATATCCACTATCAAATTGAATACCACAATTAAAACACCAATAAAAATAATCACTCCCATGACCAATGTGTAATCGCGGTTTAATGCCCCTTGAACAAAATATTGACCAAGCCCTGGCACACCAAATATTTTTTCAATGACAACAGATCCCGTAATAATTCCTGCTGCGGCTGGCCCAAGGTATGAAACAATTGGCATCAGTGCAGGTTTTAGCGCATGTTTAAGTACAGTTTGAGTCATGGACAAGCCTTTTGCTTTGGCCGTTCGGATATAATCTGATTGTAATATTTCAATCATTGAACCGCGCATTAATCGCGCAATATAGGCAATATAGCGCAGAGACAATGCCAACACGGGTAGAACTAAATAACGCCATTGTCCATCGCCCCAGCCACCGGCAGGAAACCAGTCTCGATAAACAGCAAAATACAATATTAACAAAGGTGCGATAACAAAATTTGGAATTGAGATACCTGTCATGGCAGTTGACATCAAGACATAATCCACCCAAGAGTTTTGCCTAACTGCAGCCAAAGTACCTAATGTAACGCCCATAATTAAGGCGAATAAAAGTGCAACGCCTCCTATGGTTAATGATACTGGAAACCCTTTTACAATCAATTCTGTGACTGTAAAGTCTTTGTACTGAAATGATGGGCCAAAATCACCTTGAACAATGTTACCCAAATAACGAAAATACTGCTGGTGCAACGGTTCATCCAAATGGTATTTGGCTTCTAAGTTTTTTTGTATTTGTGGAGGTAAGTCTTTTTCCGAATCAAATGGACCGCCAGGTGCCACGCGAATCATAAAAAATGAGATGGTGATTAGAAGAAACAAAGTTGGTATTGCACCCATTATGCGTTTGAGCATATATCTCAGCATGTTAAATCCAACTCCAAGAGTAAAAATAAATCAGTATAGCAGAGTACAATCTAAATATCTGAATTAATAAATATTGAATTTTTTATTGGGTTTCGATAATTATATGGCTATAAAACAGGCCATTATGGGCTTCAGAAAATTTTTTCACACGAAGAAAAATGAATTATCAATGATATTTCCCCCATATTCACATAAAACAAATGGTTTTTTGCTAAAATCACGCCTTTAGAATTATACAAGCGGTTTACCCGCTACAAGACAACACAGAATGATTAGACATTTACAGGAATTATTAGAAAAAGCAGTTGATGATTTACAGAGGAAAGGAATATTTCCAAAGGAGTTAGAGCCACAGATTTTCTTTGAGCGTACACGCTCAAAAGAACATGGTGACTTTGCTACAAATATGGCATTAACCCTGGCCAAACCTTTGAAAAAAAATCCACGTGAAATCGCACAATTAATTGCTGATGAATTAATAGAATCATTGCATGTTGCGAAAGTTGAAATTGCTGGACCTGGATTTTTAAATTTTTTCTTAACCGAGAACTGTCGCCGTCAAATCGTAAAACAAATCTTAAAATTAGGCGATTCGTTTGGTGAAAATGATTTTGGTAACAATAAACATGTGACAGTTGAATATGTATCAGCGAACCCAACAGGACCACTTCATGTAGGTCATGGTCGCGGTGCGGCCTATGGTGCCTCATTGTCTAATATTTTAGAAAAATGTGGATACAAGGTTCATAGGGAGTATTATGTTAATGACAATGGAAGACAAATGGATATTTTGGCTACTTCTGTTTGGCTGCGTTACATTGAATTGTGTGGTAACCCTGTGGTTTTCCCCAGCAATGGATACCAAGGTGATTACATTGTGGATATTGCTAGAAAAGTACGCAAGAAATATGGTGATAAATTTTTATTTACTGGCCAAGAGTTATTTGAAGGGGTTCCTGCAGATGAAAAAGACGGCGGTGATAAAGAATTACATATTGATGGCTTAATAGCAAACGCTAAACATTTATTGGGCAAGGAGAGCTATGATAAAGTTTTTCAAATTGCATTAAAAAACATATTGAAAGGCATTAAACAAGATTTGGAAAAGTTTAATGTAGAATTTGATACATGGTTTTCAGAAAAGCAATTACACGAAGGAGATACCATTGATCGTGTTTTAAAAATTCTCAAAGATAAAGGTTATCTGTATGAAAAAGATGGCGCTCTGTGGTTTATGGCGACACATTTTGGAGATGATTTAGATCGTGTTGTACAAAGAGAAAATGGCCAAAAAACCTATTTTGCTTCAGATATTGCCTATTTAATGAATAAGTTTGAGCGTGGTTTCGAAGGGGCATTGTATGCTTTTGGTGCTGACCACCATGGATACATACCCAGATTAAAAGCAGCAGCAAAAGGGTTGGATATAAACCCTGATGATATTGAAATTGTGCTTATTCAATTTGCAAACTTGATTAAAGATGGAAAAAAAGTACAAATGGGCACAAGAAAAGGACTGTTTGTGACTTTGTCACAATTGGTAGATGATGTGGGTGTTGATGCTGCTCGTTTCTTTTATGTGATGCGCAGCCATGATCAACACTTGGATTTTGATTTGGATCTGGCCAAATCACAAAATTCTGAAAACCCAGTTTTTTACATTCAATATGCACATGCACGTATTTGTAGTATCTTTGATAAATTAGAACAACAAGGCTTACAACACAATAAAGAAATAGGCAATGCCAGTTTGGCATTGTTGACCGAAGATCAAGAACAAGATTTATTTCGTAGCATTTCATCTTATCCTGAGATATTAACAGCGGCTGCAAGAACGCGTTCTCCACATTTAGTGGCAAATTTTCTCAGAGAATTGGCACAGAATTTCCACAGCTATTATAATGCCCATCAAGTCAGTGTGGACGATGAAAATTTACGAAATGCCAGATTAAACCTTTCAAAAGCAACCAAAATTATCATTGCTGATGGGTTGAAATTATTGGGTGCTTCGGCTCCAACGTCAATGTTTTCCGAAGATATCAAACAAACACAATAACTTATGGCTACTAAAAAGAAAACCACCAAGAAAAAAACCAGGCGTAAAGCAGGTCGCTCAGCACCTAAACAAAAGATGCCTGGATGGATTGTTCTGCTGATAGGCATGTTATTTGGATTGGCCATTGCTGTTTTTGGTTATGTAAAAGGCTGGGTTCCAAAACCTGATAACCCAAATGAAATCCCTGTTGCACAATCAGCTCAAAGTACTAATAACAGTGAAGTTGAAGACAAAAGTGACGAATTGGGCATTAAACCAAAAAAGGATTATGATTTTTATACCACCTTACAGGAAATGGAAGTTGTGGTAGATGAATCGGAACTAAAACAAACCGATTCTCGTGCACCCAAGAGTTATACCATTCAGTTAGGTGCGTTTAAAAGCATCAACGATGCAGAAGCATTAAAAGCTCAAGTGGCATTTATTGGACAAACATCTTATATCGAAGCGATTATTGATAAAAACAATACCCAATGGCAAAGGGTAAGAATAGGGCCCTTTACCAGTGGTAGAAAAGCAGAAGTTGTATTAAAAAATCTTGAAAAGAACGGCTTTAATCCGCTTATTATTAAAGGCAAATAATTGTAATACTTAATCTTTTAGCTTACTGACCCAATAAACAAATAAAAGAATCAACACAATGGTCATCGAAAACCATTGCACCGCATATCCAGTGTGTTTTGCTGGAGGCATGATGATAGGGTTCCATTCACGTTTAAAACCTTGTGGTTGGTTTTTTTCAAGTAACATTACCCGATTACTAACAATACAATTTAGATCTTTGCATAAGTTTTCGTGTAAGAATCTAGAAACGATTGGTCTATCAAAATAAGTCATGATTTGTTGTTTTTTATTTGGGTCCAATTCAATTTCACCTAATTGCATACCAACCTGTGGTGAATGATTTAATTTTCCCTGCAAAGTCAAAGCTTCGGTACTGATGGCCAAGCTGTTTTGGTCATAACCCTCTTTTGGTATCCAGCCCCGATTTATCATCAGATACAGGTTCATTTCATCGATAATAAACGGCGTAAAGACATGATAACCCACTTTTTGGTTATTAATCTGGTTGTCTAACAACAATTGTGGCGCATCTAAAAAGCGCCCTGTTATTTTTATATTAGCATATTGTGGTAAAGTTTTAATTTGGTTAGCGTTATCAACTAAGGTGACTTTGTCATCGGCAAGTAACAACAATAAACCTTCTTTTTCTTCTGCTCTATTGAGTTGCCAAAATCCCAAATTAGTCATTAACACAACAAAGGCAAGAACAATCAGTAGAGGAATTAACGGTGGTTTTTTCATGGTATTATTTAAAGTAAAAATTTACCAGAGAAGGATTCTGGTAACAATTCTTCAATGCTAAAAGTGGTGGTTTTTTGGTTATGAAAGACTATGATTTGGGTGTCATCATTGCTGAATTCTTTGATTTTTTGACGGCATCCACCACAAGGCGTGACTAATTTTTCACCAGTGCTGACTAACAGTATTTTTTTAATGATTGTTCCACCAGATAAAACCATATTAGAAATGGCAGAACCTTCAGCACACACACCCAGTGGGTAAGCCGCATTTTCCACATTGCATCCTGCATGAATAGTATTGTGATCATCAAGTATAGCAGCGCCTACAGAAAAATTTGAATAGGGCGCATAAGCCTTTTCCATGGCTTCTTGAGCATGTTTGATTAAGTTGGCTTCTGTCTCTTTGTTGTTTATCATAAAACACGTTTCTAGTTTCGGTTGTAGACAATATCTAATAATCCCACGCTTTTCAACTAAATTCATCTTTTTCATTGGCAATGTTGGGGCTTATCACTTAAAATACGCCGGCTTGCGGACAAGGCTCTGCAACAAATCTGATCGAAGCGAATGTTCAACGCCCGATTGGTACTATTAACTTTGGTGTATTTTAACACCATAAATTTGGAGAAAAGTCATGTTGACTGTAGAACAAACACAAGAAATTATCAACGATTATAAAATAACCGAAAATGACACAGGATCTGCTGATGTTCAAATCGCGTTATTAACTGCAAGGATTACATATCTTACAGAACATTTCAAATCACATAATAAAGACCTTCATTCAAGAAGAGGATTATTGAAGTTGGTAAACCAACGTCGTAAGCTTCAGAAATATTTGAAGTCGGCTGATTCGGAACGTTACCAAAAACTAATCAAACGTTTGGGATTACGTAGATAAATTTGAAACCAAAAAAAGGTACTTTTTAAGTGCCTTTTTTTATATTGGAAATGAAATAATAAATTAAAAACAAGTAAATTAATTATAGGTGAAAATAGCAGTGGCTAAATATATAAAGAAATTTGAGTATGGTAATCATACTGTAGAGTTGGAGACTGGTGAAATAGCACGTCAAGCAAGTGCAACAGTTAAAGTAACAATGGGAGATACGGTTGTTTTAGTAGCAGTCGTAGCTAAGAAGGAAGCAAAACCTGGGCAGAGTTTTTTCCCGCTAACAGTAAATTACCAAGAAAAAGCATATGCTGCTGGTAAAATTCCTGGTGGATTCTTCAAACGTGAAGGGCGTCCAACAGAAAAAGAAATTTTAATCTGTCGTTTAATCGATAGACCAATAAGACCTTTGTTTCCTAAAGGTTTTAAAAATGAAGTGCAAATTGTTGCAACTGTGATTTCATATTCAGAAGACATCGATGCGGATATTCCAGCATTAATTGGTGCTTCAGCAGCCATGAGTCTATCTGGTGCTCCTTTTCATGGCCCTATTGCTGCTGCAAAAGTGGGTTATAAAGATGGTGATTATTTACTTAATCCTAGCAACGAAGAACTAAAAGAATCTCAATTAGAATTGGTTGTTGCAGGAACAGAATCAGCTGTATTAATGGTTGAATCAGAAGCTGATTTATTATCAGAAGACATCATGTTAGGCGCAGTAAGTTATGGTCATGAACAACAACAAGTTGTTATTAATGCCATTAATGAAATGGTATCAGACTTGGGTGTTAAACAATGGAAATGGGAAGCTCCAGCTTTAGATCAAGAATTGGTTAATCAAGTAAAAGGTGCCATAGCTAAACCATTGGTTGCAGCTTATAATACACACGATAAAGCCGCTCGATATGATGCATTAAATGACATGCGTAACACCGCTGTTGACGAATTGGTTACTGATAGTGATGATTCACCATCTGCAGGCGAAGTTAAAGACATCATTTCATTAATTGAAAAAGCCCATGTTCGTAAAAAGGTTATCTCAGGACAACCAAGAATTGATGGCCGTGGATTGGCTGATGTTCGTGATATCTCAGTTCAAACTGGCATGTTACCAAGAACACATGGTTCAGCATTGTTCACACGTGGAGAAACACAAGCCATCGTTGTGACTACATTAGGAACTGGTCGTGATGCTCAATTAATTGACTCATTGGACGGTGAGGACAAAGATAAATTTATGTTGCATTACAACTTCCCTCCTTATTGTGTGGGTGAAGCTGGTTTCATGAGTGGACCAAAAAGAAGAGAAATTGGTCACGGTAAATTAGCCAAACGTGGTTTGATGGCAGTCATGCCATCTGAAGATGATTTTCCATATGTAATCCGTGTGGTTTCAGAAATCACTGAATCAAATGGTTCAAGTTCAATGGCCTCAGTTTGTGGTTCATCATTATCATTGATGGATGCAGGTGTTCCTTTAAAAGCACCTGTAGCTGGTATTGCAATGGGTTTGATTAAAGAAGGTGATGATTACGCTGTTTTATCTGATATCTTAGGTGATGAAGATCACCTAGGCGATATGGACTTTAAAGTAGCTGGTACTGCTGAAGGCATTACTGCTTTACAAATGGACATTAAAATAGAAGGCATCACTGCAGAAATCATGCAAAAAGCTTTATCACAAGCCAAAGGTGGACGTGATTATATCTTAGATGAAATGAACAAAGTCTTAAGCTCGACACGTGATGAAATGTCAGACTATGCACCAAAATTGATTACAGTTACGGTTCATCCTGACAAAATTCGTGATGTGATTGGTAAAGGTGGTGCAACTATTCGTGCATTAACTGAAGAGACAAACACAGTTATCGAAATCAATGATGATGGTATTGTTACTATTGCTGCTGTGAATGGCGATGATGCAAGAAATGCTGTTAAACGCATTGAAGAAATCACAGCTGATGTAGAAGTTGGTGCTGTTTACGAAGGTAAAATTGTTAAAATCATGGACTTCGGTGCATTTGTTAACTTATTGCCTGGTAAAGACGGAATGGTACACATTTCACAAATATCAAATGAACGCGTAGCCAATGTAACTGATGTATTAACAGAAGGTGACATGGTTAAAGTTAAAGTATTGGAAATCGACAAGCAAAATCGTGTTAGATTATCAATCAAAGCGCTTTTAGATGAAAATGAGAAATAGGACTTAAAAAGTCTCAATAAAAAAAGCCTGTGTTTTCACAGGCTTTTTTTTTGCAAAAATTTTTATGAAAAAATAGGGCTAATCTTTTAAAGCCAAAATGACTTGTTGCGACACATGAGTGAGCGTGTCAAATGGAATGGGTTTTCCTTGATTGTTACCAAACTCAGATAAACGGTTTTGCATAGAATGAACAAATCTTTTGTGTTTTGGAGAAACGTTATTCTGTGCCAATGCAATCACAGTTTTCTCAGTAGCACAGGCCTCAGACACCATATTGATACTGTCAGAGGTTACCAATAACACATCGCTACAAGACAATAAACACAGGTATGGATTTTCACCATCGGTTTCATTTAACCAACAATACTGGGCATTTTTGAAAGATAGGCGTATTTTATTGTGAAATTTACCTGCTGTTCTTCTAGAACCACAAACATGCAATTCATGATTGGGGTAATGTTGTCTAATTTGATTGTATAACTGGTCCAATTGATTAAAAAATGGCTTAGCTGGACAACCAATCAATAAACTGATTATTTTTTTGTTAGCATACCGTGAATTATTTTCACAAATCATCTTTTGCTGTGCCAAGCTTGATGGGCCAATACCATGTAAACTTCCTTTAGATATAATGACATTTCTGGCTTGCATGTTATCGTGTTCAGGACTGACAATCACATCATAATTTTTAGGATTATCTGCCGGGTTTAAAATTTGAATGTGTTTGCAACCAGTGAGGTTTGTATAATACTTACCAACAGCAGCCATGCGTCGGCCGCATGTAATTATGGCATCGGGTGGGTTATTGCAATCCGGCTTTTGGTTTTCCCATAAAATATTCTTTCCAAATCTTGGCAGGATTCTGGGAGCAAAACTTAGCCAAGGTTGACGTAACCCGCAATGAAACAACAGGGTAATATTGGCGATTTTTGATGCCAATGCCTGCGATTGAATTTCATGGCCTAAAATGCTATCGCTAAATATCCAAATGTGATTTAACTTTTTCAATGAATTTGAATTCTTGCTGATTGGTTAATTAACTCATATAATACACCAAAATAATGAATGAGATGAAAAATGAATCAATCAACAGCAACAAAATCTTCAAACACACAAAAGCCTCAATCAGTAAAAACCAATGAATTGCCATTATCGTGCCCAACAAAAGAAAATGAAACTTGGAATTTGCACCCAAAAGTTTATTTAGAATTTAATGATAAAGGTGAGGCCAGTTGTCAATACTGCGGTTCAAAATACTTACTTGATAACCAGTAATACTATTGTAAATGATACAATCTTTGATTGTCATACAAATATTGCCCGCACTAAACAATGGTGGAGTTGAACGAGGAACCATTGAAGTTGCTAACCACTTAGCGGAGTTGGGTCACAAATCTATTGTGATCTCAGCAGGTGGTGCAATGCAGAAAAGACTATCAGATAGAGTATTGCATATCAGTTTAGAGACTGGTAAAAAGTCATTAATGACACTGTTTAAAATCAAGACATTAAGAAATATTATTATTAAAGAAAAGGCAGACATCGTACATGCTCGCTCAAGATTGCCTGCATGGCTAGCCTATAAAGCCATAGCAAAAATTAAAACCAACCAACCTAAATTTGTGACAACAATCCACGGTTTATATTCGGTTAAAAAGTATTCATCAATTATGGCACGTGGAGACCGCGTTATCGCTGTTTCACAAACAGCTGCCGATTATGTTCTGAAAAACTATCCAGAGGATTTAAAATCCAATCCAATCATCATTAATCGTGGTATAGATACTAAGGATTTTATATTCGGACACAAACCCAATGAGACTTGGATGAAGGCATTAATTGAAAAGCACCCACAGCTTCAAGGGCAGCAATTGGTTTTATTAGCAGGACGATTAACGGCATTAAAAGGCGCAAAGGAGCTGATTGTTTGGCTTAAAAATTCAGATAATAACGCAAAGTTAATTTTAACCGCAGATCCTGAAAATGACGCTTATACAAAAAAATTACACCAATGGTTTAAGCAACAAGGTGTAGCAAACAAGGTTGTATGGATAGGCTTGCAATCACAAATGACAGATTTATATGCTTTGGTCGATGTGGTGTTAAATATCTCAATTCGCCCTGAGTCCTTTGGTAGAACTGTTGCAGAATCTTTGGCTGTTGGCACACCAACTGTGGCTTATAATCATGGTGGAGTGGGAGAAATATTGAGTGCCATTTTTCCAGATGGAAAAGTTGAATTGGGCAATAAAAAACAACTGTCAGCTACGATTAACACCGTTTTAAAAACCCATCCAATAGTTGAAAATACTCAACCTTATCTATTGAAAGACATGTTACAAAAAACCGCAAATGTTTACCAAGAGTTAATGCATGAAAAATAAAACATCCAATATTGTCTTAGGATTGTTTCTGATGGTCTTGGTTCTTTTGCCATTTTCACGCTACTCAGAATTACCCATACTTATTTTATCAATTATGGGGCTAATTGGTTTGATAAAACACAGTAAACAACTGCTTAAAAATGAACGCTTTAAATTGTTATCTGTCATGTTTCTCTGTTATTTCGGGATGGTCATGTTATCTGCGTTTGATTCTTATTGGCAGAACAAAACATTGATTGTTGGAGTTGCCAGTTTGCGTTTCTATTTATCATCTATAGCACTGTTATTGTATTTAGAAAAAAAACACCTTCCATGGATTATTAAAGGCATCGCAGTGTTAATAACGTTTTGGTCATTTGATGCCATTTTTCAATATTTTGTTGGCTTTGATTTGATCGGAAGAAGCAGCTATGTAGGCAGATTGAATGGAATATTTGGAGAACACCACGCAAAACTTGGCCCTGTACTGGCTTTGTTTTTACCAATGGTTATGGTGTTTTTAAAAAACCACAAACCAATCATAAGGTGGGTAGTTATATTGGCTGTCATTATTACCATTATTTTATCAGGAACGCGTTCTGCATGGATCATGATGTTATTTACCTTAACAGCTTATTGGTTTCATCATGTCAAACAAAGGCGTTTTGTTTTGTTGTTAAAAACTGGTATAGTAACTTTGATATTGGTGACATCATTGTGGTTTATATCTCCTGAGTTCCAACAAAGAATTGATCGCACCGTTTCAGCCTTCGATGGTTCACAAGCTGGCCTGGACTTTGCCTTAGCAGATAGGTTGCCTATTTGGAATACATCATTGGCAATGATTCAACAGCACCCAATAAATGGTGTGGGTGCACATGCATTTCGCAAAGCTTATCCTCAGTTTGCCAGTGAAGATGATGTCTGGCAAAAAAATGATGGAGTAGGGATGCATGCCCATCACTGGTTTTTAGAAGTTTTATCCGATACAGGTATCATCGGATTATTGTTGTTTATTTTTGCCATAGTAAAACTAATCAAATTTATACGTACTCATTACAATGGTGATTATTCTTGGGCTTATATCATTGCCATTGCCAGTGCCTTTTTGCCCATCGTCAGTACCTATTCAATTTTCGCTTCATTCTGGTCAATTTGTATTTGGTTTTGTGGAGCAGGTCTTATTGTTGTGAGTCAAAGCGATGATTAAAATATCAGCTGTAATAACTTGTTTTAACAACCAAGAAACCATTGAAAAATGTTTGCAAAGCCTGCAGTTTGTCGATGAAATAATTGCCCTAGATAGTTTCAGCACAGATAAGACTGTTGAAGTGTTAAAACATTACAATTGTGTCATCCACCAACAAAAATTTAAAGGTTACTCACAACAAAAACAAGACGCAATAGACTTGGCTAACAATGATTGGGTATTGTTGTTGGACTCTGATGAGTTTCTTTCGCAAGCATCTGAATCGGTGTTATCAAATTGGAAAAAAAGCACACCAAAAGCCGATGCCTATGACATGCCCAGGCGTGAATGGGTTTTTTGGCAATGGTCACACAAATGGGTTAGGAATAACAGGTTTGTGCGCTTATTTGATAAATCTAAGGCTCACGTCAGTAAAGATTTGATTCATGAATCAATTAAATCAAACGGCCCAATATCTCAGTTAAATGCGGTAATCAACCATTTTGGAGAAACATCTATCTCCAAAAAAATTGAAAAGATCAATGCTTATTCTCAAAAATCCGCAGAACAAAAATACCAGAAAGGAGTGAGGGTTTCCCCTTTAAAACTAATTATTTATCCGCCGTTTTATTTTATCAAACAGTATTTGTTTCGCAGACAAATATTTAATGGATGGGCGGGTTTAATCAATGCGAGCCTTAATAGCCGTTATGCTTATTTAAAATACGCAAAACTTTATGAAATTCAACGCAATAACAAAGGCTAAGTTTTGAATTTCCAGAAAATAAAAACAGACTTTCTTATTGGTTTGGCACGCTTGTTTGTTAAGTTACCTTTGGCAGTTGTTTTAAAAGGTGGTGGAACTTTAGGCTTCTTAACATGGATTATTCCCAATAAAAGAAAAAAAATTGCTGCGAGAAATATTGAATTGTGCTTCCCTGAGATGTCAGCAACCGAGCAAAAAGTATTGCTTAAAAAGAACTTAGTATCAACTGGCATTGGGTTTGCTGAAATGATGGTGGCCTTTTGGTCCAAAAAAGAAAAGCTAGCCAACCGATTTGAATTTTCTGGGCTAGAAAACTTACACAAGGCTTTATCTGGAAATAAAGGCTGTTTATTATTGGGGTGCCATTTACACCCGATAGAAATCACTATCAGAGGCATAAATGATGCCATAGAAAAAAAAGGCCACATGTTGGCAAGACAACACAATAATAAGGTTTTTGAAAAACACATAGATAAAGCAAGGCGTTCCCATTGTGAAAAAACCATCGATAAGAAAGACATTAAATCTGTGCTTAAATCATTGAAAGGCAACAATCCTGTCTATTATATTCCAGATCAGAACTTTTCTTATCAGTGCGAATACATTGATTTTTTTAAACAGCCGGCTGCCACAGTCATTGGCCCAGTGCGATTGGCACAAGTCAGTAAAACCCCAGTCATACCATGGTTCGGTTTTCGTGAAAAAAATGCAGAAGGCAAAACCTGTTGGAAAATACACTTTCATAAGCCTCTAGATTACTTTCAAGACAAAGACATTCAAGCCAGTTTAACCAAAATGAACCAACTGTTTGAACAACAGATCAGAACACATCCAGAACAATACCTATGGGTTCACCGCCGGTTTAAAAACCACCCAAAAGGCAAAAACTATTTATACAAAGATTTGTAGGGACATTATATTTACTGTTGATAACATGATTATGATAACATTAAATATCTCATACAAAGTCAGACAAGATAGTGAATTGTGAATCCTGAACGTTATAAATTAGTCAGTGACATTGTTGCTGAGGTTCTAGAAGCTCCAAAAGACCAGGCAGGAGATTTGTTAAATCAGTTGTGTGCTGATGATGTGTCATTGCGAGCAGATGTTCAAGAATTACTCAATTTGGATGTTGAAGATTCTTTTCTAGATCAAACCCCTATTGAATTTCCTCAGCATGAAGATAAAGAAGAAGTCATAAAGGGCAAAATTGGCCGCATTAAAATTGATGGATTGATTGCTCGTGGTGGAATGGGCCAAGTTTATGCAGGTGTTGATCAGGTACTTAAACGTAAAGTCGCGATTAAGGTCATGAACAGTCAATTGCAAATGTCAGAGACACGCCGTGCTGAATTTTTAAACGAAGCACAAGTTTTATCCAGTTTGCATCACCCTAACATCTGTCAAGTCTATGATTTTTTTGTTGATGATCAGAAAGATGTATTGGTCTTAGAATTAATACAAGGAAAAACTCTGAGACAAATTCTTGATGATGATAATTTAAACAACCCCATTGAAGTAGCACATCAAATTATTTCTGCCTTGACTGTTGCTCATGAACGTGGCATTGTTCATAGAGACTTAAAGCCTGATAATATCATGATGACAGATGATGGCACGGTTAAAATTTTAGATTTTGGTCTTGCCCGTTCAGGTATTGAAGGGGCACAACCCAATACTAAAGCTGATCCAAAATTAACCCAAGTTTCTGGCACACCAGGATACATGTCTCCAGAGCAAGCCAGAGGCGAAAAGTCTAACACGGCCACAGATTTATGGAGTTTTGGATTAATATTAAGTGAGTTGTTAACCAATCAGATGCCATTTTCAAAAATCGCATCCAATGTTGAGTTAATGGAAAAGTCTAAACAAGCTCAGTTTGAAGTTCCCAAAAATTTACCGAGAACAGAAACAAACCTATTAAAACAATTGTTATCAGCCGATGCCAATAAAAGGCCTACAGCACGTGCTGTACAAGAAAGGATTAAACAATTACAAAGCCGAACAAAACGCCATGTATTGTGGGCCATGGCTATGACCATTACCCTTTTAATTTTATTGGCTGCTTGGAAATATACAACAGACCTGCAATTAGAGCGCAACCATGCTCTGGCAGCCAGGTCTGATGCGGAAAAATTAATCAGTTTTATGCTGGATGACTTACATTCAGGATTGCAAGAATTGGGGAAGATTGAGTTATTGGAATCAGTGGCGAATCAAGCTCTGTCATATTATAACAACCTATCACCAGAACTCATTCAAGACTCGCAAGGTCAATCTGTAATAGCAATGGTTTATGTGGCACAAGTTTTAAAAGACAAAGGTGAGGAAAAACAAAGCATAAAATTGCTTGAACAAGCTTATGAATCGCTAAAAGAAATACAACAAAAAGACCCGAACAACCCCTTGTTAAATTACAGATTGGGCATCACTCAGATTGCTTTGGGCGATTTGTATCGATATATGGGAGATTTTGATGAGTCAATTAAAGTGACCACATCCACTATGCATTTGGGTGAAAAATTGGTCAATCAACAAAATGATACTCCATTGAACATGAACCAAGTCAATGAAGAAAAACGTTGGTCGCTGTATCTTAAGTCGATCTATTTAACTGCCAACAGTTACCTTGAGAAAAGAGAATTTGAAAAAGCTGAGCAATTACTGGATATGGCGCATCAAAAAACCATCAGCATCATCGATGAAGTGCCTGAATTATTAGAAGTTTTGGCCAGTATTCAATTTGAAATATGTGGTTTGAAATTTGTCAATGGCATTAATGCAGAAACACTTGATACTTGTTTGTTATCAAAACAGTACGATCAAGAATTACTGGTTGAAAACCCAAATGACTATGAGGCGAAAATTAATTATGCCAATGTTTTGGGATTACTGGCTGATATTTATCGTGTGCTTGGTGATTATGATAAATCTTTATCAATGGGCAACAAAGCCATTGAGCAACAAAGGAGTTTGCTTAAGTGGGATGCATCAAACATCAGTACTCAGAACAATTTGGTACGAGCATTATTTACCAAAGCCTATTTGTTTTGGTCAAATGATGAATTTGAAAAAAGCAAAGTGGTGTTCCAAGAAGCCTATGATATTATTCTTCCGATTACACAATACAGCAAAGATGTGTTGTATATCCAACATTTACTCATAGCCAGTATGTACCTTGGAAAACTTGAGAAAGCACGAGAAGCCGCTGATTTCTTACAAAGTAAGAACATTGATTTACAAGATAAAAATCGCTACTATGCCATACTCAGAGGATTTGAAGAAGCTCAAAAAAACAATCTAAAACAAAACGATGAAAACTAAAGTTCAAGTCACGGTTTTATTAAATCGCTGGCAAGAAGGCGATCAAGCGGCATTGGATCAACTCATTGAAGAGGTTTATCAACAACTTCGAGAACTGGCTACAGCGCAACTTAACAGAAATAAAAAAAACAGCATACAGTGTACTGAACTGGTATCTGAGGCTTATCTTAGATTGATAGATGCCAATTCCGTTGATTGGAAAAACCGCACCCACTTTTTTTCAATGGCCGCTCGAACCATGCGGCGAGTTTTGGTGGATAAATTTAGAAAAGACAATGCCGATAAACGCGGTAACAATCAAACATTATTAACCCTTAAGGAAGACATACAATCAGGCTTTAAACAAGCAATAGATTTAGATGGACTTGAACAAGCCTTAATAAAACTTGAGGCACTCAACCCAAGACAAGCAGAAATTGTGACTTTGCGGTTTTTTGGCGGGCTAAATAATGAAGAAATCGCAGAAATTTTATCTGTTTCAAGTAAAACAGTTCAACGTGACTGGTCTGTTTCTCGGTTGTGGTTATTCAAAGAATTGAATTAATTCGGCAGTTTCAATTTCTAACTCAATTACAAATTTTAAATTTAAATGTCCATGATAATTCAGATAATACGCATACTCTAAATAAGACACTTATTTTTAGAGTAAATTATGAATAACCAGTTCAGAATGTTTTTAATTTTAGTACTGACATGTACAAGCACATATGCCATTGAACCAACAATAGAAAAAGGTCCATTTGGGCTATCGTCTAAAGATTGGGGATCCATCGAAAATCAAATTGATGATTATTCAAAATCAGGCAATGTTGTTGACTCCAGTTATGTACAACATGCTTACATCAAAGCAGATGCCGTAACTGCAAATGATCAGTTCGGAAGAGACGTGGCAATATCTGGTGATACGATGGTAGTTGGGGCTCCTAATCAATCAGATGGTGGAGCGGCTTATGTTTTTGTGCGAGACAATAATGGATGGAGTCAACAAGCTATCCTGAAAGCCTCCAACGAAGGGTTGTTTGATGGTTTTGGAGCTTCGGTAAGTATTTCAGGAAATACTATTGTTGTGGGTGCGCCCTATGAAGACAGTGATTCCACTACGGTTAATTCAGGCAGTGGAAACGATGGCAGTCCAGATTCTGGTGCGGCCTATGTTTTTATTCGATTAAACGGCAATTGGATACAAGAAGCTTATTTAAAAAATTTATTTGAAACACCAGGAGGAGAATTTGGTCATGATGTGGCTGTTTCAGGAGATACAGTTGTAGTCGGCGTTCCGCATCAGGCTAATCAATTGAACTCTTCGGGCGCCGCTCATATTTATAAAAAAAGTGGTTCTAATTGGGTCTATGATACCCAATTAAAAGCGATAAATTTTGGCGAAGATGATAGATTTGGATACTCAGTAGCCATTTCAGGAGACACCATTGTTGTGGGTGCGTATGGTGAAAGCTCAGATTTTGTTGGTGTAAATAGCGGTGATGGATTTAACGACAATGCCATAAGTTCTGGAGCCGCTTATGTTTTTACTAAAACGGGTGGTAATTGGCCACAAACTCACTTTATCAAAGCATCAAATACCGAAGCCACCGATTTATTTGGATTTGATGTGGCAATTTCAGGAGACACCATTGTTGTTGGTGCCATTGGTGAAGACAGTAATGCGACAGTAATTAATGGTGATCAAAATAATAACGGCCTAACAGATTCAGGGGCTGCTTATATCTTTAAACGCAATTCTACTGGTGGCAATTCATTCTGGTTTCAACAAGCTTATGTCAAAGCCTCCGAGACAGATATACGAGATGATTTTGGTAGTAGTGTAGCGATTTCTGGAAATATAGCAGTTATCGCTGCAGTTGGTGAAGACAGTAGTGCTATTAGGTTTGATAATGATGAAATAGATTCCGGAGCGGCCTTTGTTTTTCATAAAAATGGTTCTACTTGGAGTGAACAAGGTTATTTGAAGGCAGCCGAAGCCGAAGCCGGAGATGAATTTTCTATTGGTGTGGGAGTATCTGGTGATTATATTGCTGTTGGTGCCCACCATGAAGACAGTGATTTGACAGGGGTGACAAATCTAGATGGAATTGTTGATAATAACAACAAACCAGAATCAGGGGCAGCTTATGTTTTTAATGATGTCAATTTAATCACCAAATCTTTTCCAGTCTCATTACCCATTCCTGATAACAACCCTGTTGGAATTGAAATTCCATTAGATATGGAACAACTGATATCTGGTAATATTGAAGATTTGGATATCTCAATCACCATGAGTCACACATGGATTGGAGATGTGGATATGGTATTAAAATCGCCTGATGGTTTAGCTAAGCTGGTAATATTTGCCAGAACAGGAGTGAACAGTGTTAATCCACCTGGAGGCAATTCAATACTGTTTGGAACTTATTTATTTAATGACCACAGTGAATTAGATTGGTGGCAAGGATCATTGCAAGCTATCGGATCAACATTACCATCTGGTGGTTATAGAACCAGCACCCGTGGCAACGATTACAGCCGCAATGGAGGTTGTAATACATTATTAAATGGGGCTTTTGCAGGATTAACACCAGAACAAGCCAATGGAATATGGACGCTATCAGTCAGTGACCACTTGGCAGGAGATACAGGTGTCATTGAAAAAGTTGAATTGATTGTCAGGCAAGGACCAGAATTATCGAATGATGTGATATTCAATTCTGATTTTGAGTTGAAAAGTGCCCAACCTTTAGCGTTTCAAGCATCATATATGAAAGGAAATTGCAAGAAAGCTCAATTTGATTTTACTGGGACAGGATTAAGTGACTATGTGTTAACCTATCCCACGGAAATTGGTGGAGCATCCTATCTAACCCACTTGATTAAAGAAAATGATGCCACGGTCCAGGGAGAAGAAACCATTGTCAATATGCCAACTTTTGGTAGCACAGCAAAACCATCCAGTGGTGGTGATTTTGACGGCGATGGTATCGATGATATTGCGATTGAATTAGACGTCGATAATGCAAATTCAATTAAGTATTTGATTAGAAGATCAAGCCGACCCAATGATGTACCGCTATTTTTTGAAGAGAGTTCTAATACTGATTTAAGTATTGATCCACAATTTGGGGATTATAATGGCGACGGAATGGATGAATTGGCGTTTTTTGTAAGCAATAAAGACTCGGCAGAAGTCGCTCGTTTTATAATTTTGAATTATAATTCAAATACCCCAGTGGTGCAATTTAATACCAAAGTGGGCATAACCAGTGATTTTCAACCAGCAGGAGGTTTTGATCATGATGGTGACGGATTTGCAGATTTCTTGCTTGTGACAGATTTGAATGTCAACGGTCAATTTCAAGAGACTGTTTATACAGGGTTTATTGGTATTCTTGGCTCAATAAGGCATGAAAGCACCAGTACAGCCCGTTTACAAGTTCCTGGTGTATTTTTTGACAATGGTAATGCAGGATTAAGTTCACTCATTGATCCGTTCAATAACGCCACAATTTTACATGCGGAAGATTGGGATGGCGGTTCACCTACTATTGATGCGTTGATTAATATGGATGACAGTGATGTTTTTGTCACTGGTGATTATGATGGAGATGGCAAAGATGACATAGGTTATTGGCGTTCAAATTCTGATGGCCATGGAAACCGCTTTATTATCTTTCAGAGTCAATTTGGTTATGCTGTGCCTCTTGAAATATTTCCACAAGGCGCATTAGGAACAGATAAGCCTATTGCAAATAGTAGATTTCGATAGTGCCAATTTAAAATATTTCTAATGATATTATCAATTTAATAGCCATTGTGTATTAATGGCAATAAAAACAGCTTGGATTGTCCAAGCTGTTTTTTTTTGAGTAAGTTGTTTATTTTAGAGCTTTAAGTTTTTTATTCATTTCTAAAAACAATTCTAACTGTTTCACAATTTGGTTTTGTTTTTTATTCTCAAGTTGTGCATATTCTTCTTGGCTGAGTGTTTTAGTATAAGCCAATGGTATGGCTTGTGCCGATTTAAAACCGCCATCGTCTTTTGTAGGAGCAGCTCTTGAAGGACCTGTGCCTGTTTCAGTAAATGTTCGACTGGCAGTGCGAAAGCCTCTAACCAAGAATCCTTCTACATTAAAATTTGGAGTTGTACCCCTTTGATAAAAATAGGCATCACCATCAAATTGCTGTAAGCCAACTCTAACTTTATAAGTTAAAAAATTATTGCTATCATGTTCTACGACAGCATACAACAAATCATCATCGGCATCATAATAGGCATAAACACTATTATCATAGGCATCATCAGTACAATAGTAGTAAAAGTAGGTAGATTCAGATCGACATCCAATAACCACATCTAAATCAATATCTGAATCATAACCCGCATCATCAAATATCAAGGCATCAGCAAAATACGGATAACCACTAACTAAATTTGATTGGTCGATAACGATTTGCCATTCACCACGCATCTTGTTTAATTCATCGCCCAAAATAAAATTAAACCTTTGAATGTTTTTAACCGCACCTTGAAATTGTAATTCGGCTGTGGATTCAGATATAAACGTAATGGTAATTGGGCCCCTCTCACCTTCAATAGTGATGGGCTGTGTGTAATTACAATCTATACAAGGGCCATTATAGGTATAATCTAATTCGCTATCAAATATTGCATTTCCTTCCATTGTTTGTGCAGCGGTATACCAAATTGGATTGCCTAAATCATCATAAACATAAGCAATAATAAAAAGAAAGTTGTCTTGAATCTCTATGGTATAACCTGATCCGGGTTCATTTGGGTTCCACCAAAATCCAGATTCAGGCGTAAAGGCTTTGGCCTGTGAAGCCATCATTAATGTCAATGCTAAAAGAATTTTATGAAAAAAACGCATGTTTTTTCTCCGTATTAATAAGTTATTGGTATATTATGCCATTTTTGCTGAATAAATAATGAACAAATGATAGATATTGGTGCAAATTTAACCCATGAGAGTTTTAACAAAGACCGGTCGGAGGTCATTCAGGCGGCTGTAGAAAGCGGTGTTGAGGCCATGATTGTGACTGGTTCTAATATGACTTGTTCTCGTCAAGCCTTTGAATTAACACAGGAATATCCAGATCAACTATTCTCAACTGTGGGCATTCATCCGCACCATGCTGTAGACTATACCGGTGAAACTGAAGATTTGATTCTTGAATTGATTAAACACAATAAAGTGGTTGCCATTGGCGAAACTGGCTTGGATTATTTTCGTGATATTTCTCCCCGCGAAGCCCAGGTATTTTCATTTGAGCAACACATTAAACTGGCCATAGAAACTAAAATGCCTTTGTTCTTACACCAGCGAGATGCACACAAAGATTTTTACCCCATTATCAAAGAACACCGAGATCAATTATCAAATTTAGTTGTGCATTGTTTTACCGATTCAAAACAAGCCCTGTTTGATTACATTGATTTAGATTGTCACATTGGCATTACAGGTTGGGTCTGTGATGAAAGGCGCGGTTTGCATTTACGTGAGTTGGTGGCTAATATTCCTGGTGACCGTTTGATGATTGAAACCGATTCACCTTATTTAATTCCCCGCGATTTAAAATTAAAAACCCGCAGAAACGAACCCAAGCATTTACCACACATAGCCCAAGTGATTGCACAATTAAGAAATGAAGAGTTAAATTCATTTAAAAAAATGACCACTGAGACATCTACAAAATTCTTTTGTCTTTAACATTTTGTTAACGGATTACATATTAGTATAATGTTTTAACAGCAGTTAGGTTCTTTTGTACAAGCTGGCAACTTGAGTATGGATATCTTTTATCCTGATGATCAAATGAATAATGATAATTGGGTAAGATATGATGTCCCTATTGCGCTGTTTTCTAAACCCAGAAACCACTCTGAAAACAAGTAATCTGTTGTAGGGTTCATGGTGCTTGCATTCATCTACCATACGCAATAGAATGGTGGTCCTTTAATTGTAACTATTTGAATGCAAAAATATACATTTGATTACATAATCGTTGGTGCAGGTTCAGCTGGATGTGTATTGGCTAATAGATTGTCTGAAAATCCTGAATGTACCGTATTATTGGTTGAAGCAGGCAGTAAGGATTGGCATCCGTTTATACACATGCCTGCAGGTTTAGCTAAATTGGTGAATGTTAAATCTCTGAACTGGAATTACAACACCGAACCTGAAGCACAATTAAACAACCGCAAATTGTATTGGCCCAGAGGCAAGGTATTGGGTGGTTCAAGTTCAATCAATGCCATGTGTTATTGCCGTGGACACAAGTTGGATTATGATTTGTGGGCATCATTGGGCAACAAAGGCTGGTCATATGACGATGTTTTGCCGTATTTTATAAAAAGTGAAAACAACCAACGCATCAACAATGAGTTTCATGGCAACAGTGGTCCATTGTTTGTCAGCGATTTAAAACACCACAACACACTTACAGATACATTTTTAAAAGCCTGTGTGCAACAAGGATATGATCAAACGGATGATTTCAATGGTGCAAAGCAACAAGGTTTTGGCCAGTATCAAGTGACACAAAACAATGGCAGTCGTAATTCATCAGCACAAGCCTATTTAAGCCCTGTTAAAGGGAGAGACAACTTAACAATTTGGACAAAAAGTTATTGCCAGAAAGTTATGATTGAAAACAATCAGGCTCAAGGTGTTGAAGTAATTAAATCAGGAAAGCTAAATAAAGTTTATGCTAATAAAGAGGTGTTATTAAGTGGCGGCGCTTTAAATTCACCGCATTTATTGATGTTATCGGGCATAGGTGATGCACAGGATTTAGAATCGCATAATATTAAGGTCAAGCATGATTTAAAAGGCGTTGGAAAAAATTTACAAGACCATTTAGATATCTGCTTGGTTCAAGCTTGTAATCAAAATATTACCTATGACAAAATCAGTGAAATTAAAACAGGTTTACAGTATTATTTGTTTAAAGAAGGGCCAGGGACATCAAACGTAGCTGAATCTGGGGGGTTTTTAGATATCAATCCTTCTACTGCAGGTACCCAAGGGCAATGGCCCGATCTACAATTTCATTTTGTACCAGCCATATTAGATGACCATGGCAGAAATAGAATAGAAGGCAATGGCTATACATTACACATGTGTTACTTGCGCCCAGAGTCCAGAGGACATTTACAGTTGTCCTCCAATGACCCCATGCAGCCAATAAAAATATTTGCCAACTACTTATCTGAACCCAATGACTTGGCGCAAATGAAAAAAGGTTTTGAGATACAGAGAGAAATATTCTCAAATACGGCCTTTGATGAATTCAGAGACAGTGAAATTTTCCCTGGTGAAAAAGTACAATCTGATGCTGAAATTGAGGCCTTTATTCGCAATAAAGCAGAATCAATCTATCATCCAGTAGGCACATGTAAAATGGGCCATGATGAAAGTGCAGTAGTGGATGATCACTTGAAAGTCCATGGAGTTAAAAACCTGCGTGTCATCGATGCATCAATCATGCCTCATTTAGTATCAGGCAACACCAATGCACCTACCATAATGATTGCAGAAAAAGTCAGTGAAATGATAAAAAATGGTTAAATCGAATGACATTATTCAATTTTGGTTTGAAGAAATAGAGCCTAAAAACTGGTGGATTAAAGATGAAGCTTTTGATGCCATGATTCGTGACAGGTTTTTGAGTACCCATCAACAAGCCATGCAAGGTGAATTGTATCAATGGAGAACAACGCCCCTAGGTCGATTGGCAGAGATTATCGTGCTGGATCAATTTTCACGCAATATGTTTAGAGGCGAACCAGAATCTTTTGCCAGTGATGCTTTGGCATTGTGCTTGGCACAAACTGCCATTGAAAGCGAGGCTCAAAAATCATTGAAAGGCAAGCAAATAAGTTTTCTTTATATGCCTTTTATGCACAGTGAATCAAAAAGCATTCACAAAATTGCAGAAAAGTTGTTTTCAGAACCTGAAGTTTTAGGTAACAAAGAATTTGAATTAAAGCACAAAGCCATTATCGATAAATTTGGACGTTACCCACACAGAAATGAAATATTGGGCAGGATTTCTACAGAACAGGAACTGGAGTTTTTAAACCAGCCCAATTCTTCTTTCTAATTACTCTTCTAATAAATGCAGCTTGTCGACAACATCTTCCCATTGTTCGGCATCTTCTGGTGCATCAACCATTTCAGTAATAACTGGCCATTTTGCAGATAAATCAGCATTAATCTGAATAAATTTCTCTTGTCCTTCAGGCAAATCATCCTCTGGATAAATGGCTTCAATAGGACATTCAGGTTCGCACAATGTACAATCAATACACTCGTCTGGATCGATAACTAAAAAGTTTGGGCCAACGTGGAAACAATCCACAGGGCAAACTTCTACGCAGTCAGTATATTTGCATTTTATACAGGCTTCAGTGACCACAAATGTCATTTATTTCTCCTATTCATGTTTAGAAATGTTAAACTTGCGTTAATTTTAACAGCTCATTCAATAAAGTGCGATATTATCGCCTTATAATTGTTTAGGGTAAAGTAATTCAAGTAAAGAGTTTAAACAAAAATTGACAATTAGTAATCTTCAGACATATAACCAATCACAGCACGGTATTAGCTGCGAAGATATTTTTCCTTCTGCCCGTGCAATAATGACTAAATTGTTAGACCACAATTATAAGGCGTATATTGTTGGTGGTGCAGTTAGAGATTTATTGTTAGGCCAGCACCCCAAAGATTTTGATATTGCTACTGATGCAACCCCAGAACAAATTAAAAATATCTTTCAAAACAAATGCCGTTTAATTGGCCGAAGGTTTCGATTGGCGCACGTATACCACAATCGTGAAATGTATGAGGTAGCAACTTTCAGGGGCGTAGCCCAAGAAGGCGACCGAGTAATCAATAAAGGCCATATTTTAAGAGACAATGTCTTTGGTGAAATTGATCAGGATGCGATACGCAGGGATTTTACCTGTAATGCCTTGTATTTTGACATAGAAAATAACAATGTCTTGGATTTTTGCGGTGGTTTTGATGACATAAATAAAAACAAGCTTCAGTTTATAGGAGAGGCACCTAAAAGGATTGTTGAAGATCCAGTTCGCATGATTAGGGCCATCAGGTTTCAAGCAAAACTGGGTTTAATAATGACTGATGATTTGTGTCAGGCCATTCAAAACTATCACAATACCATTGAAACAGTATCTGTAGCACGTTTGTTTGACGAATTGGTTAAACTGTTTCATTGTGGTAATGCCTTTAAAGCTTTTGAATTAATGAATGAATTAAATCTATTTAAACACATTTTTCCTCAAGCAATTAAAGCCATCAATGGTCATAAAAACAATGTGACTCTCATACACAATGCCCTGAAAAGCACTGACAGTAGAATCAAACAAAATAAAAGTGTCACACCTATCTTTTTATTCGCCTGTTTTCTGTGGCCTTTGGCGCTAGAAAAATCCAAAAAATTACAACAAAAAGGCAGTAATCAATACGAAGCCATGAATAAAGCTGCCAATGAAGTTTTTGCTATATCAAGAAAGCAATTGGCCATACCCAAAATCATTCAAATAGGTATTCGCAATATTTGGTTATTGCAAAACCGTTTTAACTTTACCCGTGGCAAGAAAGTATTCTTCACCTTAGATCATCAAAGGTTCAGAGCGGCTTATGATTTTTTATTGTTGCGTAAACACGAAAGTATTGAAATTAAAGAATTGGGCGATTGGTGGACAAACATACAAACCTTGTCTAAAAACAAACAAAGAGACATGGTGTTTCCAAATAAAAAGCCATCCAAAAAACCTCCCAAAAAAAAAGCACACTAAAACCCATGTCTAATTTAAGTTACATTGGCTTAGGTAGCAATATGGGTGACAGCAATCAAAACATTATCAAAGCCATACAATTAATTGCAGCCATTGAAAGTGTACAACTCATTCAATCTGCCAGCTTTTATTTAAGCAAAGCTTGGGGTAAGACAGACCAAAATGATTTTGTAAATACAGTCATAGAAATACGCTGTGAAATAACCCCTGAAGAATTATTACAATCTTTCCAACAAATTGAAGTTAATATGGGTCGACTGAGAAAAGAAAAATGGGGGCCACGTATCATAGATATAGATATATTAACTTATAACAATCAGGTGATAGATAAACCACATTTGAAAATCCCTCATCCCCATATTGTAGAAAGAAGCTTTGTTTTGGCTCCATTACATGAATTAAATCCCAAAATGTCACTTCCGGAACTAGGCAAACTAGAAAATTTTATTGATAATGAAGCGATAAGGAATGAAGTTTTAAAAAAATATGTGTTGTAAAAATGCAACAAACAACAAAAAAGTCGCATTTATGCTACAAAATCAACGTAAATAGTGTTAAAAGTAAAACATAATTTGCCTAAACACTGGTTTGTTGTTAATATGGTCACAAGTTTTGAAGCAGGTTACTTTTCATTTCCATCTACAAAACATATGCAGGGCAAATAACAAAATATAGCTTACTTAACCCATCCAGGATTGGATGGGTTTTTTTTTGTTTATGATTTATCGATTCTGATATGTTCATATCTGTCATCAAATGTGATTCTATATTGGGATTTGATTGATATAATTGACCTACAATCAACGATTGCATACAATGCTTGTTCTTAATATAAACTCAACTCATATACCGCATAAATGAACCAACGCTTTATTAAACATTGGGAAAAATTACAACTTGATGCACAAGATCCAAAACTGACAGATTTACAGTTTTTGTTTGAGCATGAGGTTGATAGGCACAATAACTTGTGTTTTAAAGCAGGAGACATTTTAGTTGATTTTTCAAAAAACTGGATAAATCAAGAGGTGTTATCAAACCTGATACATTTGTCTAAAACCGCTCAGCTTAAAGATAAAATAAAAGCTTTATTTGCTGGAGAAGTGCTTAATTTTTCTGAGAATAAAGCAGCCACACACACGGTTCAAAGAAAATTAAACAGCAGAAATGATATTATGGCAGACCGAAACAAAATGTTTAAGGTGGCTGATAATTATCAATCAGGACAATGGCTTTCTGCATTTGGAAAAAAAATAACCACCGTAGTCAACATAGGTATAGGAGGTTCATTTCTTGGGCCAAAATTGGCTGTTGAAGCCTTGAGTGAGTTACAAACCAATAACGACATTAAAGTGTTGTTTTATCCAAGCGTTGATTCAGTTGTAATGCGTTCAATTCTCCAAGCTGCTGATATCACTTCTACACTTTTTTGTGTGGGTTCTAAAAGTTTAGGCACCATTGAAACAGCACGCAATACAGAAACAGTATTGAAAATTTTAAATGATTTAGAAGGTTATCAACCAACGCCAACCAATCAATCATTTGTTGCTGCAACTGCCAATTTGGAAAAAGCAGCTGATTTAAATATACCAGAATCACATATCATGCCGTTTGATGCTGCCACTGGGGGACGATTTTCTGTTTGGTCTTCTATTGGTTTTCCCGTATTAATGGCAATCGGGAAAGAGAGGTTTTTAGAGTTTTTATCAGGCGCAGAGAAAATTGATTTACATTTTGAATTGACTGATTTAGATAAAAACCTACCAGTCATCATGGCAATGATATCTGTTTGGTACAGAAATTTTATGCAATTACCTGCATATGCTGCTATACCGTATGACATGCGTTTGAAGAACTTTCCTGCATGGCTGCAACAACTAATGATGGAAAGCAATGGAAAAATGATTGATGTGAATGCTGAGGCCATGAAATGTTCAACATCACCCTGGATATTTGGCGACCATGGGCAATTGTCTCAGCATGCTTTTTTTCAAGCATTTCATCAAGGCAAAGATATATTGCCAATTGATTTTATCGGTGTCTTGGAAAAACAAGACGACAATCAGGATTTTCTTTTGATTAACATGTTGGCACAATCGGCAGCACTAATGGCGGGTAGTACTGATGGCGAAGTAAGCAACCATTGTCCTGGTAACCGTCCCAGTACCACCTTTCTAATGAACAATCTGACCCCATCATCGCTGGGCCAATTATTGGCTTTATATGAACACATGGTGTTTGTTCAATCAGTGATATGGAATATTAACTGCTTTGATCAGCCAGGCGTTGAATTAGGAAAAAAAGTCGCAAGGGATATTTTCGATCACATGCAAAATAACAGTATTGACACAATGAACTTAGACAAATCTACACAAGCATTACTATCAAGAGTATTAAATAATGAGCAGTGAATTAAAACAAAGCATTGAAGGCATAACAAACCCACTAACAGGATTATCCTATCAATCTGTTGTTGAAGCAAAAGATGATGCACCACACAATGTAAAACTCAGGTTTCCTTTTGAAGGATTTGAAAACGAAATCACTCAATCAATTCAAGACATTGTAGGTATTGACAATTTAAAAATAAACAGTGTTATTAAAACCCATAAAAACAAGAAAGGAATTGAGCCCATAAAAGGCGTTAAAAATATTATTGCAGTGGCTTCAGGAAAAGGTGGTGTTGGCAAATCCACTGTGACAGTCATGTTGGCCAAGACATTACAAAAATTAGGCGCTAGTGTGGCCATATTGGATGCTGATATTTATGGACCCAGCATGCCAAGAATGTTAGGTGATTATGGCAAGCCAGGATCGCCTGATAATAAGAGTTTCACTCCAGTTAATGCCGATGGTATTCAAAGTATGTCACTTGGATATATGATTGATGAAGAAGCACCAGCAATCTGGCGTGGATCAATGATAACAAAAGCCTTAATGCAAATGGTCGGTGAAACCCGATGGGACAATGTTGATTACTTACTCATTGATTTACCACCAGGAACAGGTGACATTCAATTAACCATGGTACAAAAAGTACCAGTAACGGCAACTGTTGTGGTAACAACTCCACAAGATATATCGATGATAGATGCACAAAAAGCCTTTGCCATGTTTAAAAAAGTAGACATACCTGTATTAGGAGTTATCGAAAACATGAGTGTTTTTCAGTGTCCAAACTGTCAGCATGAATCGCATATATTTGGTCAAGGAGCAGCAGATAAAATGCTCAAAAAATTTGACACAAATTTATTGGGTCAATTACCATTGAATATTAATATCAGACAAAACATGGATGAAGGCCACCCAGAAAATGTTTGGGGAACAAATTCAGAAGTATCAGATACTGGTTTAAAGATTGCTTTAAAAACCGCACAATTATTGGCCAAGTTGCCAGTTAACCTAAATTTAAACAACCCATCATTACAATTACATAACTTATGAGCATAAAATCAGACAAATGGATCCGCCGCATGTCATTAGAGCATGGCATGATTAACCCTTTCGAAGAAGGCCAAGTCACATCAGATGATGTGAATAAAAGAATTTCATACGGTACATCCAGTTATGGTTATGATGTGCGTTGTGCAGATGAATTTAAGATTTTTACCAATATCAATTCATCAATAGTTGATCCTAAAAATTTCGACCCAGAAAGTTTTGTGGACATTAAATCCGATGTTTGTATTATTCCACCCAATTCGTTTTGTTTGGCACGTACGGTAGAATACATCAAAATTCCACGCAATGTACTAACCATTTGTTTAGGTAAATCTACTTATGCCCGATGTGGCATTATAGTTAATGTCACCCCACTGGAACCTGAATGGGAAGGGCACGTAACCTTAGAATTTTCAAACACCACACCCTTACCTGCAAAAATTTATGCCAATGAAGGTGTGGCACAATTTTTATTTTTCGAATCAGATGAAGAATGTGCCGTGTCCTACAAAGATAAAAAGGGCAAATACCAAGGCCAGCAAGGTGTTACATTGCCTCGCATGAAATAATTATATGATCAATACAATTGGCTTTCTAACGCCTGTGGTTATTGTGCTGACTTTGTTTGTTATTGTTGCACTATTAATTCGAAAGTTTGCAAATTTATCAGAAAACATCACTGTCCTGTTTTTGGCAGGGCCATTGGTATCATCATCCGCTCCCATTATGGTTTTTATTGGCTCAATTGTTTCCAGCCAAATGATGGATGATGCATCTTTATCAACATTGCCATTGGGATTAATGGTGGCAGGAACTGCCAGTGCTACTATCCCAGCTGCCATGTTAGCGAAAAAATTTGGCCGTAGAAATGCCAGTATTATGGGTTTTTTGAATGTTTTGTTTGGTGCAATATTGTCAGGTTTTGCCATATTAAATAATTCCTTTATGTTGTTTTGCATAGGTGCCTTCCTGGTTGGTCTTAGCACTGCTTTTTCTCAACAACTCAGATTTGCAGCGATTGAAAGTGTGAGCGAAAAAGACGTAAACAAATCTTTGTCCATTCTGATGTTTGCAGGAATTTTTTCAGCCATCATTGGTCCTGAAGTGGCGATGCTGGGCAATAATTTATTTGCCAATACAATTGGATTTGCAGGTGCGTTTTTTGGTTTAGCAGCACTCAGTGTTATCTCCATGGTCATTATGTTGTGGTTTAAAAACCCTGTGATGTCAGTTGAAGAACAAAATCTACCTGCAAGAAGTTTATTGATTATCATAAAACAGCCCATATTCATCGTGGCATTATTGGCAGCAGCTTTGAGTTATGGGCTGATGAGTTTTATCATGACATCTACTCCATTGAGCATGCACCAAATTCACAGCCATTCATTAGAATCGACTAAATTTGTGATTCAATCTCACATTGCCGCCATGTTTCTGCCATCATTATTGACCACTTGGTTAAGCAATAAAATCGGCATAAAAAACATATTGCTGATTGGTTCTGCAATGTTTGCTTTGGTTCTGGTCATTGCCACACAAGGCCATTCAGTCTTGCATTATTGGTGGGCATTAATTATTTTGGGAATTGCCTGGAATTTTTTATTCTTTTCAGGAACCTCATTGTTGCACCACAGTTACCATGACCATGAAAAACATAAGGTTCAAGCGGTCAACGATTTTAGCGTCTTCAGTTTCCAAGGTGCTTCATCATTGATGGCAGGTTGGGTATTATTCAATTACGGTTGGGATGGAGTCATCATTTCTGCTATTCCCTTTGTGGTTATTATGTTTGTTATTAGTTTGTACTATTATTTTTCAAAAAAGCTGGTTAAATACTGTCTCTTATACACATCTCCGAGCCCACGAGACAGGCAGAAATCTCG
>OJDV01000086.1_pt1 | contig 55527 bp, 61 predicted proteins | sample 1592911 | NCBI WGS metagenome assembly OJDV01 (sample SAMN05416860, study PRJEB24817) | seawater metagenome | isolation source: Sea water | place: Canada:Atlantic | collected 2013-11 | reverse complement strand
CGGCCGAAAAAAAAACCAAAAAAAAAATTAATTCGTGAAAAAAACAAAGTCTGAAAAAAAATCCAGGTCGGCGCAAACATTTCATGCGTCGCTCAACGTGTGCGAGAAGCGCGCGACGTGTGCGTGTGAAGCAATGTCGTTCGTCTTTGAAGACAGCCTCTGTGGTCGCCAGCTCGGCGAAGTCGAGAGCGACACGACAAAGTTTGCGTACGTCGTGGGCGCATGGCTGGACTGCATCGTGCTAGTTGTACTGTTGCGCTTCTTTTATACTCTCCGTTGGAGACATGCAGTGCAAACTGCTGGATTTGTCGTGTCAATCGGCGTAGGGCTGGCACTGAAGGAGGCGCTGGCGGTGGTTAGGCCGCCGACGTCGTGTCTCGGCTCGTTTGCGCTACCGTCTGGCGATACGCAGCAGTTGACAGCGGCGTTGTACATTCTCTACGCGGGCCAGAGCAAGTTTCGCGCGTGGAAGTTGGCACTGAGTGTGCTGCTGGTGTCGCTTGAGGCGTTTTCGCGTGTAAATCTGGGCCACCACACAGTGGGGCAAACACTCGCAGGGATCGCGCTCGGCCTAGTTATGAGTTCGCTGTGGGCGAGGCTCGTGCAACCGGTGACACAGAATTGAACGATGAGCGCACCGCTTTCACTGATAGGCGTCTTGCTCGCGTGTAGTTTGTCTGCCGCAGAGGTGTGCCCACAACCAACGACAGTGCGCAAGCACACGCCGACGCTCGACGAGGTTCTGCCTTCAGATCGAACGTGCTGCGAGTACATGCAGACGTTCGTGGAGAGCGGCGCGGAGCCGACTCGCTACATTCCAGGCGCACTGCACGAGTACTACAGCCTCTGGAATACGACGCGCATCAAATACCTCTTCTTCGACAACCGCTACGCCGGCGGCAAGGCGATGGTGTCCAATTGGACTGGTGACATGCTCGACGAAATGGTCATCCAGGCGAAGACTGGCAATGCACAGAGCAATTACCCAGGCTGCATTCCAGAGTCGATCGCACCAGCCATTTACGCGTACCCGGTGAAAGGAAAGCGCGGCTGTGTGATCGGTTCAGAGACTCCGTGGCTTGAGGCGCTGTTGTTGGCGAGCGGTGCCGAACACATCACGACAATCGAGTACGGTGCCATCAACAGCGAGCATCCGCAGCTGCGCACGCTGACACCAGAGGGATTGCGGGACGAGTTTATGCGTGGGGAGCTAGAACCGTTTGACTTTTGCTTTTCGTATAGTTCACTGGAGCACTCTGGGCTCGGTCGCTACGGCGATCGACTCGAGCCGTTCGGCGACCTCGAGATGATTGCGCGCATCCGCTGCATGCTCAAGCCACTCGCAAAGTTCTACTTTGGCGTCCCGACATCTGACACCGACTGTTTAGAGTTCAACGCGCATCGTGTCTATGGCCCGCGTCGTTTGGACATTATCGGTGTGCAGGGAGGCTGGAGACCGCTCGACACATTTGGGCCGGTCGGTCGCGGCTGTGAGTGGGCAAAACAGCCAGTGCACGTGCTTCAGCGGAGAGACTAAACAGCGGTTTCGCCAACAATGAACAATCTTTCGATTCTTTATACGCCAGATTCTGGAACAGGGTGTATTTTGCTAAATTGTGCGCAGCTGCGCAACATCGCAGTTGTGTGTGAATCGAAAGGCGCTTCCGTGCACTGGGTGCTTGTAGGGCGTCACATTGGATCCGAACGCCACGCCAGAATCGCGAAATTTATAAACCACGAGGAAGCGAGCGCCGCACTCATACACATTGTCGACAAGCTTAAAAGTTCGAATGGGCTCCCGGTCGTGTTTGACGCAACGCGCTATCGTATACAAGTGCAAAACGGTGGCGTGTGATTTCTAGTAAAACAGGTGTACTGAAATTGTGAAAGTCGTTGGCCTCTCCTTGCAACACCTCCAGTCCACCTCAACTATGCCGCCTAAACGAACTCGCTCCAATACCCCAGTAACGTCTAAAAAGGCTCGAAAAGAGTCTAGTTACTCTGTAAAGGAGATAAGCAACTACCGCAGGCCGTTCGGACTTGCCGGTGCAATCGACGAAGCAGAAGAAGAGCTGGAAAAGCTGAGGAGTTTGTCCAGACTCCTCGACGACGACATGTCGTTTGAAAACGATTCGCTCCTTGTGGGTATCGTAAAAAATATGAAACCTGTGGGCGGACCGGTTCACCCGAAAGACGACTTGAGACTGGCTTGCTGGCGAGTCGAGCGTCTGTTCCGCTTGGCACTCGAAAAGAGCGACAAATTTGACCTTGGTAGAGTCTATGGTCTGGAAATGTCGGTGATATTCTCCAGGTTCCTGTTGCAAACCGAGATTTGTCGAACCGACAAAGTGCTCGGACGCAAACTTGCCGAGCTGCGGCCATTGCTCTTGGATCGCGATCTACGCACGGATTTGGATGAGCACCAGCCAATTGTGGACATTGTCGACATACTGTTGGACAGAGAAGACGTCAAAGAGGCGCTCGAAGACGCTGGAGGCTGCAATGAATGATTAAAAGTGTTGGGAGTTTAGTTCAGACGTTCTGTTTTTTCGACAGTATAGTCGACTTTGGCCTGCAAGTTGAGAATCAATTCGACAAACGCTGGAACTTCTTTGTCAAGCTGATCTCTCGACAGTTCCTGGTGACCACAGGAGAAATCTTCCAGTTTCTTGATGAGACCAAAGTAGCCCAGAAGCAGAGAGAATCTCTCCTTGCAGGTTCTGCCGAATGGATAGACCTGGTCGTCGATGACCAGCTCAAACGTGCACGGTTTCTTTGTTTGACATCCAATGCACACGTTCTTAACCACCTTTTCGCATGCGTGGAACGTCACGTTGCCAGTCACGTTGCCAGCCAGCTCTAGAGTCTGTTGACGAGTTTTTCGGCACTTTGAGAACTCAAACGCGTATGGCATATCGTCCCTGAGTCGCTGTTTCAGGGGCAAAAGATTTCTCGATTTTAGATAGGACCGTACAAGTCCCGACAAGCTTCTGTCGAGAGATTTGTGGGGGCGCAGAGACTTTCGGATGATTGTTCCGTCAGGTCCGGGTGACACTTTCATGCCCATTGAGTTATTGTCGATCACCGGTGTGGTTTTTTCGGTGGCGGTATCGTATACTTTGAAGTCTTCTGCGCCATCGACGACCCCGCTTTCTGAGATGAACGAGTCGGCAGCATCGTCTTCTCCCTCCTCGACCTTTTGTTTTGCCGTGTGTTCTTCTTCCTCTTCTTCCTCTTCTTCCTCTTCTTCTTCTTCTTCTTCTTCTTCTTCTTCTTCTCCAGACTCGTCTCCGGAGCTTGTCCCATTTTTGTCGCTCTCTTGGTCTGATTCGGGATCCGAGGAAACAGCCTCACTCGACTCGGAGCCGCCATCGTTATACGCGCTGCAGTCGTCAGCTTTCGCCTTGTTGCGGCAGGCTCGTCGCTTTCTCTTTCTCACAGGCGTGCAGAGTTTTGCGCCGTCGTCGTCTTCCTCTGGCTCTGGTTGCGGCGACTGGGAGTCTTCGGCGCCCGTGTTGACAGAAGAGCGGGCAACAAACGACACAGGTTTGCCCCTCATACGACCGGTGGCGTAGGTGCGATTCGATTTCCACACCTTTCCGACCTTTGGCGACGGCCCACGTCTTTGGATCTTCTCTGTTTCTGGCTTCTTGGCCCACCGTCTCACTGCTGTTTTCGGGGGTCTGGTTGGTTTTTCGACCGCAGCGGGCTCTGCAAAGTCGAAAGTCTCCCATGTGTCGTGGACAGGCAGAGATTGATTGGCACACGGTTTGATACTCTCTATCACGGCGTCGCATTCGGCTTGAACTTGTTCGCGGCGAGTCTGGAGATCCGAGACAGCCAGTTCGTAGCGGGCTTTTTCCCGCTCCTCGAGTTCCAGGATCTCTCTGATAGTTTCGTCGCGTGCCTTTTTGGCATTGTCGATAATACCGAGTTGGAATTGCGAAAGGTTGACGGTCTGGGAAGACATCGTTGGTGCGAGTCAAAGTTTGGTGCTATTCGCCAATCGTGCGCAAGCAGTCGACAAATTTGACCTAGAATGAGTTCTGACTCTGACACGGTTATACTAGCACAAGAGTGTGCCAGCTGTGGCAGCAGGGACACTCTCTCTGTGTGCTGTAGTTGCAGTTGGATTCTCTGCAGGGTTCACGCAGGCGGAGGAATTACGTGTAGTTATTGCAGCAGGCACGTGTGTCGTGCCTGCCAATTGTATTGTCGGTGTGGATCGGCTGCCGCGTGTAGTGCGTGTGGCACGTGGAGCGAAGCGTGCCGCTGTGACAATTCTACATGTAGCGACGATTATGTATAAAATGAAGCTTTAGTTGTCACATTCGATGTCCATTGAAGACGTATTCGAAGCGCTCCTTTCCATTCGAGAAAGTCTCGAGGAACGAGTGTTCCTCTCTGCTCCACATCGTGCCGCGAACAATTGACGTCTTTCCGTCTCTAGATAAGCTTTTCTCGACTTGCTTGTAAATCACACGCTTGACTGTGAGGTCTTCCGCGGAGAGCGCAGAGCCGACAACACGATATAGGTTGCGAGTTCGCACGTGGCGATAGAGACCACCGACGACAAGCTTGCGTGCATTCATTGTTAATTTGTATGTGAAGTTTCCAAGGGGCTTTACTTCTCGGCGAGTGTGCTGCTCTGTGAAAACTCGGCCAGGACGGCTTTTTTCGAGCCTGTCGTGGCAGCATAGATTGCTGTCACTTGGAACTCGTCTGTTCCGAGCTCTGCTGCAGCGGCCAGCTTCTCTTCTGTGGCCACTGTGACGTGCAGCGTCAGTTCTGGAAACGCTCCGTTGCTGCGCCGGTGTGTGAGCTTGTAGGCGTCGAGGAGAGCCGTCTTCAGTGGCTCTTGGATGTCGAATTTGACTGCGTCGAGGTCTTTGTTCGGGCCGACTTTGATGCGTTCGCCGAGCGAGCAGGTGAACGGAAGATTCGAGCGCAGCAGCTCGCAATATTCGTTCCAGATGGATACACGTTCTTTTGGGGTGGCGTTCTCGACGAACGTGAGAGTTGCATGCAGTCTGCCGATTTTGGCGGCAACGTAAAAGTGCGGGTCGGTAGACGGGGTGGCTGATTCGGTCATAGTTGGCTTGATGACAGTAACTTGGATTCCGGCTTTGCGTGCCAGCTCGATGGAGTGGTAGGTCCCTATGCTTTTTTCCGTCGGGAATGCGATCATGTGCGTGCAATCGGCTACGATCTTCTTGTTGCGCTCGAGTGGTGCAATTTTGCCCCATTGGGAGCGAGACACACCGTGAGGTGCGTTGTCGTAGTCTGGGAAGTGCTCCAGTACGGAAATGAGATGCTGTTTTCCATAGTCGCGTGCCATAGAGTCAGCACCGACTGCGCCACCGCTGATGAGCTGACTCGGTCGTCCGATTTCGCCGATCAGCTTGTCGACAGATTCGCGAAACAGGTCGACATCGTCGAACTGCCTCCCGCCGACAATTGCCAGGCGAACAATGGCTCCACTTTCGTCTTTCTTGCTTCGTTTGCTCGGAGACTCGTCGCTCATCGTTGGTGTCAAAGTTGGCCGATTGTACCATCCGCCACCCAATCTACAACTATGAACACTCAAATTGCGCTATCAGATCTCTGTTTGTCTAAATGGGGACAGTATCCTTACGTAAGCGTTCAGCGTGCAAAGGGCCCAGAGACACCAGTCTACCGCTGCTCAGTTCAGCTGCCAAATGGGCAACGCTTTGTGTCATCTGATGTCGGATCAGAGTACAATTGCTCGGAGAAGTGTTGCAAATTGGCCCTTGACTCTCTGCAGATGAGCGCCAAGAAGTTGCTGGCGATCGGCGACAAAACTCGCTCGCGACGCAAAAGGATGGCCGGAAATGCCAGATGCGCACGTAATGCGTCGATTGTCGTTGTTGTGCATCCGGACATGATGCCGTGTGTAGATGCCAGGCTGTGCAAGGAGCTGCCCGACATACACTTTGTGCAGTTTGTTGCAAGCGATATTTCCAGGACACGATCGCAGAAAATCACATCGCAGGCGGCAAACTACACCTACATCAACGTGCGAAAGTACAATGCTGTTGTAAGTCGACAGGACATTGTGGTAGACGTGACGCTGCGTGTGCACGCGCTCTTCCTCGAGATCAAAGCCGACTGGATGGGAGACTCGCTCGGAACTGGTCTTCGGAACGTCGTAGTGCTCACTCCGCCAAATACCGGACTCGAACGACTGCGTGTGCAGCTCTCTGGCGGATGTCATGTCGTGTGCTCGGAAATTGCGATGAGAAGTCTAGTTGGACGTCTGCTCAATGAATAAAGCCTGTGAGTGGTTTAATGTACACGCGAGTCCCGGTTTGCGTACAACCAGAGTAAGACAGATGAGCTCACCAGAGTTGACGTCGCTCGAGCAAGCCGCGGTATCTGCCGCATTGGAACGTTTCTCGCAGCAAGACAGGCTGGAGACCATCCCGTTCTCGCTGTTCATCGTCTCTGTTCCTGCTGCACGAGAGTGTTCGTTGGCACCAAAGATCCCGGACCGTCTGCGCCGCAGCATCCGTGAGCGCATTCGTGGACCTTCACTCTCTGTCGAAACAGTCGGGGAGATTTTGAATGATCTGCGCGCTCAAATGATCCCCATGGTGTCCGAGTTGCGACTCAAGGCGGTCATCTGCCCGGACATCCCGCCGCCAGACGCGAGCAAGCCGCCCGGTTCGTTGCCAGAGCGCGAAGAGTGCTGCCTTGCCGAGCCAAAGGTCGGCTGCGACTCGGACTCTGGCAAGACCTATTTGGCGAAAACCGATGGTTTCACTGTCTGGTTTTCAACCGGTCTGTTCGCGTCGGAGAATCGAAATGCTCGCGCCGACGGACCTCTCGGCTCGCGCAGCATCAGCTATTCGGCCATGATGAGCGTACTGTTGCACGAGTTTGGACACGTTATGCACGTCACGCCTCAGACTGCCCAGATCTTTGGCGACCTTGAGATTTTCTACTGGGAGGCCGCCGAGCTGGTGCCAATCGATTTGCGCCGAAGCGGTCGCATTCGCGTTTCTCACGCAGACATGCTCGAGTTTGTTGCGAGCTCGTTCGCTGCAGAGAATGCCAGAGTCGACGCCGGCAACCGAGAAGAGTGCGACTAGGTGTGCAACGATGAGTGTCGATTTTGATCACACTAAAGACTCGCCGAGTTTGGAATTGAAGCATACGCACGCACAATTGAAGTCTGCATTGGCACTGTACTATCGTTAGTCGCTTTCCTGGCCTCGTGTCGTATCTGCTCACAGGCAGTCGCTAGAGAGGGCTTTCCCATTCGACTTAATCTACGAGTGGCTCTCAATCGGAGGCGGAGAGGCGTCGGCAAACAGAGAACTGTCGTACATACTCTCTGTGCACCGCAGACAAGCCGGTGAACCAGACGCCGAGGAGTTTGATGACATATGTGTGCGCAACAAGACCCTTGCGTCTGCTGCTAGTTTTGCAGAGATGATACGCAAAGAGGTTCCGATCAAGTTTGATATCGGTGCAGTATACCCGTGCCCACCGCCAGACCGGGGAGCGCTGGGGGACGCATATCGTCCAGTTCACAGAGAGCTCGTGTTCGACGTCGATCTAACCGACTACGATGATGTGCGCACTTGTTGCTCGAAGACTGACGTGTGCCTTCGGTGCTGGCCGCTGATGACTGCCGCTGTGCGCATTATCGACAGACGATTGCGCGAAGACTTTGGAGTCAAGGGCATCCAATGGATCTTCAGTGGTCGCCGCGGAGTACACTGTTGGGTGAGAGATCCCCGTGCGGCTGTCCTCACAGAGCGACAGCGGTCCTCGCTTGTCGGCTATCTGGGCGCGTCTGGTGAACACGAGCGACTGGTCGGCAGAGTGCACCCGTCCCAGGTTGATTCTCGGGATATTGTGCGCGAATCGTTTGAGCTATTTATTGAGTCACAGCAACTGCTCGGAAGCGAAGAGCGGTTCGGTCCGCTCCTCGCGATGATCCCGTGCGACGAGTTGCGCCGACTGCTGAAATCCTCGTGGCTCGACGCAGACAATCTAAGCAGTTCGACTGAGCGGTGGGCACAGTTGTGCGCGCTTGTCCGCGAGAAGCCGCTCAGCTCGTCGCCGCACATTATCGATGAAATTATGCTGGCGTACGTACAGCCGCGTCTCGACGCAGCGGTGACGCGCGGTCTGAATCACCTGTTGAAGTCGCCATTTGCTGTTCATCCGGGCACAGGTCTAGTGTGCGTGCCGATTGACCCGACGAACGCCGAGGATTTTGATCCATTCGCTGTCCCGTCTGTGTTTGACGTTGTCAGCGGTGAAGTTTCTCTCGACGACCATATTAAACTTTTTAGGCGTGGATTTGATTGAAAGGCTGTCAGATTGTCCCGCCAGACTTTAAATTTTAATTACTTTCGAGCGTGCACGTTGCCGCGGAGCGCAGGAGGGAAGAGGGAGAACATGACCGGCAGCATTGCGCGGTGGTAGGTGTCACGTTCGTCGATTGACGGCACAAACGAACTGTTCCAGTAGCGCGAAAAGAATGCACACGATTCAGGCAGCTGGGCACGTGCACGACTCTCGTCAAAGCGCAACGCAAAGTCCTCTGCGCTTGGCGAGACACCCAGAAACTCCAGGTAGCGCGTCCACATGTGCTCGAGCAGCAGGTTCTGCGTCGGCACAATGAACACGCCGGTTCCCATTGGCAGCTCGTTCGGTCCGAGTTCGACGTGTCGGTTGGACGGCTCGAGTCGCGAGTTGAGCACAAGTGCCGGCTCTCCCGCGTGAATGTTGGCTCGCTTGTCCATGCGCAGAAATCCAAAGAGCACGTGCGCAATGCCGATTTCATGTGCCGCAGAAATAGCTGTAACGCGCTTCTCGACTCCGGAGATGTAGTCGTCGAGTCGACGCTTGCGGTGCTGCACCACAGCGGCAAAGTCGCCCTTGTCGCCCTCTTCGACGCTGTCCATCGAACGGGCGCAGCTGAAGATCGATGCCATCAAATTTGTGGGTTGCTGTTTGCCGTCTGTGCCCTTGAATACGAGCGACAGCGTCGCTGGCTTGACAATGTCTCCGGCATTGCGTCCGTTGAGCAGCTCTCGGTGCATGAGCGCAATCAAGTTGGAAAAGTCGCCGTTTGGAAGCAGCAGCGCCTTGTTCGAGAATTGCCGCAGGAGCGAGGTGGCATCCCACTTAAAGCATGCCTCCTCGGACGCACCGAGCGTGTGCCCGCTTTCGACGACGCGCGGCAACGGAATAGGACCTCTCGGCTCGGGCGCTGCTTCGGGCTCGACGTTTGGCGCGGATGCACGCAGAGTCTCCCTGTCGACCTTTGCCATCGAGACGTCGGGACTAGGCTGTGGAGAGAGTGCACCGTCTCCCATCATCTCCATTGAATCGCGCACAGCTTCATCGTCGCTGTCGACTTCGCCAAAGTTGTCGAGCAGCTTGTCGACAAGGGCGTCAACTTTCATGTGCGTCTCCTTCTCTGCCGTCTTCTTTGGCGATTTCTTGACAACTGGCGCATCGGAGACGTGCGTCGGTAGGATCGAGAAGCGCGTGGCCGTCTGACGCCACGCTTCGTGGTTCTGCGGATCGGCGATCGTGTGCGTGACGACATTGGCCTTTTGCAACCAACCAAAGAGTGCCTTGTGGTCGAGTCCGTTTGCGCAGGGCGAGAGCGCCAACGCGACAGTAACGCGGTCATCCGCACGAACAACGGCGTTGAGGGCAACGTCAAGTGCGAGAGCCGCCGCGAGTGGCACGAGAGCTCCGAATTTGCTGCCCTTCTTTGGCTTGTTGTTCTCGATCTGCGTTGTACGCATGCTGCGCTCGAACGAGATCATCTTGCGCATAGCACTCTGCGTGTGCTTGAGCAGAGCAATGCAATCCGGTTCGCGAGTCGAAGTCGCACTGCTCGAGAAGCCGAGCGCGTCGTCGACGAGGTCCGGAACGACGTCAATGCAGATCGAGTTGATGCAAGCAAGTGTTGTCGCTTGAGCCGGGATGCTCGCGAGAACATCGTCAGCGTTGGCTAGCGCGGCTTTCTTGCCCTGCTTTCCATGCTTGCTCTTGCGCCGAGACTCGAGCGTCCACGTCGCGATGAGCGCTGCGACGGTCGTCATTGCCGAGCAACCGAGCAGCTTGACCACAATTCCACTCGTGTTCATGTCGACAAGCGGACTCTGCCGCTTCTTCTTTGCCTTCTTCGGTTTGGACTTTGCTTTGCTTGGGCTTGTCTCGGCGACGATTTGGACGTCGTCGTCGGCACTGTCCTCGCTCCCAGAGCCGCTTGAACTCTTGCGCTTGCGCTTATCCTCGAGCGCATTGAGCTGTCGACGCTTTGTGGTCGGACTGAGCTTCTCGAGTGGCTTAAAGTTGCCAGCGTCGAGGGCTCGATGGACCGCAACACCCGCACCGTCAGTGTCGCCTTCCTCCTCCGCGTCGGTGTCGTACTCGACGGCTTCGGCGTCATCTGCGATGAACTGCTGGTCGTTTGAGTTTGCAGAGTGCTCTTCCTCGTCCCTTCCCGTGGAACCGTCGACGCCGGCGTCGAGGTCGAGCATCTTGGCGACAGACATCGATTCACGAGAACGCTTCTTTTTCGTTTTTTTGGGCGGAGAAGGCGTGACGATTTTCGTGACGACGGGCTCCTCTGACGACTCGGAGGAACTCGACGACGCTGAGCTGAGGTCGAGGGCGACTGGGGCGGCGCCGTTGTTCGTACTCGGAGACTGCGTCGGGCTGCTTGCCAACGATGTGTGCATGTCGTTGATAAAAGCAGCGTCGTTTTCAGAAGAGTTGTCAGTCATTGTTGTTTGAGTGGTCTGGTTGTGAAATTCGCTCGGCCACCACAAACCAGACTCTGTCAACAATGACGGACCGATCGGAAACTCCGGTTGTTGAAATCGAACAAGACGCAACGCTTGAAGCGACAGTCGAAGACGTACCGGAAATCGAGCAAACGAGCACGCTCGCGGCAAGCAGCGCAGGGATCTTGTGCGATGACGACGACGGGTCGGACCTTGTTGTCGAAGACCCTCCAGCCGAAGAGGAAGCGCCCATGACGGTTGAGGAAATGAAAGCCAAGCGGGCAAAGCTCGAGGCAGAGCTCAAAGCCGAGCGGGAAGAAGCGCTTGTCGAGGCGGCCAGCCGAACGATGTGGGAGGAGTTTGAAGCGTCGAATGAGTCGTCTGCTATGCCAGAGATGACAGCGAGAAACGACGAGGCGCTGCTCGAATCGCAGGCGATGCGCTTCATGCTCGCGCAAGCCGCGCAGAGCGACGAAGACCGCCACAACATCGGCACTGGTGTGCGCAAGCGCATCGAGAAGGCGACACGCATGCGCGACTTTGCTTGGTGCCACACCATGCCCAAGTCGACGGCCGTCGGCACGATGTCTAGGCTCATCAAAGAGTGCGGCTCGGCGACCGAACTCATTCGGAAGATCGACGCCGATCTCGCTGGAATCGCCGAGCGAGAAGAGGCGGCCGGGAAGACAATCAAGTTGAACGACGAAGATTACACCGAGGGCAAGGCTGTAAAGCGCAGCGCCATCGATCGCATCGTTGCCGAGCGCAAGGCTGCCGGCAAGCAGTTGAACGTGATTGTCGACGGGAGTGCCAGCTACGACGAGTTCATCGCAAAGAAGCGCTCCGATGCAAAGCAGGCACGCGCGTTCATCGAAGGCGGTCTGCAGCTGGCCGAGCTCGACGACGGTGTGACTTCAGAGACATCAACGGCAGTGCGAAAGACCTACGTCGAGGCGCTAGAGGCAGCGGCACTGGCGATTCAAGAGTACGAGGAAGAGGCGTCCGACATGATCACGAGCAGTTTCAGCGACCCAACGCTGTTCGTTGGAGTGAACCTGCCTCGATACTACGCGGGGCTGCTCGAGAGGGGCATCAAAATGGAAGATCTGGGCGACGAGAGTTGGTTCACGTCTGACAATGTGCGAGAGGCGATGGGAATCAACCAAGAGAAGATCGACATGACACTGACGATGCAAGTGATCATGGACACGGGAGTCTTTGTCCCGCGCATGGCGCTGCTCTTTGCGCATCAACCGATGCCGAGGGTTGTTGAATTCTCGAGAGTCTTTCGCATCTACATGGCGGCACTGCTTATGCTCGAAGAGAACGTGCCGGTGATGAACGCGCGCGCCAAACATCGCGAGGCCAAGCACCTGAGAAAGCTCGTCGAGTCGACTATCCAGCGTGCGAGTGGTGGATCTGCGCCAAACGGCACGCAGTCGGCCGGCACCGTGCAAGTCAACCCGGACTATGAGAATCTTCCGCTCTATTCGGACAGTGCCCCAACCAAGGAGACGATCAACAAGCAGTACCAAACTGTGTACGGGCATGCTATGGACGACTGGCGAAAGGGAACGGCTGCGCTTCAGACGTGGCACGACTCTGAGCTCGCCTACCACAAGGGAGAGATTGACTTGAACCAGCTGAAATTAATGACCGCGTCGTGCGCTCCTGGCACATCGGTTCCGCGTATCTCGCGCGAGAAGTACGAAGAGAATCCCGACTCGATTGGGCTCCAGTACTACAGTGCTCTATGGGAACTGAACAACCACACGTGTGTGACGCTTCTCAATGCCCACGAGGCGCGCATCTTGCTGTGGATGCAGCGTTTCATCTGCCCAGAAGACAGAAATGCTTGGTTCACGCGCCGCCTCTTTCCGCTGGGCGACCAGTGTCACCCGCTCACAGTGAAAGAGACGACCGGTATGAACGAAGTTCTCGGTTCCCGACGAGACAGCCTGTGGACATCGCTGCTCGCCAACAAGCGCTTCAACGGACTGGCGCGAACGGATCAGATTTTGGTCGCGACACCGCTCGACTCTACAGACGTGCACGACGACAAGCACGTGTTTGAGCAGCAAGCCTGGTCTGCGACGGTGGGACAGATGAAGCAGTACCACAAGAACATGCAGACGCTGTTCAACCTATCTCCGGAGCAGCAACAGATTGTGCTCAACATCAAGGTGGCCAAGGGCAACAAGAAGAACCAGAATGCAGGCAAAGCGGCGAATGGGACGCGCTCAAAGAGGCAGATGAAGATTGCAAAGAGGGCGTCTCAGGCTAGAAAATAAACAGTGCCGTCACACAAGTTTACTCTGCAATTGCGCTGGCCTCTGATTCGATGTCGTTTGGCGGAATAGAATTGATGCACTCTTCGATGAAGCGCCGGCCCTGTGTTACGTCAGACTGTTCGTACGTACCGCACTTGCCGTGCAGATCGCCGTGCAAGTGTGGCGGCAGAACATTGCGTTCTGTGGTAACCAGGTCGCCTGTCATCGAGCCGCGCGCTTTGATTTGACGCTTGCCGCTCGTGGACATTGCGCGGCGTCGTTTTGTGCGCGCGCGACGCATGCGTCGTGTGCCGTCTCCGTTGAAGAGGTTCTCTTGGACGCTCTTGGAAGAGCCCTTTGTGCGCTGTTCGTCGGTGCTTGCGATGTGAGCACGCATGCGTTCGGTCGAGAGCCGACCGAAAGCGTCGAGGTCAGACTCGAGCGGGAGATCGACGCACATGCGCGCATTGACTGGTATGAAAACGCGAGGGCTGACCGACAGGACGAAGCAAGACTCTTCGCTGTTCCTTCGGACTAGGCCGTCTCGCTGCATGAACATAACTGCCACGCAGAATTGGACAAACGTGCAACTGCACTTGCGGATTGCATTGCCGTTTGCACGAGAATTGCCTGCCTCTCGGATGCGCTTGGCGTACGGAGTTCTGTGACAGAGCTGCCAGAGACGTGTGCACAGCACGACAAGATCGGCGCGCCGTTTCACGTCCTCTGGTACGATCGGCAGCAGGACGATAGTGCGCAGAGGAGTCGCGTAGGCGGCCGCAGCGGTGACGCGATTCGGCACGCCGCCGTCCATTCGAGTGCGACTAAAGTAGTCGAGCACGTTCTGGTGCGCCTTGCGTCGCGTCTGATCGATCATTTGGATGTTGAACATGTCGCGCGTCTCGGCGTTGAAGAGGACGTCGTTGACGACATTCCCGGCGATTGTAACGAGTTCTTCCTCGGCGCGGACGGTCAAGTCGCCGACTTTTCTGCCAAACCGAAACGAGCGCCGCTCTTCGGTCGTCGGGCGCCTAATTGCCGAGCCCGGCTTGCCGTCGACAGTCACGGACGGTCGCACGGAGATCTCCTCGCCGCGGTCAATCTGATCGGAGATGTTCTGCGGCGAGCCGGCGTAGTGGAACGACCCGACGACGCTAGACTGCATGCCCACAATGACAGTTTTGAAGCCGGCTCTTCCTGGATTGTTGCGGTACTCGGCCGACAGCGATGCGACGGCTGCAAACTCCTTGCCAACTTGTACGCCGCTGAACATGCAAATGCGGCTCCACTCTCTATTTACAATCTGTGATTTGCACGACCGTCTGTCACAGCGATGGAGTGTTCCGTGCCTCACGCAACCGTATAGCTGCACGTTCTCGCACAATGTCACGATCGAGTTGTACGTGCCGAGGCAGCCGTCGCTGCACTGCGACTCGTCGCTCGGTCGCTCATAGAGCACACACTCTCGCTCGAGTAGAAGATACCATCGGCGTACGAGAGCGGCGACGAAATCTGCGCGCGACGTCCACGTCGCCCCGCTCAAGACAAACGCGCGAAGGCCGCGTTCGACTCTGATGCGCTCGAGAAGCCATTCTCGTTCCTCGTTGAGTGTGGCGAATTTGTGTCTGCCCTGCACACCGGACACGTTCATGCGCGACAATTGCTCCTCGATCGAGTCGATCCGACGGTCTATTTCATGGGATGCTAGACGCAGCCGTTCATTATTTGCACTTGTCATTCTATGGACGTCGCCCGCAAAAACTTTCGCGTTTAATAGGCCCTCGCCCTGACCACAAAGTACGCCGCCACCATCGACATAATGTGCCAGATAGTGTGTGCAACGGGATACGAACTCTCTGGCAACAGGTACATAAACACGCCGGCAATAATCATCGAGACAGACGCTGCCACCGCCCAGCCGATTCCGCCGTCTTTGCGGAACAGCCGCCGTCGGTCCTTCCTCTTCGCGCGGCTCGAGAGCAGCGAGAGTGACGAAACAACAATAAGCGGCACAAGCATGCCGATGAGCGGTTGATACGAGTGGTGCACATTGCCGAGCACCGCGAAGAACGCTGGCATGTAGAGGATGAAAAAGAGCAGCGCGTGCAATTGTCCGTCGTGTGTATAGCGACGTGGCCGGAAAGGCAACGACGAGATGAGCCAAATCATGCCCATGTAGACCGACAGGTAGTCGGACGTGATGTGCATTCGGTACTCCATGAGACAGTAGCCCGCGCGACACATGTGGTAGAATGCGCTCGCGATGAACGTGATTATTAGCACAAAGCTAGCCGCATAGTCGCCACGAGATGCCAATAGGATGATGGCTGGGGCCAACGCAAGATTGGACGCCACCAGCGACACGCCACCGACAAAATTGCCATCCCACTGCGACGGGTCGTGGTGCATCGCGACGTTGTTGTGTGAGATTGCGTCCAAGTGAGACTCGTGTGTTGCATTGTTTGTTTCTCGGGACCAGTCTACAAATTAGGAGAGGCTGGAACAGATAGACGTTTAATTGTAGTGGTGAACAACAGTGACGCTTCCGAGCACCACTCCGACAGACCCGTTGGATACGTTGAGAACGCCACCGTGCCGTTGTCTGCCTTCCTCTTCTTCTTCTTCCTCTTCGCCATCGTCGGCAGGATCACCTCTCGTTGTAGTTTCCGAGCGACGGCTTCGATTGAATGTCCGGTTGTCGTTGTTGATGACGAGCGGTTGATCACAGTAGGCAATTGCACTCTGTCCGTCTGGTGCGCTGAACGAGAGCACCCTTTCTCCATCGAGGTAGAGCCCATCTGGAGTGGCGATGACCATCCCAACGGGCCGAGTCAGCTTCTTCTTGAACCTGTGCACATATTGACCTCCACTGATTGCAATCCCGTCCCGGTAGATAAACGCTGTACGGCCATCGCATAATTTGACCTGATTTAAAACGGTAAAGTCGTCGCTCATAGTTCACTTCTTCTTGTCTTTGCGTCGGCGCGTCCTGACATCGCTGCCGCGCCGCTCCCTGCGAGAGTGCTCGGCCAGTCGACGTCGAAGTTCTCCGAGCATCGGACCAATGTCGTCGAAGAACGCGCCATCTTGACCAATTCCAAGGGATTCCTCCACGATCTGATAGCGACGCCCTCGACGTTCTGCAGCTGCTCGCCGTGCCCGACTCGACCCTACACGCACATCACCGTTGCTCCGAATCGCGGCGCGCCGAGGAAGACGCGGCAAATCGCCGTCATCGCCGAAGCGCACTCCGCTCGTGACAGAGCCCATCACTACGTTCTGCACACGATCTCCTCTCTGTGATTCGCGGCTGTTTGACAGACGAGGCACAACCAGTTCCCCGCAGATCCACAGTTCGCCGTTCGAACCTTCCACGTTGGAGATCGAGTTTCCAGCAGATGCTGCGAAGCGGTGTACGCGCCTCCCTCGGATGTATACGCCGCTGGACTTAATGCAAGCACTGCGTCCATCGCCAAGACCAATTGTCATAATTTCACAATCACTTTCACTCGAACTCATTGTTTGTTTAGAATGTGAGATAGGCGATCAACCCGGAATCTTCGCTCGATGCAAAGAGAATGTTGTCCATTTTTGCTGGTGGTTCAGGGTCCATTGAAAATACAGGCGGGTTGTTAAACCAGGCGTCTGTGTAGCGCGACTCGAGGCGCACGCGAGATCCGACCTCGAATTTGTCACGGGTTGCACCAATGTTGTCTTTGATTGTCAAATTGCGTCTCTCGAGCGGCATGTGGCGGAGAACGTTGACAAAAAGTGTCAACCCTGGCATCTCGAGCTCTGTGTCAGGCGGCTGTGTCACAATCAGCTCTGGCGTCTCAGAGATGCCGATGCGTGCGACTTCGACGTCGTAGCGGTCGTATACTTGGACTCGATAGTTGCCTTCTTGGCCAGGTGGTGGGATGAGGACGCGGTCGACAACAAGCAATGTCGCAAACCGCGTGTTGCCGAGCGCAATTGAGCCGATCTTCTGCAACCATCGCTGTCGCTGGTTCATGAACTGCTCAATGGCAGCATCGCTCGCCAGCACAGAGAATGCAAACCTGCGAAACTCTTCCGGTCCTTCGACGAGACTGAATACACGCACAGAGGCTGTTTCGTCTTCTGGCTCGTCGGACGGAAGTGTTGCGTCTAGACTGTCGTCGTCATCGTCGCCGTCTTGTGTAAGAGGTACAGTTGCGTCGTCGTCTTCGTCGAGTCCGTCCATGACGACGGTCTCCTCGTCGCTATCCTCGCTCGTTGTCAGGCTCTCGCGCCGAGGGCGCTTCCTGTCGCCCTCCATTTCAGTGTGCAAAACCGGAGTTTTGACGGGAGATGAACCCCACTTTGCACTTCGCGGCATACGACTGGCCCGCGATAGTTCTCTTACTCGCCAAGAGTCGTACTCTCGCTTGTTATGTGTGTTTGTTGTTCCGTTAAATGAAAGTCTGCGTGCGCAGGTTCGCGGAGGTGGCGTGTTCATAGTTGGCAGATTCAAATTAGCGTTCACATGGAAGGCGCTCGCGACAGGTTTCACTCAACCCGAAAAAAAGTCGTAAAAATGTTTGCCAGATGGAATATTGGCGCAAACGGGAAGCGCAAAGAGTCGCCTGCTGAGCAGGGAAGCGCAAAGCGCCGCGCGATCGAGGATTTTTCTCCTACTCCGCTCACCGAGGAGGAGCTTGCGGCACACTACGTTAAGCTCTTGCAGCTGTTCGACGAATCTAAACGTGAAGCCAACACCGACTTTGTACCCGTCGAAATCTGGGCTAGACTGGCCATCGATACGATGCGCGACCACGGACTCAAGACCGCACTCGAATTGTGCAACATCAACAAAAGCCTCGAGCGTGCGATCTGTCTCAACCCTCAGTTCTGGCTCGAAGCTATTCGGCTCTACTATGGAATGTCGACCGACGCAGCCGAGAATGGATCGGATTGGCGACTCGCCAACGAGAGAGTTGCCGATGCGCTGCGCGCGGTCGCCAGCGCACCTATTCCAGACGGGGAATCTGACAAGCTTGCGTTCAGAGGACGCAAAACGAGACAGTTTTTCAGAGAGCTGACGACATCTGTGCGAAGTCCAATATTGCTTGGTGGACGGGACGTGTACAAGCAGACGGCTCACGGAGTATGGTTCATGCAGCGAGTGATGGACCCCGAGACAGAAGTATTGACAGAACGTAGATACGAGTTTCGGACATATGCCGAGCTGATTGCTACCGACGTTGCCGGCGTTGTCTTTCCGCCTCTTGTTTCGCTGGTTTTGCGCGGATTCGCTCTCGCTGTCGACAGCGAACGCACAGTCATGATCTGGGCTCAACTTAATCTCGGTGAAAATTTTGTCCTCGATTTGAACAACGCTGTCGATGGAGAAGTTTATGAAAACACTACCACTGAATTGACCGGCCTGGAAAGTTTGTTGGTCGACTATGAGATCCAGCAACTTCGCAGAAAAAGTGGCAGATTCATGAACTCTCGTGTAACAGACGAATTTCTGTATACTGTCATCCAAAGTCAAAAAGATTTCGATACACGGGTTGACTATCGAAACGAGGGCATGGGACGAGGTTTCATCAACGAACGAGGTGCTACGAGCGTTGTGCGATTCAAGCGAAACAGTGGTCAGGTCGAGCCGGATCTCATGATGGCACTGTCAAACATCGCAGAGTATGCAGAATTTAGCAGACTTGTCAGAGTTGACGAGCTTGTTGGGTATGACGAGGGACTCAAGACCCAAGAAGATGGCAGCACTGTATCTGTCAACATAGTCGCGAGATTCAAGGACAACCTGGAAGATGGACAGCTGGCGATTACGTCTACGATGTTTGAAGAATTGGCAGATCGAAGTGCCACTGTCAAAATCCGCAATACACTCGACTCGGGCGACACTTACACGAGCATGTCGAATGTGGAGACGGCGTACATTATTGGCGACGAAGGAGAGGTGCGAACGTACGAAGCTCTTCCGTTTTCTGTCAAGTTTAAATGGGCAGATCGCGCCGGCAACCCGTCTGTGTGGACGTTGTTCGGAGGCGGGAAGACGCTCTTGTCCGCACACACCTCGACGAGTCATGCGGTTCTGATGACAAACTTTGTCGATCGGAGTAACGATCAACTCGAGGATCTGGAAATTGTCGGCCGACAATCAGTGTCTCTGAAGACGCTGTTCTTCGGGCGAGAACCCTACAAAGCGACTGGGAATGTCGTCTTCTTGAACGAGATTGCGACTGGGCGCGCCCGGAAGTTTGTGTCGTTTCTGCAACTTTCGCTCGACAGCAGCCCTGGCGTGGTCGAAACATGGTTTTCAAACTAAAAACCTAAAACATGGTGATTTTAAATTTGACATCTTTAGCGTGCCGATTGTCGCGCACTTCAATACAACCAGCACACCGACTGCAACTCTGACCGCTTCATGAAAGCGTCTTGGGCATTGAATTCCGGTGCCGGAAAGAAGCGCAAAGATGGTGTATCTGACCCAAATGAAGCAAAGCGTCGCACGATTACGACGTTTGAGCCCCTGCCACTCGACGAAGAGGATCTCGCCAAACATTACGAAGAACTGTTGCGCAAGTTTGTCGAGTTGAGCGGCGAAGGAGATACGCCTCGTTTGCCTAATTCTATCTGGCGAGACTTTGCAATCGATACGATGCGCGAGCATGGCCTGAGCAATGCACTCGGCCTGTGTCGGGTCAACAAGCAGCTTGAAACTGCAATCTGCTTGAGTGCAGACTTCTGGCTTGAAGCGATCCGGCTCTACTATGGGTTTTCAATTATCGCCGATGAAAATGGGTCAGATTGGGCCCTCGTGAACGAAAGAATTTCACAAGTTCTCGTGGGAGTGTCGACCGGCAAGGACCCCGACGGCGGAGACAATGGGCATTATAGAGGACGTCAGACGAGAAAACTCTTTCGTCGTCTGACGGCGTCGATCAAGGACCCGGTCGCTATAGTGGCAGGCGGCCAGATTACGATGAGGGGAGAAAGGGGAGTTTGGATTACTGGCGAACAATTTACATCCGTTGTTGGAGGCCGGCCAATTGCGTTTGGCACATACAGATTCCGTACTTATCTCGAGGTCGCCGCTGCGGAAGCGGGTTTGGGGGTTTACGACCCTGTCATACGACTGAGGGTACCACTCGTACAAGGAAGTCATGTTGATTTCGCAGAGGCATCGGAGCGTCTTTTTGTCCGGTCGATTCGCGGGCCAAGTGACACGCGAATCTTTGATTTAAACCGTGCGCGCTCTCTCGGTGAAATATACTCGCTCGGCGACGATGGAGGGCCAGACGGAAACTCGCCGAATTCGCTTGAAGCCCTGAGATTTTCCAACTCGGACATCGAGACTATCTACGTCAGATACATGACAGACAGATTCATCTACGCAGTGGTCAAGACTTTAGACGGCGGGCTGTCGCTCACGATGCTGAAAGAACCCGGAAAAGTTGACAGATTGGACACAAAATCTTGGGCAGTCGTGCGGTTTGACATGACCAAGCAACTGGATCCGGCGATCGTGGAAGATTTTGAATTCGCCCCAGACTTCAATCATGACCCGGAAATCGTCCGCGTAGACGAATCTGAACTGGAAGATGGGAGCCATGGAACGGTTGTGCACCTCGAGACGCCAGATGGAACTGTCATGGGACAACCGGCAATTTCTTTGACCTCTAGAGCATTTGTCGAATCTGCCGACAGGTCTGCCGTCATTATGTCGAGTTCGGCGTATTCCATCGGAGGCAGCGATGCCCCTTATATTCCGTTGAAATTGAAGGGCGACAAAGATAGGCGGGTAAACTATGTACTCGCCAAAAACGGAGAAAGACGGTTGGTCAAGTCTGCCGCCACCATGAATGCAATGCACGTTTCTTTGCCCAAAGAAGGGCGCGTCATTGTGGTTGCACACGACGGATCGAGTGCCGGGATGATATACGACCGAGTAGAGTACGAGAAAAAATATAACTCGTATCAACTCGTGTCGGCCAAGCCTGTATTTTTCAAATTCAGCCCGATATTCGCCTTGTCGAATATCGTTATCGGCTACAAGCGCAGATCATTTGTGGAATTTGTGTCATTCGTGCAGCTATCGCTGGACAGTTCCCCTGGCGTCGAGGAGACATGGCTTAGACCGTAGAGTTAAAAGTAAACAGGTGGCTATTCTTCAGTTTCAATTGGTTGTCGCTCGTCGCGTCTGTCCGCTGCATGCTCTGGAGGCGAATAGAGCGTATAGATGCGAAGAGGACTCTCGCCGATCTGTCGTACCTGGTGCCGTGCGCCTGGAGGGATGATAATAGATCCTCCGTCTTCCAGATCAAACACCTGTCCGTTGACAGAGATAGACGCACGACCTTGCTCCACGCGGATAAATTGCGAGCCGCCGGTGTGCTCCTCTTCTGGAATCAATTCACCTGGCATCAGTGTCATGATTGCCAGTTGGAGCGTATCTGTAGTGAACAGTACTTTTCTGTACGCGTCGTTGTCGAGCGTGGCGCGCTCGATGTCCACTGCGTATGCCCGCATCGACTTCCAAGCTGCTCGCATTTGTGTCGGCGATATGGTAATAGCACACGAAGAGCAACGCGGCATTATAATGACAGGGCACGCGCCGCCGCAACCACTCGAAATGTCTCGAACAATGAGCGCACCTGATCGCATCCAATGCGCACGAAAACGCAACCGCACACTCAAAACAGTTGAAAATCCGACATCTGGTGTCGTTTATACACTGCTGCGCCGACTCGGCAAGGGTTCGCATGGGAACATCTTCGTGGCGAGCGAGGACGGCTCGAAGATTGGGTCGTGTGTCATCAAGCACCTGAAGCGGAAGATCTCTACACCAGAATCACCAATCGCCGAGTGCGACGAGGAGACCGAGTTTGAATTCGAGGACCGCTTACTGAACGAGTATCATGCGGCACGCTTCGCCGTCGACAAGCTTGGCGACGAGGCTAGTCGGCACATTGTGCCCGCAAAGGCGTCGTTCTTCGTGTTCACCGAGCGCGAATTGGAAGTCGATGCAAATGGCACACACATTGTCGAGGAGCGCGCCAACGACGCCTACATTGTATTCGACAATGTCGTCGGGACCGACTTGTACGAGTTCTCACACAGCGTTCTCTACGGTCTGTACGAGCGCAGATCGATTGCAATCTACAACGCAGTCGTGATGCACATTGCAGAGCGACTGTGTCGCTCGGTCTACGCCCTGTCGTCAATTGGACTCTATCACTGTGACATCAAGCAGTCCAACGTCATCGTATGCGTGCCGATGGAGCTCAAAGTACAATTAGAGCTTGGGCAAGTTGATATGTCAAAGGTCTCGGACATCGACGTGCGCCTGATTGACCTGGGCTTGGCCACGGCGACTTCAGGGTCTGCCAGGGAGTTTCTCGCCAAGAACGGAAGGAACAGTGACGGAATGGTCAATCTACACGACTACGTCGAGTACGAAGATGGGCGAGCGTCTGAGCAGGCCATGCACTATGTGACGACGTGCATTGTCCGTGACCCGTTATCTCTCCCCAAACCCCTATCGGAACTTGACCCGCTTTTAACCAGACTCAATTTGACCATGTCTGACTGTGGCAATCTTCAATTCACAGAGTTGCAAATAGACTCCACGTTTGGCTTCTTTGAGCTGTTCAGTGTGGCAGTGTGCATCCAGCTCATGTACGATTCTGTCAACAACCGGTATCCGTGGCCAAAGACGGCGATTCGGATCAGAGACACTCAGGCGATGCCAATCGGTGTCGACGTAGCTTCGATCTTGCTGGAGATGACCGGACCGCTGGATAACCGTTTGTCCGCAGACGAATATGCAGATAAATTCGCAGCTATCGCCAAAGATCTGTCGGACTTTGTCGCAATTGGTCCGGCGCTCGAGCCGGTCGAGGAGGCGAAGCCGGTTGACATGCGCGCACTAGAGCGGCCACTACAATTCGAAGTGTGTGCAACGCAAGGCAAAAGATTGCGCACAAATTCGCCGTCAGTTCGGTGCGTGGGAGCCAAGTAAACACTCTATCCACCACTGAACGATGACCGACACCGACGAAACTTTTGCTATCTTTACACTTTTGGGATTTGCAGCCGAAAAGAAAAAGAACCTCGGTGACAGAACAGAGATGGCGATCCTGGCCATCAAGAAGGGCCTTCTGCCGAATCGGACGCCGTCGCCGGCCGATGTCGACGAGCTCATGCACGACCCCACAATCGCCGACTACTTGTCTACAAGTCGCCAGCAAGATGAACAGGCATGGTCTGGATACTTTGCAGACCTTCGACGGAAGGCGATGGCCGAGGACGAGGAGCGACACCGCGCCGAAGCCCTTGACGTGCTCACGCAGATCCACCGGCTCACAGGCAACGTTGCAATCTAACTGACAACGTTGCACAGCCGCGAACCTAGAAAATAAACAGTGTGACCCATTCACTTGACCTCTGTTCGCGACACCCTCGGCAGCATGTTGTCGGTCCTACTGTTGTTTGTCGCTGTAGTATCGGCTTCTCATTTGCAATCGGTGCTGCTGAGAGTCGGCCGCGAACATGCTTCGTCGGCAGTTGTGCCGCCGCTCACCGTCGAGGCACACATCGGAACACCCGCGACTGCATACAGGCTGCTGTTGACGTCGTCGCTCAGCAATTCCAGTGGCGTTCTTCAGTGTCTGTCGCGCTACTCTCGCAGCTTTGATGCAACGCGGTCTAGCGATATTGTGCGCTTCACGCAGCGCATGCCGCTGGCGTCACGTCGCTCTTCGATGCGCATGCGCTTGTGGCAGCAGTGTGAACAGGGTAGCGAACAGGCTCTGCTGGAACAGGCATGCGGACACTCGAGTTGCGATGGCGCATTCAGTCTGCAGCTAGACGCGCCACTGTGGAGTGTTTTCTCTGCCTTTACTTTGTCACGCAACGAGTTCCAGCTGCATACCGAAACTGATTTGCCGCCCCTGCGAGGATCGGTGGCTTCTGCGCGGTGCGCACAGCAGTCGCGGAGCGGTGCGTTCTGCACATTCGCGGCTCGAGTCGGCAAGAAGAGTGTCAGCGTGTCTCTCGTCGCAGATGACGCCACAATTGTCGTACCACAATGGGCTGCAGGAATGTCGCAGGTCACACTCAACACCGACGACGGGTTCTTTCTGTTGGATTTGTATGCACTTGACCTCGAGCACGAGCTGTCAGACCACAAAGACATATTTGATGACGACGACGATGTTTCTCGTACCACGCGCTCTCTTGGCTCGCTGAACAGCGACAGAGCGACGAGAGCCGTTGTGCGAGCTGCTGGCGATGCCAACTCTGACGAATTTGTGCTCGGAACTGCCATTCTCGCATCGTTGGGTGTTCGACGGAGCAGTGGCCCAATGGCCACAGTCGAATTCTTCCACGTCAACGAGCGCGAACATCTGTCGGGAACCGAGGCGCTCCTGCAGTCGTTCCTCTTCACACACTTTGTGGCGCTCGTCTGCCGGTCAACGTACGAACAGACGCTCTTCATTTCTAGTGCCCCAGCCTATGTTCGATCTCCTGTCCCGCCGAGATGGCTAGAAATCTTCTCTCTACTCTGCACACTCGTCGCAGCGTTCTTCTCGCTGTCTGCACTCTCGGCCGGGCAACCTTACGTCGACAGTCCGAGTCGTTTAGCGACATTCATTGCGGTACAGAGTGTCGCCGGTATTCTGTTTGCATTCATCCTCTTCCCGCTTGGTGCGTCAGACCGGCGTCGACCTCGTGAGGGTCTCGCACAGTCTGCGGCGAGCGAGCAGGTTGTTCTAATGGCCATGCTGCTTCTGGCACTGTCCGTCCGTGAAAGTTCGACTGGCTCGACGTTTGGTGCCGTGTTCGTGGCGTTCCTGGTCGTAGCCAATTGCACACGGAACGTCTACTTGGCAATCTCGTTGATTGTCACAGGAACCGTCCGCAATGCACACCCGCGCACAATCCTCCTGTTTGTGGTCTTCATTGGCCAGCAAGCCACGCTGAGTTTGCTGCATCTTGGAGTTATAGTTGTCTATCCAGTCGTTGGATCGGCACCGCTCACGCTTCTAGTGACGGTATCGGCAGTTGCACTCGGACAGGCGGTCGTCGATATCTACCGAGAAAGTGCATACAGCGGACAGACGGCCAGTGGGTCTGGCATCCACATCGGAGAAGCAGCTGGAGAGGTCCTTTTGCACGCAGCAAGCGCAAGTTTGAGCGAATAAACACCGCCAACTTTCTAAAACAATGAGCGCGAAAAGACGAAAAATATCAATTTCATCAAGAAATATCCTATACTGGGAGTCTTTAGGCGTCGTTAGACCTATGCTCGAGTTATTGCTGTGGTCAGTCGACGATCCCTGGTTCCACCCAGCGGCGCCAACACCCAGCGTGTCGATGTGGTGTTTTGCACAGATAAATAAGAAGTGCTTGCAGGCAGTTCGTTCCATCGATAGAGCCAAACTCCTGGCGTACTGGGAACTTTGCTGGGAGAACGGTACACGTCTATCGCACCACGAAACTATGAAAGAGCACGCCAGGAATGCAATCAGAAAACATGGCGTTATGGGATTTAGCAAGTGGATAAAAGATAGGAACTATTACTATTTTGTCGAAAAAACTCAGGCAGAGTATGACAGTACGCTCGAAGGGTCTCCCTTCTCGGCGAGCGAAGTTCAAGAAATCGCCGACGACCACAATCGAGCGAGCGGTCAACTTCTTCTGACGCACATGTGGGACAGGCAGAGGGAAGCTCAAATGGAAAATGCAAGCGAGTTAACAGAACGACCCTAATACAAGACCCGCCGCCAGTCGGCAAGTGGCAGACTAGCCACAAGTAATGCTGTTAATTGTCATTCTTCTTGCAACAGTTGCGTCCATCTCGGCATCGGTGGTCAAAGAACCAGAGTGTGATTGTGACATGAGTCGCGAGGATATCGGCAAGTGGCTCATGCGACACGCCGATCTCAACTGTGACGGGAGTATCGACCTCGAGGAGATTTCACAGCTGCGCAAGAAAAATCTGTGGTTGATTGAGCGCTGGCTCTCGAGCAAACATCCTCCAGAGGAGATCATGGAACACTGCGACGTGTCGAAAGACGGCAAGATCAGCCTCGTAGACTTCAACGCATCAAAGGACACGTGTCTCAACGAGTGCAGCGGTCGCAAAGATTTCGTTGGCTACATCATCAACCGCGCCAACGCATACAAGTACAACGCTGGAAACGAGTGCAATTAAACCTGAACGTGTTCATTTTTCCCGATGCAGAGCAAAGAGCGAATACATATGCCCGACCAGACTTCCAGTCGGGTCAACCAGTGCGGTGTCCCCAGCTGAACTGTCTCCGTACCGAGCTCGAAGCGCCTTGCAAGCGATTTCGATGCTCTTGAATTTGGCGATAGTCGACTTGTAATTCGTGTTACTGCACGCGTGCGAATCAAACACGTATATCGCACTTCCAATGCAGGCGATGGCAATCGAGGACGAACCGATTGTGAGAATGGCAGAGAATTGACCAGATGGAGCCGCAGCTTGAATGGCTGCGATTTTCTCCTCGAATGGCATGTGCAACTCTGCTGCGTCTTCGGTGTGCGAAGTTTCCAGCGAACTACTCCACGGACCGCAACTCTCTTCGCACTTAATCGATAGCTTCTTCACCTTGGTCGCCAGTGCATCGGTCGCGCCAAGGACCTCGTGCGCCAGCATGAACGTCGACGCATGATTTCCCTCCTTGAGTCGTTGTGTGTCTGACCACGCCTTCCACACGGCCGCGCCGTTGAACATCACTTTCTTGTAGGGGAAATCTCCACGCAGCTGTGCATCGATCGACTCCTCGCCGCCTTTGACTTTGAGCGACACTAGGCGGACAGCGGCGAAGAACGCGATCGGGGTGCACGCGGCGGCTCCATTTTCGATCAATCCCTGCGAATCGCACGGGTTGAGCGTCCACTCTGCAAACGATTTCCAATCTTCTGCAACCGCTTTCGGCTCTGCGGCTACGCTCTTTGGTTTCTTCGCCGGGCTCGTCGCAGCTCGCGCGTTCGCGAGCGTCGGGGGTCGCGGCGGCGTGAGCGGAGGTGTGTCGAGTTTCATGTTTCTCGGCGGAGTGTCTGGCACTCTAACGACGTGCTTACGCTTTCGCGCAGAGTTGTTAAATGACGCGATGATCTCTTCAGACGAACGAGGAGCAGTCGCAGCAATGCGCCGGTCCAATTCGACGGTGCGTCTGTACGAGTCGCTTGCCTTTGCGTCGAGCTGCTTCTGCCCGCTAATGAGCTTTTCGTGTTCTCGGCGCTCGCGATCGGCTTCAAGGTTCAGAGCAGTGAGATTGCCGAGGCGCACTTGGTGTGCCATCTGCTCGTAGAACTTGTCGTCGCGGTGGTCGCCGTCCCGGAGTGAAACAATCCCAAAGATCGCGTTCGCAGACATGACGTGCGGCAGTTTGAAGTACTCGCTCTGTGCACAGCGTCCGACGTCGCGCGAGATGAGATTGCGCGTCGCCGCGTTCAACTGAAACAGCTCTCGGTCCCGCATCGCGTTGATTGTTGCCATGCGACGGTTTCGATCGAGGTCGAGCTCTGAAATGGCACGAGAGTCGCGGCGGCTGACGGCGCGCGCGCGCAATCCGCGCAACTGCTGCTCGACTTGTTGTTCGCGCTTTGCCATTCTAGCACCAATATCGGCCAGTTGTGCATGAAATACACGTCTGTGGCGAATCACCAATGATTCGATCGACAGAGAAGTCATTCGTTGAAGTTGTCCGTAGTAGTCTGTGCGTCGAGGTGCGTTGATGGGCGCGTCTGCTGGCTCGCTGTTGCTGACGCGTGGCAGGTGAACGGATAGTGGAAACGCAATTCTATTAAACGGGTCTTGCGGAGACAACGAGGCGTGCCTCCGGCGACCTCCGCGTCCGCGCTTGATGGTGCACTCGAGCGGAGAGATGTCCGCGTCGGCTTCGTGGTGACATTCGTCGAACGAGCAAGCCTGCTGGTTGGCACACCCCGGCTCGATCTCAGACGTCATCCACCGAAATGCATCGGCGAGCAGCGGGTCGTGTGAGCAATCCGATGCCGTGACAAGACGGTCGCCGTCTTCTATTGGTGCGCAATGCGTATAGAGTGCCCGTCTCGGTTCGCTTGCCTCTTCTGTTGCAGGTGTCTCCGCATCAGTGGACGATTCGACGTCGAGTATCTTCCCGAGCTTCTCGTTCTCGCGCAGCGGCCTCGCGACCCCGCTGATTTTGTCGCGAACTGTAAGTTGGGCGGCTGGCACTTCCTCTCCGCTAGCGGTCTTCTTTGTGAAAAATCCGCTGATTCCAGCAATCCCTCTTGTTCTCTTCTCCTGCAGCTCTGCACGCTTGCGCGCCGCCGCCTTGCGCATCTTGGCCTTCTCTGCCTCTGCCATCTGCCGTGCACGCTTCTCCAGGTGAGTTTCGACAACAGCCGTCTCTTTTTTGCGCAGTTCCTGGTGCTCTGCGAATGTAAGCGTCTTGGGCTTCTCGTCCTGGTCTGGTGCATCACGTATCGTCCTCGCCGCTTGCCTGGCCATCGAGACGATTTGTCGCATTGCCGAGCGCATTTTACTTTGGCGTTCCACTTCATCCCAGTCGGTGTCATCATCTTCAAAGCCACTCATCGTTTGCGCGAACGCTCTTTGTCTGTCGCCAACGATGAGTGCACGCAAGCGTAAGAACAAAAAAGTACAGGCACTCACCGGAAGAGACGACGACGAGGAACCGCAAGCGATAAAACTCAGCGATGTTATCGGCGACGGGGAGTTTGGCGACTGGACACCAGACATGGACCGCAAAATGGCCACGCTTGTGACACAAGACGGTTTGCATGATCCGACGCCAAAAACTGCGCCCATGAGTCAATGGAAGCCAGAGCAGCGCTTGCGTTTCGACGAGGCCATCAAGCAGCTCGGAGCCGACATCGCTGCACACAAAATCGTGCAACCGGCGAGTGCAGCTGAACGACGCGCAGCACGACGGCACGCGGCACGCACAAACGACTCGAGTGCGCTATCGAAGATGGCACAGCGAGAGAAGGCTCGTGTGATGTTCGATAGTTCGACTGCAGATTTCCAGCACAGTCACACTCCGTCTTTTACGCTGCCGATCGATGTCAGATTCGTGCGTACGGCCGGAGACAAGAAAAACGCACACTTTTTGCACGAGCCGTTCAGACAAATTGTGCGCTCTAGCAACCCACATGTGCCCTATCTGACGCTATCGAGGAACATGCGAACTGCAGTGGCACAGACCAATTCACACGACGAAATGGTGAGATTTGCTCGCTCGATGTCAAGTGGTCGGGGTGCACGCAAACTGGGCGACATCCTCGAAGAGGCCGCCGAAGACTTTGGCCTGCCAGTGCACGGCATAATCTTTCGCCACGATTTTACGCTCGAAGTGATGTTCCAACTGGATCTTGACGGACGGTTCTTTGCGATCGCGTGCTTTGACTACGCCACGCAGCGGGGCGCTGCTGCACACGGCAAAGAGCTCCACGATCGCACGCTCGCCGAGTTGACGTCTGAAGAAAACAAGCCGATGGACGCACCGCCGCCTCCGACGATTGGTTCTGCTGCAATGATACACCACATAGCATTGACAGAGGCAGCGCTAGCGACAAAGGCCGGACAGGAAATGATCGACGACGAATTTATCTCGTTTAGCGGAGTGGCTCGTGTTGACTCGTCGGCCGGTCGTCTAATGGCACGCTGCGTTGCCATGATGGTCTTCAATCCGGCGAGAGCAAAGATTCTACTCAAGCAACAAGTGGTGTTTGCATACAACTATTTCACTGTGTGCCAATGTGAGATGCGAAAAGACGAGCTGCACACACTCAAGATGATGTATGGTCACGAAGCGCGCCGACGACTCGCAGTGGCGACCGAGGCTGACAAGACTGCAGCGCGATCGACGTCGAATCGCGACAAAGCCCTGCCACTGCCACAGTTTGATAGCGACGACGAGGAGAAGGAATCGGCTCGCAGGACCCGCAAGGGAATGTCGTCGAAGCCAGTTGTGTCGGCAGAGACACGCGACGCCAGAGCCGCGGACCGCTATCGTCCGAGCCGAGCTCCAAACACTGCAGCGTCTGCACTGGCGATGGGCCAATACATGATGCGCAGTACAGTTCCGCAACAATTAAACCCGAAAAAATAGCTTTACGAATACACAGCCTCGTCTGTAGCACCGAAAGCCGACTGTTCTGTGAGCAAGTCTCGAAGTGCCAGAGACGTTTTTCGTAATATCTCCACTGACGCATCGCGCCGCTCCCGCAACGAGTCGAGATCCATCGACGATTCGTCTGCCTCTTCGTCGAAGATGTCAGCGAGAATGTGGCTGTGTTTGGCTTGCAATTCGGTGTACTTGTGCAGCAGACTCTGCCGACGCTGCGTGAGGAGCGTCTTCACAATCCCCCACACCGGCTCGATTTTCTTCCACACGTACGTCGGATTGTTCTCGTGAAATGCGCCTACGTACATCTCCTTCACAACATAGTCGGTGCGTTCTTGGAGCACGTGTCCATAGAATGTCATCTGCAAGCGATACTCGTTGAGCGAGACTTCGTCGAGAGACGCTGCAGCTCCGAGCATCTTCTTTCCTCTGTACGCCGTTTGGTTGTGAAGATCCTTCTTTGTGCGCTTCCAATCACCGATGATGACCCACTTGCACTTGACTGGGTCGTTCAGCCATTCAACTCGCTGGAACAGGATGTCGCATTGGCCGGCAAACTCGTAGCGACGGGACCAGATGTTCTGTTCTGTGCGCAACAGTGCAAGTTTCCCGACCACCTCTGTCACGTGGAACTCGATGAAACGCTTCAACGACGGCGACACGTTTGGATCGGTGAGCCAGTCGGCAGACGTTGTCCAGTCGGCACAATTGTTGTAGAACTTCTCGATCTCTTTGTGCATGCGCGTTCCATATGTGCGTGCCTCTTTGCCCTCGCGGTCCCATTTCTCAAACACTTCCTCTGCGCCCATTCCAGCATATTTGCTTTCTGGGTCTGAGATCCTTCCATTTCTGACCATTCCATCATATGCATCCTGTCTGACAAACGGGTGCAGGCACTTCTTGATGATCCCTGTGCATGACCCGTCGAATTTTCTCTCGCCGTAAACTTGACAGTCGATGTAATAATCGTGATTGTCATCCTGTGTTTGCTCGTTGAACGAGTCGTCAAACCTGAATCCAGTGTCGAGCGAGTGGATTGGATTGAGGCGCTTGAGGAAGTCGATGTCGCCGCCATAGCCACCTCCGTGGTGTGCGACGTTCCATCCAATGAATTCACTCTGCTGCTTTAACGAAACTAGAAGGGCTTTAGTTGACAGCCCGCGAAGCATTGTTGGTGTTGATTTAAGTTGGTGCTTTAGTTCTCCTTGTTTGCAATGTGCACCTTGCATGTCAATTTGTGACGTTTCCACTTTGCCTTTTGGCACTTCTTGCTACAGTAGCCGACCTCGTTGCAAGGACACTTGGAGACTCTCTCTGTCCCAGTTTTGTGGCAGCCGCTGCACCTAAAGTCGGACGAGCATGTCAATTTGTGCACTTTCCAGTGAGAATCTGCACAAGTTTTTCCGCAGTAATATTGATCTCGGCAGCCGGCGCAAGGCTTAAATTGTTCTGCGCACTCCTTCCCACAACCGGCACATCGATGGTCTCTGGCGACAACTTCAATGTAGTGGCTGATGCTGCTACCGGCTTGATTTCTAGCGAGGAGGAGGACTCTTTTCCAATATGCCGGCTCGTCGACCATGCTCTTGTAGATTTGATATTCGGTTTTCATCGGGAATCTCGAGAAGAGTGCGCGCGCTCCTTCGTCGGACATGAAGCACATGATCCCATTTCCACTGGAGTCTTCGATTTCATCGTACGTGATAAGACGGGTCTCCCCTTGGACAAAACAATCGCTTCCCTCGAGCTTCTTCTTGACGGCAGCACATCCTCTACCCCATGCATCTCGCGCGTTCTGTACGCCATTCGGTGCACTGTCACACGATTTGATATGTTCGAGTAGTTTCATTAGACATTCGAGGGAGCAAGTGTAGTTCGTGCCACAGTTCTGGCAATCGGTGGCGAGTAGAAGTTCAAAGTCTTCGTCGTGGCCGGTTATTCGCTTTTTGCATGCAAAGCAGTTGCCATCAGAGCCACTGAGGATGTTAGAGTCGATATAACGAACGGTTGTCATTGTTGTTGAGTTTTGTTTGGGTGCCGAGTTTTCAGTTTTCCGCTCGCGCTGGCGCAGTGCGAGTTCACAACCGTGATTTCACGCGTGCGAGTTCATGCGTGTGAGTTCACAACCGTTGCAATTTTGAAAACTCACAACGGACAGTCCATCGAGCGTGTACGCACGCGTACACAAGACTGTACGCACGCGTACACAAGACTGTACGCACGCGTACAAGGAAATAGAAACCTCAAAATGGAAATGGAAACCTCAAAATGGAAATAGAAACAAAATCCAATGGAAATGGAAACTGTACGCACGCGTAACCAAAGTGTACGCATGCGTACACAAGACTGTACGCGCGCGTACACAAGACTGTACGCACGCGTACAAGGAAATAGAAACCTCAAAATTGAAATAGAAACTACAAAATGGAAATAGAAACTGTAAAAAATAGAAATGGAAACGGTACGCGCGCGTATTCAAAACTGTACGCACGCGTACACGGAAATAGAAACCTCAAAATGGAAATAGAAACTGCGAAATGGAAATAGAAACTGAAAAATGGAAATGGAAACGGTACGCGCGCGTATTCAAAGTGTACGCACGCGTACGCGGGATTGTACGCATGCGTACACGGGCCTGTACGCACGCGTAGCTGGAGCCGTCGCGGCTCTGGTCTCCAATTTCAATATAAACTTCCCATAACACTTGCAATCGACTAAAAATGTACAAATTGCACCACAGACATGATTCTCGTGCTCGGAGCGATCCTCGGCCTGTCGCTGGGAACGACTCTCCTGCTTCTGCTGAGCAGCAATTCGCAGGTCACATCGCCTGGAACTGTACCAGATTACGTCGAAGAATTGCGTAAAAGGCTCTTCTCGCGTGCAGATGGAGAGCCCAGGGCTCACCGACGCTGCCGTCGCTCGTACGGCGAGTTCGTTGCCGACCCGGCAAGCACTGTGAACTGTACGATCGAAGTGTACAACAGCGATGCTGCAAATGGCACCATTGACATCAAGCACTCGGGCTACTTTTTACTCAAGGGGGATCTTGTCTTCTCGCCGAACGAGGAGCACGACTCGCTCCCGACAGCCGAACAGATTGCTGCCGGACAATACTTGCCAACGGACGGCTACAAGCACGGGTTCTTTGCAACCATTGTCGTGCGAGCAGAAAACGTCACGATTAACCTCAACGGGTTTACCGTCAGCGTGTCGGACCTGTTTCGTGTGCGTCAAGGATTCCACGCCGCGCTCGCAGTGAGCATCCCGTTCATTCGGAAGGAGGGTCCAGGCGATTTTGGCAACCTGACGAGCCGCGCGAAGGGCATCGTCGTGGAGAACGGCGTGCTCGGCAAGACTTCGCACCACGGAATCCACGGCCACCTCGCCACAGACGTCCTGTTGCGAAACTTGAAAATCCGAGACTACGAAGTGGCATGCATGTCGATGAACGGATGGAACACGTCGTACGCGTACGATGTCCACTGTGAAGGCTCGGCGACTGACGTTCCTGTCCGTGGCATCTTCACACAGGCGCGAGTTGCACTCTTCTTCCTCGACCGGTGTGCACAGAGACACGCTCCGTGTGCCGACTCGGCTGCTCGTCTGCGTTCACTGATTGTGCAGGCCGAAGAGGGCATCATTGCGAATAACACGATCAACGCCGAGAAATATCCAGAGGCGCACCTTCTGTTCTCGTCGCCCGATGGCCGCCCTCGTGTTATCGACGGAGGAGCTGCGTACGGGGCTCTCGTCACCGATGCAGGTGCCGCAGTTCACGCAGTTGGCACGCCGTTTGTTCGAGGCGAAGGGTCAGAGTACATTGTATTCGAAGACTGTTCGATCCGAAACACGCGCGCCAGCGCAGTCGAAGTTGTCGGGGCATCGTTTCCAAACGGCGACTTCATTACCGGATCGGTTGGCGACCTGCTCGACTTCAATCGCTACTTCAACGAGCCGCGCATCGGCTTGCCCGGTCGAGATGCGTACATTGAATCGCAAATGGCACTGGCGCGTGCCTACTGGACCGAGTACACGCCAGAGGAACGAGCGTCGCGGGAACTGGGACTCGTTAACATCCCACTCGAGCTGGTCGAGTGGTACGAGGCCGGAGGCAGTGCCGAAGATCTTGCCACGCTCTATCAGACTGCAGAGTGGCGCTACCAGCGAGACTCTGATCGCCAGGGCCACTTGCCAAAGGGGAGCTTCGATGGCCGGTTTGATTCGTCGGCCAACATCACACTGATCAATTTGCACATCGAAGGCGGCCTTTCATCTGGCGATGCGGGCCTGTTTATCGTGATGCCAGGCGAGAATGTCACCGACGTCCTCAACCCATCGACGTACACTGCCGCTGTCGGCGGACACCCACTCAAGGGCGACCACGTTGGCTACAATGGCGCCGACGCACACGGGCTGCTCGTGGCCGGATGCGAAGACGTCACATACGATTCTGTGCACTTTGAGGCGCCAGTCTCGGTCAACGGCAAGGTTACAGCGAAGGCGATCTAAGTTTCTATTAAATCGGACAGCGCTTCCAGTTTCGACACACGCACGTAACCCAGAAACAATGAATACCTTTTCTGTGGTGGCCATCTTGACACTAGGACTTTCCTGCAACACTATGCTGGGACTTGTGGGCACCACGCTCGTCGAGATACGCGATCTTCTAGCCGCCAGAACAACACAGCGCGAAAAGGTGCCCAGAAGCGGGTGTTGCAGACTCATGAAAGGATCAGAATTTACAGACGCGTGTACCGGAAAGCGTACTATCACAGAGGTGGACGGGGACATCAGCTGTATGCTCGCGATGGACCATTGTCACGAAAGTGGCGGTGCGTACTTTGGTGACGGAATAGCTTGTCATGAAATTAATTCCATTGCGTGGACAAAGTTTGAGTATTAAATCCGACTACCCTATAATTGGGCAGAGACTTGCACACTTTACCACTTGACAACCAATGAGCAGCACGTCTTCCACTTCTAGCCGCGACCCCAAAGAGGTAGTAACAGCTTCATTTGACATAGATGGGCGTGGAACTTTCAGCGTTGTGCGGCGAGGCACCGGAACAATCACACTCTACGAGTGCGAGGCACACCCGCACATTGTCGCCACTGGGCTTTGCTTCGAGTGCGAGAAGCTTATGTGCTCTTCGTGCTGTTGGCGTCGAGGCAGACCCACGTGCGAAGCGTGCTACAACGAGCGAGCGGGACGTCCGTGGACCGCCCGCCTCAAGACCCTTGTCAACAAAGTGCTCGCGATCAGAGAACAACCATCGCTTGGGAAAATTAAACCAGCCAGCTGAACTGTACAGAGATTTACCATATAACCAGAGAAGTTTTTTTTACTAGTTGCCCTCCGATGAACTCTCTCCTGGCTCCCGCTGCGGGACTTTGACAATCGAGTCTCGTTTGTCAAGCGCATTAATTTCTCCTTCGATTGCACGCCGCGTCGCCTGTGGACCAAGCCCGATGTCGTCCAGCGTGGCCATGAACTCGACCGCATAGAGTGGCAGTCCACTGAGCGTTGGATAGTCGACGTACTTTGTAAGGACCGCGTACGCCGGTTCGTGGCTCTCTGGTACGTGCAGTTTCTTCAGCCGGTTGACGTAGGTCTGCTCCTCGCTCAGTGCGATGCGCAACTTTGTGAGCCTTCGCGAGAGACAGTTGAAGACTTTTGTTGTGAGAATTTGTGTGCGTAGAGCTTCGCCGATGCGCTTGATGTCCTCCTGGTGCTCGGCCACGCGGATGCGCGCGTTGAGCATGGCGCTCTGACGCAGTGTTGTTTTCACTCTCCCGTCATTCTCTTGCTGTTCTGCATTACAGAGGCGGATTTCGACAGGAAAAGCGGTTTCGGTCATAGTTGTAGCGGTGGATGTCTGTGAACCGCAAAGGCTGGCCAGTCAATCTACGACTAGCGTGCAAATTCAACAAAACTTCCGAATAATTCAATCTATAAACTTCACCGGCAGGGAATCCAGATGAACAACTAACGGCGAACCGCAGATTGCTTCCATGGCGCCATTGTCTCAGAGGAACTGCACGGTCCATGTTTAATCGTTACACCGACTTTCAGCTTTCTCGGCACTGAGGCGATTGGAAGGCTTGCTCAATTAAAAGCGCCAGAAACTACAAGCATGATAAACAGGATACACGCACAGATAACGGCAGTGAATCCGATCGTCATGCCCTTTTTGATTGTCGTTTTTGGATAACCTTCCGGTTTTTCCCATCCAAGGTCGCATCTGTCACAACACACATCAAAGTTGATCTCGCCAACCCCCACAAAGCTTATACACGGGACAATTCCATCAGTAGGATCCGCAATAAAGTACGCACTCGTTTTGTGCCTGTGACGTCTGCACACCCACTCGTTACAGCGCTCGCAAGTTACGCGCGTCGACACCCCGTCGATGTAGCACCTGCCCTGGTCGTCGATCGTGCCATGTGCGTGTTCCACGACCAAATCCGCTCGTCCGCGAGATTCGTTGTCTAGCAGTAAAGATTGCTCGTTCATAGTTTGTATCGGTTGGAATTGGTCGCATACATCCCCATACACAAGAATTAAACAATGAACTCCAACAACTGCGCCCGCTGCATCGCTTTGCGCTCCATTAACATGACGTGCGGATCGACAAAGGCGGCAATCGCCATCGCGCGCCCGGCGCAAGCGGAACAAGTGCGCAAAAAGTACGGTACTGACCGGTTTGGGCTGGAGCGCGCGCTCGAGCGAACGAGACTCTACGACTGCCTCATCGACAACGAAGCTTCGTGCGACAAGAAGAAGCGGCAGTTGCCGAGCCCTGATGCGCCAATCAACTTGGACAACCGGATGAAGCAGGCCGCCGCGAAGTTTGTAGACGAGGCTGCAGCACACGCCGGCGTGATTATGACTGCGACGGTCGTAGTTATGTTCTTCCGTTGCATTTGATGCACTGTGTCGCGCCAGACACACACACCGACGCGCGTGCAATAATGAGTAAAGTGACATTACACAACCTGAACAGAAGCCCCGGGCTAGTCAAAGAACTCTGCAAACTGACACGTGCAGTGCACGTTGTCAAGCCGGCTCAATTTATGCACGTCCAACAACTGTTTGACGCAGATCATGCATACCAGCAGTTGCGCGTCGGTGTCTACTCTGGACAAGACAATCGCTTGTGGGTGTTTAATCGTGCACTCGACGTCATTCACGACATCATGCCGCGCGCCGACACCGAACGCTTTATCTACAAGGCTTTCCCGCCCGGCACACCAGACAGAGAAGTGGTCGTGTATTTTAAATCGCGTCTCGCGTCTGTGATCTTGTAGGTCGACAGTAAACTCCACGGAACCAAATTGTCACGCAAATTTACACTAGTCACTAGAACACCATCTTCCAGCCCTTCCCTGATCTGCTGGACACTGTCGCATTCGATGAAACCACAATGTGTGCACATGGACCCTTCGACCCTGAACGAGTCTTGTCCCTGAACGACAACGAAGGTGCCCTCCACAAAATTGTAGTTTGCCAACCGGTGTGCCAGCATGTGCCAGCGAGTGAGATAATTCTTCTCGTCTGGGTCGGACGGTGGCTGTGACGCGTAGAACGCGGCCAACGCTCCGATGCCAATTCCAACTAGAAACAGGGGAGGTTTAATCATAGTTGTCTTCGAATCGCGAACAGTCAAGTTTACTCTTTCAACTCGGTCGAGAAGTCTGGCGCTCGCAGAACCAAAAGCTGTGCGAGATGCCTCTCCAGCAGATCACAGGCAGCTTCCATCGTGTCGCACAACCCGCAAGCGAGAACTGCGCTGCCAAATTCCGCATAGTGATTCGTAGTCTTTTCGCAGCGGACGCGCATTGTCTCGATCGCAGCCTTGTCGAGATTTCCGTCCATCGAACTGATCGCTTCGCGTACTGCGTGCTGTGTGCATGCCGCTTCCATGAGCGCAGTCTGTGCCACGAGTGCGTTCATCGCCGAGTACTCGGACCAATCACGTCCGTCCGTGAGCAGCGCAGAGTTGCGAGTGATTGCCAGCCTTGCGATGACGGCCGCTCGCTTGAGAAGGTCGACGATTTCACCGATTCTGACGGTCGGATTGACCATGAGAACGCACGTCGCCATGTTGAGCACGCGAGCGTACACGCTCGACAGCGCCAGCGGATGATTGAGCGCACACTCGACAAAGCGCTGATCCTTGAACGAGCGAATCGTCTCGTCGAGTGTCTCCTCGCAGCTGCCGTGATTGACACGCAGCAGCAGGGACATGCCAAGTCTCAGATCTTCTGGAATGGCGCGCCACATCTTCACCTCGAGACTCGAGACGAGTCGTCGCTCATCTGGTGGTAACTCGCGCAGGCGGGCGCAAAGCGAACAGCGACAGTCAAACGCCGACACGCGCAACGGCATGCGGTAGCGCTCGATGTACGGTAGCTGTTCGGCGTACGAGATTGTCAGCTCGTCGCCAGCTTTCACCGGGAGGCATGTGCGCACTTCGATTCTCTGTCCTTTGACCACCGTGTAGTGTGCGTTTGGTACACACGAGTGGTTGAACGCCGACGCCCATCGGTACATCGCCTCGCCGAGCCAATAGCGACTCACTGCGTCGCCGCCGCGCAACGAATTGGCATCCCAGATGCGCATCCAACGAACGCCGCGCGCAATTGTGTGCCTATTGCCGAGGCCAGCCTTGCGTGCGCGCTCTGCACGGAAGATGCGCTTGAGGAACGGCGCATAGACCTCTTCGGCTTTGGTGTCGATTTCCGATTCGACAAACTCGTCCATCCATTCGTCGGACAGAAACATCTCGGGTCGCACTTGCGTCAAATACTCGAGTGCAAAGAGTGCACGGAAATCTGGCGCAGAGAACGGCGTGACAAAGTCGCCCTTGGTGCTCTGGCTGAGCATCAGGTCGCCAGACCAGTCGCGTCCGCGTGCAGAGTCGACACACAGCGGCATGGAGACCTGTGCAAACGGATCCTCGGCGAAAATGAGCTCCCCGACGCCAATGTCGACCTTGGCCACGATGCGCCGCGCGCTATACTCGTCGGCGTCTTCTCCCTCTGTGCAGCGTTCAAGCGACAGTTTGTCTGCAAATTGCTCTGGAAAGTCAGTGGAAAGTTGAAATGTCATTGTTTGTTGTCGAGTTTGGTTGTTCATTCACACTACCATCTGCGACGCCCAGTGCGATGCAACATCGTCGTATTGTCGCATTAGTTTCACATTGCGCAGAGCCGCTTTGCAGAGGATGCGCGCGCGCCGCGGGTGGGGCACTGCGACCTCGAAGAAGCGCGCCGTGCCGTCGATCTCGACTGGTCGAAACTTGTGCGCAGACAGTCTAAACGATTGACTCTGCAAATGATCACACATTGCAGCTACAGTCGTGGCGACGATGCCGATGTGCGACGCCGAGAACGTCACCTCCCTCAGACGACACTCGATGCGTCTGCGCACGACACGAAAAACCCATGCACGTCCACGCTTGCGACTGTGCGTGTTCTGCATAGCTAGAAAATCACCATCGCCCTCTTGCCGCCAGTCGCGGCGATAGCCCGATCGGACACAGCACTGCGACATCGTGAAAACTTTGTAGTTGCTAGCAACTTGCATATCAAAGTCTCTTGGCATAGATCCAAGTTGCAAGTGGTCATCTCTGCAGTGTGCACGCTGGCTCATTGTTCTTGGTCGAAGGTTTTGGTGCAACCCATCCCACCGACACTGATAGATGAGCGCCGACGGAGTGTGCGACGCTTGCGGAGAACTAACACTGGCCGTCGAATTTGACGTCTGTGACAAGTGTGAAAAGCGGATCTGCTTCTATTGCATCGAGTTACACAGCGAGCAGATGTCGTGCCGCCGAGCGAGCCCGGTCGAATCACCGGCATTTGTCGACAACAAAGTCCCTATTGCAACGAAAGAACAGCTTTTGTCAGAATTTGCAGAGTTTCGAGACAAACATCCGCTCAAACAGACACGCTTCACTGGCAAGACGAGGCGAGTAAACGACTGACCATTTCACCACAACAATGAGCAGTAAACGCAAGCGTAAAGTTTCCAAGAAAGAGGAAGGCCCAGATCGCTGGGTAATTGCTATCAAGCAGACGCGCAGTGGCAATTTGATAGGCAAGTCGGCCATTGTCGAGATCGCCGCTGCGTTTCACCGGGTGGGCAAACGAGAGACAGAGGCAGAGCTCTATCTCTTTCTCGGCGATCAACAGGAAGGCAAACGCTGGAGCGCCGATCACGTTGGAACATTTTGGAACAACAAAGGGCTGGCGATCGATGGCCGCACGCAGCGCGAACTTCTCGCCGAGCGCACGGCAATGGCACCGGTGCACAGCGGGAAGGGTGCAGTCGAAGCTCTCGTCGATTTCACGCGCACCTGTTCGCTGACAGCTGGGCCCACTGCCAGAATTAGCATCGTACTCGAGTCGTGCGGAGCTGATTGGGCGTTCCTCTCAGAGTTACTCGTGAATCACGCACCATCACTCGGCGATCTCGACAACCTTCTAGGACACAGAGAGACGTGCATCGATCTCTACTCGCTCTGCAGGGGAGCCAATCCAACGCACGAAATCGTGTGCGCCTACCAGGCGGCGCTCGCTGCACAGGGAACGGAAGATTTCCCCAGCTGGGTGCCCGCAATGACACACGATCCGCGCGTCGACGCTCGTGCGCTCGCTGCTCAAGCTGCGTTTCTCATGGCAGAGAAGGGGGTATATTAAACGGTATTGGTTATTTTCATTATACCTTTCCGCTCGATGATCATAACCACGTCGGCGATATTGACCACAATGCGCGACAGCTTTCCAGTCCGCGCTCTGAACCACAGCTCATCTCCGTTTGGTGCGCTGAACGTGAAATCCAGCGCACCGTTCCGCGAAGGCGTCACATTTGAGACAACGTACACGATACCGTTTGCGGTCCACACGTTTCCGTCGAACGATACGTCGATGTCGTCTCCGTTCGTGCCGTGAAACGGCAGATCCACGCTATCGGCCCATCGTTTCAGCTCAACAGTGGCACTTAGTTTACTCGGTGTACTCATGGTTGCCCTCGATTTGGCTGTTGGTGTCGCGTGCCCTTGCGTGTACGAGTTTGCCAACCTCCCACTTCACCGTTAGCGGTGTGCGGACCTCGGTGTAATCTTCCCTGCCTGCATACTTGTACACAAACAAGAGCAAGAGAACTGGGAGATTCAGGTCGGCCAGCCCGATGAAAAGTTCAGCCATGTCAGCTTTGACGACTTTCGCAAGGGCATTTGCAACACGAGGCCGATACACACCCCTGTTGATGAAGATTTCTGGTAGAACGACGCCTGTTAGTATCATATCCATGCACATCTGTTCTGGGAGAGGCGATACACGTAGACACCAGGTCGTAACTGTCGCTCCTCGTCCGACGAGCAGTCTGGCCACATTCCAGCAATTACTCAAGACGCAGTACTCGAGAATACTCATGCGACACCCGTTGCCATGCGTTGCAGAAACTGGCGAGTTGACATCTGCGCCAAGTTCCAAAGCGAGCTCGACTGCCTGAGGATCGTCGATCGACGCTGCTTTGGACAAGAGACATGAATAATCTTCCGGTGAACCTTTGTATATACGACAAGGATCGGATTGGTATATAGCATTTTCTGCCTTGAACGGGCCAGGGTTGTCGCCCGCTTCGATCGCCATCCTAATAATCGGAAACCTCTTAGGGTGGCTATGGTCTCGGTCGAATTTGTCGCTCCCATACGCAATCGTCGCCAGATCATGAAAGGTGCGCGTTGTTGCGCCACACACTAGCAACAATCTGACAACGTCTAGGTGCAAATGGTGGCCTGCCGCAGAAAGTGCAGCCGACATATTACGTTCAGTAATAGGAGCTGGCCAACAATTGAGTATGTATACAACGACATCGTAATTTCCATGGGCTGCAGCGTAAACAACAGGATTTCTGTAGAAATGCACACGTCTTGTACATCTATGATTCGAAACTGCTGGGTATTCTTCTACCAGAGTTATTACATGTTCCACTTCTCCGAAAGAGGAGACTAAAGTGAAAATTTTCCAAAGAGCCTCCTCCTCAGATATGGACGGGCAATCGCCACTACCGACGAACCGCTTGACCAGATCGAACATGCCACGGTTGTCTCGTTGTTTGATAGGGTCTAGTTTGTTGTAGAAATCGGACATCGACTCGTGGAATCGGCGGCTCATTTTTGTCGAATCGGCGGTTTGGTGTTTACTTCAGAACATTCCAGTCCTCGCATGGTGTCGATAGACGATTGGAGTGCCGCCGAGGAGTGTTGCCGTACGACTTCTATTGCATGTGCACCCGGAAACGTGGCGCACGTGACGGTCGCTGCCAGCCACAAATCGCAAGCTGTCAAGCGCGTCGCGCACCTGCATTCGTGCGCGCTGTTCCATAACAACGGGCCGATAGATAGGCGAATTGCGAACGTCGATGAGGCGAACGACAGCTTGTACGAGAGACGCAAAGCGCGTCCAGTACTCGTCCGAGTGGATGAGACCCTCGTACGAACAGAACTGTGCAGCCAGACAGGGAATGGTCTGCTGAAGTGTATCGTACGATTCACGTAGGGCACCCATCATCAAATCCGAGTAGAAGATGACGCCACTGTTCAGCGGACTGAGCACTGACTGTGCGCTCGGGGTGTAGTTTTCGCTCACGATGTCCGCCAGTGTTTTCTCTGCCTCTTCGTGTGTGTCTGCCAGCCGATCTGCACGCAACCTGCGCAGAGTTGCCAATGTCTCATCTGCACGCTCTACAGCCGCGTTTGCCTCCTTGATCTCATCAGCAATTGCACCGTTCGCGTCGTTGACTGTGTCGCCCTCGATGTATTTGTACCAGCGCTTCTGCGGAGGTCTGCCGAGTAGAGACGGGACGTTGTTCGGCACAGCACCGGCTAGCAGCGCAGAGTCGAACACTTCGAACGCGGCGTTCTCGGCGAGCACAAAGTCTGCGTTGTTCGTTGAGCCGGTTCGCACGCCAAGCTTTGCTTCCGCGTCAATGTAGCGCTGCAGAACTTGGATACGTGCCGAGCCGAGCGCATCAACCTCCAAGTTGATAGGCGGGCCATTGCGCACTGTCATGTAGCGAGCAAAGCACAACAGCAACTCTGACGAGCGAATGAGTCGTCCTCGTGCCTCTCGCGTGTACGCGGCCGCCTGTGCCCTCGTCGCGCTGAACTGCACCGCCGCGTCTGCGGCAATAGCTGTCAAGATTCCTGGCGTCGTTGCCGCATTGAGGCGCACTTCAAACGTCTGTGCGTTGGCCGGCACCACCGCCACCGAGAACGTCACAATGCGCGTTGCCGCAGCGAGAATCGCAACGATGAGCGGTTCCTGTGCACCGCCCTGTAGGACTACCTCTCTCACAGAGCCACGAAGCCGTCCGCCGGCGTAAGACTCAAAGTCCAGGCCCGCATCAGACATTGCGCCGAATCGGTAGAAGAGCTTTGGCACAGTAACGTCGAACATTGGCTGCAACAGTCGCTCGACAAGTCGCAGTGTGCCCGCTTGCGAGTTGTTCTCGCCGAGTTCGGTTTGCACGGCTCGCAGTTGATCCTGCGTAAAGACGGCTTGCGGATCGTCTTCGGCGACCGCTTCGAGCTCCTCGTCGCCCAGATCAAACACAAGCCTCACACCACCGACGTCGATCGGATCCTTGCGGTTGCGACGTGTCGGTCCCCTGCCTGGCGGCAGTTTCGGTCGACGCAGCTCTTCCTCGTCGTCGAGAGAGGCACGTCTGCGCATTTTGTTAATATGCGCATACAGAAGGAACGAAATTTTGTCGAACAACAGCAAGTTGTCAGTGCCCGTCGAGAAGAGAAGATTGGCGAGTGTCACAAGATCCTCTGCGTACAGCCGACCCTGCGCCGCATACTCTGATCCGGCGACGAACTGCACACTGGCGCTGTCGGCGATGTGTCGGATGAGTTCGTCTCGTGTGCTAACGTGCAGCAGTGTGCCAGCATAGAGCGCGACGTAGGCGGCGCGCGGCATTTCATCGGCAACGCGTGTCTTCAGCGGATCGACGCCTGCCGCCACCACTTTGCCCGAGACCGACACCATCAGGTTCTTCAGGCGTTGATTTGCGCGCGTGTAACCTCTGGCTCCGTCGATCGCAACAGATGTGCGCGTCAGCAAGTCAAACAGTCCGTTGGCGTCGGCGACCGCCTTTTGCAGCGACGTGTCGATCTCCGCGACGAGTTCCGGTGAGCCCGAGGCGGCATCTAAGAAGCACTGCTTTGCTGCACGCAGGTCTGCGCTCGCCGACGAAAGTGCGAGGCGGCGAGCTCGCGCCTCAACAACGCGTCGCTCCTGTGAATCGATTTGATCCGGGCCGCTCTCTCTGTCGCGCTGCGCCTGGCGGAACTCGGCAAACTTGCGGCCCGCCGCTGCGAGCGACGAGGCGACAGCGCGCTGGATCTCGTCTTCGTTGGTGAAATGCTGAAGCGGGAAGTTTGTGTTGCCGGCCACTTTAACTGCAAACTGGTAGTCGCGATTGCCGTCGAGGATGCGGACGCGGGTGAGCCGCTCCTTTAGCCATGCTTCGCCAAACAGCGCCTCGTTGTCGCCCTCCTTTCCGCGCATGATAGTTGTTCCGTCTTCGGCCATGTAGCCTCGAGTGCGTCGGCGTTTGCGAAGGTCGTCTATGACGACGGCCGACCCCTGGTCATCTTCACACGGCTGGCGAACGGCCGCGTGCACGTGAACCGGAAACTCGTGCGGGTAAGTGTCGTACGGCACGCAGTGCGCAGAGTCGAGATGCTCAAACTGCTCCTCTGAGTCGGAGAGCGCGTCGTGGTCAAATGCGGACTGCATTTGTCTTTGCCGTAGACGAGTTGCACGTGAAGGGTGTCTAGGAATCAGTTTAATTTTCGTTCGAGCTCGCAAAGGGTGTGCGATCAGTCGACGTCTCGTCCAAGTTGGTGAGATAGACGCCGAGTACTCGATTCAATAGCAGCATGTGCGCCTTTGATGCAGGATTTCCGCTATTTGTACAGATAGGCTTGCACAGCTGTGCGAGCTCGGTCATTCCGGCAGACAGTGCAACGATGCGCTCGATCACGGTTCGTTGGCGAGAGTTCTTCTCGGCTGCGTTTGCACAGATAGAAATCGCAAGCCGCGCAGTTCGAAACCACGCCTGAAACTTGAGAGCGTTGAAGCGGAGCGACACGAGCTTTCCTGCCAGTTCGGCGCAGACAGCACACCTAGCGCTCGTAACCGCCGAATCGTGATAGGTGTGTACGTCGTCCCTGCCAGAGAGCGCAATCTCCCTGCTCATAGAAACAATGCTGTCAACGGCGTCTGCTGCGGCGGCGAGTTGCTCAAGGCCGACGAGCTCTGCCGCGCGCGTCTCTCGGCGCACCCATGCACCGATGAGTTTGTTTGTCTCGCGTATTTCATCGTTCTCTGGTTTTACTACAGTCTGCGCGTCTGTCGACATCTTAACCGGCTCTGGTCCGGTTGCTGGCCAAGACCAGCCAAGGAAGCTCATCGTTTGCGCTACGTCGGGTTTGCAAATCTCCGCTCGTGTTCCGGGTCGATGCGTCGCGGCGGAGGGGTGCGCGACTCAATGCCAAAAACTGCGTCTAGATGTGTTGCGACGGCCTCTGAGACGTGCTGTGGCTTATTCTCCGACTGCGATGCGAGCTCGTAGACGTCGTCAATTGTGAGTTTGTTCACCGGATTCAAATGAAACGCTGGAAGCTTTAGGAACTCTAGACACGCCATAACAAACTGCGAACAGAAGTATCGATTGCGCCTGTCTGGTCCAGGGTACGTCGCCACCTGGCTCATGCTGCGCGCACAGAAGTTCTTGCTTCGCTCGCCGAGTGCAAAACTCAGCATCCCGAGCGCCGACTGCTTGTCGCAGCGTACGTAGAGCCATGCGTACTTGTCGTTGTACTTGCGCGGACTAATGAACACGCCGCGATCGATGTTGAGACCGATGCCGAGCACACAGTCGGCTCCGTAGCGCGCCTTGCCAGCCCCGTTGAGGAACATGGCGATTTCGCAGTGCGTATAGTACAACTCTGACTGGTAGGTGCGAATGAAGCCTGTCAGCAGTTCTCGTGGTATGAAGCTCATCAGCAGCGCCCAGAGAGAGCCTCGCTCTGTCGACTTCTCGCCTGCTACGAGCCCAGCTCGATCACCGGCAGACTCAATGTCGGCATCGCTGATTGCCTCTGCGAGAATGCTGTTGAGGTTCTCGCGCTCAGAGCTAGCCGCCGCGGCAATTTGCTGCCTGTCTCGGTCGTTTTGCCGTGTAAACCCGATGCCAATGTAGCCGACGTCGAGATTTACAAACGGGCGAAGTTTTGCGAGCGCACTCATCGCTGTGTTCTCTCTGACGCGTCTGCGGTCCAGGCGGCTGGCATGCATAGAAACGTGACGAGCAGGCCCACGCAGATTGCCGAGCAGAGACAGCGCATGAGCCGCCGCCTGAGCGCCGACGCAGCTGAACGATTTTGTGCGAGGATGCGCTGTGTGACAACTTCTGCGCGCGCATTCAACAAGATTGCCGCCTGCTCGAGATCATCGCCCTGCTCGACCAACGACTCGAGCGATTGGCCGCGCAGCATGAGTGTGCGCACTGTGGCTTTGAGTGAACGCATCGCCATCTGGACGTCCCTCTGCATTGAATAGACTAGCTCGTGGATTGGGCTACTCATTCGTGTTGGAATTTAGTGTGGCAATCGTTCTGCTGCGCGCTGCGAGCGTACGCGTCCTTGATCAAGTCCAGCTTCACGTCTGCCTTCAGCGCCACAGGGTCATACTGGATGTGCGCATCACAGTACGGAGACTTTGATTTGCTGAGCGGCGACGTGAGGTAGATTTCGCCACTCTCAGTCTGCTCCAGATAGTCGGCGTAGTCGGCGACGAAGATGAACACTGCGACGACATCTTCGTTCGTGAGCATCGCCGAAAAGTCCTCGCTCTCGCCCCCATAGCGATCGAGTTCGGCGTTGCGGTGCGCACGGATCATGTCGCGTGTAAACACGCTTCGGTGGACGACCGACAAGAGGTCCGTGAACAAATAGAACTGCGACTTTCGCGTGCCAAAGAACTCTCCGACGCTAGCATTCCACTCCTCTGTCGGGACGAGAGTGAACAGCCACTCACACGGCGTCGTCTTTGTGCCTTTCTTGCCGTACACGAACAGCTGTGCGCCGTTCTCCGTGCTCACGTCGGTGAGCATCTCGTCGAGGATGAGCATCGACATGCGAGATGGTTTTCCACTTTGCTGCGAGAGACGCGCTCGAAGCGAGCTGTACCAGCCACCGACAGTTTCGCTCACGGCATTACACATATCGGCGAGCGGCGTGCTATCAGTCATCTTTGAACGTCGGGCGTAACAATGACTTTCAAGGTCGACAACATCCCGCTCGAGCTGGAGCTTGACGACGACACGGCTCTGCAGATGCAGATCATTGGCTGGTGTATCGCAATCCTTCTCATCTGGATTGTTCTATGTTCGTGCTGTTGCGCGTGCCACTCTGTGCTCTATGCACTGGAGAAGAGCTGTTGTGTCGGCAAGGGACTGTTCCGTCTGCTGCGACGACTCGGCGGACTCGGGATGCGTATCCTCAGTGCGATTTTCTGCTGCTGCCGTCGCAGACGCAAGGGCGACAAGCGCAAGCGTGGAATCGACCAGTGTTTCGCGCTCAAATCGATCAAGGGAAAAGAGCAGTGCACCGCTTCGCGTTCAATGGTGCACAACTTTGCCAACTGCAAAGTTCGCTCGCAATTCTGCGAGAAGCATTGGCGGCGCGAGAAGCGTCGTCACGCGAGCGAAGTGCGACAGTTTGAGACGAGCGGCAACAAGTACACAATCAACTTGCGCTGGCGCGTTGGCGAGGTCGATGTGTGCAAGGAAATGCGCAAGGAGATCAAGCAGGCAAAATCTCGCGCATCGTCTCCCGGTTGGCTGTATCTGTTTACAAGCACCGAAGACGAGAAGGCGGTCCCGTACCGCGGACGAAAGAGCGGGCAGACGTACATGTACAAGATCGGGATGACGACGCAGGCACAGGCATCGACGCGCGTCTCGCAGTGGGAAGATGCACGCTTTGAGAACGTCGAGAATGTCGGCTACTGGCGTGTGCCAGACAACGCTCTGTCGGCGGAGCAGCTTGTGCACACGCTTCTATCGAACAGTCGCTACGTGCGCCTCAACAGCCAGACAGACGCGAACGAGATCGAGTGGTTCGGAGTCACGTACGAAACCGCCACCGACGCGATCCGTATTGTTCTCGCCGCGAAAAACAATTACGACCTGTTGAACGACGCCGAAGTGTGCGCAAACTTTCAATAAAGGGTGTGTACGTTTACGCAACCAACGGTTTTCGTTCGACCGCCTCGCGCACCGCATTCTTCACGCAGGATGTGCACCACCAGTAGATGCAATAGAGCGTCGAACCGACACAAATGGCCAGCATGACCCATACCCACGGATCAACAGACTGTGCGGAACAATCGCACACGATGTTCGGCAGCTCGCAATGGAACGTGTCAACATCATCGAGCGAACCTCCGCAACCAGCTATACACTTGTTGAGACAGCCATTTCCAAGGCAATCCAGGATGGAGCATTCAATTGTCGTCATAGTTGGTCTTGTGTGTCCTTGTACCGACTGCTACTGGATCCGAACTATGAGTTCTGCCGCCTCCAGCGCGTCTCAATCAACTGCATATATGCCACTTTATGCGACCATGTGGTGGCCAGAAGTGCTATGGAGCAGGTGCTCGACTTGCAACCGCGACTCGACACACTCAAGGCACGGACAGGCACACATTTTGCGAGAATTCTACGGAGTGACAGAACTGGGCTTCAAATACAAATGTGAAAGGTGCGATTCTCTGGCGAACTTTAGTACCGGCGGAGTAGAAATCAAGCTAGAGGGGAAGCGCCGAGACAACAAACCTCCCCAAAAACAAGTGTGACTTTGTCGTCTCCAACTCTAGTGGACACAAAAAATGGACAATAAACGCAAAGAGCGTAAACTCGCCACGGCAAACGCGACGTCGTTTGTCGATGTCTGTGAGACCACCTTTGCAAAACTTGAAGCTGCTTCCGCAGCCCTCTGCGAGTTGTCAACAACTGTTGAATATTACCAATCCATAATCTCCGAGGAAGAGAGCGTGCTCGGTGTGTTCACAGAGGACCCTGTGACACTGGACATTTTCATCTGTGTGATGGTCGACTACGATCGCATCGAAGATGTAGAATTCGCACTCTCATGGGTTCGCGGGATGTCAGACGAAGGTCCAATCTTTTACGGCCTGGACCAGACCAAACTCGACCTGCTGTTCACACAACTCCGCTGCGTACCTCGGGATGCAAAGCTCGAAAAACTTGCGCGATCGTTCATCAAACAAGCTTTACAGCACGAGGGAAAAGATCGCACGTCGAAGCGCCTTGTCACGTGCATGCTCAACTTCAGAGAGGCGCTCCGTGCCACCAGACAATCTAAAAAGCTCATCGAACTATCAAGTGTGTTCAATAAAACTCTCTAGATTCGACCCAAAGTCTAAACTTTTCAATCAACCACACCTCTCATCTAAACTATGAACACCGGACCAATCGACAAAAAGCGTGCAATCACATTGACAAATTGCATAAAATCGAACGTGGCATCCCTCTGGCCCTCTTCAGTCACAGATTACTGTGCGCGGTGCTGCAAGTGTACACATCAACAGCGAGAGAGTGGGCCTTATCCGATAACCCCCGTCGACGAAATCCAAGAAGTTGTGCACGTATACTCATGCGACGGGTGTGGGTCCATAAAGTCTCAAAGAATCGACGCGGCAGAAAACCTTGCAGTGGATTGAGGTGCATCTCCCGCGACAGAATAAAATGTCGTTTTAATTCTATCTATTCGCGACTAGAGTTATCACAACAGTCTAAAATGCTCGTCGAACTATCAAGTGCGTTCAATAAAACTCTCTAGATTCAATCCAAAGTCTAAACTTTTCAATCAACCACACCTCTCATCTAAACTATGAACACTCGCCCACTTACCAAAAAAGCCGCAGAAGACATTATCGCTGCCGTACGATCAAACGTTCCAGAGTTTTGGCCAGCCAAAGTGAAAGCTGTGTGCCGTAGTTGTGGGAGTGACACTGTACATGTCAAATGGGACGGGGCGTACAGTACCGGGGAGTTTGGAGGCATAACAGACATTATATACAGATACGGTTGCACCGAATGCTCTGGGTTTACAAACGTTGGGATCAGATATGCAGAGAAATTTGCACACAGCCCTGTCGAAGTCGACGACCCGAATAATTAAACTACACGTCTAGGCTCGTAGTTGTCACGATGCAGATCATCCTCGAATTCAAATTTTCTTACAGTTACGTATCACACGAGCCGTGTGTGCGGCAAGCGATGAAGCCGACTGGCAAATTTTCAGATTTTCTGCACGGCCTGCCAACTGACAAGGCCGCGTGCCACGCCGCGTCTTCGCTCTTTCGCATTCTCGCAGATATACTCGGACAACTTGACGACGTCGTTCTCACACATCGCTCCAGCGAGGAGCGAGTGACGTGCACGCTCGTTGTCCGCAACCGGGTCTACGGGTCCCTAATCTCACCCGACGCTGACCCAGGCAGCCTATATTTGCCAATTTTGAAGGAACTACTATTTCCGTCGCACACCAATGCACTCAAAAAGTAAACCGACTCGACTTTTATTTAATCGCCGCGAGTCCAAGGATGACATTCGAGGTCGACGACTGGGAGACGCGCCTTGATGAAGACCAGAAAAATATCATACAGCTCGCAGAGGCGTGCAGAAACATGCAACACCAAGAACTCGATTATGAAACCAGATCTGACATGCACACGCTCGGGGCGACTGTCTTTCACTATGTGCGCACACGGCAGATCGAAAAACTTCGGCATATCATTGAGACTGGCCTGTCCATATTTACGCCAATCTTCTGCAACACAGAGTCTATGCTCTGCATGGCACGCTCTTCGCCACTCCCAAACGTACTTGCAGACATCCTTCACTATCTTCCAGAACCACCGACCGAATATATCCACGACAACACACCGCTCGAGATGGTGGCTTCATCGTGCAAAGACGACAATGCCGACACGTTTGCCGTGGTCGCGGTGGCCGTTTTAGCTCCCCATGAAAACACGTGCTTGATTGCTAAAGTGGCCCTTCCGCACACCGATACAATTCAAAAGCTGCGAATATTGATGGCGATTGGGTGCAAGTTCGAATTCGACAGAGAGACGGCAAGGGTGTTATTCTACACCAATTATGGAATATTGCTGGTTTCACCGATGTACTCTAGAGAGATAATTAGATTTATAGGACTCGCGACCGACACCTGGCCAAAAATGTATGTCTGTCATGCGTTCCAGGGCCTGTCTCCTTTGTTCACGAGAAACGACGTTACTTTGATGGAAGCCGTAAGACTTCCGTCGTTTGACCCAAACTATTACGACGAATCGAGCGGGTCGCATCTTATATGTCAATTGAGAACCTCGAACAAACCAGTGGTTGTCAGGGCGTTACTGGAGCTTGGCGCGTGCACAACGGGGACACTGTATCGTGGCGAACCAGTGGGCGACTTACCGGCTTTCTATCGCAAGTGGCACAGCATAGAATGTGCCGAAATTGTCGAGATGTCAGTCGAAAGGTCCAGGCTCGTCGAGTTGTGCATTGGCATGCGAGCGTTGGATTTGCCGGTGCTTGTCGTTGAGCATATATATGCAGCGACTGTAGAATATCCGACGAGAGTCAGTCCAATCGATACGTGGAACACTGCAAAGACAGTAAAGCACTACAATCACAATTGAGTCGACACAAGCCAAACGATGATTCGAGTTGAGAAATGGATGGCACTTTCACAGCAGCGTAAAGATGCTGCAATTTCATGTTTCAACAAACACAGCGATACGCTTGCAAAGTTCTTAGACGGCAAGGGTTTTAACACCCGTCCGCTGCTGAGCGAGCGCGCAAAGGATGCATTGTTGTTCGGTGATGCGTACACTTTTTTTGTCACAGCGTCTAAAGACATGGCACCATTGATACGAGGACTCGACATAAACTTTTCTATCCGGCTCTGGCACGAACAGCGCCCTATGATGCTCGAGGTAGCCCGGTCCGGCGACGAGGCTTTGCGCACAATGATCGAGTGTATGCAAAACAGTCGGAATTCTTATCTCGCGTCGTCGATCGGAGATTTGTTTGTGCGGTCTATCACGCATTTCAGGTTGGAGATGTGCAAATTTGTTGCAAAATTTGTACCTTCTATCGATATTGTTCATGCGTCAACGGAAAACTTTCGATCAAATGTCAATGTGTACAACAATTTCACTGAGCGCTTCAGGCTGCTCGTCGCAATGGGTGCACGCGCATCCATTGATCGTGGGCTGCTTCAGGCTGAATTCTCAATCAACGGAAACCGTCGCAACATACAGGCGCCTATAAACTCGGACACGATCGGCATAGCCGAAGAAATGGGGATTGTTATCCCAGAGAGGGATATATTCTACTATGCCCGTGGTGAAATCGACAAACGAGTGTCCACAAAGTGGGTGGATGTGATCAAGAGCGTGGGATTCGACATAAACCACGAGTTCGAGGGCCTCGGCCATCTTATGCCGATAGTGGTACGAACCAGTCGCCCGGAAGTGGTCGCACAGCTTGCCAAGGCCGGTGCAAAGCTGACAAATTTAAAGCTGGGCGGCAAAAAGATCCCCGATCTTGCGAGCCTACTCGACCGCAATTCGGACAGATATCTGATCGCACTCAATGCAATCATAAGGGCACAAGAGGACGCAGAACGGTCCTATCTGATCGAAGCTTGCATTGGCCTGCGCGAGCTGGACCTACCAGTCCTCTTGCTGCGAGAGATCTACGCACAGCTCGTCGAGCTCCAGTCGATGCGCGTAGAGCCAGTCGATGTTTGGGAAATAGCTAAAACAGTAAAGCATTTCAACGTGGAGGTTTAATGTACATTCTCTCAGCATCAGGAAGCATAGTAAATGACCTCGTAGTGTGTGTCTGGGGCGAATGCAGCAGGCGCCCACACAGTCTTGTGTGGTTCCCAGTTTTTGAACATCTCAGGGGTGGCTTTGTCGAGTCCAAAGCGGTTCATATCGTCGGCTAGTTCATCCAAATCGCCGTCGGCCACGAGCCGCTCGATGCAGCGAAAGGCGTCGACGTTTGCGTGTGGATAGTCTTCCCCCTCGTCAAGATCCGCGGAGATCTTTAAGGCTCTACGCACAAATTCGATGCTTGGATCAGAGAGGGCACAGTGTGCGATGATCAGCGACCCGTCTTCTGTCGGCGACACCAGCATCATACGCGGGGGTTTCGTTGGGCCCTCGGCGCACGGAGATTTGCGTTTCTTAGTTTTTTCCGGAGAAGGAGAGGTCATACTTTCTAAAACCTGAGGTGTGTGTCTGTGCGCGCGGCTCGGTGGCGCCGCTCTGCCGTGTGCTCCCACTGGAACTTTTTTTTGAAATTTTCGGAATCTTCAATTTCGATTTTGGTGGGAGTCTGGAAATTTTCGAAATTTCCATTTCTGTCCAAAAAAGTGAAAACTCGCCGTCGGCAAGCGAAAAAGTGAAATTTCGATGTGAAATTTCAAAGATCTGTGGAGTTTTCGCGAATCCGCTGGAAAACTCCACGGCACGCTCGATTCGCGCCCAATTTCGCATGGCAACGGCGAGTTTTCACTTTTTGGCAAATAAAATCGACAAGTTTTTTCAAAAAATCTCGAAAATTGGCGAAATTTCATTTTTTTGCATGGCAACGGTCTGAAATGATCTGGCGCCGTTGTCAGGCAACAAAACCGGCCGCGCGCCGCCGCTTCCACCAAACCAACTCCAACCAAAGTATGATCCAGTCGGTGTTTTCGGATTTTTTCTTTTTTCTTCTGTTTTCTCACAGCATTTGTGTGTAGAAAAATAAAACCAAAATGATGAACGACACATTCGAAGCTCTCCTCTCGCCGGTAGAGGCACCGATTCCCTTCTGTGAGCTCACGCGTTCGCTGAAATTGGAACTTTTTTGCTCATATTCCGCTCCCACCACAGTTTCTGAAGTCTATGCCTCGGAAAAAAGCTGGTTCGGAACGTCTCCCGCGAAAAAGACGCACGCGATGCAGAAATTCTCGCTTGTTGTCGCTGATAAGACGGATCTCGACTTCTACGTCGACTTTCCGACCGCTGGTGCACCGAAAGAGAAGCTCGCGCCGTTCCTCGACTCTAAAGATCCGTTTGGATTCGACGCTGTGGAGACCAGAGACGTCGAACGCGAGCTCAGCGACTTGGCGGTGCGCCTCGAAGCCGCCGAGCGACGCGCTGCCACTGCCTCCGAAACAATCTCTCAACTTCAGGCCAAACTCGAGCTTGCCGTGCACCCTGGCACCGAAAGCGACAGAGTCGAGACGGCAGAGGCCAAAGCCCGCTCGCTCAGCCGCATCGCAAAGGAGTGCGACCAACGCGCCAAGCGCGCGGCTGCCGATGCAGAGTTCTCTCGTCGCAAGGCAGAGTTTCACGACATGCTTTCGAGCGAAGTGAGCAGCGACGCCGCCTGTCGTATCGGCGAGGCGAACAAGCGCAGCGATGCGTCACTCGACAAGGCACGCAAAGAGAAGGCACGCGCTGACAAACTCGCACGCCGCGTCGCCCAACTTGAAGCACAGCTCGCAGCACAAGATGCTTTGGATGAAGACAGTGGATCTTCTTCGTCAGATGACGACGAAGAGTCTGCCGAGGAGCAAATGCGCGAGGTCGAAGAACAAGCACAGCAGGGATCTGCAGCGTCAGAAGATGACGCCGCGTCCCTCTCAGCCAACGTCGTCGTCGACATTGTTTCCGTTTCGGAAGACGATGTCGAAGAGGAAGTGCTCGCCGAAGGCAAGATCGAAGAAGTTGTGCAAACGCCTGCGAAGCGCCGCCGCCGAGGGGAGAGCCGCGTTAGCGGTGCGCTCACCTTCAACGGTGCCGGCAGCTACTGGCAGTGATTCTATTTATTGAACTTTAACATTTGAGTACAAACAATGAGCGATCGAGTGTCTGCTGCGAGCGAAAAACTCTCGACAATTGTCGACACAATGCCGCCAATCTCTGCGTTCGATGCGCAATCTCTGTCATTGCTTCTCGTCATCGCAGTTGGACTCGCGATCTGTCTTTTTGGACGACACAAACTCGCAGAATCTCAACACCACGCTCTCACTCTGGAAAAGTCTGAAGACTGGAAGAAACAGCATTAGCGAGTCGACTTGAATTAAAACAGGAGGCTGTCTCTTATACACATCTCCGAGCCCACGAGACAGGCAGAAATCTCGT
>OJDV01000085.1_pt1 | contig 55966 bp, 58 predicted proteins | sample 1592911 | NCBI WGS metagenome assembly OJDV01 (sample SAMN05416860, study PRJEB24817) | seawater metagenome | isolation source: Sea water | place: Canada:Atlantic | collected 2013-11 | reverse complement strand
GATCGTCGGCAGCGTCAGATGTGTATAAGAGACAGAGCCACAGCAGGGCAGAAAATCTCTTTTAGCCGAACCCCCTCGCAAAAAATCTTCATTTTAGCTGTGTGGGCAGATATTTTCAGATTTTGTTAGAAATCAGAATTTTTCAACAGAATAGGTCGTTACTGACGAATTGTGCGCGTTGTTTTGCATTCGAAGTGAAACCGATTTTGGTAGTGTTTGAAACTTGTGACAAATTGCCATTTATGTAATGAGTTGCCACTCCCGTTATAACAAAGCTTTCTAAAGTTTGGTTTGAATTCAGGGGGCAGATCACTGTGCCGCCCATCGGTCAATGTTTTGGTATGTGAATTTTGGCCAATCCATTTTCATACTCCGCTCGCAATTCCCAAGCCTTGTCAGCCCACTTTAGAATATCTGAATTAGAGTTTATTTTGTATGCATGCTCTTCAATAAGCTCATCTAAATAAAATTCAAGTTTACTTAAAACTCTTGGATCATCCGTATACACATTTTTCCTATATACTGCGAATTGATGTCAGCATGTTGTTTGATAATTGGTAAGCTGAAATCAATAGAACCCACAATAGAAATATCGAATTCTGGGAGTAGTACAATCCTTGTATAAAGTATTGAATAGCCCCTAGTTTCCTAGACGCATTGCTTGTTCATTTTTTGCTGCCATTCAAAGTCTATAGGTGACAGCATTCCATTTCTAACATGTTTGCGTTTCGGGTTTCTAGAAAATTTCAAACCATAATGGACGTAGTACGTCCATCAAGGTCAATTATTAATATGGGGTGAAATGTGGGATGTGATATTCAGATATTACGTTAAGATATAGTTTTTAAAGTATTATTTAAGTAAAGTGGCGGACAGACAGGGATTCGAACCCTGGAGACGGTCACCCGCCTACACACTTTCCAGGCGTGCGCCTTCGACCACTCGGCCACCTGTCCGTGAGCGCGGGTTTACACAATGCAAATTGGGCAGGCAAGGACAAAAGCCAAAGATCAGGTCTTTGGTTTTACTTGTGTTTTTCGTGCAGGTTTTACTGGTTTTGGCAGGAAATCTTCGGGATTTTTAATTGTCACAACACGCTGTGCAAACGGTATTTCGATACCTTCGGCGGCAAAGCGTTTTGCAATCTCATAGTTTATATCAGATGTGGTGCCTAAAACGGTATTTACATCGCGAATTATAGCACGCAACTGAAAATCCATAGAGTCAGCGCCAAAACCCATAAACACCACCCAAGGTGCAGGCACAACCAAGGTTTCTGGATGGTCATTAGCAATAGATAGCAACACTTCTGTAACTTTATCAGGGTCGGTTCCGTAAGCCACACCAATGGGTACTTTCACCCGCCCGCGAATGTCATTATGCGTCCAGTTAATCACGGTACCTGCGATCAGATCCGCATTGGGTACGATGACTGTTGCCCTATCAAAGGTTTCTATCGTTGTTGATCGTACAGATATATTGCTGACGTTACCTGAATATGCGCCAATTTCGACCCAATCGCCGATTTTCACGGGTCGTTCAATCAGCAGAATAATACCAGAAACAAAATTTGATACGATCGCCTGTAGGCCAAAACCAATACCAACAGATAGGGCACCTGCGACAATCGCAAGATTAGATAAATCCAACCCAGTTGTCGTAATTGCAATCAAAGCTGCAGAAAAGATACCAACATAGCCAAAGCCAGTGACAAGCGCATTTTGTGCGCCTACTTCAATGCGTGTGTTAGGAAGCACGGCCGTACGCAATGCTGATTGCAGCAAACGGGTAATGGTATAGCCAATAAAAAAGATCAGTATGAATACCAAGAAATCTGATATTGAAACACTTGTGTCGCCCATCGCAATACCTTCGTTTAATGTAAACCACAGATTGCTTAAATCACTGACCCGCGCGCCCCAAATAAGGGCAAATATCGGAACAGAGGCGCATATCAATAAAAAGGCCAAGCCAACTTTATACAGGCCACCCGATGTCAGATCAGCGACATCTGTTTCGCCATTTTCCGAAGGTGAACTAAGGAACCGTACCAAAAGGATATATATAAAGAAAACGGCTGCCGATAAAGCCAAGGTCAGTGCCATTGAAAACACAGCCGTGGCCCCTGCATTTGAATAACCAAGCCCAGCCAATATCGGGCCACCCGCACCCAATATATAACAAGCCCACATATATAATGTTGCAAGCCGTTCAGGTATACTTTTTACAGAGGCATTGCCGCGCAATATCGTGCGGTAAATATTGAACTTTTTCCCCGCACGAAACAGGCCGTAACCCAACAATATCACCAAGGGGAACCGCAGGACTGACATTATTTCTATTGGCCAGTCAGCGCCATCGGCGAGTCCATCAAGCAAATAGTAAAGCGCCATGATAATACCGATTATCATGATGGTACGCTGGCCACCCACCACTAAATCAGTATTTTGGCTTTCAGCATCACCGCTGAATATTTTACCTTGCGGCAAATTTTGGGATAACCAATTCGCACCAAATATAGACAAACCTATCAACGGCACTGAACGTATCAATAAATCACCCCGTAAGGCGAAAATGTCAGCAACTTCGATTGCATATTGTATGCACAGTAACCCAAGCATCGGCAAAATAAACACCGCCAAAGAAGACACCAAACGCATTGTATCACCCAGATTATTCAAACCACTATCACTGGCCGCTTCCAAACGCCGCCCCGCCTTGCGGGTGGCAGGGATCATAAGCATCAATCCAAGTGCCAGTAAAAACAGAATAACTGGGCTGTTTTGTTTACGTACTTTAGCAGGTAGTTCGCCAGTCCACTGTGCGTTTGCCTCTGCGCCTATTGTAAGAATATGGTCTAATAATGCGAATATTGCAGGCGGCCATAATACTGGATTTAAGGGCGTGCTATCCAGTTGTAAAAGTGCCGTGGTTTTACGTGTGCGGATGATTTTATCAATTTCACCGATTAATCCGCTGGCACGTCTAAAAGCTTCTTGCGCAACTATTAATGGTGCGCGCGCTTCGGCTAATTGGCCTGCAAGTTCTGCGCGCCTTGCGGCAACCAGATCAGTTTCCTGCACTCCATCTTCAGGTACGTCACCCAAGCTTGCAATTTGTTCTTGCACGGTATCTACACGCCGCACACGGGCTTCTTGCGTGCTTAAAGCTGTTGCGCGAAAGCTAACCAAATCAGAACGCAGTATTTCAAATGCATCCGTTGATGCTTGATGATTTGAAACCACATCTTCAGCGCGGCTGGCAAGTTCGCGGAATTTTTCTACGTCAAATTCCGTTTCGGTATTCTGTGCCATAGCTGTAAAGTTTACGAAAAACGACAGAACTATTGTGGTTATAAATGCTTTAACAGCCCAGTTCACGATCGTTCCTACTCAAAAACTGAAGGAATATTGTTTGCGGGCTTATCCAACCATTCAGGTACAGGCAAATTCATTGCCTTTAGAAACTTTGGGTTGAAAATTTTGGATTGATAGCGATTACCGTAATCACACAATATCGTAACGATAGTATGCCCCGGCCCCATTTCTTTTGCCATGCGGATCGCACCTGCGATGTTAATACCAGTTGATCCACCCATACAGATGCCTTCATCACGCAACAGATCAAAGATGATCGGTAACGCTTCTGCATCAGGAATGTTAAAGGGCATATCAACTTTTAAGCCTTCAAGGTTGGCGGTAATACGCCCCTGCCCGATACCTTCTGTAATACTGTCGCCTGACGATTTCAGCTCGCCATTTGCATAATAATTATACAAAGCCGCACCATCAGGATCGGCAAGTGCAATTTTTATGTCCTTGGACTTTTCGCGCAATCCCATTGCGGTTCCTGCCAAAGTTCCCCCTGTGCCAACTGCACTGACAAAACCGTCAATTTTTCCACCAGTTTGCGCCCAAATTTCTGGGGCCGTGCTTACGACATGCACATCGCGGTTGGCAACATTATCAAACTGGTTGGCCCAGATCGCGCCATTTGGTTCAGTCTGGGCCAGCTTATTGGCCAAACGTTCGGAATATTTGATGTAATTATTCACGTCCTTATAGGGCTTTGCCGGTACTTCAACCAATTCAGCACCTGCCAAACGGATCATATCTTTCTTTTCCTGACTTTGGGTTTCAGGAATAACAATAACCGTCTTAAACCCCATAGAGGCCCCGACAAGAGCCAAGCCAATACCCGTGTTTCCCGCAGTACCTTCAACGATGGTACCGCCTGGTTGTAACCTACCAGATTTGATCGCATCTTGAATGATGCCCAAGGCAGCACGGTCTTTTACTGATTGGCCAGGGTTCATGAATTCGGCTTTGCCAAATATTTCACACCCAGTGATTTCAGAGGCTTTACGTAATTTGATAAGGGGGGTGTTGCCCACTGCATGGGAAAGATCGGAATACACGTTCATAACAAATCCATTTCATTAGTGTTTATTATTGATACGCCGCATACCGCAGGGCTTCAACAGTCAATGCAATGGATTTGTGTATCTGTATAAATTTATGTCCAGAACCTATTTGCCAGCCCTGATGCTATTCCACTGATAATACCACCGACAACAAGCGCCAGAATAACGTTTGGATCCCATATTATCTTTAAATAAATCATCGCCGCATCAGCCCAAGATGTAAAAACGCTTTCGAAACTTTTGATAAAAAATCCCTGCAACTTTACGATAACAACCCAAATGCCAAAAACGCACGTGCTTAAAAATACAAACGAAACAATGCCTCTGAGCCCTGCCATTATAGAGTCCATACCGCCAAAACCAGGATCAAACCCGATAGAACGCCAACCGACTAAAAAACCTATTAAAACATTCACAAAAAGGTATTCTGTGCCAACTGTAACGCTGGGGGTATTTCCAAGATAAACGAACGAAATATAACCCACTGTGCAAGCTAGGAACACTGCCCCCATAAGTTTAGCCGCTGTTGGCATATGTCAAACCCTTCTCATTGTGATTTGCGTAACATCAGTGGTTCCATACTCAAAACCCGCTGCGCAAGATGTTAAATAGTAATTCCACATATTTCTAAAACGGTGGTCAAAATTTGCACCCTCAATATCATCCCAATTTGCATTAAACACATCATACCAACGGCGCAACGTCAGCGAATAACTTTTGCCAAACTCGATAGAACCGCTAATGTCTAATCCAGATTTCTTAATTTCCTGACGCAACCTTGTGGGGCTGGGTAACATCCCGCCTGGGAAAATATATTTTTGAATAAAATCAACGGTTTTTCGGTAATTATCAAACAAATGATCTGCCATTGTAATGACTTGAAGCGTTGCCTGCTTGCCAGGGTTCAGGCAATTATGCACAGTCTTGAAATAAGGTTGCCAGTATTTTTCACCAACCGCTTCAAACATCTCGATCGAAGCAATACCGTCAAACTTGTCTTCTTCATCACGGTAATCTTGCAATACAATATCCACGTTTTGTGCAAGCCCTGCCTTAAAGATGCGTTCTTTGGCAAAGTTATATTGTTCTTTTGAAATCGTGATACACTTTAAGGTAACACCCCGTTGCGACGCTGCATATTCTGCAAAGCCCCCCCAACCACACCCAATCTCAAGTATATGGTCGCCTTGCTGCATCCCCATTTGGTCGCAAATAGAGGCGTATTTTTGTATCTGTGCCTGCTCAAGGCTTTCTTGCCCAGTCACAAATAAAGCTGATGAATAAGTCATTGTATCGTCAAGCCATTTTGCATAAAAATCATTGCCCAGATCGTAATGCTGGGCGATATTTTTTTTAGCCTGCGCCTTTGTGTTTTGATGCATCCAGTGACGCATACGTTCATACATGCGCAACAATCCTGCACCTGGGTACGATCTTGATATTTCTAGGAAGTTATCAAAGACCACATCCAAAAATGCCTGAATATCAGGCGATGACCATTGCCCATCCAGATAGGCATCCGAAAACCCCAGATCACCTTCACGGATCAACCGCGACCAAACCTTGTCATCATGTGATATAACCCGTGCATAATTCCCCGCATCAGGGCCATCTATTTTAAATATACGGCCATCTGCCAACTGCAATTCCAACACCCCGCGTTGCAATGCCTTCAATGAACGAAACACCAATGGAAAGTATCGCGGCAGATCTTTGTGACCATCTGTTGTTACTAAAACCGTCATCCCCTAGCCTCCAATTCATGCAAAGCTTAGCGTGTTTAGACGGGGTCTGCCAAGTTTTACAAAAACAACACCCTATATAGAGGCAAGGTTTTGCCTATTTAGGGCTTAAAGAACTTGCTCCAATGCATTGATAAGTTTATCAACTTCCTGTTTTTGTGTGTAATGTACAAAGCTAACCCTTAAAACACCATGATCTGGGTCTATACCTTGTCCTTTTAGGCAGCGAACGCCGTAAAAATCACCGCCACCTGCATTGACGCCAAGCTTCACCAAATCCTTCGCCACATCTTCGCCTTTGCTTGCCATTGAAACAGCTACGGTCGGGGCCTTCTTTTCCGCATCACGCGGACCAAGTAAGCGTACTGAATTCTTGTCACCCAGGTAATCCAACAAGGGTTGCAACAGCTTAATCTCATGCGCACGCATCAAATCATGCACATATGCCCCCCGCCCTTTTGCATTCGCAGTACCGCCATCATGATGTGAATAAAGCGCATCAATATAATCGGCCATACCGGCAGAGGCCGCAATTTGCGCATGATCGGGCCCAGCAGGGGTAAAGCGTTTGTATAAGCTATCCGCATTGAAATAATGCGCTTGATTGGGCAGCTTTTCCCCCAGCGCGCGTTTAATGGTCATAATACCCTGATGTGGCCCATAGGTTTTATAGGCCGAGAACATATAAATGTCTGCGCCCAGCGCACCCACATCGGGAATACCGTGCGGAACATATGATACACCGTCAACGCAAGTCACAGCACCCGCAGCATGGGCAATCTTGCAAATAGCTGCGACATCATTAATTTCGCCCACCACGTTGGAACAATGCGGAAAGCAAACCAGTTTCACTTTATCGTCCAGTAAAGTCACCAGCTTTGCAGGGTCAAGATAGCCCGTATCGGGGTCTATCTGCCATTCGCGTACTTCGATGCCGCGATTTGCTAGACGACGCCATGGGCCAGTGTTGGCCTCGTGATCTTGGTTGGTCACTACAATCGCGTCACCCGCTTGTAGATATTGGCCAAAGGCTTGCGCCAGAACATAAACGTTTTGTGTAGTGGACGGCCCAAAGCTTAATTCATCTGTTTCCACACCCATAATCGCGGCCAGTCGCGTACGGGCCTCATCCATTTCCTCACCCGCAAGACGACTGGCTTCATAGGCACTGTAGGGTTGGACTTTACGTTCAATATAATAGCGCGTCAGACGATCAATTACTTGTTTGCATGTGTAAGAGCCGCCAGCGTTTTCAAAAAATGCCTGCCCATCTAAGGCAGGGCTGGAAAAGGCTGGAAACTGTGCGCGTACAAAATCAATATCTAGTGTCATAAATTACCCCAAAAGTGAAAATCATCCAACAGATCGTTGGTTATCGTACTTTTGTGTCAAATGTGAATAAGCGCAAGGCTAAAAATACGTTACAGACCCCTTGCAATCAACCGCATGATTTCAATGTTAGCCGCCCCGACACCTTCATTCTTAAATCCGCGATCCGCCGCATTGCTGGCGATCACCACACCCAAAGGGCGGTTGATGTAGATGTATTGACCATAAACACCGAGGGCAAAAAACTCGCCCTCAGTGGCCCCTGTTTCAGGGATCCACCACTGGTAGCCATATTTTCTGTCACCCTCTTTAGTGTTTGCAGTGGCCATTGTAGAGGCCCGCAACCACGCCTTAGGCACAACCTGCTGACCACCATATTGACCGTCTTGTGCGATCATTAAACCAAACCGCGCATAGTCACGTGTGGTCAGGTTCAAGCCGCCCAAAACAAACGCAACACCTTCTCCATCAGTTACATAATAGGGTTGTTTTTCGAAACCAAGCGGTGTCACAATTTTTTCAGAAATAAGGTCAGCCACAGTGCGCCCCGTAGCACCTCGCACCACCATGCCAACCACATGGGTATCAATAGAGACATATTGCATTTCCACACCTGGTTTTACGAAACTATCCTTCAGGCTGGCGGAAAAATCATCCAGTGAACCACCCAAGGCAATAGTACGCCCCATTCGGTTAATATCGGAGTCTTTATCAAGATAGTCTTCATCAAAAACCACACCACTGGACATTTGCAACACATTACGCAAGCTGGCATCCTCGTAAGCACTACCCTTCAAGGATGGTACATATTTTATAACCGGGTCATCTATTGAAGCTATCGCCCCCTCTTCCAGTAATATACCGACCAAAGCTGACAAAAAGCTTTTGGCAACTGACCACGACATGCGCAGATCATCCGCATGTGTGTCTAAATAATAATCCTCAAAAACCATCTGCCCGTCTTTCAGGACAATCAAAGAAGTCACGTTGCGCTCTTTAATCCAACCCTCAACCTCTGCAGGCAGTTCAATAGTATTTCCCTTTACCAACTCACTGACAGCGCCTTGCCCGCGCGGTATTGGTGTATTCAAAAAAGCTTCATTCATATGGCTAAAGTTGTGAACTATCTTTTTGGCGTTAAACAAACTGTTCACAGCCAGAAGTCGTGTAATCTCTTCACGTTTCCACAATGCGATTGCACTAATGAAGAGGATAAGAAGCACAACACCGCGCAGTGTTATTCGAATAAAACGTGGCATATTTTGTAGCTCCCAGTCATAGATACGTATCTTTTTATGCATAGCACTCTATATTCGGAAAATCATCTGAGCTTAAGCAAAACCTCACGTCATATTCTGGAAACCGTTTCATTTTACAGGTGTAAATAAGCATTACTCAATGGCACCTCACGTACATTCAATCACGATAAATATCTACCGTCATATAGCTTAACATAACAAAGCCCCAGTATTTTTGAGTTTTCTGGTTACTGGCCAAAAGGCCAAACCAAGGTAAACGACTAGACATTCCAACCTTGAAACGAACAAAAAATTCGAATCATATAACCAGTCCAGAACAATTCTTGCAAAATAATTGACCTGATTTCAGGCCCGCTTAATCATGTTTGATTTATCCTTTAGTGCTGTAATAAAACACTCTGGTAAGAGCCGTTATTGCCTTATAAAGGGTCGGGTTTTGTTTGCACGAAAATCTCATGCTTTATATACTCAACCAATTACTTTGGTTTAGGGCTTCGTAAAATTCCAAAGTATTCCTAGGGGTAATTGCAAATACATATCTTGCTACCTAATAATTTTTTACACAAAAAAGGGGAAGACATTTATGTCAATTCAACCACCATTCACGGAGCTTGAAATAGCAAAAGCACCGTCAGGGTTTTACGAAGGCTACAGCCTTCCGATCGCCCTTATTAGTAAGGTCAGTATCACTCTGTTGGTGCTCTGGGCTTTAATCTGGCCACTAAGTGCAAATGGCGCACTTTCATCATGGAACGGCATGTTGCTTAAAAACTTCAACGCATTCTACATCATTTCAGTTGGCGTATTTGCATTTTTCTGTTTCATCGTCGCCGTTATCCCATCAATCGGTAAACGCATCTTGGGCCCAGAAGGCGAAGCACCAGAGTTTTCGAACTTCTCATGGTTTTCAATGATGTTTGGTGCTGGTTTGGGTGTGGGTCTTATGACTTTTGCAACCGCCGAACCTTTGGGACTATGGGGATCAAACCCTGTTGTTGTAGCTGGTGGCGTTGCAGGCAACACCGAAGAAGCACTGCAATCAGCATACCGCTATACATTTGCACACTACGGTTTTCACGCATGGGCAATTTATGTAACGGTTGGTCTGTCATTGGCCTATTTCGCATACACACGTAACATGCCACTCACCATCCGCTCGGCACTTACCCCTGTTCTGGGTAAACTCGCAAATGGCCCTGTTGGCCACCTTGTTGATGTCTTGGGCGTTATTGCAACGATCCTGGGTGTGTCTGTAACCATCGGATTTGGTGTTAGCCAACTTGTAGATGGCATATATGCAATCACAGGTATGGAATGGTTAATGAACGGCGCAGAAACACCTGCACCTAGTAAAGTTGGTTTGATTGTCGCCTTGGTCATAATCATGGCAATGTCTATTGTATCAGCGGTATCAGGTGTTGGGCGTGGTGTTAAATACCTGTCTAACTTGAACTTGGTTCTATCATTGATCCTGCTTTTGACATTCATCATCTTTGGCTCTTTTGCCTTCGCGATGACCACATATGCTACAGCACTGGTTGATTACATCATCAACTTCTTCTCGCTATCCTTCAACGCATACTCACCTATGGGATTGGCAGAGTTTACAGCTGGCCTACCAGACGCTGCAAAAGCACTATCAGCCGCAGATATTGCAGCAATGCATGGCTCTGCAACGGGCCCTTGGGGATCATTGGCTGGCTTTACAGAAGCTCTACCAGCATCAGTAACAGCGTTAGAAAACTCTGAAGGCATCACGTCTGCAATTTACGATACAGCAGCACGTGGGCGTCAATTTGGTTGGCAAGCCGCTTGGACAACATTCTACTGGGCTTGGTGGATCGCTTTTGCACCATTCGTAGGTTTGTTCTTGGCACGTATCTCTAAAGGTCGCTCAGTACGTGAATTTGTACTAGGTGCTGTTATCGCACCTGCATTGGTTTGTTTTGCTTGGATGACTATCCTAGGCGGTACAGCGATTGATCTGGAACTTACAGGGGGTGCTAATGGTGCAATCATTGGCGCATCAAATACAGCCAAACTGTTTGTCACACTTCAAAACATGCTGTCTGGCGGTTTCTTGTCAGGTATCACTATCATGTGTGTGATCTTAATCATGACATTCTTGGTCACATCCGCTGACTCTGGTATTCTTGTGATGAACACGATCATGTCTGGTGGCGAACAGGAAACTGGCATCAAACACCGCATTATCTGGGGTATCTTGCTAACACTTGTAATCGGCACATTGCTGATCGCTGGTGGCGGCGGAATGGATGCGCTGAAAAACGCGATGATTATCGCAGCGCTGCCATTTACCTTCATAATGGTTCTAATGGTGATTTCATTAGCCAAAGCGATGTACCGTGACGGTGTCCGCGACAAAGGCTAAGCCTACTTACATAATTTAGAAAACGGCGTCCCTAAGGGCGCCGTTTTGGTTTGGGGGGATAAGGTGGTGTTTAGCAGACATTCTGAAAACCAAGGACAAGGGCAGAAGCTGCCATTCAGATCAGCGAGATTGCTAAAATCGCAGTTGTGGCAGCGATAGCGAACCATCACATGGTAGATGAATATTTATAGTTATGTGAGGATAGTTTATGGGAGTTTCGATCATAAGCGCTTTAGCAAGTTTTCCCCAAGTGCACGTAATCCAATTCCTGATCTGATTTCAAATTCCTCATAGTGAAATTGGCGTGCCGAAATACCATGGCTTGCAAGACTGGTTGCCAAATCCTTTCGCATTGACTTGGGTCCACAAAAATAGATTTTAGTACCAACCGTATCGGCATTAATCTGGCTGAGAATATCTTTTGCACTCAGACGGGCTGACGATTGCGTTTCATGCAAGATGATTTTGAAATTTTGTACTTTACGTTCGATGCGCTTTAACGCGTCAAGATGTGTTGCATCTGAGGCGTTACGAACGCTGTAAATCAATGTTATTGGTCCGTCATTATCAGTCAGGGTTTGTGCCCATGCGATGAATGGTGTGATCCCTATACCCGCCGCAATCCAGATTTGAGGTTTGGCGTCCAATTTTCTCTCAAATCGGCCAAACGGCCCCTCAATATGTGCGATTGTTCCAAGTTCTAATTTTGTTTTTAGTACACGGGTATAATCACCTAATGGAGACACACTCATGCGGATATTGCCACTATTATCTGGGGCTTTGCTGATAGTGAACGGATGTGGCTCAGATAGTCCACTCTTTGCAAAAGTCACAAAGGCGAATTGGCCTGCCCGATACTTCATGTGACGTTTTACTGGTTTCATCGTAATAGCTGTTGCTTGTCCAGACTGTGTGATGTCTGTAACCTCATATGTCGATGACCGGCGTATCCAACTAGGTGCTGCTTTGTACGCAAAGGCTAAAATCCCAAGAGCGCAAAATGCAGACACATAAAGCCCCAATGGATCGCCATTTGAAAACGGTTTGAGTATGAATAAAAAATGGAAAGCACTTAGAATAAAAAAGCCTCCGATTACACGGTGGGTCCAGCGCCACAGATGGTAAGGAATAAACGTGGCTATTGTGATGACGACAAAAATCAAAAAGCCATAAAGGCTGATTTCACCAGCGGTCTCGGCCACTTCAATCAACAGAGTATTACGCCCTAATCCGTCCATCTCTGCATCTATTGTATCATGCAACAAAATGGCAACCATGGCGCCAATTCCCAACCATTTGTGCAAAATATAGCTGCGATCAAGGCCGCCAAAGATGTGTTCTACAAACCCCAAGCGCGTAGCAATGATTTGCCCTAAAGCCATTGCAATCAAAGCCTGCATCCCCAGATACTGGCTGAAGAGGGCAATCGTGTCATGCTTTGCAGCTAAAGGTGGAAGCCAAATGAGCGGAAGCGCAAGTGACACTGCAACAATTATCAGTCCAATAATTTTATGGTGCATGTCATCGTCCTTTTTATGCCCGTTAGATATCTATTGGGAAATAAATACAAGTAAGGGGTAGAGCAAGTGGAAGTTTGTTTGAATGTCTAGTTTGGACTCAGCAAAAAACCTACTACCCGTTTGCACAAGCGATAGATTTTAGCCGATTACTAATACATATCAAATAGATAACCCTATGTCCCAACTGGAACATTTTAAAGATCACGATGATAGCAATGCGTTTAGGCGTTTTCATCCACCACAACACGATCCTTCACCTGACCCTTAAGATTATCGCAGCGCTTCCGTTTACCTTCATAATGGTTCTAATGGTAATCTCATTAGCCAAAGCGATGTACCGTGACGGTGTCCGCGATAAAGGCTAAGTACACTTACAGTGATTAGAAAACGGCGTCCCTAGGGGCGCCGTTTTTGTTTGGGGAGCATTGTAGTGTTTAAGCAGGCATTTTATGTCTCTCAAAGCAGACATTCGAAAAACCGTGGGCAAGGGCAGCTTTGGGGACAAAGCTGCCGTTTCCAGAGGGAAAAATGCTCAATATATATGCCGCACTAGTAGTTCATGGATCAATTTATCGGTGTGCTCGGCAACTGGATTATCGCTCTTGTCGGGAACTCTATGATATTCACCAGCATCAAATGCTACAAACACATCATAAAATACTGGCGGAACTTGATTTTTTTTGAAACCTGTGAAGCCTCTAAGTACACATGACCAAAGCTCGTTTACCAACGTGTCGCACATTGTGTATGAAAGCCTACCTTCTTGATATTCAGATGCTATTTTCAGCCCGACAGCATCGTAAAAGTTAGAGTTGTTCAGTGTTCCAGCCCAACGAATTATATCGTCATCCGAAATTCTTATCTCGTAATTTTCAGAAACTCTTTGGATCATTTCAAGCAGTGGATCAGACATAGACTCTCTCTCATTGGTGTAAGGTATTCAGAGTGTACTTTCTTAAAAAAGGGGTTGCCAGAGGAAAGCTAGATATCAGATTGAATCCAATTCTTACGGTGGTCAATTTGGGCTCTAAGCTGTCATCTGACTGTTTTACTCAGATGACCGCTTTTCACACTATGTATTAGACGCAGTGAGATGCCTAAGTGTACCCTATAAAGAGTATTGGACCAAATTATTCCCCTGCCCTTCAAACCGCAAACCCCACTCAATAAAAAACCTACCACCTGTTCAAACAAGCGGCAGGTTTTTTAATATTACCTATTTATATCAAATAGATAACCCCCTGTCCCAACTGGGACATTTTAATTGTCACGGTGATGGCCGCTCTTTTAGGCGTTTACATCCACAACAACACGACCCTTCACCTGACCCTTAAGAATATCACGACCCAGTTGCGGCAAATCAGATAGTGTTGCAGGCACAATCATATCCTCCAGCTTATCCATCGGCAGGTCTTTTGCCACCCGCTGCCAGGCAGCCACACGGTTTTCATAAGGCCGCATCACACTATCGATGCCCAGCAAATTTACACCGCGCAGCAAGAACGGAATAACAGTCGCAGGCAACCCTGCCCCACCTGCCAAACCAACAGCTGCAACCGATCCACCATATTTCATCTGGCCCAAGATCCGCGCTAACATATCGCCACCAACTGCATCGATACAACCAGCCCAAGTTTCAGCTTCTAACGGGCGCTTAACAGTCTCATTAATGTCTTCGCGCGCAACGATCTGTGTAACCCCCAATGATTTCAGATAATCCGCCGTTTCAGGCCGCCCTGTGACACCCGCCACTTCATAGCCAAGGTTTGACAATATTGCAGTTGCTACAGACCCTACGCCCCCAGCAGCACCCGTGACCAACACAGGCCCCTGATCTGGCTTCAGCCCATGATCTTCCAGCGCCATAACAGAAAGCATTGCGGTAAAACCTGCGGTACCCACCGCCATTGCCTGCTTTGTTGTCAAGCCATCAGGCAAAGCCACCAACCAATCGGCATTCACACGGGTTTTTTGGGCATAACCACCCCAATAAGCCTCACCATAACGCCAGCCCGTTAGCACCACCTTATCGCCCACTTTATAACGGTCATCTGATGAACTTTCGACAGTACCGGCCATATCAATCCCGGGGATATGCGGATAGTTCCGTACCAATCCGCCACCTGGGCCAATGCACAAGCCATCCTTATAATTCACAGTTGAATATTCAACAGCCACAGTCACATTGCCCTCAGGCAAATCTGCGTCAGTAATTTTCTGCACAGCGGCGGATGTTTTACCATCCTCGTCTTTTTCAACTATTAAAGCGTTAAATGTCATGTGTTTTCCTTTTAAACATTGTCATTATTTATGGTGATCTTAACCCAGCACGTGCCTTAAGCACCAGACCAATCAATCGGGCAAATTTCTGCAGACTTACCGCCAAAATCCCACATACGACCATGATCGCGCACCCGTGAGCGTGTGCCTTGTGCCGCAATAATATTTGGCCCCATCCAATATTGTGAATTTGTGATTACTACAGCTTTTTCAGGATCCAAACCGCCAATGGTTTCAATCTCACCTTGGATTTTCTTGCCGACATTCAGGCGGCGCTTACTGCCGTCAGTTTCAATATCTACTTTGGTCTGTTCCGCGTGAAAGATATCGCTAACCAACATCGTGAACAAACCCGTTGTACCACCAGCGACACCAGAAAATATCTGCAACAACCCATCATAGGCAGCAGGTGTCGCGCGTTCATCTACATAGGCTGCTACACTCCAATTACCTTCGGCCATGCGCCCTGGGATGTCAGCCAAAAGTGCAACGTTTAGGCCGCCAATATCTTCGCCCTCAAAGTGGCCTTCATCTATACGAATGGCCATCCATGCGTGGCAATAGCCCTCTGTCGGTCGGGCTTTACCTAAGCTGACCACACAGGGGCAAAAGGTTTCGCATGAACAATTCAAAAACAACTCGCCTTTTAACGCCCATTTCTTAGGCACAATTTGTCTGCGCGTTGGTACTGATATTTCTACTTGATCTAAAGCCATTCTTGATCTCCTTTATATAATATTTAAAGCATGCCCGCCCACTAAAATTCCTGATCCAATTAGAACAACGCCCAATGGCCTAACGATATACCGCGCTACTTGGGGCAATTTCTCCAATGTCATCAGGACTGTTGCCAACCCCATCCACAACAGGTTCATCGTGCCACCGACAAAGCCCAAAACCATAAATCCCCAACAACAAACGACGCAATATATTCCCAAAGAAAGGCCCATATGGGTGCCGCCAATAAAGCCTGTTTGCCAATGACCTAAGAAATAATTCATCGGCGTATGGCAGACGCCATGGCAAACTTGCTTGACCCAAGTGAATTGGAAAAGTCCGACCACTATCAATAACAATGCGGATGGCCATAACAGGATAGTTGCGCCCAGCACATCCAACCAACCCCAAGCCATCATCCAAACTTGTGCAGCGGCTATTATGCCTGCAAACCCTACCCATGCTAGGAAATATCCAGAGATAAGGCCTATCATACCAACCCGTGTTCCATCGGCGGATACAACCAAATCTTCATAGGTTTTCAGGGTAACTAAAAATGTAGGGCCCATCATAGCGATCATCATAATCGCCCACATGGGAAACAATACGCGCATACTATCCATCGGGATCATAGCACCCATGTCCATTTCGCGAACATTTACACCATACCAATTCAAACCCATATGCGATGCCATGGCATACATCATCCACCATGCCACAATGATTGCGCTAAAAAACACTAACCATAGGCCTGAACGGATAATATTTGATACGGCGACAGTCACGACAAAGCCCTTTTGATCTAGAATCTATGCACCCCTTGCCCTACAAGAACTCTGAGTACATTAATCTATATGTCAGACATTTAAATGTCTGACAATTAAAATATTTAGGTGTGGTATGAAATATACGTTAAATCAAGACAGTGAATTATCCTCTCAAATCGCCGAATCCATACGTGAAGCGATTATGAACGGCAGTCTATTGGTAGATGAACGACTGCCATCGGAAGGTGAACTTTGCGATAGGTTTGAAGTATCCCGCTCCACCGTTCGCGAAGCATTAAAGCGGTTAGCTGCACAAAACCTGATCCGCACACAGCGCGGTGCCACGGGTGGCGCGTTCGTTAAAAGGATTAGCTTCGAAGACGCCTACCCCCAGCAAATCACCACATCCACATTACTTTTATCTATGAACGATGTGTCATTTGAAACTGCATGCGAAGCCCGTTTTGCGGTTGAGCGGGCATGCGTCCCTTTATCTGCCCAACGCTGTAAGCCCGACCATTTAGCAACAATGCGGGCAGAAATTCACCGTCAAACACAAAACGGGTTAAGTGATGAAAGTTTTTGTGCCTCAGACGTTGCATTCCATAAGGCTCTTGTCGAAGGGGCTGGAAATCCTGTGCTAACCTATCAACTGGCAGGGGCTATTGAATCCATGCAACCCTTGATGAATATGATCACATTTTCAGAACGTGATCGCGTCAAAATCGTTGATCTGCACACAAAAATTGCCGACGCGATTGAAGGCGGCCAAGCCGCTGCCGCAGATTTGGGCTTGGATGAGCTTGCAAATTATACGATGACCCTAGCAGATCAGGTACGACAACAGCGCGCTGCCCGAAAAAAGAACATGGAATAAGCCCATTTACCATCTTATTCCGCATATAAATCTAATCGTAATTCTGCATTGAACCCAATTCAGCATTCCCCTATAGAACATTCCTAAATGCACCCGTAGCTCAGCTGGATAGAGCGCTGCCCTCCGAAGGCAAGGGTTTAATAAGAAAGAAACAAATAAATACAATTAACTAGAGGAAATAAAAAGAGCTTTAGTCTCCGATTAGTCTCTTAAATGGTCCCGTAGCTCAGCTGGATAGAGTGTTCGCCTCCGAAGCGAAAGGTCACGCGTTCGAATCGCGTCGGGACCACCAATTATTTCAATGCCTCATTGTTGGATGACTGCTTTCACTTGCAAGGCCATTCATTCATATCCAGTATGAAAGTCAGCCGTGCCGCCTTACTATCAAAAGTCGTATTTTGGAAAGAGGTCGCTTTGTCCGCACAACTGACATTCAGTCAAAATCTAAACCGGACGCTTCCGGCCCTTAGCTGCCATTCACTGAGCAAATCACAGATGCAGTGAGATATCTCCAAAGCCGCCGTTCGCGCAAAGTGTTCTAACTTTGAAGTTTAACGACGGCAGTACGGACTAAGGGCCGTACCTTATTTCTTTTCGAAAGTTTATAAGGGCGAAAAACGGTCCCTGATCATCGAACCTTGTATCTAACGGCAGGGTCGCCCACGATGTGATCAATCAAGGCTATTTCCCAATTGAGATAGGCATGATGTTCCCGTAGATGCACCTGAAAATCGTCATAGTGATCAGATTCAAAATAGGTGTCAGTCGGGCGGCTCAGCAGCGAGCCAATCCCTGATTCTACCGGATGACCCGCGTCAAGCCAGGCCGCCATCCCACCATGCAATATCCTGACTTGGTGCTCAAATGCCACGAGATCACGCAGTACCAGTGCGCTTGACGAAGGCCCCGGTGGATTGCGGTTCGCCGAGGTCAAGCAGATTGCTGAAATCTTGAAACGCGAGGGTGCTGTCGATTTCTTTAACTGCATGGTTGGCCGGATGGATACCGAAATCACGCTGGTTGAGGAAAATATGCCGGGGATGAGTCGCCCGTTGGCACCATATCTTGAGACAGTCGGTGTCTTTCGGCGCGAGATAGGTATGCCTATTTTCCATGCTGCACGGGTGACGGATGTCGCCAATGCGCGTCATGCTGTTCGCGAAGGCGTGCTGGATATGGTCGCCATGACTCGCGCCCATATTGCCGACCCCCAAATTGTCAACAAGATCATGCGTGGCGAGGAGGACCGCATCCGTCCTTGCATCGGTGCGTCACACTGTATCTACAAAAAAATTCATTGTATTCATAATCCCGTTTCTGGCCGCGAAACACTGCTGCCAATGGAGGTTTCAGCCAGCGATACTCCAGGCAAAAAAGTGATTGTCGTGGGTGGTGGACCCGCTGGAATGGAAGCCGCGCGGGTGGCTGCCGAACGCGGCCATAAAGTGATTCTGTTTGAAGCCGCGCCTCGGTTGGGTGGACAGATACAACTAGCTGCAAAAACCACATGGCGCAAAGATTTGATCCAGATCGTTGATTGGCGCGAGGGCGAATTGGAGAAACTGGGTGTTGATGTGCGTTGCAATATCTATGCCGAAGCGGCGGATATTCTGGCGGAAAATCCCGATCATGTGTTTGTTGCGACTGGCGGCATACCGGCTGAACAAAACCTACCAGGGGCAGGTTTGACCGTATCCAGTTGGGATTTATTGTCTGGCGATATGCGAGCCGAGCAGGAAGTTCTAGTTTGTGATCATACCGGGCGTCATGAACCAGTTGCGACGGCGGATCTGTTGTCGGCGAAAGGTCATCAGGTAACAATGGCAACCATAGATTCCCATTCCGCCACCGAAATGGGCTATCCTGATCGGATGATCTTCCACAAACGGCTGGCGGAACAGGGCGTCAATACCCTTGCCTATCTGAAACTCAGCGCAGTGCATAAAGATGGCAACCGTTTGGTGGCCACATTAACCCATGAACTGACAGGCCAGACACAGGAAATAACAACCGACCAGGTCGTGTTGGAAACTGGTACAGACCCACTTGCTGAGGTGTTTTTTGAGCTGCGCGAAGGTTCAGCCAACAAGGGCATTACTGATGTGGACGCCATGGCCAATTGGTCGGCACAACCACAGACGCACATAGAAAGCTATACACTGCATAGATTGGGTGACGCGGTAACCTCACGCTCGATCCATGCTGCTTTGTTGGAAGCGTACCGTTTGGCGGTACACATATGAGAAGAGGTAAACCAAATGCCGGAAAGTCTGAGTAGAATTATTCGACCTAAATCAAATGGGTGGAAGCCGAAGTTGTGCCTTTACATTCGAACGGCAGAATAGTCCGTATTGTTTCCGTTGCTAACTATGTGAATACTGTATTACACTAAATGTCCGCTATGCGGACGCTAAACAACAGCCTTTGGTCAGTTTCTAATGGCAGCTATGGGCCGTTAGCTGACATGGTAACTAAGGGCGGGAAGCGGGCGTTCGCAGTGGATGCGAATCCCCTTACTTGATATTACATAACCTGACATTCAAACCGCAGGCACAATCGGTTTTTAAAATGGGAAGGGGCCTGCGCCGCTCTCTGGCCCGATCCGAACCGTCTGGAAGCCGCCATCCCATTTATGAAGCAAGCAACCATCTTCCATATCCATAAAACCAACGGGTGCGTTTGGTCGTGTGTCCAATGCAAAATTACTAGACGGCGATGGTGCTGAAATTGCGATATGGCCTCCAAGACTGACTGTCATCATGCAGTGTATATGGCCGCAAACAATCCGAAGCTCGCCACCGAAACCAGATAGTACTCTCAAAAGTTCGACACTGTTTTTGAAGCCGATGTCGTCCATAAAACGTATACCAGTTTTGAAGGGTGGATGATGTAGCGCAAGTAACACTGGCTCATGTCCAATTGATGTTAGGGTATGAACAAGATACGCAAGTGTTGGCGCATCCATCATCCCATCCTTTTCTCCCTCAATGAGTGTATCAAGGCCGATGAGGTGAATATCGCCAATTTTCTGATGCCAATTGAGTTTTCCAGTTTCAGGAAGATATCCATCGCCAGAAAAAGCCGCCCGCATAGGTTCGCGTGCGTCGTGATTGCCAGGGATTACATAAAAAGGCAGATCAAGTGGTGCAAGTATCTCTTTGAAGAGTTGGTAGCTCTCATCGCTTCCATCATCACTTACATCACCACTAATCAGCACCGCGTCAACAACACCAATTTGGTCGCGAATATCCGTGATCCGCTGTACGAGCCGACGAAACGGTGCAGCTGTTTCTAATCGCCCCGAAACCAGCGCACCTTCTGGAACGATATGTGTGTCAGAAATTTGTAGGATGGTGGTCACTTGATACCCGCACGTAGGAAAGCCTGAACGAACTGGCGCTGGAATACTAAGAAGGCGATCAACAATGGGGCAACTGACATTATTGTGGCTGCAGAAATTATGCTGATATCTACCCCGTTTTCGGGTGCGCCAAAGATCGAAAGGCCAACAGTCAACGGGCGGGTTTCAGGCGAATTGGTCACGATCAAAGGCCAAAGAAAATTATTCCAATGCGTGGAAACTGAAACCAGTGCATATGCAAGGTATGTTGGTTTAGCCAAAGGCACGTAGACGCGCCATAGTATACCTAACAGACCACATCCTTCGATACGGGCCGCTTCGTGCAGTTCGATCGGGACGGATTTGAAGGATTGGCGCATCAGAAAGATGCCAAAGGCGCTTGCCATGTAAGGCATGCCGACGCCAAATAATGTGTCAAACAGCCCCAGTCGTGACACCATCGCGTAATTTTCAACTATCAGGACTTCGGGCAAGATGAACAACTGCATCAGGACAAGAATGAAGACTAGGTTTTTTCCGGGGAATTCTAATTTGGCGAAAACGAAACCTGCCAATGTTGTAAAGAAGAACTGACCAATCAGCACAATTGTCACGAGTAAGAAAGTATTCATGAAATAGCGCAGCCAAGGCGCGCCATCCCATGCCGTACGAAAATTATCGAGTGTCCAGGCAGACATGATGTTGAAATTCACCGCATCTGACGTGGTGTGAAACGCCGCCCAGAAGGCAAAGAGCAATGGTGAAATCCAAATGAGTGCCAGAAGAATAGCGGCCGCGGATTCGATGTAATGGGACAGCCGTTTCATTGGTAATGTGTCCTACGATCAAGGTAGAGAAACTGGATCGCTGCAACTATGCAAAGAACGGCTAGCACAAGGATCGTCATGGCGGCGGCGTGAGGTGCGTCGAAAAAGGCAAATGCCATTTCCCAGATATAATACAGGATAAGTTTTGAGGCGTCTGACGGTCCGCCTTTGGTAAGGATAAACAAGTGGTCAATAAGCTTGACGGAATTTATCATCGCGTTGACCATGATGAACAGCGTTGTGGGCATCAATAACGGAAGCACGATCCTGCGCGTGTAAGTCCAACGGCTCGCACCTTCGATATCGGCAGCCTCTTTCAGGTCTTCGGGGATGGTTTGCAAGGCCGCGAGATAGAATATCATAAAGAACCCCGCCTCCTTCCATATCGTCACGATGATGATTGCCCAAAGGGCCGTTTCTGGTTGGCCCAGCCAGTTCACGGATGGTAGGCCAAACAGCGATCCGATCTGATCGAGCACTCCAAGTCCCGGAGTATAGAAGAACAGCCACAAGTTGGCTGCAGCGATCATCGGTAAAACGGTGGGTGTGAAATAGGCTGTGCGTACAAAGCCGCGCAATGGGATTTTGGAATTAGCCCAGAGCGCCATGGCCAAAGCAATTGCAATAGAAACTGGGATGGTAATGCCAGCATAGAAAAGGTTGTTTTTGACCACCAACCAAAAGGTGGGGTCGGCAAACAAATCAGCGTAGTTTTCAGTGCCAATAAACTCTGACGGTTTACGCCGTGTGTTGCGCGTAAATAAGCTGGACCAAAAAGTCGCAACGGATGGATAGAAGGCAAAAATCGAGAGCATCAGCGCCGCTGGTGAAAGCAAAAGCCAGCCATATATAGCTTGTCTACGCCGTTCTAAATTTACATGGTTGCTCATTTTGTAATGCCTAAAAGGATCGCTGGCTCTCTAGGAGAAGAGCCAGCGAAGTGTTAAGTTCAGCGATATGCTTTAAGCAGACGCTCTGCTGCGGCTTGCGCTTCACCTAGGGAGTCTTCAGGGCTTTTGGCTCCTGTCAATGCGGATTGGATGGCGTTGTTCAAGCCATCACGTACACGTGCCGTTTCAAAGGTTGAAAACTCGGCAACAGCATTTTCAAGCTGGTTGCGAGCAACCAATGCTGGTGGGAATTCCGCAGTATAAGCCTTTAGAGCTTCGGTTTCATAAGCAGCAGGAGAAACACCCATGTAACCCGTTGCGATTGACCATGCGGCAGCCTGTTCAGGCGAAGTCATGAATTGGATCAACTTCATTGCCGCGGCTTGTTCTTCTTCACTGGTATCTTTGAATATGTAGAAGTTACCACCACCAGTTGGTGAACCTTTGCGCACATTGGCTGGCAATTCAGCGACGCCAAAGTCGAAGCTAGCATTCTTCTTCACTGCAGTCAGATTACCAGTGGAATGCCACATCATTGCGGTTTGTCCTTCAAGGAAAGCTTGGCGTAACGTGCCCCATTCGACAGTACCTGTTGGCATAATTCCATGCTCAGCCGACAGAGATTGCCAGAATTTCAATGTATCCACGACAGCGGGATCGTCGAAATAGGTTGTAAGACCATCGTCGGACATGACCTCTTTGCCATTCTGGATCGCCAGCGCCTGGAACATCCAATAAGGGTAGCCCGTGGATGGGATCATAAGCCCGTAGGTGTCATCTTTGGTTAATGCCTTACCCGCAGAGATCAACTCGTCCCATGTGGTAGGCGGTGCTTCAGGATCAAGGCCTGCTGCGCGGAACAGGTCTTTGTTATAGTAAGCGACGATGGTCGAGCGTTGAAATGGGATGCCCCAAGTTTTTCCTTCGATTTGCCCATTCGCCATCAGCGCAGGATAAAAACTGTTCAGCCAGTCGCTATCACTTGTCAAATCATCAAACGGCATGATCAGATCCTGTTCAATCAAGTCATAGGCATCAATGGAAAACATGACCGCAAGCTGTGCAGGCTCGCCTGAATTCAACGCAGACAATGCACGTACGCGTGTGTCGTCGTAGTTGCCAGAATAAACCGCATTGACCTTGATGTCAGGGTTTTCGGCCTCGAAGCTGTCGACGATCCCGTCAACAACTTGGGTTAATGAACCACCAACAGCAATTGGGTAATACATTGTCAGCTCGGTTTCGGCCACTACAGGCATCGCAATGCCCACAGCAAGTGCCGTCGATAAACTAAGTTTCTTTAGATGTTTCAAGTCTTTATCCTCCCATGGATTTAAGTCATTTTGACAAACTAATGCCCAGTAATACGTTCGCCTGCTTCGTTGAACATGTGCAGATCTTGGTCGTTGAATGTAATGTCTATGTGTTCGCCTACCGGTAACATTGATAGCCCTGGTCGCATGACAGTCAGCCCTACAGCGCCCTCATGCTCTAGTCCGATTAATGTCTCGGACCCTAGGAACTCAGCTTCGCTGACGCGGCACGACAATCGGCCTTCACCTGACGGCACGATAGAGATTTTTTCCGCACGCAGTCCTAGTGTCAGTCCTGGTTGTACGCCATCCACAATATGCGACTCGATCAATGCCATCGGTGGCGCACCAACAAATTCGGCGACGAAAGTGTTCGCAGGGCGATTGTACAGATCATCGGGTGAGCCGACCTGCTGTATGCGTCCATCTTTCATTAAGACGACCTTATCAGCCATACTCATCGCTTCGGTTTGATCATGGGTCACATAGACAACCGTAATGCCCAAGTCGCGCTGAAGTTTCTTAATGTCCTTACGAACCGAATTGCGCAGCTTTGCGTCGAGGTTGGACAAGGGCTCATCCATCAGACACAACTTTTGCCCAGCGACGATTGCACGGGCAAGCGCCACACGTTGCCGTTGACCACCGGACAGCTCGGCAGGTTTGCGGTTCTCAAGACCTTCAAGCCCAGTGATTTGCAATGCGTTCGCTAATTTTGCTGCCCGCTCTGTACGGGGAACACGGCGGACTTTTAAGCCGAATATAACATTTTCGGCTACTGAAAGATGTGGAAACAGGGCGTATGATTGAAAAACCATCGAAAGGTTGCGATCCGAAGCAGCACTCGTTGTTACATCTCGCCCCTGTATCCAAATCGAGCCTTCATCTGGCAATTCAAGCCCAGCCAAAAGACGCAAAGATGTTGATTTACCACATCCCGACGGCCCCAAAAGAGCAACAAAAGACCCTTCGTCAATATCGAGTGAGATATCCTCGACACCTAGCTGACCATTCCAGCGCTTGGCGACATCTTTTAAAACGACAAAAGGTTCTGCGATCATCGTTCATCTCTTTCTGTAAGAATTAGCCGATCACACAAGTTATCTATGAGTGTATTAAATTTTACATCTGGACGTCGATCAAGAATGACGTGATCTACATCACTGATATTTTCACCAACAGCAGGGGCCATCCGCCCAAACTTCGTGTGGTCTAATACAAGCATCGACACTTGTGCGTTTTCTCGGATGCGCTCTCGTGCGCTAACTTCCGCGGAATGGAATTCCAACAAACTTCCATCTTCGGCAACACCAGCTACGCCAAAAATACCATACTCAGCGCGATAACGGCCAAAGAAGTCCAGCACCCCATCGCCCAGAATATCCCGATCTGGAAGCCGCACTTCACCGCCAGGAAGAATGATGCGGTTGGATAGCTCATCACTCAGTGCCATCGCAGCACTTAAATTGTTGGTGATGACGGTCAAACCTTTATGTCGACGAAGCGCTTGCGCCACACTTAACGGTGTCGATCCAATAGAAATAAATATGCTCGCCCCATCAGGGATCAGGGCCGCAGCGGCCTCGCCAATATCACGCTTTTCGACCAGATTCGTGCCAGCACGTTGATCAAATGGTGTATTCAAATGTTGTTTAGCCAATTCAACGCGACCATGGCGGCGGCGTAAAGTATCGCCTTCGCACAATTTGTCGATGTCCCTACGGATCGTTTGTGTTGAAACGTCAAGCGCTTCGGCCAAAGCACCAACGGAAACCGCCCCGCGCTCCAGCACGATTTCTGTTATTTGCACTCGTCTGTTTTGTTTCTTAGTCGTCATTTTACTCTCTAGATTCGTTGTTAGAAACTATGCCTTTAAAAGCAACAAAACAACAAAATAGTTCCGTATTGGTAATTATTATGGTCTGTTTTTGTACTTTTGGCATAAAAAATGTTATTTTGTTGTTTTACATTTATGCATACGCGCAATATGGTGGAGAGATTGCAATTATGAATTGCGTAAATTCAGTTAGACTATCAGGTACACAAAATACATGTTAACTACCCCCGCCATTTTTGATCGATATCAAGAAGTTAGGTCTCGGATGCCGCAAGCCGTTACCACGTCTGCGTTCCAAGACATTTCATCTTTGATCGAGATTGCAGATCAAACTTCGGCATTCATATTTGACGCCTTTGGTGTTCTCAATGTGGGCGAGACATTGATTGATGGTGCAGATCGCCGCTTGGACGAGTTACGCACAATGGGATGTGAAATCCGTATTCTTACAAATGCTGCAAGTTATGATCGTGTGGGTGCGGTTGATAAATTTCAAAGACTTGGACTGTCGATCAAAGACGACGAAATAATAACAAGCCGAGACGCTACACTTTCGGCTGTCACACCAGGTCGATGGGGAGTAATCGCAGCCCCAGAAGATCAATTAGGCGATATCCCGTCCAGCTGGCAACGGCTTGGTGACACTGCACAAGATTATGATGCAGTCGATGGGTTTCTATTTTTGTCCACTTCAAACTGGACAGCACCGCGTCAAGAGATGCTTGCCGCATCACTTTTGAAGGATGAAAGACCAGTGTTAATCGCGAATGCTGATCTCGTAGCTCCACGCGACGATGGGTTTTCGTTGGAGCCAGGGTATTTCGGTCATCTGCTAGCTGATAAGGGCATCAGTAGTGTTCGGTTCTTTGGGAAGCCGTTTCCCGAAGTTTATGATCTTGTTGAGCAATCTCTTCCTAATACGCCAGCTCATCGTATCGTGATGTGTGGCGATACATTGCACACTGACATCATGGGAGCTGCAGCTCGAAATTGGCGTACCGTCTTGGTCACACGCGACGGTTTGTTTTCTGGTCACGATACGCAAGTGTTTTGTCAGCAATCAGGACTTTATCCCGATTGGCGTTTGGCACGAATTTAATGCTCACGCTCATCAAAGTGCCGTTACATGACGAATGTCCGTTATCCAGACGATGCAAAGAGGCGACTGATCTATCGATAAACGGCAGCTTTGGGTCGTTCATGTCGATCAGACGAAAAGCCTGAGAGCCGTCAGTACCCACGCAGCTGCGGGGCCGACAGCACCACCTAACCGGTGGTTGAGTGATGTGGTTGAAGACATTTCAAATTAGCCTGATATTTTGGCATCCATTGCCGCATCCCAGCCCAAGCTTACCAGCACGTCGCGCGCAATTTGGGTGATTTGGGGGCCAAATTTTTTGCGGAACGTGGGCGTAAAAACTCGCATTGATCCCGTCGCACCAATGGACATCGTGGCCCCCGGCCCGCTTGTCGCCAGCGGGGCGGCGACCGAACACATGCCGCGCTCGATCTCTTCCACGCATTCTGCAAAGCCGCGCTTGCGTATAGTTTCGAACTCCGCTTCGAGGTCTTCCACCGATGTGAGAGTAAACTCAGTGTAGGCGCGTAGCCGTCCCTCCATATCTCCCGATGAAAATAAGTAGGGCGAGAATGCAGCAACGGCCTTTGAGCAAGAACATGCATGCAAGGGGCGTTTTCCTAAACCAGGATGGAGATATGAGACACCGGTGTCTGGCGTCTCAACATGAATAATTTCAACGGATTTTCCACGCAATCGAGACAGAAAAAACGCGGTGCCAAATTGTGCCGCCGCTTGTCTTAGCGCGGGCGCAATCGTCTCGAGCAATGCACGATCAGAGTGATCATTTTGCGTGATCCGCTTCAGGCGGGATCCAATCGTAAATTGTCCACGCGCAACGGGTTCCAAAAGACCTACACCGACAAGGTCCTGCACCAATCTGTACGCAGAGGGTTTGGGGAGGTCCGAGTGGGCGCAAATGTCAGCCACCGTTGCCTCTCCCTTTTGTCCAACAGCTTCAAGGATGAAAGTCAGGCGTTCCAGATGCATTCTTTTACCTTGTGATAATTTATTTATTGATATACGAGAATAATCAAGTGACCGCAAGGGAGGAATGTGATGATGGACAAAGCATGCTGTGGCCCAGGGTACGCAAGCCCTGCCGAGGCAATCAAATCGCCACGCGAAAAACTGTTATACACAATAGCCATCTACACCGGGACTGGCATCCAGAAGCCAGACTATTTGGCAACAGTTGACGCAGATCCAGAGAGCCCAACTTATTCGCAAGTCATTCATCGGCTTGAAATGCCTGGCATCGGCGATGAGCTGCATCATATGGGTTGGAATGCATGTTCTTCGTGTCACGACAACGCAGGAATGGCACGCAAATACCTGCTGGTGCCCGGTGTGCGGTCTAACAATATCCACGTAATCGACACGGCAACGGATCCATTTGCACCGCGCCTGCATAAGGTGATTGATGGAGCAGAGATCAAATCAAAAACCAATCTGTCTGGACCGCATACGGTGCATTGCCTTGGGTCCGAGATCATCATTTCGTTCCTTGGTGACGCGCAGGGAGAAGCACCCGGTGGGTATCTGCACCTCAACAAAGAATTTGAGATCGTTGGCCGTTGGGAAAACTCTATGGGGGACATCCCGTTCAGCTATGACTTCTGGTATCAACCGCGCCACAACGTGATGGTCAGCTCCGAATGGGCTGCACCTAACACCTTTATGCCAGGCTTTGACCTCGAAGAAGTCGGACATCTTAAATACGGCCGTCGTCTTCACATTTGGGATTTTGAAAAGAAAGAGCCTATCGAGACGATGTACCTTGGTGAAGATGGCCTGATCCCATTGGAAGTGAAATTCCTACATGATCCCGACAGCAGCCACGGCTTTTGTGGTGCTGCGCTCAGCTCAAATGTCATCCACTTTTGGAAGACAGACGCGGGTAAATGGGAATGGGAAAAGATCATCGACGTTGAGAACGAACCGCACCCCGAATGGCCCATTCCTATTCCTGGTGTGATGTCGGCCATTCTGGTCTCGATGGACGATAAATACCTCTACCTCAACAACTGGCTGCACGGCGACATGCGCCAATACGACATTAGCGATCCCCATAACCCCGTATTAACGGGACAGGTCTGGATGGGAGGGCTGTTGGGCCGCGCGCCTGAGGTCAATGGCGTCAAAGTTGCGGGTGGACCGCAGATGTACCAACTCTCACTTGACGGCAAGCGGCTCTATGTCACTACCTCGCTGTTCTCAACTTGGGACAACCAGTTCTACCCCGAGATCCGCACCCAAGGAGGCGTCATGCTGATGATCGATTGCGATGTCGAGAATGGCGGCATGAAAATCAACGAAGACTTCATTGTTGATTTCGGGAAGGAACCGAACGGACCAAGTCGTTGCCATGAAACCCGCTATCCAGGTGGCGATTGCACAAGCGATATCTGGCTGTGAACAAGACCCGCACCATCACAATCGCCAATCGCGACGATGCGACGTACCAAGTCGACGCACGCCGCCCTTTGTTGGATACGCTGCGCGAACAAGGCGTCGATTTACCCTATGGCTGCAAATACGGCGGCTGCATTACCTGCGCGGCCAAACTGACGGCTGGTGAGGTGGATCAGCGTCGGCAAGTAGCGTTGAACAATCGTCAGATCAACAATGGTTACATTTTGCTTTGTGTCGCCCGCGCTGTCTCCGATTGCACCTTGGAGATCGGCGTCGAAAGCCATGACAAACTTTACCGCAACCCCTTCCTTGATCCGCTTGAGCCACATGAACTGAAGGCGGATATCGCGACACCTAAGGAGGCTTAGATGCCTGAGACTGATCTTGATCAATTGTACAGTTATACCCCAGAGTATTTGGCCGAAATTCTGCGCACGGTTAAAACGATCGCTATGGTTGGTGCCAGTGGCGACAAGACCAAATTCAGTTACGGCGTACTGCGTGTGCTGCACGAAACTGGATATGATATGATCCCAGTGAACCCCAACCCGAATTTGACGGAAATTCGCGGTATCCCCGTTTTTCATTCGCTGGAAGAAATCAACCGTCCTGTTGATATGGTCGAAGTGTTTCGTCCCAAGGAAGAACTCTACGCTATCACCGAGAAGGCGATTGCCATTGGTGCGTCGGTTCTATGGGGTCAGATTGACGTCTATGACGATCGTGCGGCGAAGTTAGCCGAAGAGGCGGGCTTAAAAGTGGTTATGAACCGTTGCCCAAAAATCGAACTTTTCCGCCCATTCTGGAAACCTCGTCTTGACCTTGAAATTTGACACAGGGCGATACAGAAATTTACGTGCCGCCCTTGTTTAGTTGCGGATGTAGCGGGCCCATAAACTGGCCGCTCACCGCAGTGCTAGGCTGGCTCAATCCCGACCAAAGAAAGAAATCAATCATGGCTCAGATAATTACAAAAAGCGCGAAAGACATCGTCAAAACGGCTATGTCCGCAGTGCCTGCGATCAGTGCAGAAGAAGCAATAGCTTTGGTTGGCTCGCCCGATCACGTGTTTGTCGATCTACGCGATGGCACAGAACAGGCAAAAACTGGCACTATTTCTGGGGCTGTTGCGTCGTCACGCGGCATGATGGAATTTCATCTCGACCCAGAAAGCCCAGCACATAAACCCGAGTTCAATCAAGATAAGACCTACGTGTTCTACTGCGCATCAGGCGGGCGGTCGGCAATGGCCGCGATGGTGGCTATGGATATGGGGCTCTCGCCTGTTGTGAACTTGGCCGGAGGTGTTGGTGCCTGGAAAAAGGCCGGGGGCACGTTGGCATAAACCATGGAGCGTGCAATGAATTTTCTAGATTTGAACATGTCAGTGCTGCCCGATGTCAAAGGGTTCTTTGATCCAGCGAGCAATACGATTTCCTACATCGTGAAAGACCCCGAATCAAACGCTTGCGCGATCATCGACAGCGTTTTGGACATGGATTATGCGGCAGGACGGATCACTTATGACAGTGCAGATCGCCTGATTGACACCATCCAAACTCAGGGGATGTCACTAGAGTGGATAATCGAGACCCATGTTCATGCCGATCACCTTTCCGCCGCGCCCTACATTCAAGACAAGCTAGGTGGCAAAATCGGCGTTGGTGTCGGAATCAAGGAAATTCAGAATACCTTCGGCAAGATCTTTAACGAAGGTACGGAATTTCAACGCGATGGGTCGCAGTTTGATGCCCTTTTTGAGGATGGCGACACCTACACCATTGGAAAGATGACCGCTTTCGCAATTGCCACACCTGGTCACACACCCGCTTGCATGGTACATGTGATTGGCGATGCGGCGTTTGCTGGTGATACGCTGTTTATGCCCGATGGTGGCTCAGCCCGTGCCGATTTTCCGGGTGGTGATGCGGGGCAATTGTACGATTCCATCCAAACCGTGTTGTCCCTTCCCGATGAGATGCGCCTATTCATCTGCCATGATTATGGTCCCAGTGGGCGCGCCATAGCGTGGGAAACAACTATCGCGCAGCAACGTGCCGACAACATCCACGTCGGTGCTGGGGAATCGCGCGATGCCTTCATCAAGTTCCGCACAGAACGGGACGCTCAATTGGCGATGCCGAAACTGATTATTCCGTCCCTGCAAGTGAACATGCGGGCGGGCAAAATTCCGTGCGACGAAAGCGGCGCACCCATGCTGAAGGTTCCACTCAATGGCCTATGAGAGTAATATGGAAAACGATGGCTTAATTTTACGAACCGACAAGAACGGTGTTGCCGTTCTTACGTTGAATGCGCCCAAGTCGATCAACGCCTTGTCAGAAGCGATGTTGCTCGCACTGTCCAACACATTCGAAAAGATTGCAGATGATCGCAGTATCAAAGCGGTGATCCTTCGCAGCGGCGGAAATCATTTTTGCGCGGGCCATAACCTCAAAGAGATGACGGAGCGCCGTACTGACGCCGACGGTGGTTTGCAGTATTTCCAAGATCTCTTTGCCAAGTGTTCTGCGATGATGCTTCGTGTCGTGCGTTTGCCCCAGCCAGTGATCGCCGAAGTGAAAGGGATTGCCACAGCGGCTGGATGCCAGCTTGTGGCCTCATGCGATCTTGCAGTAGCTGCCGATGATGCAACATTTGCCACATCAGGCGTAAACATTGGGCTGTTTTGCTCAACACCGATGGTCGCACTTAGCCGCAATGTGCCGCGCAAATTGGCCATGGAAATGCTGTTGTTGGGAGAGTTCTTACCTGCAGCCCGTGTCGCCGAAATAGGGTTGGTAAACCGCGTTGTGCCCTTGGCGGAGCTGGAAGACACATCCATGGAAATGGCCCGTATCATTGCTGATAAATCGCCGGCTGCCGTTAAGATCGGCAAACGCGCCTTCTATGAACAGCTAGAAATGCCATTAGATGAAGCTTATGCTTTTGCTGGTCACACGATGGCGGAAAACATGATGACGCTTGATGCAAACGCTGGAATAGGGGCCTTCACCCGCAAAGAGCCAATGCCAGATTGGACAGTGGAATGATTTACGAAGGTCCGGAGCTTGTACGTAACGCAGCAAATCACACTGCCCTATCACCCGTTTCTATCCTCAAACGTGTCGAACGCGTACATCCAGAGCTGCCCGCGCAAATCCATGGTCGTATTCAGCGCAATTGGGGTGAGGTCGCGGCGCGTTGCAAACGGCTTGCGTCCGCGTTGGCCAAACGTGGTATCGGCAAGGGTGATACCGTTTCCCTGATAGCGCCTAATATCCCCGAAGCGCTTGAATGCGCATTGGCTGTGCCCATGCTGGGTGCGGTTCTGAACGCGAATAACACGCGGCTTGATGCTGATACGATCACCTATATTCTTGAGCATGGCGAAGCCAAGGTTTTGCTGGTCGATACCGAATTTTCAGCTATGGCTGCGAAAGCCGTCGCGCAATCCGGTCTGGACCTGTTGTTTGTGGATATCGAGGACAACGAAGGCCCGGGTGGAGAAAAGATCGGCAATTTGACCTATGATGCACTGCTGGCTGAGGGCGATCCGAATTTCGCCTACTCCCTGCCGGATGACGAATGGGACGCGCTTGCGTTGAACTATACCTCGGGCACCACAGGGTGGCCCAAGGGAGTTGTGTATTCACATCGTGGTGCGTGGACCAATGCGGTCAACAACGTGGTAACTTGGGAAATGCCACATCATCCCGTTTACCTTTGGACGCTACCGCTGTTTCATTGCAATGGCTGGTTCTTTCCTTGGACAATCACCATGCTTGCCGGTTGCCATCTGTTCCTGCGCGCGCCAAGGGCCGATGCGATCTATGGCGCTTTTGCGGATCATGGGGTCACGCATCTTTGCGGCGCACCTATCATCATGTCGATGATCTCAGGCGCGAAAGGAAAACGCGATTTTCCACAAAAAATCAAAATGATGACCGCCGCAGCCCCACCTCCTGCCAGTGTGATCGAGAAAATGGAGGCCATGGGCATCGCAATCACCCATGTTTACGGCTTAACCGAAGTTTACGGCCCCGCGGTTGTCTGTGCAGAGAAACCCAGTTGGGCGGAGCTACTTCCTGAAGAACAAGCCATTCTAAAGGCACGCCAGGGTGTGGCTTATGAGTTGGAAGAAGATGTTTTAGTCTTAAATTCCGATACAGGTAAGCCTGTCCCGTGGGATGGCGAGACACTAGGCGAAATCGTGTTTCGCGGTAACATCGTCATGAAAGGTTATTTGAAAGCCCCAGAAGAGACAGCAAAGGCCTTCAAAGATGGTTGGTTCTGGTCAGGAGACATCGCGGTGCAACACGCCGATGGCTATATCGAAATTCGTGATAGGTCCAAAGATATCATCATCTCTGGTGGTGAAAATATCTCGTCCATTGAGGTGGAAAAGGCGCTCTATTCGCATCCCGCCGTCAGCCTTGTTGCGGTCGTGGCTATGCCGGATGAGAAATGGGGCGAAGTGCCCTGCGCCTTTGTTGAGCTATCAGGCGAAGCCACCGAAGAAGAATTATTGATCCATGCGAAGGCAGGCCTTGCTGGATACCAACGCCCAAAGAAAGTGATCTTTGGCGAACTCCCAAAGACCACTACTGGAAAAGTCCGCAAGAACGAACTTAGAGATCTGGTCCGCCAAAAAAGCTGACCCCCAACACAATTGACTGGATACACATCATGCCTCAAGAACATAACTTTGCCCAATTCAGTTTCGGAACACAGGTGCGAAAATCACCTTTCTCCGACGCAGCCCTTCGTTGGGGAGCCAAGGGATTCTCTGTCTATAACCACATGTACATCCCACGAGATTTTGGCGATCCAGTTCAAAATTTCTGGAATTTGGTCAACGAGGCGATCTTGTGTGACGTTTCTGTCGAGCGCCAAGTCGAGATCAAAGGACCGGACGCTGCAAAGTTTACCCAATTCCTCAGTTGTCGTGATCTGTCGAAATGTGAGGTCGGACAGTGTAAATATGTGCTGCTCACAGACCAAGACGGCGGGATCATCAATGACCCAATCCTTTTGAAATTGGCTGATGATCATTTTTGGCTTTCCATTGCTGATAGCGACGTCCTGCTTTGGGCACGCGGCCTTGCAGTAAATTCAGGCATGGATGTCGAAATTTCTGAACCCGATGTGTCCCCTCTACAGTTGCAAGGTCCCAAATCTCGCGAGGTCATACGCGCAGCCTTTGGGGACGCCCCAACAGAGCTGAAATATTACCGTTTCATGGAATTTGACTGGGATGGTGTTCCATTGATTATTTCGCGCACAGGCTGGTCCAGCGAACTTGGGTACGAGATTTTCCTACGCGATGGATCTGCGGGTGACAGGCTTTGGGAACATCTGATGACCGTAGGTACGCCACTGGGCTTGAAGCCGGGTCACACGTCGAGTATTCGGCGGATCGAGGCGGGCATGTTGTCGTATCACGCAGACATGAACCTTGCGAACAATCCTTTTGAAATGGGTATGGATCGTCTCGTCGATCTGGATATAGATGCGGATTTCGTCAGCAAGGCGGCATTGACTAAGATCACGGCGGGGGGGGTATCGCAAAAATTTGTTGGCTTGGTTATTGAGGGCGATCCATTTGTCGGGCCCAATGATTTCTTTTGGCCCATTACGAAAGACGGCGTGAAGGTCGGGACAGTCACGTCAGCGATCTATTCTCCAAGACTTGAAAAGAACATCGCACTTGCATTGGTCGGCATCGATCACACAGCATTAAATACCGCCCTAGAAGTTGATAAGCTGAGCGAAACACGCGCTTGCACAGTTGTGCCGATCCCGTTTTACGACCCTAAAAAGTCGATTGCTTCTGGAAGTTGATTGGAAGGTTGCGGCACAGGTTTGATAGCTTGTGCCTCAAAAACGTACCCGTCGGAGCAGTCTAGGTTTGAAGATATCAGGTGTGTAAGTGAATGCCGTGACTAAGAAGATAGAAATCAACTTTTTCATGTAGCTGAATTGGAAGCAGACATTGCTGCGATTGCAGCGAAAGTTAAATCTGTCCCACGAGTGCTGACGTCAGACATGAGAAACCTCTTCGCTGCAGCCTTGTCACGCCGTTTGGTTACAAAACTTTCAAACACTTCACCTTCATGATCAACCGCACGCCACAGATAAAACCTCTCACCATTGATTTTCACGAAAACTTCATCCATGTGCCACTGACAATTTGAGTGGTGCCCTGCCCTTCGCTTGCGAATTTCCTGTGCAAATTTTGAACCAAAACGACCGACCCAATACCGAACCGTTTCATGTCAAATATCAATGCCTCTCTCATGCAGAATGTCTTCCACTTGGCGAAAGCTCAGCGGGTATCGCACGTAATACATGACGGCCAAGCGGATTATTTCAGGAGAAGTTTTGAAGTATTTGAAGGGGTTTTGTTCTCTCATTTCCAAACCTACGACGCTATAACCGCAAACTCAAGTTTCCTCTGACAATGCCATCATACTGGGTGCAATTCTCGGCATTAGGCATCTCTTAGCGGGGTTTGAACCATGAAGCTTGAAAGTTGATGGTGTTATCTGAGGAAAGTTAACCAGTCTCAAAGTTTCCAACAAGCTCATTTCTACGCCACACAAAGTGGGCGCCACTCAGTCAAAGCAGCGTTACAGGTTTGCTTGAAAATCTGTCGGGAATTTAGGTGTCTATGGGGCATTGTCAGATTAAATCCGGAAGCCCTATTTCACGGGTATGTTTCACGGCTTGACTTGTAGCAAAAGCGAAGCATTACTGTGCCAGCAAGCAACCTGTTATTCCCTACCGGATACATGTAAATTACTTATGGGGATATGAATGAGTTACGGTGAAAAGCAAGTAAAATTCATCCAAATAAAATAGACCTATGGTAGCATTTGAAATGCTTATAACATTCCCTGATACGCGTAATAATTACCCTGATATGCAAATCATTTTCCCTGTTAATTTCTTAGGGAAATCACCCATAACACACTGTAATCAGGTGTCTATTACAGGTTAAATTCCTCAAATCTGGTAAAAAACGCATATTTTCCCTGTTAATTTCCCTGTTAGCAGGGAAATTTGGCCGAGACTCGTTAGCTCAAGACTGCACACAGCACCACCATACCTATCTAATTGATATCACTGTACTTAAATTGGAATTATCCCGTGTTTTCAGGATGATACGGGATGTCATTTCAACCCAGACCCTAAATAGCCACTGATTTGACCAGAATCTATCAAAAGTCTCCAAACGGCTTTTGCACGGTCGCCGTTTGCAGCGCCGTGATGCAGTGATGATTATACTGTAGAGGGTTTTGAAACGATACCGGCCCTTAAAGAGGGCGGAACATCTCGCGCTGATCATGCCAGACGGTTGGAAAGGCATGGCGCAACAACCACTGGGTTGTCAGACCAGTCGGTTGGGTGCCTTCATAAACGTCGCGTATGATGTCTGGCGCCAGAAAAGCCAGTTCAATCAATTTCTGGACACGATCTCTGGACACACCGTCTACCTTGGCAATCGCCGAATAGGTTTGCCCTGCCCGAACCAATGCAAAGTAGCGATGTGCCTGGGCAATGTTTTTGAACAGGGTTTCATCGCGATGTGCTGCTGAGCCAGCCAGGATTAATTTGGTTTCGACCCCACGCTTGCGGTGACGAAATTCCGAACTGAACACCAGGATGTCGCTGTTGATGCGTTCTGATACTACACCGAGAAGTCTGGCGACAGCTTTTGCACAAAGTGTAATCGTGATCTTGCCCGGCGTGATATCAACGCGATCTACTAGTGGTCATGTCGCGGAATTGTGCCGCTCCTTTGACAATACCGTTTCGCGGCTTGACTTATAACAAAAGCGAAGCATTACTGTGTCAGCAAGCAAGCTGTTATTTCCTACCGGATATACGTAAATTACATATGGGCTATGAATGAGTTGCGGTGAAAAGAAAGTAAATTTCACCCAAAGCGAAGAGGGCTATGTTAGCAATTAAAATACTTATAATATTCCCTGCTAAGTTAAATAATTACCCTGATATGCGAATTAAATTCCCTGTTATTATTCTTAGGGAAAACGCCTATAACTCACTGTTATCACGTCTACATTACGGGCTACATTCTTCAAACCATGTGAAAAACACATATTTTCCCTGTTAATTTCCCTGTTAACAGGGAATTTTGGCTGAGACTGGTTAGCTGAAGACTGCGCACAGCACCATAAAAAACCCTTATTTATATGGGGGTACTCCAAATCAAGCACACATAAAGAGCTCTTACTTTGTTGATCTGGTTACACTGAAAGAATTGAATCCTTTGTTCTGGGTATTGCCAGAACAAATTGCCTACAGTTTGCCTAATTGTTTTGTTATGTGTCGGCAAATTTACCACTCTTCAAGCGGGCATGGAGAAGAATTTGTGATAACCAACGTATCGAACATCGCTGACGCAGGTTCGCTCCATCTTGACGGCGTAGTGTCGTTAGCGTCAGGCGGTGTTGGTGGGTGGACGCTGACCTTTGCGGCTGGTTCCAATGACGGCGGTATTTCAGTTTTCGAACTGAATGACGACGGTTCACTGACCAACCTGTTTAATCTGGATGACGACGGTTCGCTGGATTTGAACGCGCTTCGCGACATTTCTTTCGTTGAAAGTGGCGGCAACGCCTTCCTTCTGGCTGACGGCCGAGAAGACCAAATTGACGTATTATCTATTGCTGCCGACAGCACGCTAACGTCAGACAGCACTTACCTCAATCCAGATCGGCGCAAAGACATTCATCTTCACCGGATCAAGTTCGGTTGATGGCATCGTAGCCTACGAGTTGGCCTCGGATGGCACGCTCACCGAGACAAGCACAGTTGAGGACAGTGATAACATCAATTACGAAATAGAGGGTATCCGTTCCCTTATCTCTGGCAAGTCGGGCGGCAATTCCTACGTGATCGCAGCTGATTACGACGACGCGGAATTTCTGTTTTCGAGGTCGACACGAACGGTGTTATGACCAACGTATTCAACCCAGCCGACGGCACCTCGCCCGACATTCTTGGCGAAGACCTTGAACTTAGACATGTGCGTTCGATTACCATGCAAGAGATGGGCGGTAGCACCTACATATATGTTGGTGGTGAGGTCGACGATGGCATTTCGGTTTTCGAACTTAACTCTGACGGCTCGCTTACCAACACCGCAAATTACACGAATGGCGGGGTGCATAACCTCGACGACATCCTGGCGCTGGAGGTTGGTACAACGCTTGGTGGCACCACCTACCTTTTTGCAACTGGCGACAACATTGACGGCCTGCAAGTCTATCAGGTTGGCAATGACGGTAGCCTGACTTTCTTTGATTTCTTCGCCGACGACGGCACAATGTTCATGACTGACGCCGAGGACATCACCACCGCCATTATCGATGGTAAGTTGCACGTGCTTTCTGGTGGCGATGAGAGCGGCATCAGTGTCTTTACAGTTCCCTGTTTCGCGGCTGGCACTTTGTTCGCCACGCCTCAGGGGTTGCGCGGTTGAAACGCTTGGCCCAGGTGACCATGTTCTAACCCTTGACGCAGGGCCACAGCCAGTACGTTTTATGGCAGTGCGCAGATTAGGGCCCGATGATCTGGAAAACCATCCTCACCTAAAGCCCATCCGTATCGCCCGCAACAGTTTTGGCCCCAACATACCCGATCGTGATCTGCGCGTATTGCCTCAGCACAGGGTACTTGTGCAAGGCCCACAGGTGTTGCTAAATATTGGGTTGGAAGCGGCCCTTGCACCAGCCTATGGCCTGACTTGCCGACCGGGCGTATCGATAGAGGCTGAAGCGACGCGCATAACCTATGTACACGTCGGCCTAGATGCACATCACGTTTTGATCTCAAACGGGATGGCAACTGAATCTTTCCTGCCTGGGTCTGAAGCTATTTCTGGGCTTGATTTGCCACTCAGGGCCGAACTGATCCAGATTTTCCCCTATCTTGTTTGGGCCCCATACCGCGGCATTGCCCCAGCCAGACCGATCCTTCGCCGCCAAGAAACCACTGTGATCGCGCACCAAACCAGTGGCAGAGCTTGAGGTCTAACTTAGGGTTTCCAGCGTTATTCTAATTTATTGAGGCATCAAACTGAAAGAGTTTGAAAAGCCTGAAAGTGACAATTCCATTCTGACAGGGTTATTTCCAACGCCCATAATATTCACAATCAGAACGTTACCGCTTTTCAATGCTGAAATCATTTTCGCTGTCATTTCAAATCGGCTGTATGCGCCGTTTGCGTCCGATGTTTGAATGGCAAATTTCTGGGCTTGGCCTTCATCTATAGAAACATCAACCCCAGATGTCAGATCAATACCATGGGGCAAGCTTAGCAACATTCCATATGTCTCGGCATTCTTGAAAATGGATGCAGATATAACCCGTTGGCCTGTTCCTTTTTGGAAAATTGTTTGTGACATGGTGCAGGTCAACTGGGTAGGGTTTGCATTATTATTACAAGTAACACCCCACAATGCAGGTGTTGCTTCAGTTGTCTGTGCAATGCTGGATTGCGAAACCGATGCAAATGCCGTTATGGCTACAAACATAAATAATAAGGTAGTTGAACATCTTTGAAAATTCTTCATTACATATTTCCCCGTAAGCAATCAATCAAATGTGATCTTCGAATACAACAAACAAAGCAGGCCAACAAGCCTTTGAATAGATGGAAACGCTTTATAAATGTTATCGCACCAGTGCGGGCACTTTATCAATCTACGTTTCACCCGCACAGATCTAACTATATCGCCATATTTTACCAAAAGTCGGGGGTTTACTGATCTGCGTCGTATTTATTCTATTTATTTTAAAACTTTTCAAGCTAGGCTTTGATAGCAATAATGGCTTCAAAGCCTAGCCTGTATAGGATCACGCACATGTCAAATATAGTTTTTGAATTTAATAAAAATTTAAAGTGGGATGACCTACCCGACGCTGTTCAACATCAGGCGAAACGGTGTTTAATTGATCTGATAGGTGTCGCGGCGGCTGGCACAACAACTGATTTGTCAAAGATCATCAATAGCCACGCAACCCACCAATTTGGCGCAGGCAAAGGTGCAGGGGCGCGGTTAATGTTTGACGGCAGACGCGTCAGTGCATCGGGGGCAGCCTTGGCCAATGGTATGACGATAGATGCGATTGACGCCCATGATGGGCACCCATTAACTAAAGGCCATGCAGGGTGCGGGATTTTGCCAGCTCTGATTGCCCTTATCGAAGCCAATGAATTAGAGGTTTCAGGTCAAGAGTTTTTAACAACACTTGTTATCGGCTATGAAGTTGCCATTCGCGCGGGTATCGCGCTTCATGCAACTGTTGCAGACTATCACACATCGGGTGCGTGGGTTGGCTTAGGAATAGTTGCGATGGCAGCACGCCTTTTAAACATGGATGAAACCCGTTTTCATGAGGCCATAGGCATAGCAGAATACCACGGCCCGCGCAGCCAGATGATGCGCACAATCGATTTCCCAACCATGGTAAAAGACGGATCTGGCTGGGGGGCTATGGCGGGTGTTTCTGCCGTGTATCTAGCACAAGATGGCTTTACAGGTGCCCCTGCAATTTCGCTTACGGGTGCGGATGCCGCACATTATTACGATGATCTGGGTTCTGACTGGTACATACTAGGGCTGTATTTCAAAATGTATCCAGTGTGCCGGTGGGCCCAACCCCCCGTAGAAGCCGCCTTGCAGCTTAAGAAACAACACGCATTTCAAGTAAGCGATATTCAGGCCATCAAAGTATACACATTTCATGAGGCTTATCGTTTATCCACCAAAAACCCTCAATCGACAGAGGCTGCACAATACAGCCTGCCCTTCTCCGTCGCTGCCGCATTGCTACGCGGAACTATTGGCCCGAATGAAGTTGGCAACAGCGGGTTGAATGACCCCGACATAGCCAACTTGGCAAATCTAGTAGAACCCTATGAAGATGATCTGTTCAACGCCAAGTTCCCTGCAGAACGCTGGGCCCGTGTCGAGATTGTGTTAACCAATGGAACCGTATTGAAATCAGAACCTTCCGTAGGTTTGGGCAATGCTGAAAACCCGCTGTCAGATACTATTATTCATCAAAAATACCATACTCTTGCCAATGAAATACTAAGCAAAGAGTTTGCCATAAAGATAGAAAATACCGTTTGGGCATTGGATGTAGCACCAGATATTTCTGATCTGTTCAACTCTGTTTTAAACAAGCCTGCCTAGTTTATTTGCAACTTAACAAGCAACTGATACTGGCTTATAACCACCTGCCCCGTCAAACAATAAAGAAATGCTCTGTTTGTAGGTTATGTATCACAGTCTGTTTAACGGTATTTTAAGTATTGGATTGCCATCTTCATCCGTAGGCACTTCGCCTGCGCGCATATTTACCTGCAATGATGGAATGATAAGTTTAGGCATTCCTAATTGCGCATCGCGTTCGGTGCGGAACTTAACGAATTCTTCTTTGGTTTTACCCCGACCCACATGGATATTATGCTCTTTTTCCTCACCAACTGTGGTTTCCCACTGAATATCACGCCCATTGGGGCCATAATCATGGCACATGAAAAGTCTTGTTTCATCAGGAAGGCTAAGCACTTTTTGGATTGATGTATAAAGCACCTCTGCAGAGCCGCCCGGAAAATCACACCTAGCAGAGCCGCCATCTGGCATAAACAAAGTGTCCCCCACAAAAGCAGCATTACCGACCACATGCACCATACATGCAGGTGTGTGCCCTGGCGTGGCCATTGTGAACACGGTCATTTCGCCGATTTGATAGGTATCACCATCCTGAAACAAACGATCAAACTGGCTGCCATCCCGTTGAAATTCAGTACCTTCATTAAAAAACTTTCCGAAAACTTCTTGAATAACAGTGATGTTTTCACCGACCCCCATTTTGCCGCCAAGTTTTTCCTGAATATAAGGCGCGGCTGATAGATGGTCGGCATGCACATGGGTTTCAATAATCCATTGTAGATCAAGGTCGTTATCCTGGATATATGCAATCATAGTGTCCGCATGAGTGTAAGTGATCCGGCCCGATGCCATATCTATATCCATAACACTGTCGATGATGGCGCATGCGTTAGTTTTTGGGTCTTTGACCACATAAGAAATAGTGTTTGTTTCAGCATCAAAAAATGCTTCAACTATTGGCGCCGTCGTTAAATCAACCGAAGATTCAGACATCAAGTATTCCTTATATGGTCAATTTTGCATTACATCTTACAAGTCTTAACACCAATTAAACGATATAAGGGGCAAAATTTAAATACAGCCGTGGCAACAAGTACGGCACCGACAATGATAGCACCGTACATCATTGCAGCGGTGTTAAACATGCTAAGATTAGTCAGTAGTGGTGCTAGAATAAGTGCTAACCCAACAACAGCACGTAATATGCGATCAGTTTTTCCGACGTTCATAGTTCTTCTCCTAAGGTTTCTATTATAGATACCTAGTATAAATTTTCACTATCGTCGGTGACATTATCTCACAAACATTCGAAAAAAGAATATTATATATACTTATGAAACCACAAGAGCATTTAAGGCAGGTTTATCAAGTATCTCTATCGCTCCTCGGCTGATTTTAATCCATGATTTACGTTGAAATTCCTGTAGCTGCCTTGAAATAACCTCACGGGCAGAACCCAGTTCCACCGCTAAGATTTGATGTGTGGCAAATACCGTATTTTTGGTACTACTAAGTTCCAGTAATTTATGTGCCAACCGTATATCAATGCGCTTAAACGCTACCTCTTCAATGACAATAAATAAATCCGTTATACGTTTTGAATATGCTGAAAAAACAAAACGCCGAAAGTCTTCGGATTGCGCAACGAGTTGGTCAAAAACCGCAAGCGGAATGGCAGCCGCTTGTACATTGGTTTCCGCAATTCCTTCGGCGGTATATTCTTCAAACGCCAGCAGACAGGCGGTAGTTAAAACACAGCTTTCTCCAGCATTAACGCGGTAAAGCACAATTTCGCGCCCTGTTTCAGACAACTGGCTAACGCGCACACAACCTTCTAACAACAACAGCATATTTTCGGGCCTTTTGCCCGGGCCAAAGATTACCGTATTCTTGGGAACCGTGACGATCTGTGTTTTCTCGGTTAATTGCCTTTGAAGTGTACCCGATAACCGAGACAGGCCCTCAAACCTAGAAATCCATTCCATGTTTCACCCCAAATTATGCTTATCGTTATGCTGATCTACAATCATCATATCATTTGTAGCATACCAGAAAAGATCAGCTGGTATATCCCAATATAGGTTGCATATGTCGCAACCGTCAGTGTATTTGCCTTTGTCATAAAACTGTTTTTTAGGGTATAGCCCCACATTCAGCCTTCAAAGTATCAAAAACATGAAAATCAACATGAACCGCGCTGCCCTTATCTTGCTCTGATTACTTTAACGGCATGTGCTACAGTAAGCAGTGTTGGAAAAGACATTTCAACTGCGGGCAAAGCAATTTCAAAAGCAGCGAATTAGGCCTGTCGCGTAGCTATTTTAAGCCAAATACTTGTCTCATAAGCACCTGTTACAAGAGGTATATTCGCCAAACAAGATACCGCAATCTGTTGGTGCATTGTTTTGGCAACATACTGGCTGGCAAAAAGTATCTCATAAGCCTCACTGGAAATCATCGGGCCCAATACGTTTTGTTCATTATACCCCCGCCACAGCCATTGTTCTGGATAAGGATAGGGCAAAAACACATCATGGATATGGATCAAAACACCCGGTTTAAGAATGGGAATGATACGGTTCAAAATCATATCAACATCTGTGCCGGGCATTAAAATATGGCTGGAATCGAAAAACGCAATGTCGTTGGCTTGCAGGGCGGCAAACTGTTCAAGGTGGTCTTCATTTAGTAACTGTGCATCCCATTCAACAGGCAAAGCTTTGATTGTGGTGCGTGGATTTGGGTCAATCGCAACTTGTCTGCAATCCAAAACGCCATCTTTCACCCCACGCGCCATAAACCGTGTGGAATGACCAGAGCCAACTTCAATGATTGTCTTTGGCTTGTATTGCCGAACCATTCCATAGGCAGCAGCCCCGTCCAAACGCGCAAACCAATCCTGATCCCATCTGGGCGATAAACCCTCACCAAAATTATCAAACGCATCAGAATATTGATCTAGAGATTGGCAAAACCTTGCAAAACTATCTCGGTTTTCATCAAATACCTTACGAAGATGTATGTATTCATTTTGACTTGTCGGCACTTTATCCGCGTAACGGTAAGGAATAAAAAAACCACGCGCAGGCAACCCAAAGGCAGTTTGTAATTGAAACCTAAGCCGTCTTAAGCCCAGCTTTATATTAGGTGCCATAAAAATATTCTTTCACTTCAAACTACCCCAAACTTTAATAATAAAACAAAACTTACACTGCTTAAATGCAAAACTCTCATTAAAGTGATGTGCTTGGATGTGTGCAATGCCATTTTACATCGCTTATAGATACAAAACGCGCAAGTCGGTTAAGTTCTGCATCTAATTTAACAACTCTTGCCCGTGTCCATTTGACATTCAGCTCGACCCAGACATTCAGCACATTAATAACAGAACTTTGCCTATCGGCCTTTGCTTCAATGCGCCCTATGAATTTATCTGCTTCAAGCAACGGAAAAACATAATATCCCCATTTACGTTTTTCAGCTGGCACAAAAATCTCTATCCGATAATCAAACCCAAAAAGCCTTTCCAGACGCGTGCGATCACGTATGACTGGGTCAAACGGGTTTAATATGCGCAAACGCGTGGTTGGGTTTTCGATATTTAACAAACGGCTCTCAATATCATGGGCACCATATGCATCGCTCCAGGATCCATCAGCGGCTTGTACTGATACAGGGGTTAGCTGTGCTGATGCGGCCCAAGTTTTAACCTCACGGGCATCCACCGCCCCCCAAAATCTTTGTATTTCACCCAACGTGGCAATTCCCAAGCGATCAAGCGCGCTTTGGCACAACCAATTTATCTGATCTTTATCCGTATGGCTTTGCGTCCGCAGATCATCTGGAATTACCCGCGTGGACAAATCGTAAAATTTCGCAAAATTCTTCCGGTGCGATGTTGATAATTCACCAATATACCACATGTAATCCAATGCCTGCTTATGCGGAGGCCGTGACCACATTTCTTTTGGGGCAGAGCGTTTTGTCTCAAAAGCGTGGGTGGATAACGGGCCTTCATTGGCAATCCGTTGTTTTATTAATTCACGCCCTGCTTCATCAGGCATAGACGCATAATATTTAGACCTGTCTAGCTGGTTCTTGTGCCGTTCAAATTGGCGCTGCCACATGGGGTAATATTCCATTGGCAATATTGACGCGTCATGGGTGTAATGCTCAAACACGGCGCGCTTATCAGCCATCAACTTGTTCAACATAGGTTCGCGGTAGTTCTGGTTTCTGCTCCAGATTATATGATGATGGGCGCGTGAAATCACACGGATGGTATCGAGTTGTACAAACCCAAGTTTGCGCACGATCTGCATCACATCCAGCGGGCCTGTTGGGGCCTTGGCAATTCCATGGGCAGACAACCATAGCTTTCGCGCACATTGATTGTTTATCTTTAAGGTCAACCTGCTTTGCCTCTCCCGTTGCCTACATCCCTAAGACTTAGCGTTTTTTTACAAACTCAGTTAAAATCACAATCCGTTGGCCCTCAACCCGCCCTTCGATATGTGCATGATTATCTTCAACCAATGAAATGCGTGTAACGGCCGTGCCACGTTTTGCAGTGAAACCGCCACCTTTAACAGGTAAATCCTTTATCAAAACGATTGTATCACCTGCTGCAAGGGGCACGCCGTTGCTGTCTTTATGCAAGCTTTCTTGCACCTTGCCTGATCTGGCCCATGCCAGTGTTTCTTCATCAAGGTAAAGCATATCGGTTAAATCACGTGCCCAAGCTTCATCTGACAGGCGATCCAACATGCGCCACGCTAGGACTTGTACTGGGGCGTGTTCTGACCACATAGAGGTAGACAGGCAGCGCCAGTGGTTGGTATCCATGCCGCCCTCTATCTGGGCTGAACATGTCGGGCAAAGCAAGGCACCTGTCATTGCGGTGCCGTCTGGGGATGGGCCGATGGCATAGGGTTCAAGATCGGCTTTTGCGGCACAAAGTTCGCAAGCAGTGTCAGAGCGCGCTTGAAGAGTGGTAAGCATGAAAAAATATCCTAGTTTTTTTAGAACGGCTTAACAGATTTAGAACGGAATAAAAGTAGAGAGATTATTGTTTTCAGTGATAATATAAGGCACGAATTATAAATGTCCCGGTTGGGACATGGGTTTAACTTATTGAAAATAAATACTTTAATCAAAAAAATTGCCCCTTCACATTTATAAAACAGGCCATCCCTTTGGACGCCTGTTTTCCCGAACCAAAACGGCTGATTTATGGCCCGTATCGCCGCCTTATACACTTAAATGCACAGAATTCCTTATTATCACAATATTGCCATAAATAATTCACATCAGCACCAACAACCGTAAGTAGTAATGCCCCTGTAGAGTAACAAGTATGTATTTAGTGAGTAAAAATGAAACAAGCCAATCTTATGTACACCCGTAGTGGTGTGCCCGTTCAATCGTATATCATCAGCATTATCGAAGGTATAAAAGGTATAACCATGCCCCAAACGGCTATGGTACCAGATGAAGAAGCCACGAGATTTGAAAAAATCAACCACTCGCTGCTAATGCGCCTGTCGCGCAAAATGGATAGTATGGATAAGCCTGCGCGCCTTAAGTGCTTTGTTGCTTAGTATGTTAGAAGTATGATGTTTTCGACCCCCGATCTAGTCGGGGGTGACAGGGTCGTTGTTTGTCACCCCCGATTTAATCGAAGGCCTTAATGTGGCACCTGTCACCCCCGACTTGATCGGAGGCCACCTGCCCTGCCGCCTAAATCTTTCCATTCAGCGTTCATCGCTTCTATCAATTCTATTTTCCACTGTCGCCGCCAGCGTTTGATACGCTTTTCGCGTAAAATAGCTTCGGAAATATCATTGTGGGTTTCAAACCAGACCAGTCGATGTAGCTTGTACTTTTTGGTAAAACTTGAATCAGTTCCCAATCGATGTTCAACAACACGGCGTTCCAGATTATTACTTACACCAGTATAGAACACACCGCGCGGTTTGTTGGTCACTATGTAGACAAAATAGGTTTTGTATAAATGCATGTATCGCTCCCCGATCAGGTCGGGGATGACATTAGGTTTTATTGGTGAATAAAAAGCTAAAAGGTTGTTAGGCAGAGACCCCCGATTAAATCGGGGGTGACAGGCGGTGGATGTCATCCCCGACTTGATCGGGGATCTGCTCTAATCAACCCATCAGCTCGGGCATGCGTCGCATACCCTGCCAGCGGTGCATTGCTACCAATGCACCCTAATCATCCATCTTCAGCGCAGAAATAAACGCCTGCTGTGGAATTTCCACTTTACCGAACTGGCGCATCTTTTTCTTACCCTTTTTCTGCTTATCCAGCAGCTTTTTCTTACGGCTGATGTCGCCACCGTAACATTTCGCCGTCACGTCTTTTCGCATCGCAGCCAAGGTTTCACGCGCGATAATGCGCCCGCCGATGGCAGCTTGGATCGGGATTTTGAACATGTGGCGCGGGATCAGGTCTTTTAGTTTTTCAACCATCGCACGGCCACGGGCCTCGGCGCGGTCACGATGTACCATTGTAGAAAGCGCATCCACTGGCTCGTCATTAACCAGAATTTGCATCTTAACCAGAAAATCCTGACGGTAGCCGTCCATTTGGTAATCAAACGAGGCATAGCCCTTAGTCACCGATTTCAGACGGTCGTAAAAGTCAAACACCACTTCGTTAAGTGGCAGATCGTAAACCACCATCGCGCGGGCACCCGCATAGGTTAGATCAAGCTGAATACCGCGCCTGTCTTGGCACAGCTTCAACACATCACCCAGATAATCATCAGGCACCAAAATTGTTGCTTTGATGCGCGGCTCTTCGATGTGATCCACATGGGTCATGTCGGGCATATCGGCGGGGTTGTGCAGTTCAACCAGCTCACCATCGCGCATGTGAACGTGATAAATAACACTTGGTGCTGTGGTAATAAGATCAATATCATATTCGCGTTCCAAACGGTCGCGGATTACTTCCAAGTGCAACAGCCCCAGAAAACCACAACGAAAACCAAAACCCAAAGCGGCCGAGGTTTCCATTTCGTGGCTGAAACTTGCGTCATTCAGGCTAAGCTTGCTGATCGCTTCGCGCAGGTCTTCGAATGCGGCATTATCCACAGGGAACAAGCCACAAAACACCACAGGCTGGCTGGGGGCAAAGCCCGGCAAAGCGGTTTCACAACGCGGTTTGTCGTGGGTGATGGTATCACCCACAGCCGTGTCGCGCACCTGTTTGATGCTGGCAGTCAGATAGCCCATTTCGCCTGGGCCAAGTTCGTTAATCTCTTCCATTTGCGGCCGAAAAACGCCAACACGGTCAACAGGGTAAGTCGCACCCGTGTTCATCATATGGATTTTGTCGCCCTTTTTCAGCACACCATCAATGATGCGCACTAGTACAACAACGCCAAGGTAGGCGTCATACCAACTGTCAACCAGCATGGCTTTTAGCGGGGCATCCCTATCACCTTTGGGGGCTGGCAGACGGGTTACGATGGCTTCCAGAACCGCATCAATGCCGATGCCAGTTTTGGCTGAAATCAGCACCGCGTCACTTGCGTCAATGCCAATCACATCTTCGATTTGTTCTGCTACCTGTTCAGGCTCTGCCGCAGGTAGGTCAATCTTGTTCAGGACCGTGACAATATCGTGGTCTGCATCTATTGCCTGATAGACATTGGCCAACGTCTGGGCCTCTACCCCTTGGGATGCGTCGACCACCAGCAATGAGCCTTCAACCGCGCGCATGGAACGGGATACCTCATAGGCAAAGTCCACGTGGCCGGGGGTGTCGATCAGGTTCAGGATGTACGCCTCACCGTCATTGGCAATGTATTCAATCCGAACCGAGTTGGCCTTAATGGTAATGCCACGCTCTTTTTCGATGTCCATCGTATCAAGCATTTGCGCTTCCATATCCCGCTCGGCAACAGTGCCGGTGGATTGGATAAGACGGTCTGCCAGCGTGGATTTACCGTGGTCGATGTGGGCAACAATGGAAAAGTTGCGGATTTTGGATATATCGGTCATGGATGGGGATATGATATGGATTTGCGGTGTGGTCAATGGGGCTTGTGAAGCTCTATATACCTGTTAATTTTATAAAGGCCAAGAAATGGATAAATATTTTGCTGATCGCGAGAATGGTACCATTGTGCGCAATGGTACTGAGATAGATGATCGTGTATGGTCAGGCCTATCTACGTTAATAGAAATATGCATTGATAATGGCTCTTTTGGATACAGGTTTCCAGAACAATGTTATGATGGGCAAGGCCCATGCGGTTGTGACGCTACAAAATTTTTAAATTTACTTGCTGTTGAAGTTCCTAATTGTGAATGGACTCCATGTTCTAATGTCGTTCCTAAAACTCCAGACATTCTAGATGTTTTAGAATTTTGTGCTTCTTCTGTAGGGGAAGTTATTCAGGGAAGCTACCATAGTTATCATAACCACTATCACTTAAGGTGGGAACGGGAACCAGGACTTCAAAAATTTATTCAAGATGTGAATTTAATCTTTTCTAGGAATGGTATCGCCTACAAATTGGATGGGAAAGGTTGTGCTGTTAGAGTGCTTCCCGAGCACATTCAAAATGAGTTAAATAACGCACATTTTTTTACGGGCGATCAAATAACAGACGATTTACTTAAGCAAGCTAGAGATTTCTTCATATCACCTGATCTAGATAATCGACAACTATCGTTAGAAAATCTTTGGGATGCCTTTGAAAGATTAAAGACCTTAGAAGAAGGTCAGGATAAAAAGGGTAAAGTAAAGAAACTATTAGATAAAGTGGCTAAAGGGCATATAGCTCTTAGGCCATTGTTGGAAGATGAAGCGAAAACGCTTACAAGTATGGGCAATAATTTTCATATTCGCCATTCCGAAACCAATCAAGAACGACTGACTTCAAACGAACAGGTCGATTATTTTTTCATGAGGATGTTCTCATTTATCCGACTGTGTCTACGATCAACAGAACGAGGTGAATAATTAAATTCAAATTATCTTTTTTATTCCGCACCTCTCTACCATTCACCTAGCGCCTGACCTTGGGTAGGTGCGAATGCGCCTTCCCATGGGGAAGGTCAGGCGCGGCCCTCGTCTATCGACGATGGCCATGATCGGCGAAAGCGTGCGCTATGGACATCTGTTAGCGTGTATTCCTTACCAAAACCCCACTTCACAGTTTGCCATACGCTTTCCATACAGGCTCCATACGCTTTCCATACACGGGTTTTAGGCCATTATACCCCCTTGCCACTCCCCCACAATCATGTTCACTCTGATCCCATGACAAACTTACCAAGACGCACAAAAACCTACCTTGGCCCGATCACTGATTGCACCCGTTGGGACGGGTTTGATCTGCGCTCGGATGATGCCTTTATCTGCACCCCGCCCAAATGTGGCACAACATGGAGCCAGAATATCACCTGTATGATGCTACAAGGTAAGGTGGAATTTGAAGGTATCTTGGCAGAAATATCGCCTTGGCTTGAATCGCAAACCCTTTCGATCGAAGAAATTAATGCAAGGTTGGCAGCCCAAACGCATCGTCGCTGCATCAAATCACATAGCCCGTTTGACGGCATTACCTATGATCCGCGTGCCACATATATCGCCGTTTACCGTCACCCGCTGGACGTGCATTTTTCCATGCGCAAGCATGTGGAAAACATGAATGGCGACGAGCTGGATCATTTGTTTCCCAACGATCCGCGCTCTGATGCGTTGATGTTCATCAATGACACGGCCCCTGAAATGGATTGCGATCATCTGACGTTAGACACATTCACCCAGCACTATAAGTCTTTCAAAAAATGGCAACATTTACCAAATGTGCATCTGTTTCACTATGCCGATATGCGGGCTGATCTACCACTTGCAATGGCCCATTTTGCGACGGCTTTGGGCTGTGAGTTTGACGATGATACGATGACTGCACTGATTAAAGGGGCTAGTTTTGACGAAATGCGCAAAAACTCAAACCGCTATACCCCTTCCGCTGGCAGGGGTATATTCAAGGATGATGCAAAGTTTTTCAATTCTGCCAGTTCTGGCAAATGGCTGAAATATCTGACCGATGAAGATATGGCAGCTTATGACAAACGTATGGATGATCTGTTGGATGCAACAGACCGTCACTGGGTTGAAAACGGGTCTGGTTAAATCTGCTTGTAAAATACCCCTACTTCATGGCAGAATCCCACCTAACGACGGGAAATCCCGCGAATGGGGCAAAAATGAAAATACGACTGATAACACCTGCAATTCTACTGATGTGTGCACCGCTTAATGCGGCCACAATCGAAAAAGCCTGTAACGGGTCAAACCGCACCGCAAGTAATGAAACCTGTTCGTGCATTCAAAAAGTGGCAAATGTAACGCTTTCAAATCGCGATCAAAAACAAGCCGCCAAGTTTTTCAAAAATCCGCAACTGGCACAAGATACACGCCAATCCGACAACCCGTCAAAAGAACGGTTTTGGTTGCGCTATAAAGAATTTGGTCTGTTAGCGGAAGAAAACTGCAGCACGTTTTAGGTTGATTGCAATGACGCGATAAGCCCGCGACTGGCATCTTCTATCAAATCAAAAACCGCTTCAAAGTTATGTTCATAATAAGGGTCTGGCACTTCACGCAGGGGCTGGTTCGGGGCGTAATCCAAGAACAGTTTAACCTGTGCATTTGCGCCATCAGGGCGCAGGCTTTCAGAATTTTCTATATTACTGTTATCCATACAAACAATCAGATAAAAATCGTAAAAATCCTGCGATTTCAACTGGGTAGAACGCTGCATTGATAAATCATACCCTCGCGACTTTGCCTCTGCCATAGCGCGTTTATCGGGCAAATCGCCATTATGCCAGCCACTGGTGCCTGAGCTGTCAATGACAACATCCAGGCCTGCCTGTGCCGCCAACCCGCGAAACACACCCTCGGCGGTAGGTGAGCGGCAAATATTACCCAAACAGACAAACATAACCTTAGGCGGCATAATTTTTCCTTAACGTTTCAAATCAACAGGTATTTCCACAGTGACTTCGCCTGCGTTTTCAAAAGTCAAAGACAAGGTTACCACATCGCCTTGGTTCATCGCTTGGGTCAAACCCATCATCATAATGTGATTACCACCGCGCGCCAGTGTTGTGGCACTATGCGCAGGAACTTCAAAGCCAGCTTCAACTTCACGCATCATCATCACACCGTTTGCATCCATAATATGCGTATGAAGCTCTGCTTTGCGTGCAGAACTTGTTGATGCCGCAATCAGCCGGTCAGCGTCATCGGTGTGGTTTTTGATAACCATGAATGCAGCACCCGCTTTGGCAGAGGCACCGTTGGCACGCGCATAACCGTTTTCAACGACCAATCCCTTTCCTGCCTCATCCATCTCTGAGCTGTGCATCATAGAATGGTGTTCATCACCATGCATACCATCGTGATGCCCATGCCCGTAACTATGGTGTTTTAAAACGCATCCCAGAAAAATCAGTGATGCAATAACAACCAGACTTGCCAGAATAATTCCTATAATGCCTGTTTTCGATATTCGTGCCATGTTTTTCCCTTTTCTAAGGTTTATGAATTTTCCGCACCCTAATCTTTGTAACAAAGATACTGTACAGGACAAAAAGAAGCGGCCCCAAGATATACTTGAGGCCGCATAAAGCTTTTAAATCAGTTGGTAGGCTTAAGCCGTTGCTTCAGCTTGCACTTTGGCGATGTCTTTTTTCACTTTCAAAGCGTTTGAAGACAATTCGCTGTCTTTGGCTTTTGCCAAAAACGCATCAAAGCCACCACGGTGGTCAATGGTGCGCAACGCAGCCGCAGAAATGCGGAACTTAAATGTACGGCCCAGTGCATCACTGGCCAAAGTTACATCATTTAGGTTCGGCAAAAACCGACGCTTGGTGCGGTTCTTCGCATGACTTACATTGTTGCCGCTCATCGGGCCTTTACCAGTTAATTCGCAAACGCGTGACATATCCAGCATCCTTACATATTGTTCTAAGTGCGTAGGTGCCCTTCAGAACTTGAATTTCGAGCCGCTTCTTTAGGCCCGATATTCTGGGGCGTCAAGGGATTCTGTGACTGTGCTGTCGTTTTTATCCACATCCAGCCTTGTGTTGTGCAATGACAGTTCATGGGCACGAAAGCAATACAGGCCAATATTCGACTTCTTCGCCAAAATGTGTTATAATCTCGCAGCAAACAAAACATCGGCCCCAAGCTTTGGCTGATCCGTATGAGAATTTGCGACCTAATTGAGACATATATTACAGGTGAAACCGTTTTTTGACGGGAAAACCACCCGACTTTATATTATTATAAGGGGAAAAATATGACTGATTGGAGTATTCAAGCCGAAGAAATGGCGAACTGTAACTGTAATTTCGGTTGCCCGTGCCAGTTTGGCGTTTTGCCAACAGACGGTATCTGTGAAGCCGCCGTAGTATACGACATTAAAAAGGGCCATTACGGCGATGTAAAACTGGACGGTTTGCGTGCAGCCGGGGTTTATAAATGGCCAGGTGCTATCCATGAAGGCAACGGTCAGATGCAATTAATTATCGATGAAAATGCCGATGATGATCAACGCGCCGCTTTGCAGGCAATTTTGACAGGGCAGGACACTGATGAAATGGCAACGATGTGGTACGTATTCTCAGCCATGGCACCGAACAGGCACGATACCTTGTACAAAGATATATCGGTTGATTTGAACCAATCTGATCGGGTTGGAAGTGCAAAAGTTGCCGATGTTTTCGAAATCAATGCAAAACCGATCCCGAACATCGTAAGCGGTGATCCGCACCGCGTTGGTATAAATTTACCGAATGGCTTTGAATTTGCACATGCCGAGATGGCTTCGGGTCGCACCAAAACGACCGGCGGGGACATTTCACTAGACAGAAACAGTGATACCCATGCCCATTTTGCCAGTCTGCATCTGACCGGCACAGGTGTGGTGCGTTAAGGCCGCACCCTTGTCTGATACACCGCAGATAGGCTTTGTGGAACGGCTTGTACGCAATGATCGTGTGATCGTTATCATTGCAGTTATCACGATTGTCGCCCTTGCGGGCATATATACAATCACAGGGGTAGGCATGAATATGTCTGCCTTTGACATGACAGCTATGTCAAAACCCATTGGTGCGCCGATGCAAATGGGTAAAGGTGCTAACTGGACTGCGACCTACGCTACATTGATTGCTTTGATGTGGTGGGTAATGATGATTGCGATGATGACCCCCAGTGCAGCACCCACGCTATTGCTGTTCACCGCCCTAAAACATCATAGGAAAGACAAGCAAAATGCAGTTTATTACAGTGGCCTTTTACTTGCCGGGTATCTGATAATATGGGCGGTATTCAGTATCATCGCCACAAGCTTGCAATGGGGGCTGGAAACACTTGATTTAATCTCGGCTGCAATGATGACGGTCAGTTCAAGATTATTGGCGGGCTTTATCTTGTTATCTGCCGGCCTTTACCAGTTTTCAGAGTTGAAAAGCGCTTGCCTGAAACATTGCCGATCACCTGCGTATTTTCTGTCGAAAAACAACCGCTCAGGCGCATTCGGGGCTTTGATGATGGGGATGCATCACGGGGTTTACTGTCTGGGCTGCTGCTGGGCCTTGATGGCGCTCCTATTTGTTGGCGGTATCATGAACCTTTATTGGATCGTTGGGCTGGCGCTATATGTGCTTGCAGAAAAAACAGTGCCGTTTGGTGGATTATTTTCAAGGGCGACTGGGGTAATATTAATATTCACAGGTACTTATGTAACATTTTCAAGTCTTTCCTAACTGCATCACAAAAAGCTTAACCACAAATAAAACAGAAAAATTACAATTTTGTCAGATTACGTGATCTGTCCCATCTTATAATTATGTCAACAACCCCATAGATTTATGAACGACGCACAAAATTCGGAGAGACCGATGAAATCTATTGCACAAACGCTTTGCTTGGTGACGGCTATAACGCTACCTGCCAGCGTAGAGGCTGAAAACGTAACGCTTAAGCTTTATGCCTATGGCCTTAAGGCTGGTACCATTTCGATTAACGGGGCAGAAAATGCCGCTGCCTATTCTGTTAAGGGGTTGCTATCCCCGTCAAGGTTGCTGAAAGCATTCAAAGATGTGGGCTATACAGGGTCTGCAGCTGGCACGGTTAGAAAAGGCGGTTATTACACCCGACGCTATTCAGGACATGCCCGCACTGGCTCTCGTAATTCTATTGTTAAGATGCACTGGAAAGGTGCCAGTCCCATCGTTGACAGATATTCACCCGAGCGTGAACGGCGTGATTATGACATTACGCCATCCAAACAGACAGGCACCAAAGATTTACTAACAGCGGCTTATATCACGTTCAAAACTGTTACCCGCGATGACTTGTGCAACAGAACCCATGATATGTTTGATGGGCGCAGGCGCAGCCAGATCAGTTTGAACGCCCCTAAAATATCTGGCGAAACTGCTATCTGTACAGGCAGTTACAAACGGATTGCAGGGTTTTCGCCGCATCAGATGCAAAAGGGAGTCAACTTTCCCTTCACCATGCGTTATGAGCGTCAGAATGACGGGACTTATCGCTTTCAGGAATTCACATCCGAGGCCACTTTTGGCAAGATCAGGGCTGTTCGAAAGTAACGCCCTATGAGTGGTGTGCTACCTATAGACTGTCTCTTATACACATCTCCGAGCCCACGAGACAGGCAGAAATCTC
>OJDV01000084.1_pt1 | contig 56117 bp, 46 predicted proteins | sample 1592911 | NCBI WGS metagenome assembly OJDV01 (sample SAMN05416860, study PRJEB24817) | seawater metagenome | isolation source: Sea water | place: Canada:Atlantic | collected 2013-11 | reverse complement strand
TCTACACAGAGTAGATCGTCGGCAGCGTCAGATGTGTATAAGAGACAGTCCTTATATATATTGTTTACCGATCAGTTGTATAGTGCTTCAACATTTTCACACACATTAAATATGTCAGTATCAAGTAAAAACCGTTCAGCGGAAAAAAAGACTCATAATAGCCTCTCCTCCCTGCTTGGCGCATCAACACTAATGTTCGGTTGCCGACTATTAGGGGCCGCGCTAGCCTTCCTCACACAATTGCTACTAGCAAGATGGATGGGAGCATATCAGCTGGGTATATATGTTTACGCCTTTTCGTGGATGATCATTCTCTCGACAGTGATAGGCATTGGTTACGAGTCCGCTTCGTTCCGAGTCATAGGCCAAGCAATCAGCGACAAACGTTTTGATTTAATCGATGGTTTTATTTTACGTGGTCGTCAAATTCTTATTGGAATCGGCATACTGGCCGTCATCATACTTGGTGGTGTCATCTATTCTTTTGATGGAGTAGTTGATATTGACTATAAAAATACCCTATTGATAGCCATCTTCACTATTCCGGTTTATTTGATCGCCGTTTTTCATGAATCTGTCTCCCATGCATTTTCATGGTTTGCCTTGATGATCTTACCCAATACGGTGATACGCCCTTTAATTTTATTAGGATTTGTCGCGGTAATTTGGTTCTCAACCAATAGTCTCGATGCAGAAACCGTCATGGCATATCAATTACTCGCGATGATTATCGTCGTTGCGGGTCACTTCCTTTTTTTCAAAACCCATTTAAAAAGGACATTGGGTAATTCTAAGCCAACATTTCAAACACGTTCATGGATCAGGATTGGAGTGCCTCAATTGATCCCTGTTTTATTTATCGGCTTCCTTGCAGAAATCAATGTCGTCATGGTCGGTTTTTTTCTACCCGCTGATCAGGTCGCAATTTTTAGTATAGCTTTCAGAATAGCCATGCTGATCAGCTTTATGATTTACGCTGTCGATAGTATTTTTCGCCCAAAAGCAGCTCTGTCTTTTGCCGAGCAAGATATGCCTGCACTACAGAAACTAACCGCTCATAGTACCCAACTAATGTTCTGGCCAGGGCTTATCTGCATCATTGTTTTTATAATTTTCGGGAAATTTATTCTAGGTGTTTTCGGAGAAGAGTTTGTTGCCGGCTATGAAGTCTTTGCCCTACTCGCTTTGAGCCAGCTGGTCACTATTTCGATTGGCCCTGTTGCCAGCCTTTTAAACGTCACAGGTCATCAAGACTATAGCTTGATGGTGTTTGGCTCGGCCTTAGTTATCTTGTTAATTTTAAACGCTATATTTATCCCTTTATTTGGGATGATTGGTGCGGCTATGGCGGTGATTTTAGTCACTATTTTCTGGAATTTGTGGATGCTTACTCTAGTCAAAAAACACCTTAAAATTCATCCAACAGTTCTTTCTTTTGCCCGCGAATATAAGTAAAGCTCTTAGCTCAAATTAAGGAGATACTATTTTTGTCGTGTGATAAACAAGGGCGTTTCTCCAATATCTAACAAACCTTCAACTAACGAGTACGGTGTTCCTACCGCATCAGTGATAATAGCGGTTTCTAGATCAATATTATATTCACTTAATGATACTTGCAGAGAGCTTTTATCTTTTAGGTTTTTCTTTTTCCAAACGACATAAGTAGTTTCAAGCAAGTCGTCAAAAACATAAATTAGCAGATCGTCTTCTCTAGGAATAAGTCCCTCAGGTTTTTTATTTTTTAGCTGACTGTACATTGCTATATAGGCAAGATAAACCGGCTTCGGATAACCCCAAAAATCGATCATTCCGAAATGGTTCTCGGCATATTTTCGATCAGATTCTCGATCAATATAGTTATACCAAAAGATCTTTTCGACACCTTCCTGCAGCGCTACCACATGTACCTTGATCATAAACGCGGCGGCACGTTGCCTAGTGAGACCTTGAACTGAAACACCTTTTTCTTGATTGTTAATAGGGTAACCAAAAAAGTGTTTTGGATGATTTCCGTGATGCGGAGCTCCGACTTCAGTAAACCAGATCGGCATATTCTGTTGAGCTAGTTGCATCTCTTCTCTGACTGCTTGCAAATAACTTTTTAGCCAACTTTCAGCCGCTGCAAACTCTGGCCATTGATAAGGATGTAACGATAAAATATCAAAATTTTGAGCAGCCTGACTGTTAAGAAAGAGTCGAACAGGTTCCATCTCTAGCTCTGCAATTTGATAAATCAATTTAATTTCTGGATTTACAAAGTCAGCCGCTTGTCGAACTGCAAATGACTTTGCCGACAAGTTATCCCAATAATAAGCTTGTTTAAAGTTATCCCGTAGGTTTTCCTCTATGCCCAGCTCCCAAACTTTAATTCGCTGATCGGCCTCAAAATACTCAGTGACTTTTCTTGTTAGTTGTTCCAACTGAGCCAACGAAACTGGAGACCTATCATCGCTATCCCACTCATCTTCAATAATCAGCGGTAGTTCGTGAAAGTAGGCTTGTTCGATAGAACTATTCTCTTTATTCCATTCTGATGCTTGAGCGGTTTTCCAAGTCATTGTTTTTATCCAACTCGGCATATATGGATCTTGTCGGTTCGTATGTACGGTTCCAAACCTGCCGTTTAAATCGTCACTACGCTGAGGAACTGGGTTTTGTTCTCCAATACCGAAACCATACACGAGCTCTTCACCTGGCCAACGATCATTCAACTGGATTTTATATTTTCCTGGTTTGAAAACTAGACCATAGTAACCACTCACTGATGAAGGCGATTGCAACCTTAGAGGTTGATTTGAATTGATAGTCAGCTTTCGTAGTGGCGACAAGGCTTTGCCAGAGAAGTCACGCCAATAATAAGCCACAGACAAACCTTCACGAGTAGATCGTGCCGAAAGCTCGATGGTAAAAGCCTTTCCTTGAGGATGTATATGGAATGGAACCGGATCTGCCACGGTTATCACGACTTTCTCACTGGCAGAAATATTTAAAGAAACTGACCATAAAACGGCCAGCATGATTTTTTTGATCGCACACTTCACTTCACTATCCCTACTTTCAGTCGATACATAACAGATTAGAACACTTTATTGCGCAGTATGTCCCCATTAGATAACGAAATTTTACCACATCGCACGACAAGCCTTAAGTTTGTTTGGCTTTTGATCGCCCTTAGTGGCTTTGTCATGTTCGAGCCATCCCCCTTTGAGCTTTTGGGCGCGGCTCTCATCTTTATCTCTTTTGGGACAGGGATGAAGATCCCAAAAGGCATCGGACTCGCACTTGCCTTTTGGGGGATTTTTTTAGTATTTAATATTATTGCTGGTATACAGTCTGTTGATCCTGTGGCCTCGATAAAACCCATCAGCATACGTTTTTTTCTAGTCTTTTTCTGGCTGTTTCTAACCTGCCTGATCTATGAAAACCCTCAACGATTTCTACCGATAGTATGGAGCGGTTACGCTTTCGGTACTTTTATAGTAGTTCTAATAGGGGCACTGGCCTACGCTCGACTCATACCCTATGCAGAGCACTTTCTATTATTTGATCGCGTCAAAAGTACCTTTAAAGATCCCAATGTTTATGGGCCATATTTAGTACCCGTTTTCATGCTCTACTTGTCGAGGTTAGAAAGCGGAAAAGATAGCCACTTTTTGATGAATGTATTCATGCTTGGAACACTATCGGTTGGCTTATTATTAGGTTTTTCACGTGGATCGTGGCTGAATCTTGGCCTCGCCATGATGATTTATCTTTCTATCCGGTTTTTGACCTTGAAAGAAAGTAAAGAGCTTTCTCGGTTGATCCTAATGGGAGCACTGGCGCTTGTCGTAGGCTCATTTCTGATCGGTTGGTTAATCTCTACTAGTGCAATCAGCGAGCTCTTTCAAGAACGTGCCCAAGTAGTGCAAGGCTATGATGTCAACGAGCGATTTGCTACCCAATTGAAAGCCGTCAACGCTATCTTAGAAAACCCTTTTGGTATTGGTCCTGGCTTAGCTGACATCCAATTTGGAATCGTGCCACACAATGTTTACCTTTACATATTCTCTGAGTGCGGTTGGGGATCTGGTACAGCTTATCTTGCATTTGTTTTTTTTACTATTTGGAAAGGCTTTCATTTCTGCATGCGTCGAACAGAAGTTCAACTGACCGCTTTAGTCGTCTTTTCAACCATTGTCAGCACTCAACTACAAAGCTTCTTCATCGACAGCACACATTGGCGGCATTTATATATTCTCTACGCAATGATGTGGGGCGTAATGTTGGGTTATGACAAAACAAAAACTTCTTTTCAGAGGTAAAGAAAACCAGCTTGTGGACGCTATAAAGGTAAATAAAATTAAGTAAGACTTTCATTAAGGTTATCGACACATGAATAAACGAAAAACATTCACTTTGGCACTTCTAACATTAACAGCAACGTCAGTCATTGCCGAAGATGTTAATTATAAACCCGAAACAGTCACATCACGATTTCGTGAAGAAGTAGCACCATTAGGAGCACGAGCAGGAGCGTTTCGTCTATACCCTAGCCTAACCTTATCTGAAAAGCATAGCGATAATATTTTCGCCACCAATACCAATGAAGAGTCTGATTTTATAACAGTAGTTAAACCATCATTAAATATTGAATCTCTCTGGGGTCGTCATTTTTTATCCTTTCATTCCGATGCAACGATCGGTCGATATACCGATAATGAAAGTGAAGACTATGAAGATTATTCTGTTGGCTTTGATGGCAATATCGAAATGAGCCATGCTCAAAACCTCTCTGGTGGTTATCAATACTCGCACGAACATGAACAACGGTTTTCACCAGATGATGTCTTAGGTGCTGCCCCGACAGAGCTAGATGTAAATTCACTATACGCAAACTATGAACATCAGTTCAACCGTATTTCTGTCGTCGTTGGTGGTGAGTATCAAGCATTGGATTTTGATGATGCACGCTCGACTACAGGGACTATCATCGATAACGATGACCGCGATCGAGACCGACGAGAAGCCTCATTAAAGCTAGGTTATGATTACCTGCCGGAATACACCACCTATCTTCGAACCACGATCAATCACGTTGATTATGATGACACCCTAGATGGCAATGGTTTTAATCGTGACTCAGATGGCTATAGTTTTTCCGTAGGAACGGACCTCGATTTATCTGGCGTATTATATGGCAACGTATTTGTCGGATATGAAGCTCAAAATTATGATGATGCAGCACTCAATGATGTTGATGGCTTAACAGGCGGAGCATCGCTGACTTGGTTACCTTCACAAATGACAACCGTGACAGGCTCCATCTCGCGCGCCATAAAAGAAACGACACTGGATTCAGCTTCAGGTATTTTCTCAACGGAAGCTAACCTCATCGTTGATCACGAATTACTTCGTAACTTATTGTTACAAGTAAGGCTCACTGTTGCAGATGATAATTTTGAAGGACTCAGTCGTAGCGACGAGTATTTCAGCACTGGAGTTGGTGCCACATATATGATCAACCGTCATTTCTACCTACTATTAGATTATGACCATCAGCAAAGGAACTCAGATTCTGTAACAATTATTAATGATTTCTCCGAAGATATCTTTTCACTAGGCGGTCGTATTCAGTTATAGTTCGGCTCTAGGTTACGGACAACCGGAGTATATAAAGTGAAAAAAAGGATGTTTCATCGTCTTGTTTTATTGTTAGTCATTAGTGTCTCTTCGCTACATGTCACAGCAACAGAATCCACAAGTAAAGCCGCTCAGTATCAATTAGGTGCTGGCGATAAGATCAAGGTTATAGTCTTTGGTCATAGTGATCTGTCTGGAGAATTCCAACTTGATGGTAGCGGGCGAATTTCTCTGCCCTTGATAAAAGAAATTCAAGCGTCTGAATTGACCGTGGCCGATCTAGCAGCGGCGATCACGTCAAGGCTATCGCCTGACTATCTCATCGATCCTAAAGTCAGTATCGAGGTTCTCAATTATCGCCCGTTCTACATCATCGGCGAAGTAAAAAACCCCGGTCAGTACTCTTATGTTAGCGGCATGACAGTCCTTACGGCTGTTGCTCTCGCTGGCGGATATACCTATCGAGCAAAAAATAGTAAAGCGTTAATTACTCACGCCCAACATTTGCGAGAAGACAAACAAATTGCTCAACAGGACACCGAAATTCTGCCTGGTGACGTAATCGAAATACCTGAAAAATATTGGTTATTTTGATCTAACTTTCCAGAATGATAAAAAATATGAACTCATACGACAAAGGTAAAATAATTCCCCGTTCAATTCGAAAAGTGAACAGGGATTACACTCAAGCATATAAATTAAAAATTCTTGAGATGGGCGCTCGTTGCAAGAACATAAATGAGTTCAATGCATTGCTTCAACAAGAGAAACTTCATTCTGCTCAGCTTTCAAAATGGTGGAAGGAATTTTCTCATCAGCTAGCCTTTGAACAAACAATCCATCAGACTTCAGGAAGCACACCTCTTGCCTTGTCATCGATAAGCCCTCAATCAACAAATGGTAATCACCACCATTCATCTGAATCAACTATCGATCCTCGAGAAATATTAGCAAAACTATGGCGCCGGAAGTGGTTAATGGTCATCACGATGCTAATGTCTATGCTCCTCGTGTTTGTATTCATTAAGAGTGTGACACCAAGCTACACTTCCAAAGCATTAATCATGATCGGCAATCATGATGCACAATTAACGGTAAATAAGCTAACGCCTTCCATACAGGTTGATACCGGTACAATGCAGAATGAGTTAGAAATACTTCGTTCATACAGCATTGCTGAAAGAGTAATTAAAAAGCTCGATCTTGATCAACTTTCTGAGTTTAATCCTGCGCTAAAAGAAAAAGGGAAAATTTCTAATTTTTTAGAAAAGTTGAAATCTAAAACTCAAAAAGCAGTACAACGAGAAATAGATAGTTCTATACCGCACCATAATGTTCCCGTAATAGAAATATTTTTGAAAAAACAGAAGTTGGCATTGATTGGAGAGTCTCGTCTGATTGAACTAAAATTCACATCAGAAAATCCAAACTTATCGGCAAAAATTGCAAATGCAATATTAGATATTTATCTAAATGATCAAATCGAAAGAAAATTCTCAGTCACTAACAAAACAAATACTTGGCTAAACCAACGTGTGGACTCTCTCAGACAAAAAGTTAAAGATGCTGAAACTGATGTCGAAGAATATCGTAAGTCAAAAGGACTATTATTAACCACAAAAGGAATCACACTTAACAATCAGCAACTATCAGAACTTAACACTCAACTTGTCCTTGCCAGCACCAATCGTGCTGAAAAAGAGGCTCGTTTGAACCAAGTTAAAGATCTGACCAAGAAAAACCTTGGTTCCGCAGCTGAAGTTCTTAATTCAGAATTGATCCGAAAACTAAGAGAACAAGAGATAGCACTTCAAAGTCAGCTTGCCGAACTATCAACTTCATATGGTGGAAAACACCCTAAGGTTTTGAACATCCAGGCTGAGAAAAAGAACCTGCAGAAAAAAATCTCGACAGAAATGAAGAAGGTCATTCTCGGTCTTAAAAATGAAACAAAAATTTCGCAAATTCGCGAGCAGCAATTAAAAAACCAACTCGCTGCTTTAGAACATAAATTAGCGGGATCCAATACTCAAGAAGTTCAACTAAGAGCACTAGAACGTGAAGCAGGGGCAACACGGAAACTCTTAGATACTTTTTTAACTCGCTACAAAGAAACCACCGAACAAACTAATCTAGATATACAACGAGCGGATGCAAAGGTTATTTCTTACGCAACACCCGCAAGGAAACCTTCCTTTCCAAAAACGCTACCCATTCTTTCTCTAGCATTGTTTGGCTCAATCTTACTCGGACTACTCAGTGTCTTTATTCGAGAACTGTTTGATAGTGGCTATCGTAGTGGAATTCAGGTTGAAAAAGATACTGGCTTACCTTCGTTGGGTCTAATCCCTAAGTTAAGCGTTTTCCGATCAAAACTCTCAACACCTATTGATTATGTGCAAAAATTTCCAGCATCACCTTTAAGTGAATCTATCCGTTCAATCTATACGAACATGGTTTTCGGTAAGAATAGTAGTCACACAAATAAAATCATCCAGTTTACTTCGGCTTATCCCGGCGAAGGTAAGTCGACCATAGCTCAAAGCTTAGCCATACTTAAACGCCAAGCAGGATTGAAAACTATTTTGATTGATGCAGACATGCGTAGTCCTTCTATACATTCATCTTTCAAAGTAAGAGCTCAACCTGGTCTAGCAGAGTACTTATCCGGAACTGCAGCAGTTCATCAAGTGATTACACAGCATAAAGAAACAGGGGTTTATCTCATCACAGCAGGTATCGCAAAGAAAAGTCCGACTGACTTATTACCATCACAGAAAATGGATGATTTACTTTCCGATCTAAGTGAAGTCTTTGATTTAATTATTATAGACTCACCTCCTGTTTTAGCTGTCCCTGATGCTCGCATTCTCTCAACAAAAGTTGATCTTACGGCCTTTATCGTGAAGTGGGCAGACACTCGAAAGTCTGTCGTCCAATATGCCTTAAAACAGCTTGCTGACTCTGGTTCAACAAAAACCAGCACCGTATTGAGCATGGTTGATGCTAAGAAACATGCTCAATATTCTTTTGCCGATTCAGGTGTCTATATGGGCAAACTTAAGCAGTACTATATAGAAAGTTAACTCGTTAATAGTTATTTATGTTCTGTGTATCTCTCTAAATAAACCAGAGAGATCATCGCTAAAAATTAAATATATTTAATACCTTTGTTTAAGAACAGCTATGATAGTTTCACTTTCAGGTTCTGACGAAATCTTTCTGATTTTCTTTCTGGATTATTTTGCCTTCGTCGTCTGAATTGATGCAGAAGATCCGTTCGGTTACCTCACTGCTGAAACCTTCCAGAACATATCCGCATGATCATTAGAGGTAAGCACAGACTTGCTCCTCAATAAGTCTTGCTGAACAAAATAATACTCATTTAATAGCCATTATTTTAAAAAAATCAGAACATCTATTAACAATGCATTGGTAATCACGAAACCGAGCATGAAGGGGATAAAACAAAAAGACCCATCATTTATTATTTAGACCACAGCGAGCCTGATTTTGAAGAGTTTAAAGATTGCCTTTATGACTTTATGTGGTTGTTTTTTTGTTAAAAATTTTTACAGGAAATCAAAAAAACAATGAGATTTAGAACCTCTGGCTAGTTCAAGAAAGAGCTCTTCAGAGGTTCTAATTTTGAGATTTCCATTTACATTTTCACTTATGCTTTTTGTCAGGATCTCTAACTTCTTCCATCAACAACCGAGCAAAACGTTTGACCTGCAAATCATAAAGCGCAAGTTCGCCCCCAGTTTTTATCGCAAGCATTGCTAAACGGCCGATTAACATCAGCAAAAAGATAGCAATTATCCAGGCAATGAAATACGTTATTCGTAGCGACTCATCATTAACTTTGCTTCCTGCAGCTACTATTGGCTCATCGATCAGCCCTTCTTTCTCCTTCGCTTGTCGCGGCCGCTTCGAGGAAAACGAACCTAAAGCCTTATCTAAATGTGAACCTTTTTCAATAGAATCTGCAAGTCGTTCAATACTCTGTGGTGCTTTGTACAAAGCCCAAACTTCAACAATTAACTTTACGCCTAACCATAACCCCGCAATCAGCATGAACACGCCCATCAATCGTACGAAAAATGACATAAAATCTGTTGCTGCTGAAGATGTAGTTTCTTGGTTCATAGTATTTTTTCTTTCCGATCTGATTTCATCTCTGTCATCAGATTTAAATTTGAATTGAGTCATATGTTCCCTTTTCAGTTTCGGAGACAATTTTTGGGTCGTATAATACATTGAAATGACAATACTAACCAAAAACCGTGGTTTTCAGGCAGCATGATAGAAGAATACCTTCTCCCAAAATAATGCTGCGATTCCTACTCACTCGTATTGGTAGTGCGCTACTGGTGATGGCCGGCGTTGTCTGTATTGTATTCTTTTTGCTACATATGGTCCCTGGAGATCCTGTTGAGGTTATGCTCGGTGAATCTGCCCAACCGGCCGATAGAGAAGCTTTGCGGCACGAACTCGGTTTAGATCAGCCAATCTTAAGCCAGTTTTACACTTACATATCAGCGCTCAGTCAGTTTGATTTGGGAACATCACTACATTCTAAAAGAAGTATTTCAGAAATTTTAGCCGAAAAATTACCGGCAACTTTTGCTCTTGCCCTCGCAGCTCTTTTAATCGCGGTTCTAATTGCTCTTCCTCTGGGAATGTTGTCTGCTGTCAAAAAAGACACCTTGATCGACCGTGGAGCGATGGGCTTTGCGATGCTCGGCACATCGATACCCAACTTTTGGATGGGACCAATCCTTATCCTAATTTTTTCTTTATGGTTAGGTTGGTTTCCCGTCAGTGGCAGTGACCATCTTAGTTCTATCATCTTACCCGCTTTAACCCTAGGCACCGCACTCGCCGCTATCTTGTCGCGTATGGTGCGATCAGCGATTTTAGACATTCTCAACCAAGACTTTATCCGCACAGCCAGAGCAAAAGGTATGTCTGAATGGCGTGTAATTATGGTACACGCTTTAGGGAATGCTACTTTGCCGATCATCACCGTTTTAGGATTACAACTTGGCGCTTTACTTGGTGGTGCAGTGATCACGGAGACCATATTTTCATGGCCTGGAATTGGCCAACTCACCATAGAGGCGATCCAGCAAAGAGATTACCCTGTCGTCCAAGCTTGTGTCCTCGTCATCAGTTTAATTTATGTCCTAGTAAATACTCTAACGGATCTTGCCTATGGTTGGCTCGACCCACGAATTAGGCAAGTTTAATGAGATCCCAGTCAACAAGCTTTTGGCTCGCATCAAGCATCCTTCTTTTGTGGTGCCTTGCTGCCTTATTTGGACGCCATTTAGATCTAGCCCCAAACTCCGTCAATTTAGAAAGGATCCTGACACCGCCAACATTACAGAACTGTTTTGCTTACGATGACCTAGGTCGATCGATTTTTGATCGTCTCATTATTGGCGCTAGAACTTCATTTTTTGTTAGTCTCTGGGTTGTCAGCTTATCGGCTGTTTTTGGAACCCTCGTCGGAACAATCGCAGCATGGCGTGGCGGATGGTTCGATCTAGCCATCGTCCGTATCATTGATATTTTTCTGGCTTTCCCCGGTATTCTTCTCGCGATTGCACTGGCAGGAATATTAGGCCCCGGGATCAATAATATTATAATCGCCCTTACCGTCGTCGGCTGGGTTGGCTTCGCGAGACTTGCGCGGGCACAGACCTTAAGCATAAAAAAACGTGAACACATACAAGCCGCAATCGCTCTTGGTACGCCAACTCACAAAACTCTCCGGCGCCATGTCATCCCTTTAATCATGGCTCCGTTGATCATTGAGGCCACCTTCGGCATCGCAGGCGTCATCATCGCTGAAGCAGGTTTATCCTTCCTCGGGCTAGGCATACAACCACCAACGGCATCCTGGGGAACGATGATCAAGGACGGCACTCGATACATGTTAGTTGCACCACACATGGTTTTCGCGCCGGGGTTAGCCTTGTGTCTCGTCGTTTTGTCAGTCAATATGCTGGGCGACAAATTACGCGATTGGATGGACATTAACGAATGAACATAATCTTAGGTCGAACCTTATGACGCTTGGCCCCTTGATGCTCGATCTTCTCGGCACAGAAATGTCCGCCGAAGAAAAAGAAATGATCCACCACCCTCTGGTCGGCGGTATCATTCTTTTTAGTCGAAATTATGAATCAGTAGAGCAGATCTCGGCCTTGATAAAAGAAATCCAAAAAGATCGCCACACCCGTTTAATTGTTGCCGTCGATCACGAAGGGGGGGCAGTACAGCGTTTTCGCAAAGAGTTCACTCGACTGCCGGCCTGTGCTGAATTGGGCAAAGTCTTTGATCAAGATGCCAATAGGGCATTAGAACTTAGCTATGACATGGGCTGGGTGATGGCAGCCGAATTAAGAACGGTTGGCGTCGATCTGAGCTTCGCCCCAATCCTTGACCTCGGCGGTTTAAGTCGAGTGATCAATGATCGCGCCTTTCATAAAAAGCCAGAGACCATCGCTCGACTAGCCTTCGCATATCGACACGGCATGCATGATGCTGGCATGTCCGCTGTAGGCAAACACTTCCCCGGCCACGGTTCAATTGAAGCCGATTCTCACCATGAAATTCCGGTCGATGAACGATCATTTGATCAAATTGAAGAACATGATCTCATTCCATTTAAAAGAATGATCGAGAATGGTTTGGAAGCTATTATGCCTGCCCATGTTATCTATCCTCAAGTAGATGAGCTACCCGCCGGATTTTCTGCATTTTGGTTACAAGAGATTCTGCGGAAACAGTTAAAGTTTCAAGGAACAATTTTTTCAGATGACATGAGCATGGCAGGTGCAGCTGTTGGAGGTGACTTTGTAGAAAGGACAAGAACAGCTCTAGGAGCTGGGTGTGATATGGTTCTGATCTGCAATGATCAAGCAGGTGCTATCCAGGTACTCGATCATTTAGGTGATTATAACGAACTCGTCTCACAAGTTAGGTTGATCAGAATGCATGGACGAAATAACATAACTAGGGAACAATTAGAACACGATAAAATGTGGCAACAACGCGTCACAAAACTTAATTCACTAAGCTCCGATCGAGAATTAGATCTCGGTGATGACCAACTATTATAAGCACAAAAATTTATGAAAAAACTCGTCTCTCCTCTTTACTACTTTTTAATCTCTATTAGCATTTTTGCTATTCAAACGGCTCATGCCGAAATGGTTTGTGAGCCTTTGGCCTTAGCCGAGCCTGAACAAAAAGTTCCCCTAAGGCATGCCCAAGGCTTGCTCTGGAAAATCACAAGAATCGGCCTACAACCGAGTTACCTCTATGGCACCATGCACTTGCCCGATAAAGAAATCACCACACTCGCTCGGCCTGTTCTCGAAGCGTTAGACAATGCATTGAGTGTGACACTTGAAGTAAAGTTTGATGTTAATACCTTTTATGAGATGTCAAAGGCGATGAACTATTCCGATGGTTCGACGCTCAAGAGTCATATCGGCGACGAGCTCTACAACAATGCTCTACCCCTACTAAAAATCTATGGTTTCAACGAAAATATGGTAAGCACATTAAAGCCTTGGGCCGCTTATCTTTCTCTAAGCATGCCTCCCTCAAATGGCGGCTTGCCTTTAGATATGGTCATCCTCAACCGAGGGAAAAAATTTGGTGCGAAAATTTATGGCTTAGAAACCCTCGAAGAACAGCTAGGGATCTTCGATAATATGTCAGAAGATGATCAAGCTCAGTTATTAAAAGACACGGTTTGTAATTACGAACGATTCCAAAATGACGTTAAAGAGATGAAAGAGCTCTATATAAAACATGACCTAGCAGGGCTTGCATCTATGGTGGATAAATATGAGCCTGATGCGAAGGATCGTTACAAAGATCTCATGGAGAACCTTATAACAAAACGTAACCATAGAATGGTTAAACGAATGCAAGATAGACTAATCGAAGGCAACGCTTTTATTGCTGTCGGGGCATTACACTTACCCGGTGACGAAGGTATTCTTGGCTTGCTAGAAAAAGATGGCTTCCTTGTCGAATCTATTTACTAAGTCATAAAACCATTAAAAGAAGGAATACTGTTTCATGTTCGAAAACTTAGTTCATCAAACAACAGATTTTTATAACCATGGTCCTTGGGTTGTTCAGCTTTGCATTGTTATTTTTCTTGTTTTATTGGCAACTTTCATCGAACACAAATTTCTCGATCGTGTTCAGCGAAAATTAAAAACTACCGGTACACATTGGGATCATGCTTTTGTTGAAGCGTTAAGAAAGCCTCTCGTATTTTTCTTTTGGGTTCTTGGTATTACAGTCATGCTAAAGATTGTAAAAATCCAAACAGGTTTCGCACTTACCGACTCAATAAAGCCGGTAAAAAACATGCTGGTCATCGTCTTAATCAGCTGGTTTCTTATCCGGTTTATTCGGATCAGTGAAAGTAATATTATTGATAAACGTCAAAGTAAAGGTATAGCCTTCGATCGAACCACGATCAATGCAGTGACCAAGCTATTACGTCTCATGGTATTTATCATCAGTGCGCTAGTCATCGTCCAAACTCTTGGCTTTAGCATCTCCGGCGTATTGGCCTTTGGTGGTATAGGAGGCATCGCGATTGGTTTTGCAGCCAAAGATTTACTATCCAATTTTTTCGGTGGATTAATGATCTATCTGGATCGGCCATTTAATGTCGGCGACTGGATTCGTTCACCCGATAGAGATATTGAGGGAACTGTAGAAGAAATTGGCTGGCGACTAACTCGAATCCGAACTTTCGACAAACGTCCGCTATATATACCAAATGCGATTTTCGCGAATATCTCTGTTGAAAACCCATCACGTATGACGAATCGTCGTATCAAAGAAAATATCGGTGTGCGTTATGAAGACGCCAATAAAATGGATGCTATTATTAGTGATGTAAAAACGATGTTACGTGAACATGATGATATCGATACACGTCAAACCCTCATCGTGAATTTAAATAAATTTTCACCTTCATCATTGGATTTTTTTATTTACACCTTTACGAAAACAACTAATTGGATCCGTTATCACGAAATAAAACAAGACGTGCTTCTAAAAGTCTTAGCTATCATCGATAAACATGAAGCAGAGTGTGCTTTCCCAACATCAACATTGCATATTCAAAACAACCAACAAATCCCCAGCTAGAGAGAAACTATAAATGCAGCTTTTAAAATCCGTCGATAAGGTCGTCAAATTTGCGTTAGAAGAAGACATCGGTGCTGGCGATCTAACCGCGAGTCTTTTGTCTGCAGACTCCCATTCAAAAACACGAGTAATCACTCGTGAAGAAGCTATTGTTTGTGGTACTGCTTGGTTTGACAGCGTCTTTCAACAATTAGATAAAAATGTCAAAGTTGAATGGCTCGTGAAAGATGGCGACCTCGTGCAAGCGGAGCAGGAGCTCTGCCGACTTGAAGGGCTAACGAGGCCTATTCTAACGGGCGAACGCGCGGCATTGAACTTTCTGCAAACCTTATCAGCGACAGCAACTTCGGCATACCGTTATTCTCAAATTCTGGAAGGTACTTCGACAAAGTTGCTCGATACCCGCAAGACAATTCCAGGTCTTAGAGAAGCACAAAAATATGCTATCAAAATGGGTGGTGGACACAACCATCGTATCGGTTTATTTGATGGCATTTTATTAAAAGAAAATCATATTGCCGCTGCCGGCTCGATCACAAATGCCGTTATCGAGGCCAAAAAAAGATACCCAGAAATCCCTGTTGAAGTCGAAGTGGAAGGTATGGAGGAGTTGCAGCAAGCCATTGAAGCCGGAGCAGATATCATTATGCTCGATAACTTCAGCAATGAACAAATGAAAGTTGCCGTGACACTGACCGCAGGCCGCTCAAAACTCGAAGCATCGGGTGGTTATGATAATGAAAGTTTACGCGCAGCAGCTGAGACAGGAGTAGATTTTATTTCTGTCGGTGCACTGACAAAACATGTTCAAGCCGTCGATCTTTCAATGCGATTTATTGATTAAAGAAAGATCTATCGTGATGAGGGCAAGTATCGCAGCTCTCAAAGGCTTAAAAGCCCATTTGAGAGTTTACTATAATCTGGTGTCAGCTACTGCTCATTAGCCATTCTTACGGGCTACTACCCTTTAGTCTTTTCATAGCCTTGCTCTGATGCTAAAAAAACCAAGCACATACCTATTGAATATCCTTTTCGAGCTGAGGGCCGTCATATAATGACACGCTCAAGTTGTAATATTACACAAAAGTATCATTCATTTTTGTTGCTTGTTGATATAACTTTTCACCTGTCTCGAAAATCTCTTTCGACCGGATAAATCGCCACAAAGTAGCTCATCGCTTTAGGATCGATCACCTTCAGCAATCTTTTATTCGAGTACTTGTTTAGCCATTTCAAATTTGATGATTAGAGGACTTCGGGAAGATTGACTCGTTGCTTGACTTTATGTACTTATGTACTCGAAACCGCCTGATATTCAAAATAAATCAGCCCTTATTTCTGACTAAAGGGCTGATCATTATTAATTAATAAAAACTTATAGTTTACTCTTAACTATCTCGTAAATATCATTCGTATCTTTATCAGCCGTCGCCATGATTTTTTCTAGTTCGGCTAACCTTTCTTCAGAAAACGCCTTATCTTTGATACTACCGGCGTTAATATAAACATTTAATGCCGCACTTTTCAGACCTCCATAAGCAGCCATAACAGAAACACCCGCATCACTAATCACATTAACATTACCTTTCTCAGCTGCTGATCGGCTAACAGAGATCACTTCCGCACACGCTCGCGCGCAGTTTAGAGGTACATCTGTAGCTTCACGCAAAGCAACCTGAATCGCTTCACTTCTTACCGTTTTTTCTTCATCCGTTCCTTTTGGAAGACCGTACGAACCCATTAGCCTGTCGAATACTTCAACGTCTGCAGCAATCATATCTGTGAGGCTTGCTCGCAAATCTTCAGCTGTTCTTAGAGTTGATTTCATCTCCTCTTCAACGTCTTGATATTTCTCTTTATCAACAGTCAAGTTACATACCATGCTTGTCAGCGCCGCTCCTATAGCACCTAACAGAGCAGCTGCACCGCCGCCGCCAGGAGTAGGAGCGCTACTTGCTAATTGATCTAGAAATTCTTGTATTGATTGATTTTTTACCATTGGCCGACATTCCTCCGCGCCCGTTTTAAAGTTTTATTGAATTTCCGAGTATAAATCAGTCACTCAGTAGGGTCTATGTGAGAGCTTGTTACAAAGGTAATGTTGGGTTAAGTTTAGTGTTCCAAACTTTCTAATGTCTGGTTAAAAGTGCGATGAAGTCAGCTTAATTACCCAGATCTATAAACAACTATAAAAATGAGGACAACCTTAAATGTCTAAAAATCTACTATTCCACCTAGATACCGATCCAATGCCCAGCGTTTTTGATACCGTCGTTGCATATGACGGTGGAGCTGATCATGTTCAGGGCTATGGTGACATCACGCCTGATAACGTAACACCATTGATCGAAGGCACCATATTCACCCGACCACCTAAAGAAAAAAAACACACTGCCATATTCGTTAGTGGCAGCAATATGGTTGCTGGTGAAGAGCTGTTCAAATCTGCTCAGGAAAAATTCTTTGGTAACTTCCGTGTGTCTATCATGCTCGATAGTAATGGCTCAAATACCACAGCAGCGGCGATGGTCGCTCTTTTAGAACATGCGTCTGAAAATTTAAAAGGCAAACGTGCAGTCGTTTTAGCCGGAACCGGACCTATTGGCCAAAGAGCTGGGGTTATGCTCGCTCAAGAAGGTGCTGATGTCATCTTAACATCGCGTAGCAAAGAAAGAGCTGATCAAGCCTGTGCGGATATGAATGCCAGTTTTGGTGTTGATATGACAGGTGCTGAGGCCTCTAACAATGAAACATTGGCATCAACCCTTGAAGGAGCTCAAATTGTTTTAGCGTGTGGCGCTGCGGGTATCGAGCTCTTATCCGAAGAAATGTGGAGTGAAAACCCAACCATTCAAATGATGTCTGATGCCAATGCAACACCTCCCCTTGGTTTTGGTGGGATCAACATGATGGACAAAGGTAAGCTTTATCATGACAAACTCGTATTTGGTGCTATTGGTGTCGGCACATTAAAACTCGCATTACACAAACGTTGCATTCAGCAACTCTTCGAAGCGAATGACCAAGTGTTCGATGCGCCTGAAATATATAGTCTTTGCAAAAAAATTATTGTAGAAAAAGGCGGCTGGTAACCCCTCGCTCAACGATCAAACTCCCTCTGGTGTCATACATCAGTCAGGGGGTTTTTCTTTTTTTGTTTGTCATGCGAGAATACTCGGCATGAATACAAAAAACCTACTCATACTCATCATCTCATTCACTTTACCCATCCTAAGCTTGGCCGCTTCTTTCGAAGAAGGTAGAGAGGCATATCTTGCTAAAGACTACGAAAAAGCACTTTCAATATTAAAACCTAAAGCCAATCAGGGACATGCAAAAGCTCAGGAAACGCTTGGGACCATGTATGACTTTGGTCTCGGCGTTAAAAAAGATACCGCAAAAGCCATTGAATGGTTTGAAAAGGCCGCAGCACAGGGCAATTCTTTTGTGCAACATGACCTCGGAGTAAAGTACTTCAAAGGCATAGGCATCACACAAGATTACGACCGAGCAGCTGCTTGGTGGCGTATGGCAGCAGACAATGGTGTTGCTGAATCCCAATACAATTTAGGCCTAATGTACGCAAGAGGCCTCGGTTTTGAAGAGGACAGTGGCATGGCTGTAAATTGGTATTCAAAAGCCGCTTCGCAAGGCCATGCAAATGCACAATATAGCCTTGGGGTGATGTATTCTTTTGGGCAGGGTGTACCACAGGACTATTCCAAAGGTCTTTCATTCTTTCAAGATGCTGCCGAGCAAAACCTCCCCCAAGCTCAATACAATCTAGCCGTGTTGCTCGAAAATGGACGGGGTACTGAAGTCGATCTACCCAGTGCAAAAAGATGGTACCAAAGAGCTTCCGAAGGTGGTATTGAGCAAGCAACGGAAAGACTAGCTGCTTTTAACAAACCTAAAGCTCAACCTACACCGGCAGCAGCCGTTAAAAAAGAAATACTTCCGGCGACAAAACCACCCGCTGCAGTAGAAGAGTCCAAGCTTGTAACAACATCCATCCCGATGCCAGAACCAGCTACAATAGAAGCCCTAGAGATTCCTAAAACTAAAAATTCACAAAAAGAAGCATCCACTCAAAAAATTACAGTAAAAACACTTCCCAAAAATCATCAGGTTATTTCAGGTGCCGTTATTGAAAAGCCCGTGGCTTCAGAAAAGAAAAAAGTAGTTGCCGAAAAGCCAGCCTCTACACCGGAGAGTATTCTTGCTAATAAGATCAAGTCGAAATCAAGTCCAAGACTCCACAATACCCCTGAAGGTCTCGATGAGAAGTGGATCATGTCACAGCCCCCTAAGAACTATGCTTTACAAATGATAGCGTTTAGCAGAGAAGAAAATGCAAGACGCTATATGAAGAACCTTGATTTAGACGGTGTCAGAGCCCTTTATAAATCATCCATGCATGGTAAAACAATATATAAAGTCATTTATGGAAGATATGATGATCATAAAGCATCTTTGAAAGGCCGCCGAGAACTTCCGAAAAAATACAGAGATGCCAAACCTTTTCCAAGGAGTTTTGAATTTATTCAAAATGACATCAAGGAATAAGGTGAACTGATGCCTGCATTCAACGAGTTATTAACCTCAACACCAGAAAAGATCGTTGATCTGTTCTACTCATCTGGGGTTGATATGGCTTCAACCAGCGAAGAAGAAGCCGCGGAACTTTTTAAATTAAACCCAAGCCAACTTATTTGTGCTCTTGGGTTTAATAAAAAAGTCAGAGAGTTAATGGATATCATTTTCACTCTAGGGAATGAGTCCATTGATAGTTTTCTAAATAAACGGAACCGAATTTTTATAGCCGATACCTACCATCAACTATCACTCAAGCAGGTTTTATCTATTTACGATTTAGTTCTAAATACCCCAGAACAATCAGGTAGTTTCATCAGTAAACTCTTCGCAAAAAGAATGGAGATCCTTGAACATAAAATAGAAAAATCGGTGAAACCTAAGTTGATAGAAAACTACCGAGCCGAGATGAAAACTATCTACAAGACGGGAACCATTCCGATGGATTTCATTGACTTACGTTTGCAAAACCCCGATAGCGGTTTCCGCGCGTTACTAGATGAAGTCAGCCTAATTGTCGATTCTAAGGCACTATCTGCAATGGAAGTTTTTATTCGAAATTCGATCCTTCCTGAAGAAAAGAGACGGCTTATCTCCAAAGGTTTAATTCCGAAAGAGCTCATTCAAAAACGACTTGAGTTCACCGATTTAGCAGCCTCGGAACGAGATATGTTGGAAAGCTATCTATATGAAGCAGATTAGGATTCAGGGTTAATAAACCAAGAAAAACCTCATTCATTATATTAAGTCCTAGAAACTTGAAACTTCAATTCTCTAAACTTGGTCTTAAGTTTTAGGAAATACCTTACTCATCTGTTGAAAGCAAAAAAGCATCGATCAACATCAAGATTGCACCAATGAAGATTGCACTATCAGCAATATTAAAAGTTGCGTAATGCCATGTATCAATATGGAAATCGATAAAGTCGACAACATACCCAAACCATGCTCTATCGATTAAATTACCAACAGCTCCACCCAAGATTAATGACAGCGCACTCGCTAAACAAATATTAGTCTTAGGCAATCGCATCAACCAAACGGCAATAACAATCGATACAACACTCGACAAAATTACAAAAAACCAACGTTGCCAACCGCCTGCATCACCCAGAAAGCTAAACGCAGCGCCAGTGTTATGAGCTAGAATTAAATTTAACCACGAGGTAAGCTCCATAGGAGGCTGAGACGCTAAGCTCTCCGACACATAAAACTTACTCAACTGATCAATGATAACAACCACAGCCGAAAGCCAGAACCAGCGCATCATAATATCTCCACTTAAGCGAACGAACGAAGTTCGCCATCACCAGTGACATTTTCAACACAACGCCCGCAGAGTTCAGAATGTTCTGAGTTTTGACCAACATCTTCACGATGATGCCAACAGCGCACACATTTGTCATGTTCAGATGCCACAGCGACCAGCTTCAACGTCTCTAACTCTGTCGTTACAGCACTTTCAGGTGCTTCTGACAACGGATGCACACGGGCATACGAAGTGATAAACACAAACCGCAGTTCATCTTCAAGCTTCGTCAGATCCGCATAAAGTGCATCATCGCAATAAACATCGATTTCAGCATCCAATGTAGAGCCAATTGCACCCTCAACACGCAAGCTTTCCATCTCCTTGCTTATCGCTTCACGAACGCTGATCACCTGATGCCAATAAGCTTGATCAAACTCCATTGTTTCAGCCAGCTCATTCAGCGGCTCATACCATGTTTGTAAGAAAACAGAATCGTCGTGTTTCCCCGGGATATGCATCCACAACTCTTCTGCTGTAAAGCTCAGGATTGGAGCAACCCAGCGCGTCATCGCTTCGATGATATGATAAAGTGCCGTTTGAGCTGATCGTCTCGCATGGCTATCGCCTTGTGTGGTGTACTGTCTATCTTTAATGATATCTAGGTAGAAGCCACCCATTTCAACGGCACAAAAATGATGTAGTTTTTGATAAATTACATGAAACTGAAAGTTTTCGTAGGCTTCAATAATCTCTTTTTGAACCTGAGCAGCATGTTGAATAGCCCAACGATCAAGCTTGACCATTTCGTCGAATGGAACACTATTTGTTTCTGGCTCAAATCCATCTAAGTTTGATAGCAAGAAACGAGCAGTATTTCTGATCCGTCGATAAGCATCCGCGGTACGGTTCAAAATTTCATCTGAAACGCTCATCTCTGCGCTGTAATCAGACGAAGCAATCCATAAGCGTAAAATATCAGCACCTAAGCGATTAATAACCTTTTGAGGCTCAACAACATTGCCCTTGGATTTTGACATTTTCATGCCCTTCGCATCCACTACAAAGCCATGCGTCAACACATTTTTATAAGGAGCACTATCATTCATAGCAACCGAAGTTAATAAAGAAGACTGGAACCAGCCACGATGTTGATCAGAGCCTTCAAGGTACAAGTCCGCAGGAAAATTCAAAGCATCATTCTGCTGCAATACACATTCATGCGTGACACCGGAATCAAACCAAACATCTAAAGTGTCCGTCACCTTGGCATATTGCTCAGCTTCATCACCAAGTAATTCTTTTGCATCCAGATCAAACCAAGCATCAATGCCTTCTTGTTCAACTCGTTCTGCCACTTCAGCAATGAGTGTTGATGTATCAGGGTGCAGCTCTTGCGTCTCTCTATGAATAAAAACTGCGATAGGCACGCCCCAAGTACGTTGACGCGAAATACACCAGTCTGGGCGGTTTTCGATCATGCCCTTAATACGTTCTTCACCCCAGTCTGGCATCCAGTTCACATTACCGACTTCTTCAAGTGCTGTTTTACGTAAATTATTGCCATCCATGCTAACAAACCATTGTGGCGTTGCACGGAAAATTATTGGTGTTTTATGCCGCCAGCAGTGTGGGTAACTATGGTTCAAGTTTTCATGATGCAGCAATGCCGTATTCGCTTTCAGAACTTCGATAACCTGCTCATTTGCAGCAAAGACATGCTTACCCGCAAACCGTTCAGTATTCGGTAAGAAGCAACCATTGTCGCCAACGGGATTATCAACCGTCAAACCATATTTCAAACCCACAGTATAATCATCCTGACCATGTCCTGGCGCAGTATGAACTGCACCAGTGCCCGCATCCAAAGTGACATGGTCACCCAGAATAATCGGCACTTCACGATCATAAAATGGATGTTTGAGTTTCAAACCTTCTAGCTCAGAACCTTTACAATATGCAATGACTCGATGGTCTTCGTAGCCATATCGGATCATCACATCCTTGATCAAACCTTCCGCGATCAGGATCCTTTCAGCACCATGATCACCATCACATTGCACCACGGAATACTCAATCTCAGGATTGATCGCTACAGCCTGATTTGCGGGCAAAGTCCAAGGCGTTGTTGTCCATATCGCCACCGACATACGTCCTTCACCATTACGGCCATCGACGTGTTCGCAACGACTCAACAAGGCTTCTTCATCCAACACATCAAAACGAACATCGATTGCTGGAGAAGTCTTATTTTCATATTCAACTTCAGCTTCGGCTAATGCTGATCCGCAATCCGTACACCAGTGCACCGGCTTCACGCCTTTGTGCATATGCCCTGCTTCGATGATCTTACCCAAACCACGAATGATATTCGCCTCGAACTTAAAGTTCATCGTCAAATAAGGATTATCCCAATCAGCGAACACTCCTAACCGTTTAAAATCTGTACGCTGCTTATCGACCTGCTTTTGTGCATATTCACGACAAGCTTTACGAAATGTCTTTGCATCGACCTTATGGCCAGCCTTTCCAACCTTTTTCTCAACCATCAGTTCGATAGGCAAACCGTGACAATCCCAACCCGGTATGTATGGCGTATCTAAATCATTCAATGATCGCGACTTAATAATAATATCTTTCAGAACCTTATTGACGGCGTGCCCAATATGAATGTCTCCATTCGCGTAGGGAGGGCCATCGTGCAGAATATACTTTTCCTTACCCGCCCGTGCTTCACGGATCTTCTGGTAAAGGCCTTCAGACTCCCATTGTTTGAGCATCGCAGGTTCACGGTTAGGTAAATTGCCGCGCATAGGAAAATCTGTTTTAGGAAGATTTAGAGTTGGTTTGTAATCTGAGCTCATTATTAATTTATTTTCGCTTATTAACTAATGGGTATAGTAACTTATGGTTCTAAAAAATATTCTTTCGCCTTGTTGGCATCTATCGTAATTTGTTCTTTAAGGCTTTCAAAAGAATCAAACTTCTTATCATCCCGCAACTTCTGCAAGAACTCCACCTTTATAGACCGACCGTATAAATTACCGGAAAAATCTAGTAGGTGTGCTTCAAGCAAACTTCGAGTTCCACCGAGTGTCGGTTTACTTCCAATATAGGCTACCGAAGGTTGATCGGGCAGCCCTTCAATAACAACCTTCGCCACAAAAATGCCTTGCAATGCCGTCTTCATGCGTTGCAACTCAATATTTGCCGTTGGAAAGCCTAAAACTCGCCCTTCTTTTTTTCCATGCGTAACACGACCACTTATACTGTAATTGCGACCTAACAGTCTCGCAGCAGCATCAAGATCTCCAGACGCTATTAATGCTCGTATTCGGCTGCTACTGACTCGAGCATTCTCAAGCAAGAAAGTCGCCGATTGTTCGACAGTAAAATCATATTGAGCACCTAACTCGCAGAGTAAAGCATAATTCCCTTTCCGACGTTGACCAAACCGAAAGTCATCACCAATCAACAGATGCTTTACTCCAACCTTGCCTAGCAAAAGGTCAACAACAAAATCGTTCGCCGACACGCTCGCCAGCTCAGCATCAAAACGTATGCAGATCATCCGATCAACACCGTGCTCACGCAATAACTGATACTTTTCACGCCAACGGGTCAAACGTGCAGGAGCATTGTCAGGATCAAAAAACTCCATCGGCTGCGGCTCAAAAACCACCACAGTGACAGGTAAGCTTAGCGCATCCGCACGACGGCGTAATTGTTGTAAAACGGCCTGATGCCCCAGATGAAAACCATCAAAATTACCGATCGTCGCGACGCACTCCTTGAAGCGAGACTGCAGATCGTTGAGGTTTCGAACAAGTTCCATCTTTTGGCCAAGTCAAAAAGAATGGATTATAGCGGAGACTTAGCGATTGTTGCAGAAAAATTAATTTTACAAGTTAATGTCGATTAATTTAAATATTCACAAAGAATGGTCATCATAAAAACATAAGGCATCAATGGATGTTAATCTAACCTCAATCATCACGTTGATAACAATCGATATATCATTCGTTCGTCACTTTTTTCCTGCGAAGACTTATTCTTAGCATGGTCTAAAAAAGAAAATAATAGATCGATACTTTCATCACAACTCTATAGTTGGCAAACTTCCCTCATCAAAGAGATTGGAAGCTATTCAAAAAGTACGGTATCGACTCTCCTAATAAAGTGATTTTCACAACCTTGGGAATAATCCCTATTTATCTCTGTATCGACATTCTCTTGCAACACATTCTTTCTCGACGGTACGTTACCCCTTATTTAGATTCCAGCTTTTTTATTTCTCAGCCGATTTAGAAATATAGTTTTCAACCGAAGATGCTGGCAACATTCCTGGCTGCGCGGCTTTCAACTCACCTTCTGGTGAAAATAATAGATAAGTAGGGGTTCCGCGGAATTGTTCGTCAGTCGCCGCAAAGTATTTATCACGAACTTCTTGTTTATCCGTCACCATCACATGGTATGGCAACGAGTATTCTTTCTTATAAGATTTGATTAAATCTACGTTCTCCATACCATCGATAGAGATAGCGACCACTTCAGCATCCTTGTCTTTGTGCTCCATATGAAACTTTGCATACTCTGGTTCTTGCTGCTTACAAATGCTACACGTTGTTTCCCAAAACATGACGAGTGTCCACTTGCCCTTACCAACATGTTCTTGAAGACTACCTAAGCTCCCATCAAGCTTCTTCAGCTTCATGCTGGTATCGAACTCGCCCGCCATCACTGAAGAAGACAACAATAAAAATAAAGTTAATATGATTCGTTTAATAGACATTTTTTACCTTCCGTTTTAACGGTTTAGAGCATGTTTCCGCTCACAAGTTCATATCCCGCCATCTTACTCCGAGAATAAATAGGAGCCCCACATAGACACCTCCACCTATTGCGATCCATTTAGCCAGTTGTGCGGTGCGCTCCAAACCAGACCATCCTTCCCACTGTCCCAGCTCAGGCACGTTAAACCACAGTATTAAAGCCATCGCTAATCCTGCCATGCCTATCTTGAACAATAGCTTAATCCAACCAGCTTCTGGGTGATAAACATCTTGCTGCCGCAGACCGCGATACAACAGCCCAGCGTTGAGAAAAGCAGATAAGGAGGTTGCGAGCGCTAAGCCTGCATGAGCAAAAGGAAACACTAATATGACGTTAAAGATCATATTCGCAATCATCGCAATGATGCCAATTCGAACAGGCGTTTTTATATCTTGCCGAGAATAGTAGCCGGGAGCCAGAACCTTGATCAGAGTGAAGCCCAACAGGCCGAATGAATAAGCAACTAAGGCTTTACTTGAAAACTCAACATCCTGCGCAGAAAATTCACCGTACTGAAATAAGGTGCTAAGCATTGGCTCAGCTAAAAATGCCAATCCTAATGCTGCTGGCGTCCCTATGACGAACACCCAGCGTAGCGCCCAGTCGAGCATTTTCGAAAAATGTTCTTTTGAACCTTCCGCATGCTTCTCTGACAGACTGGGCAATATAACCACACCAAGCGCAATCCCAAAGACACCGAGCGGAAACTCCAGCATTCGATCAGCATAGTAAAGCCAAGACACGCTACCCGTGATCAAGAACGAGGCAATCAGGGTGTCGAACAATAAATTAATTTGTGACACGGAAACACCAAAAATGGCGGGGCCCATCAATTTAAGAATCCGTCGCACGCCCTCATCAGTCTTTTTTAAACTGGGGCGAGGAAAAAGTTTAAGCTTCATCAAGAAGGGAAATTGAAATAAAAGCTGTACTATGCCGCCGAAGAAAACCCCCCAAGCTAACGCTTTAATCGGCTCCTCCAACTGTGGAGCTAACCATATCGATGCACTGATAATACAAATATTGAGAAACACTGGGGTGAAAGCCGGCCCAGCAAAGTGTCTATAGGTATTCAGCACACCACCTGCTAGTGCCGTCAAAGAAATAAACAGTATGTAGGGAAAAGTGATTCGTAATAATGAAACGGTCAGATCAAACTTTGCTTCATCCTCAATAAACCCGGGAGCAAAAATTGAGATCAACAAAGGAGCTGCCAACACTCCAAGTACGGTTATAATCGTAACAACTAAGCCTAAGGTACCCGCAACACTGTTGATCAGCTGATGTGTTTCATCATGTGAGCGTTTCGTCCGGTATTCTGAAAGTATCGGTACAAACGCTTGAGAAAAAGCACCCTCAGCAAATAAACGGCGAAGGAAGTTTGGAATCTTAAAAGCAACAAAAAAAGCATCTGCCCCCACACCGGCACCAAAGTACTCGGCGATGACCCGATCACGCACCAGCCCTAAAATGCGCGAGATCATCGTCATAACACCAACTATGGCGGTAGAATGTAGTAACTTCTTGCTCATTTTTTAAAGCTCATTGCGAGAGTATATAGGGTCAAAGTGGCTTAAAAGTGGCAAGAAAGCTGTTTCCCTATCATTATTTTCTTAATATATTGGGAGTAAAAAATACTCCGAGAGTTCGCGGCTAAGTTATTGTAATAACGGTTTTAATGCAATATTTTATCGAACAATTGATAGGAACTATACAAAACAAACTATTTTCCACAAAAGTATTACCCATTACCGACACATAGGCGTTGACAAAGGTAGTCAAAATCAGCATAGTTACGCGTTTTCATATCGGCCAGAATTAAAATGGCCTCTCGTCTCAGGAGACAGAAAAATTGGCAAATACAGCACAAGCGAGAAAACGCGCCAGACAAGCTGATACACACTACGTTCGTAACTCTGCACAACGTTCTAGATTTCGTACTGTTCTTAAGAAAGTTCTCTACGCGGTAGAAGGCAATGACAAGGCAGCGGCAGAAGCGGCATACAAAGAAGCTGTTCCTGTGATTGATCGCATGGCTAACAAAGGCCTGATCCACAAGAACAAAGCAGCTCGTCATAAGAGCCGTCTTAACACTAAAGTAAAAGCGTTATAAGAATTCTTTATCTTCCTAGATCGTTCTGATCTAGGAAGATTATAGAACCACCATATTATCTCGGTGGATCAATTCTGGATCACCACAGTAACCAAGAATTTCTTCAAAGCTTTCACTGGATTTCCCAATTACTTTTTCTGCATCCAAAGTGGAGTAGTTAGTAAGACCTCGTGCGACTTCATGCCCTTCAGATGTAACACAGGTAACTAATTCACCACGATCGAATTTCCCTAAAACCTCTTTCACACCAACCGCGAGTAAACTTTTACCTTTATCTTTTAGAACCTTAACCGCCCCATCATCGAGCACCAGCTTGCCTTTAGATTGAAGCCCTCCAGCTAACCATCGTTTTCGTGCAATAATAGGCGCTTGATCTGGTATTAATAATGTTCCCAACTGCTCGCCTGCTGCGACTCTTTCAAGCAGATTTTCTTCATTTCCAGAAGCAATGATCGTTGCCGTACCTGAGTTAGCAGCATGTCTTGCGGCTGTCAGTTTTGTTCGCATGCCTCCCCTACCCAAAATACCACCTTCACCAGCCATAGCATCAAGAGCTGGATCGCCAGCTTTGCCTTCATGGATAAGGTGTGCATCAGCATTGCTACGAGGATCTGCGCTATAAAGCCCTTGCTGATCCGTCAGTATCACAAGTAGATCAGCATCGATTAGATTAGCAACCAACGCCGCTAAGGTATCGTTATCACCAAAGCGGATCTCATCCGTTGCGACCGTATCGTTTTCATTAACAACGGGGACAACTCCTAGATCAATGAGTGTTGTCAATGTACTTCGCGCATTGAGGTAACGTTTGCGGTGCGCAAGATCGAGGTGAGTTAATAAAATTTGAGCCGTTTGAACGCCATAGTTTTGAAAGCAGGTTTCGTAGGCTTGAACGAGCCCCATTTGCCCCACAGCCGCTGCTGCTTGTATTTCATGTAGAGTAGAAGGCCTACCCGCTAGACCGAGGCGTGAGATCCCTTCTGCTACAGAGCCTGATGTGACAAAGACGACCTCGATACCAGCCTCAATTTGTTTTGCTGCTTGAAAAACCCATTTGTCGATAGACTCAAGGCGCAAACCACGGCCTTCATTGGTTGCTAGGGCACTACCTATCTTAATGACCCAACGACGTGTACTTTTAAGATCTTGTCTAGAATTTACGGCCATTTTTACTTTCGCTACTCTTCTGTTTCTTTCTTTTTTTGGTCAATTTCATCCAGACGAATTTTTATCTTGTACATAAGCTCTTTACAACCCTCACCAGAAACCGCTGAGACATTATAAACTTCACCCGTCCAGCCTAATTGCTCAACAATTTTATCCGTCAAAATCTTACGATCGTCTTCTAACATCAGATCAGTCTTGTTTAAAACCAGCCACCTTTCTTTATCAAGCAACTCGGGGCCATATTTCTCTAACTCTTTTTCGATAACACGAATATCTTCGACAGGATCATTACCGACTTCTTCCGAAGCGATATCAACAATGTGTAGTAATAAACGAGTACGACTCAGATGTTTTAAAAATTGAATACCAAGACCTGCTCCTTCTGCAGCACCTTCAATTAAACCAGGAATATCAGCAATAACAAAACTCTCTGCGACACCTAATGAGACAACCCCTAAATTAGGGTGCAGTGTTGTAAAAGGATAATTTGCCACTTTTGGTCTTGCGGCAGAAACCGCAGAAATTAGAGTCGATTTACCCGCATTAGGAAGTCCCGCCAAACCAACGTCTGCCAGAACCTGCATCTCTAAACGTAGATCACGTTCTTCACCTTCAGTTCCTTTGGTGATCTGTCGAGGTGCGCGGTTCGTACTACTCTTAAAATGAATATTGCCTAAGCCATGCACCCCACCTTGGGCTACGAGCAGCTTTTGTCCTGGCTCAGTTAAGTCACCGATCAATTCACCAGTGTCTTCATCATAGACAAGCGTACCAAGAGGAACAATGACAACCTTGTCTTCACCCTTCCTCCCATAGCACTGTTGCCCCATGCCCGTTTGCCCCTTACCTGCTCGATAAAGACGTGCATGTCGAAAATCAACCAGTGTATTTAAACCTTCTTCAACGTGTAGATAAACACTGCCACCATCACCACCATCACCACCGTCGGGACCACCAAATGGAATATTTTTTTCGCGACGGAAGCTCAAGCAACCATCACCACCCTTTCCTGCTTCTACCCGAATTGTTGCTTCATCTACAAATTTCATTTGATTAATACCCTAACATGCCTAATTTAACGGTTACAGAGTTTATCTTCCCTGATCAATATTTAAAAATCTCACCCATAAAAAAACCCCGTATAAAACGGGGTTTTTTTATGCAACTAAAGTGAGTATAGCTTATGCAGAAGCAGGAACTATTGTCACGAAAGTACGGTTTTTAAGACCTTTTACTACAAATTTTACATGCCCTTCTTCTTTTGCAAAAAGTGTGTGGTCACGACCAATACCAACATTCTCACCAGCATGGAAATGCGTTCCACGTTGTCTTACCAGAATGTTTCCAGCGTTTACTAACTCGCCACCGAAGCGTTTTACACCAAGTCGTTTCGATTCCGAATCGCGACCGTTACGAGTACTACCACCTGCTTTCTTATGAGCCATCTATATATCCTCTTAAATCTACCTTATTTCTTTTTGCTGAACTCAGTTTCACCACCAGCGGCTAAGATTTTTGCTTGTCCTAACCAGTCTTCGCGATCGATACGTCCTTTGAAGCTCAGCTCGCCATCTACTTTTTCTATATCTTCAGCGGTGAACTTTTCGATCTGGCTAAAGTGGTAGATGCCCAAGTTGTTTAATTTTTCTTCCAGTTTTGGGCCAACACCAGAGATTTTTTTCAAATCATCTGCTTTGCCTTCTGGAGCGCTTAAAAAACGAACCGCTGCTGTATCTGCTTTTGCAGCAGGTGCGGCCTTCTTCGCCGCTGGTTTTGCTGCCGATTTAACTTTAGCTGGAGCTGCTTTCTTCGCGCCACCTGTTGCTGAAATACCTGTGATTTCTAGCTCAGTGAACGATTGACGATGACCAGCTTGCTTACGATGATGCTTACGTCGCTTGAATTTGATAATTGTGATTTTCTTGCCACGACCTTGCTGCTTAACTGTCGCAGAAACGTGAGCGCCTTCGATTATTGGAGCGCCAACAGTGATGTCTTCACCATTACCTAGCATCAGAACGTCATCCAACTCTACAGTTGTACCTTCTTCCGCATCCAGTTTTTCAACGCGGAGAATGTCCCCTTCGCTGACCTTATATTGCTTACCACCTGTTTTTATTACCGCGTACATGTGAACCTAACTCCAAAACTGAATTGTAATGTATGAATCAAAGCCGACTGATTTTACGGAAAAAACTCGTGGCTGACAAGGAAAGTATGTAATTCTTACTCAATTTTCTTAATATTAGCAAAAAATAATGGTAACTGAGTGAACATGTTGGCAGAATAGTAACAGATATGAGCCTAATACCCTTACGCAAACAAGCAGAAATTAACACTATCGATGATATACGGGATCTAATAGCGGATGATATGACGTGTGTTAATCGCTTAATTCACGAAAGTCTTTACTCTGAGGTCGCTTTAATAAACCAATTGGGGCATTACATTGTCAATAGCGGAGGTAAGCGTCTGCGCCCCTTGCTGGCCTTGCTCAGTGCACGAGTACACGGCTACCATGGCACTGACCACATAAATATAGCGGCAATTATCGAGTTTATTCACACCGCGACCCTCTTGCACGATGATGTTGTCGACGAGTCATCTATGCGTAGAGGAAGAGAAACAGCCAATGAGATTTGGGGCAATGAAGCAAGCGTATTAGTTGGGGACTTTCTTTACTCACGTTCATTCCAAATGATGGTAAGCCTAGAGGATATGAAAGTGATGTCTGTTCTAGCGAGTACAACCAATACGATCGCTGAGGGTGAGGTTATGCAATTGATCAATTGCAACGATCCCGAGACTACGGAACAACGTTATTTAGAAACCATTAGGCATAAAACTGCAAAACTATTTGAAGCTTCGACAAGACTAGGCGCTGTTATCAGCAACTCAAACTCTGCAAGAGAAGAAGCTGCAGCAAGTTATGGAAGGCATTTGGGCACGGCCTTTCAGTTGATTGATGATGTTCTTGATTACAGCTCTGATGTGGGAGAACTTGGTAAAAATATAGGTGACGACCTCGCAGAAGGAAAGCCAACCTTGCCACTACTTTACGCAATGTGGAATGGGACAGAAGCTCAAAGCCTGTTGATCAAGAAAGCAATAGAGACCGGCGGAAAAGATCAACTCACCGAAGTTATGGTTGCCATTGAAGAAACCGGGGCGCTAGCCTATACAACGGAATGTGCAAAGCTTGAGTCTGAAAAAGCATTAGACAACTTAAAAGATTTACCGCCTTCGCCTTACAAACAAGCCTTAACAACACTTGCACACTTTGCAGTTAGTAGAACTTCCTGATTTTCAGGAAGCTGGTTCAGCTAGCTAATTTACTACATTCGTAGTTAAAAGCGATATTACAAAGTACTTGTTTTTAACGACTCTTAGTCTTGGAGACTACTCTAGTCACTGCTGGTTTATCATCTCGGTCAATCAGAAAACACCTTGTGAGCGAAAGAGGCTATTAACTTACCCTCTATAGCGTTTATTCTAAGCTAGAATATACCGTTATACTCATCCAAAACTCAAGATCAAGTTGGTTATTTTAATTTTAAATAATCAGTAAGGTACTGGTCGAAAGGAAGCTGCTCGATGGCTTCTAGTGAGTGCTGCTCGTTGATTGACTGTTTTGCCATTTCATCAAGCTGCTCAAAGCGAATTTGTGGTGCAGCCAAGTCAGAGAAATATTGTTTATGCTCTCTCGATTTTTCCATCGCAAAATCAAAAAATGACTTCCCCGATGTGTCCATGTCCGTGCTCACTTGTGCCGATGGCAACAAGTCATTATTACTAACTTTCGCAAGCTGGGCTTGTAACGCAGATGTATAATCGTGACCAACTTCACCATCGAGCATCGCGCAAACATCGTGCATATTATTCAGGATCTCTTTAACCCAATCATGCAAAAGAACGTTTTCACCATCTCTCGATAGCTTGAGTTCAGCATTACGTCCAGAGCAAGCTGTAATTGATTGGTTACGTTCAAACTCTTCTCGTTCATTGGCTTCCATTGCTGGGCTTTCTTGTAATAAACAGAAGATAAGTAATGCTTCCATGAAATTAAGTTGCTGCTCATTCACTCCGATGGGGTCAAAAGGGCTCACATCAATCGCACGTATCTCAACATATTTTATGCCGCGTGAATCCAGAGCATGCGATGGCGTCTCTCCTGACTCGGCAATTTGCTTCGGTCTAACGAAACTATAATATTCATTCTCTATCTGCAAAATATTGGTATTCAGCTGTCTATATTCACCATCAACAACGACACCCATTTTTTCATAATCCACATTAGGTGTCTTGATCGCTTCTCTCAAACTAGCAACATACTCATCCAAAGAGTTATAACTCACAACAATTCCATCTTGGTTGCTGTTCTTATAACCGATATCACTCATACGCAAAGATGTCGCATAAAGTTCGCTGCACGAAGAACAATCAAATGCTTCAAACTCTTTGAGTCGCAACTTAATGAAAGAACTACAAACTGAAGGAGAAGCGCCAAAAAGATAAGAAACAATCCAACCTACTCGCTGGAAATTTCGGATCATTCCCATATAAGACGCTGAGATAAAGTCTTCTAATTTACTTTCATCTTTCTCAAGTTGTTGGAATACAGGCCAGAAATGCTCAGGAATAGAATAATTGTAGTGCACCCCCGCGATAGCTTGCATGGCTCGACCATAACGATGAGACAAACCATGTCGATAGATATGCTTCATTCGACCGACATTGGAGCTTCCATATTCCGCAATTGGAATACTTTCATCACTCGTTAGCAGGCAAGGCATGCTCGTCGCCCACAGCAACTCTTCGTCAATATTCGTATAAATGAAATGGTGTAAATCAGTCAAAAAGCTAAGTGTATCTTTAATATCAGAAAATGGTGGAGTTATCAGCTCTAGTAAAGCCTCTGAATAGTCCGTTGTGATATGAGGGTGAGTTAAGGTTGAACCCAAGGATTCGGGATGAGCGGTCTGAGAGATATGCCCTTTAGAGGTAACCCTAAGACTTTCTTTCTCTATCCCTTTTAACCCACCTTGGAGTAAGTTTTCAACCTTATTTTTGGACAGCGTTTGCAAACGCTCTTCTAGTTTTCTATACAAAGAAAGATCCTGCGCAAATTGTCATAATGTTCATCCTACTAGACCTTAATTCAAGAAGATGACGGAGATAATAACGGCACAAAATACATGAAAAATGACTGCAAGGATACAGAGGAAACAACCCTCAAGTTCCTAATGTCACGTTTTTAGTTACTTATAGTTTTTAAAAAATTGATCATCCGAACTATCTGGACGTGGACGAGTCCCATTAAAAGCTTGTTCAAGAGCCTCGTGTGCAATCTTTTTCACTCGTTCTAATTTAAGCTTTTGTTCCGTCGTTAAATTTTCTCGATCGAGATTAAACTGTTCATTTGACGTAAACCAGTCAAGAAAATCATTCCGTACACTGTTTTCATTATTACAGGCTTTCCCAAGAGCTTCCTGACTCTCTTGACTTTCTAGTTTTGCGAGAGACAACTCTTCTTCAGCATGAAGTTTACCTTTTGCCTTATCGCTCTCATTACTCATCGACTCTACATTAACTAAAAGAGGGACCTCCGAAGGCTGACCATTATCAAGCTGTACCGTTGCTTTTTGCGCACGCAAATCATTTAGTTGTTTTTGAACCTGACGTAAAGAAGCTAAGGCCTGAGCCTTTTCTGCCTGAGCTTTTCGTGCTTTTTCGATCACATTCATCGCCTGTTTTTTTAATTGCAAACGTACCATTTGAATCGTTTTTTGCTGACGTTCTCTGTACTGTGCATGTGCCACTTTAAATGTTTCAACGATCTGCTTTGTTTCTAGAGCAGCAGCCTGACGAACCTCTTCAATCTCCACACTCCTAGTTTTCTGACGCTCCAAGCCGGTAGAAAATTCCGTCAACTGCTCACGCATCTTTGTGCGCTCTGTCGCTAATTGCTGCTCAAATTTTTCACGACGTGCTAGCTCATAAGACTCCTGCTCTTTAAGACGATTTTTAATCGTTTCTAGCTCATCAGAAACGCGTTTTAGCGTCAGCTCTTTTTGCTCATAATTTTCATTGTCAGAACCAACGCGCGCTCTTTCTTTCTGAATATGACTTTGTGCGCTTTCGAGCTGCTTTCTGAGCAAGCCCAGCTCACTGTCCCCCTCGCTTTTAGCTATCTCATGTGGGTTCGCTGTGGGAATGCTATCTATATGATCCATTTTCTTGCGAGCTTCAATCAAAATCCCAAGATCTGCAGTAGGAGTTTCATTTCCTAACCATTCTTGAGCATGTTGATTCTCCGTTGCAAACATAGACTTCAAGTCACGAATTCGTTGATCCACCGCTGAAATCTGCTCGCCCATAGAAATGCCAATAACTGACTCTTCATTCTGAAGCCCTTCCGATACGAGAGTCACCTCTTCACCATGATCATCTCTTAAAGATTCTGCAAGGTTACCATTCCAAGCTTCACTCATATTAATTCCTCTAGAATACTGCTGTATTCCTCCTTTCAAATAAGAAACCTCTATGCCGTTAGCACTTAAAAGTTTTGCTGCGAAAGGACTTCTTACGCCTATATCGCAATAAAGAACATAGGTCTGTTCTTTAAAAAGCTTACCTTCACTTTCCTTGAGTTGCTCCTGCTCCAGTGGCAAATTTGTACTACCCGTAATATGGGAACGTGAAAATTCATTCACAAAACGAATATCTAACCAAACAGCTCCATCACGAATTTTTGCAGCAGCAGCAGTATAATCAATGCCATTTTGTGTCGGTAAATTAAGCAGCTTCTCATAGTCACTTCGAGCTAATCGCATCAGGCGACCTTCTTCTGAAGTTATCGTGACAGAAGTCGTACGCTTCTTCCCTGTGAGTAATGCCTCCTCACCGAAATAACCACCCATTTCAAGCTCGGCCAAGGTTATTCTGTCACCAGAATCATCGTTGTTTTTTGAAACAACACACTGCCCCTCTCGAATAAGATAAAAGTACTTGCCGGGCATATTCTGCGTAATAATTTGATCATTTTTCTTGACAAAAATTTCATCAAAATAATCAAATAAATGATGAATATTCTCTGAAGGTACTCGCGCCATTAGTTCAGAACTAAGTAACTGATCAGTCCATTCAGCACGCTCTGAAACATCCGCTCTATTTTCGCAACAATCAAGTATGACTAATCGTTCCAATAAAGCACGTTCAACCATAAATAAAACGACTCTAGTGTTTGCTACAGCAGAGAATGAACGTGTCATATTCAATGCTGCTTTAGCATCATCCGTCCCTACCGATACTTTTTTTACAAATTGATTCTGTTGATAAAGATCAACCTCGCCTGATAGCATGAAAAACAATCTTTCACTGTACTCACCTTGTTCGAATAAACTATTTCCACCGGGGATCATGATAGTTTCAGATAGACGTATCAGCTGTTTCTGAATCACCGCAGATAAACTGCTAATGGGTGTCAGTTGGAGAATCTCACTTTGATACTTCAGTTCCGCTTTATCATTCATAGTTATTCAATACGTGTCAGGCATCCATGTCTGGGATCAAATCACTTTTTAATTTGATGATTTGATCTTTAATCTTTAACTTCCGTTTTTTCATCCGCGTAATTTGCAACTGATCAGGCTCAGAGTCCTGTAAGAACTTAACAATGGCATCATCTAAATCTCGATGCTCATACTCTAGTTCTATCAGTGTATTTTTAACTACCGATAGCTTTTTCTTTTCCAAGGGATTCTCTCATTTTTGGCTTACCTGACAAAAATTACTCTGCATTTTATTATCGTTTTTCTTAAAAATCTCTCAAGAAGCCTATTCTAACAATATTCCTGGATGCATACATTCGCTGTAAAATATGTGCAAAAGCTATGATAACAGGCATTGGAAAATGTGTAGAGTTTACCTTCCAATCACCAATAATTCTGTAAAAGATGGCAACTTGAAACACAATACTACAAGATAAACTACTCTTGAAAATATCTTTAATATAAAAATCAAAGCCTTACTGGTTAATAATTATATTTTCCGTTTTTGTCCCAGCCCTAACAAAGCAACAATTCCAGAAACAAATAACCATACCGCAGGAGGAACAGGAACGGGAGAAGCTGCGCCTGCAAACATCAAGTTTTTAATTCCAATATCATCCGGGCGCGAATCTTCATTAAACTCCAAAAAAGAGAAAGGAGTATCAGAGACAATACCGATGAATTGTACATCGTCAAAATTATCGACGTACTTTCCTTCATCTATTGAGGTGCTTGGGTCATTGAAATAGCCTGGGATAATAGGCAGCTCGCCTGTACTCTCCTGAATGCTAAAGATTTCGCCATCGCTGTCAGTGATGCTTATCGACTCACGACCATAGCTATACAGTCCTCCGTCTGAAGAACCACCATTAAATGTTGTATCGATATACTTTCTGTTATTTACGATCTCAAAAGCAAAGGCATAAAGCGCAGGCCCACTAGTTATCTCTATACTGAAATCATCGTTATCCCAATGATACGGATCTCCAGTCACAGCCTCACCGGTATCAAAACCTCTGAACTTACCAATAGACAATACATCCGTGAAAGCATCCACCTGATCAAAATCATTCCGGTTGATTCTATCGTTGTAAACGACATGCGCCTCAACTTCGTCACCAATAGTATATTCACTGCCATGATAGTGACGGGAAGAAGACGTAACGGTATCTGATTCAAGTGCACTCACTTCAAAACTCCACTTGAAATGAGTTTCCGAGCTATTAAAAACGGCTGTTCTGCCTAGATCAACGTTATTCCCACTATTCCCCCAATCCATCCGCTTTGACTGATAATCTGGATCAGAGCGTTCGAGTGCTGGAAAGATATGAGGAACAATAGCCGCTATATTGGTGTAATCCGTGACAAAGACCTCGTGTTCAAGCTGACGAGAAAAAGTTGTCGTCATATCCGTTTGCCAAGTTTGAAAGTCTGTCGAAAAAAGAATCGCCGCATGGGCTGATGAAGTGCTAACCATCATTAAAAGTGATAGAAAAGCTGTGCTCAAAATCTTTATCTGCATAATCCCTTCCTTGGGCTTCAGTATCGTTCGAGCTTTTATTCTCTATTCAAAACGACCGTCCAGTCAAATAGCTCGCATTACACCAATGCTGCACCAACCAATTGATTTTATTTATATTTTATCATTTCACTTTTCGCCACAGCTGATAACAACTGTTTCTTCTACCACTATTTAACGAATAATTTTATCCGAAATAGCATCTATAATACTTGAAGGCTCAGCATTTCCAGATAAGGAGCCTCTTAAAAGATAGTCTAGTTGATCGTTAAACTGCATTTGAACTTTCCATGCCGTTTTCAAGGATGGTTGGCTGGCAAGATTTGCGCTGGTCGAAACGATAGGCCCGGCTAAATCACATAACGCTTTACATAGAGGATGCGCAGAAATACGTACTGCGAGACCACTATGCTCACCTCGCAACCAGTAAGGACATTGAGCCGAAGCAGGCAAAACCCAAGTTGAGGGGCCTGGCCATGTTTTTAAAATTTTCGTTTTAATAAACTGATCAGGAATGCATATCAATGATTCAAGCTGGCGTAGATCCGACGCGATAACAATCAGCCCCTTATTGATCGAGCGCTTTTTTATACTGAGAATTTTTAAAACCGCTTTACGATCCCAAGGATCGGAACCGAGACCATAGACGGCCTCGGTTGGATAGGCAATGACACCACCACTTCTTATGATCTCAGAAGCTTTTTTTAAATGCCAGCTAGATTTTTTTTTACGCAAACTTAATCTTAGACTTTTAGTAATTATTCCTTGGCTTTGGCCTTAGATTTCGCTTTAGTTTTCGCTTTAGTTTTCGCCTTGACCTTAGCTTTCGTTTTAGCCTTACTCTTGGCCTTCGCTTTTGACTTCGTCTTAGCTTTGCTCTTTGTTTTAGCCTTGGCCTTAGCTTTGCGTTTTCCACGCCCTTTTTCTGGCGCTTCTTCGATCATTTTTATAGCTTCTTCTAAAGTGATCGACTCAGGTTCTTTGTCTTTAGGGATCTTCGCATTCTTTTTGCCATCCGTTACATAAGGACCATATCGTCCTTTCAGAACCTTAATTTCAGTTCCTTCGAACTCCTTGATATTCTTTTCGGCATCTTCCTTTTTCTTCAGCTCAATCAATTCGAATGCTCGCTCAATCGTAATCGTGTAAGGATCATCACCATCGCGAATAGAAACATACTTATTGCCATACCGAACATATGGCCCAAACCGTCCAACATTGGTTGAAATAGCATTTCCTTCTGCATCTTCACCCAGATCACGAGGTAACCGGGTTAGACCCATAGCTTCTTCGAGAGTGATGGTATCGAGCTTTTGACCCGCTTGTAACCCATAAAATCGCGGCTTTTCATCAGCTTCTGCGTCACCGATCTGGACATAGGCACCGAAACGTCCCATACGAACCGTAACAGGTTCGCCCGTTTTAGGATCAAGCCCTAATTCACGCGCCTGATTGGCCTCTTTGCGAGAAACATTTTCTTCTTTGTCTTGCAGTTGTTTTTCAAAAGGTCCCCAAAACTCTTCAAGAACAGGAATCCATTGTTTTTCGCCTCGAGACACCGCATCCAAGGTATCTTCCAGTTTTGCAGTAAATTCATAATCAACATATTTGGAGAAGTGATCGGTCAAAAATTTATTAACGAGCCTGCCCATATCTGTTGGTGTAAAACGTTTTTTCTCAAACTCGACATATTCTCGATGAAGTAATGTCGAAATGATAGAAGCATAAGTCGAAGGCCGGCCAATATCATACTCCTCCAACGTTTTAACCAAACTCGCCTCAGTAAAACGCGGAGGAGGTTCAGTGAAATGTTGATCGGCCAAAATTTCGTTTACGGAGATGATTTCGCCTTCTTTTAAAACCGGCAGTTTTTTCTCATCACTATCGCCCTCATTGCCGTCATCTTTACCTTCAAGATAAACCGCCATAAAACCCGCATCGGCAACAGTAGAGCCACTCGCGCGGAAGTTATTACCTTCCCCACAAGCGAGATTTACACCAACCTGATCAATCGTCGCATGCTTCATCTGACTGGCCACAGTCCGTTTCCAGATCAAATCGTAAAGCTTGAACTGATCCGCACTAAGATATTGCTTCATATCTTGTGGCGTACGCCGTGCTGATGTTGGGCGCACTGCCTCATGAGCCTCTTGAGCATTTTTAGATTTGCTCTTAAAGACACGTGGTTCTGCTGGGATTTCTGTTTTTCCGTAGCGTTCTGAAACAAAGTCACGGATCTCACCAATCGCTTCTTGTGCCAGATTGATCGAATCCGTTCTCATATAAGTGATCAAACCAACAGAACCACTATCGATCTCGATTCCTTCATAAAGCTGTTGCGCTGTTCGCATAACCCGTTGCGCTGTGAAGCCCAGTTTCCGCACACCTTCTTGTTGTAAGGTCGATGTAATAAAGGGGGGTGAAGGGTTTCGCTTTCTTTGTTTCTTTTCAACAGCACTGACGACTAACTTACCGCCTGACTGTTTAATTAATTCGTCTCTGATCTCATGAGCATTCTCAGCCTCTGTGACAGTAAACTGCTTAACTTTTTCGTTTTTATAAAGATTCAGCTTTGCACCAAAACTTACACCACCATGCGTATTCAGTGCTTCGATAGTCCAATATTCTTGAGGATCGAAACGTTCTATTGCTTCTTCACGTTCAACTATCAATCGTAATGCTGGGCTTTGTACTCGACCAGCGGAAAGCCCTCGAGCAATTTTTTTCCATAATAAAGGTGAAAGGTTGAATCCTACGAGGTAATCCAGCGCTCGTCTGGCTTGTTGTGCGTTAACCATATCCATCGACAATTCACGAGGAGACTTGATTGCTTCTTGGATTGCGCCTTTGGTGATTTCGCTGAAAACAACGCGATAAACATCTTTATTTTTTAATAAATTCTTTTCTTTCAGGATCTCCGCTAGGTGCCATGAAATGGCTTCCCCTTCGCGGTCCAAATCGGTCGCGAGATATAAAGCGTCTGCTTTTTTCATCGCCTTGACAATGGCAGCGACATGCTTGTTATTCTTATCGACTGTTTCGTAGTGCATCTCGAAACCATTTTCCGTATCAACCGCCCCCTTTTTCGGAAGCAGATCACGAATGTGTCCATAAGAGGCAAGGACTTCAAAGCCTTCGCCTAAATAACGTTTAATTGTATTTGCTTTGGCCGGTGACTCGACCACGACTAGATTACTTGTCATACGAAATTTCTTTCAGAATTTATAGTTCAGGTGATTAATGTATTATGCCGTTATGCTCTTCCATGACTAGATCTTCCATCCAACCAAAGGCTTCTTCTTGTCCTGGCTGGTTAAATAAAACCATCAAGACAACCCATTTAAGTTGTTCCATATCTATCATGCTTGATTCCAGAGCCATCACTCGGTCTAGTACCAATTCACGGCTATGGTGCCCCAACACACCAATCTGTTCAAGGAACATTAAAAATCCTCGACTGTCCACATCAAGCTTACGCTGCTCTTGGCTGGTATAGACTCGAATCGAATTACTTTCAACTTTTTCATTGAGTGGAATGCTGTCTTGTTGTGCTGCCAAGCCTTGCAACCACTCAAAGGCCTTGCCGATTTGTTGATCGTCAAAACCTGATTCCTTTAGCTCTAAACGTAACGAATCTTCCTCAATAGAAATATCATTATCGTCATCCATATAGTGTTCAAAAAGGAAAATTAAGACATCTAAGACTGTTTGCTTCATCTATTTTTATTTCTTTCTTAAGTACATTCCGCCAACTTGAGAACAAACATGCCCTTCAAGTTCTAATGCCAACAGAATGGAGGAAACATCGCTAGCCGTCAATCCCGATCGTTCAACAATCTCATTTACTGAGACAGGATCAAAGCCCAAACTATCCATAATTAACTTTTGTTCATTACAGAAACTATGAGTATCCATTTCACCTTCAGCACTGTTTCGGTCTTTCTCAGGGTAAAGTGTGGCAAAAACTGGCCCAAGTTCTTCAATAATATCCTCAACTGACTCCACTAGCTTTGCACCTTCACGAATAAGTGCGTGGCAACCTTTAGCTTGCGGATTTCGAATTGAGCCTGGTACCGCAAACACTTCTTTACCCTGCTCCATTGCAAACCTAGCGGTAATCAATGAACCACTTTGTTTGGCCGCCTCTACCACTAGAGTTCCTAGCGCTAGCCCACTAATCACTCTATTCCGTCGTGGAAAATGATCTTTCCGTGGAGCTGCCCCTGGGATAAACTCCGTGACAATGGCCCCCGTTTCCACAATCTGCCCAGCGAGCTTTAAATGGCTTGCAGGATAGATTCTATCTGGCCCGGTCCCCAGTACAGCGACGGTCCTTCCGGTTGAAGCTAAAGCTCCCTCATGCGCGGCAGCATCCACACCTAACGCTAGGCCGCTGGTTACAACCAAGCCCATATCAACCAAGATTCGAGAAAATTCTCGCGCTATTTCCAAGCCGCCCGCTGTTGCTGACCGGCTCCCGACCATCGCCAGTTGCGGCATTGAAAGTAAATACGGGTCGCCATTCACATACAAGAGTACAGGCGGGTCTGTTATTTCTTTTAATAGAGAAGGGTAGCGAGGATCTTGCATTGTGATGATGTGGTGCCGAGGATGAGCTTCTAACCAAGCCAGGTCCTCATCTACTTCAGGTACAGCACCTTTAATCTTTTCGATAGCTGAAGATGATAAGCCCGTGTGTTTTAGCTCTGCAACTGAAGAATCAAAAATATGTTGAGGACTTTCAAACTTCTCGAGTAGACCATTGATCGTCTTTGGCCCGAACCCCTTAATGCGGTTTAGAACTAGCCAGCTGGTAAGACCTTCCTTTTGTTCGTCTGAAGTTTGATCTTTTGTAGAGGTAGCGTTCGTTGCGTTATCCATATTGCGACGAATCATAGCTGAGAACCTGTCATTCAGACAGGTCTCAACTGTGATAAAGGTTAAAGACTTTCGTCTATATTGCTTTTGAAGGGCTTATGGAAGATGAACAGCATCATAAATATGTGCTGGACGTTCAAGATCCATCACTAATGCATAACTGACCTTGTCGAAGGTACGAAAAATCATCAGATAACCGATCAGCTCTTCAGGAAGCTCCACAATCTCAGTCAATTTTTTAGTATCAACCTTTGTTACTTGTTTGGCTCCAGAGGCATCTTTTGGATCAATCACGACTTGATCACGCCCCGTTCTCAGCTTTTGATCCTGTGCAATCGTGTCACGTACAAATCGACCACTCTCATGAATGGACAATACATGCCCAGCTTCCAAACCATGCTTAGCGCCTTGGTTCAAAACAACAATTTGATATTGACCAATTTGTGAAACGCCATCCACAACCGAAATAATTCGACCATCCACTTCATGATCTGGCGCATGAGGAATAAACTGTTCACTAATTGGGTCTTCTTCCGGCAGCAGTCGATCACCGATCAGAACTTCGCGTTCTGAATGAGTAATCAAAGCCGTCGCAGGATCTCCAAAGCGTTGCATCTGAGCACCAGCAACATACAAAGCTTCGTAGCCAAGAATTTCACCTTCCTTTGCCCCTTCAGCAGGAACATCGCGATAAATGTCACCGCTACGGAAAATCATATAACGATTCCTTTCTTCCAACGGCTTAATACCGCGAACATAAACCTTGTTCTCAGCACCAGCAATCAAATGTTCATCTTGGCTAGCTAATACGTAAGGAGCCAAATCTAAAGTATTGGCTTCCACCACACGAGGGCGCGATAGAAACGGACGAATGACCTCTAAAGGTATCGGTGGAATAGCATGATCGTTCATTGAAGAACGAACTCCAGGAGAAAGCTTTACGTTTCGTCCTGCCGATCCAAACCTCAAACATGGCTTACCATCACAAAAAGCGAGTTCTAAAACATCTCCAGGGTAGATAAGATGAGGATTACGTACCTGTGGGTTTACTTGCCAGATCTCTGGCCACAACCAAGGGCTCTTTAAAAATACCGCTGAAATATCCCACAAAGTATCGCCTTTTTTCACGACATATTTTTCTGGATGATCTGCGCGAAGCTCCAGATCAGCTGAAAAAACTGTGAAAGAAACACAACACATCATTACAAAACATAAAAATTTTCTATACATTTCAGAACCCTATTTGAAATCTATTTAATGTAGCTTATCGATATAACGACGAGCTAAAAACTAATAAAATTGACGATAAGCTTATCTCAAAGTCTAATACCTAATGTTAAGCAAGAAACATGCACAAGCGTTTTGACAATAACTTTAGCCATTATTTTTTGCTATACTGCTGATACGTTTAACACTATAAAGTCCTATGCCCATACTCGACATACTTCATTATCCCGATCCAAGGTTACGGCTAGTTGCTAAACCTGTTCAGACAGTTGATAGCTTTATACATCGGCTATTAGACGATATGCTTGAGACAATGTATGGCGCTCCAGGTATCGGTCTGGCAGCGACACAAGTCAATGTTCAGCAAAGACTCGTTGTTATCGACCTTAGCCCTGAACAGGATTCTCCACTCTTCCTGATCAACCCTGAGCTCTTGACTCTTGATGGCATAGGGGAGATGGAAGAAGGTTGCCTATCGGTGCCTGAGACACATGAACTTGTGCAACGCGCGGAAGAGATTACGCTGCGTGCATTAAACCGCGACGGTGAATCCATCGAAATGGAAGCAAATGGTTTGTTGGCTGTCTGTATTCAGCACGAAATCGATCACCTGGATGGCAAGCTATTCGTCGATTATCTTTCAACACTCAAACGCAACAGGATCAGAAAGAAGCTCGAAAAACAGTTACGCCAAACCGGCTAATCGTTTTTACTCATTCAATTACATTTATACACCAAGGCTTCATAAATGACCGCATCACGTTTACGCATTGCCTTTGCCGGCACCCCAGATTTTGCAGCTGTCTCTCTTGCAGCATTAATAAAGGCCGATCAACACGACTTGATCGCCATTTACACCCAACCAGACAGGCCAGCAGGTCGTGGACGAAAGATCCAAAAAAGTGCAGTAAAAGAACTGGCTGAAGCCCACAACCTCACGGTATTACAACCCCTTTCTTTTAAAGCCCCTGAAGCATTAGAAGAATTACAGTCACTCAATCTTGATCTGTTGATAGTCGTCGCATATGGTCAAATTCTTCCACAAAGTATTTTAGACACGCCTCGTTTAGGTTGCATCAATGTACATGGATCACTATTACCTCGCTGGCGTGGCGCGGCCCCTATTCAAAGAGCAATTGAAATCGGCGATACCGAGTCAGGTGTTACCATCATGCAAATGGCCCGAACTCTCGATAGTGGCCCAATGTACTTAAAATCATCTTGTTCTATAGAGGCCTCTGACACCGCTCAAATATTGCATGACAAGCTCGCAAAACTTGGGGCAAAAAGCCTATTTGAAACCGTCTCCGCATTAGCGGATGGCACCGCTACCGCAGAGGAACAAGATGAAGAGTTAGTCACTTACGCCGAAAAAATCACAAAAACAGAAGCCGCTATAGACTGGCAAGACTCCGCCATGGCTATTCAACGCAAAGTGCGTGCTTTTAACCCTATGCCAGTCGCACATGCTGAGTTATTTGAAAAAAACATACGGGTTTGGGATGCGACTGTTACAGCCCCAGAAACATCTCCAACCGAGAAGCAACCCGGTGAAATCGCAGCCATCTCTCGTGATGGAATTGACGTCGTCACAGGTAAAGGTTTATTGCGGATTACACAACTACAAATGCCCGGAAAACGGCAAATGTCCGTAGCCGACTTTGTTAACGGCAATCCCGACCTTGTTCGCAGCATCGGCTAAAATTAGATAATGAAAAAAAATGCCCGACTAACTGCAGCTGAGATCATCGATTCCGTGTTAACCAAACATCGTTCGCTTTCCGATTGTGCCCCCCCTCTGCTTGATCAACTAGAAGACCCACGAGATCGAGCATTTGCTAATGAATTAAGCTATGGCGTTTTGCGCTGGTATTATCAACTTAATGCCGTTCTTAGCCCGTTATTACGCAAACCGTTTAAATCTAAAGATAGTATTCTAAAAGCTCTCTTACTGATCGGAGCCTATCAGATTAGTCATATGCGAACACCTGAACACGCCGCAGTGTCTAGCACTGTCGAGGGCGCGAGACAGACAGGCCGACCTTGGGCCACCGCTTTACTCAATGGCGTGCTACGTAACCTGCTTCGTCAACATGAACAGCTCTTATCTACCGCTAAGGAATCATTAGAAGCGGAGTATAGTCACCCTCAATGGTTAGTCGGAAAAATCAAAAAGAATTGGCCTGATGACTGGCAAGAAATACTAAACCAAAATAATCAACAAGCCGGCATGTCTCTGCGCGTTAATGCTTTAAAAGAAAGTCGTGATGATTATCTCGCGACACTGAATGAGCTCGGTATCGAATGTGCTCGATCCGAGGTCAGCACTGACGGTATAAAGCTACTACAATCCATCAATCCAACAACACTTCCCGGGTTTATGGAAGGGCATGTCTCAGTGCAGGATCAAGCCGCTCAACAAGCGGCAGGATTACTCGACCTCAAACCAAATCAAAATGTCCTCGATGCCTGTGCCGCCCCTGGTGGGAAAACAGCACACATCCTAGAGAAAGAACCTAAGCTCAAAGCTTTAACCGCTTTGGATATCACTGAGAAGCGAGTCGCGTTACTTAATGACACGCTCACTCGTCTTGAATTATTGTCTGAGAAAGTCAACGTAATTGATCACGATGTCTCAGAAACAGAACAATGGTGGGATGGTCAATTATTTGATCGCATCCTACTCGATGCACCCTGCTCTGCAACAGGCGTTATCCGAAGGCACCCTGATATCAAGTATCATCGACAGCCAGATGATATAAAAGCCCTCGTCGAAACACAGCGAAAGATCCTCACTGCTTTATGGCCCTTACTTGCCAGCGGCGGTCAGCTTGTATATGTTACCTGTTCAACCTTAAAACAAGAGAACCAAGATCAGATAACTTGGTTTTTATCCGAACAAGAAAATGCTTCGGAAAGCAAGATTTCAGCTCCATGGGGACGTGATCTTCCTCATGGAAAACAAATATTACCCGGAAACGAAGGAATGGACGGATTCTATTATGCCTGTCTACTTAAAGCTTAAATCACCGCGTACACGCATTCTATTGAGCTTATTAATAGGCTTCTTTGTGACTTCACTTTACGCCACAGAAATAACTGTTAATAAAGCGTCATCCAAAATCGTTAATGAAATATATGTCGTCAATGCAATTTTCAAGTTTAACCTTGGTAAAAAACCGCTAGAAGCACTCGAAAATGGTATTCCGCTCACTTTCTACATTGAAGTGGAGTTTGAGCAACCAAGATCATTTATGTGGGCCAAGGAAGTGATTCGACACAACCATAATATGCAGCTCGAGCACCTTCCCCTGAGTGAGCAATATGTATTAACAAACTTAGCCACTAAGGATCAATTTAGTTTTAAATCTCTCGAAGATGCACTCTTAAAGCTGGGTCGAATTTCGAAATTGGCTATTACAGAAAAAAAACGTATCCCATCCGACAAGCCTCTTATCGGAAAGATCAGATCAGGACTGGTTATCGAATCCCTTCCGGCCCCAATGCGGATCCAAGCCTGGTTATCCTCTCAATGGCGTGCATCAAGCGGCTGGCATGAATGGGAAATACAGCCATGATCGGGTCTCGCCGCTCATTACTGATCACCTGTCTAGTATTTATATCTATGTTAGCAACCTTGATCTCCATGAGTAATGCTATCAACGACTCTAAAGATTTTGGTAAATTATTTTCTTATTTATTAATCACTAACTCTTTAGGATTACTCGGCTTAGTTTATCTGATAGGCCGCAATATCAAGCACCTTTTATCTCAGCTCAGAGAAAGAAGGCCTGGCGCTCGCCTAACACTTAGAATGGTCACAACATTTATTTTATTGGCGATCATTCCACTTATTATCGTCTACTGGTTTTCAACTGACTTTATCCGCCGAGGTATCGATAATTGGTTTGATGTTCGTATCGAAAAAGCCTTGACTGACTCTTTGGATTTGAGCAAAGAAGCCATCGGTCTACGCATGCGTGAGCTGCTAAAAACCACTGAGAAAATAGCCGAAGATATTACAGAGTCAACACAATCCAATATCAACATGAACGCTCTAGATCTGAGTAATTTACGAGGCGTCATACCAACTACCGTTATAAATAACTTTGATTTTGATCCTTCAAAGCTAGACAGTATGCGCATACGGAATGGTGCTGAGGAATTGGCTATTCTCAACAAAAAAGGTCGAGTTATAGCAACAAGTAGCACACAAATTGATATCGTACCGAACATCCCTGGCGAGTCTATCCTTCTACAACTTAGACAAGGTCGGAACTATATTGGGCTTGAGCCCATTAGAGATTCCGGCTTGTTCATACGCGCCCTAGTTACAATCCCGAATAATCTCAATAATAAAACCCGAATGCTACAGGCTCTCTACCCAATCGCCACACATATCAACGAACTTGCAGAAAACGTTCAGGGTGCCTATGCCGATTACCAAGAATTGGCTTACTTGAGAAAACCATTACAACTCAGCTTCACCATGACTCTAACATTGGTTCTACTGTTTAGTATTTTCAGCGCCGTTTTAGCAGCCTTTCATTCAGCAAGAAAGTTGATTGCACCAATTCAAGATCTCGCTGAAGGCACACGTCGCATCGCAGCGGGAGACTATGGAAAACAACTCATCGTCTCGAGTTCTGATGATCTTGGCTTTTTGGTCCAATCATTCAACGAAATGTCATTAAAAATTGCTACTGCACAACATGAAGTGGATTCTCAACGCTCCTACCTCCAGGCTGTGTTGGGCAAACTATCTTCGGGAGTCTTAACTTTTGATTCACAACTTAAATTAAAGACTGCTAACGTAAGTGCGAATCAAATTCTGGACACCGACCTGGCTCCATTCCAAGGGGGACGCCTAACTAAGCTTCCTGAAGAAGAAACTCAGCTGATTGCATTTTATGAGTCTATTGAACCGCAACTTTCTCACCATTCTGGTGACTGGCAAAAACAAGTCGTGCTTTTCGGAGCTTCAGGGAGACAAGTACTGATGTGTCGTGGAACCGCTTTAGATAGCTCTGTTGAACAAGGACATGTGATCGTCTTCGATGATGTCACAGCACTCATCCAAGGCCAGAAAGATGCAGCATGGAGCGAAGTAGCTCGCAGGCTTGCTCACGAAATTAAAAACCCACTAACCCCCATCCAGCTTTCAGCAGAACGATTGCGGCATAAATACCTATCAAAGATGGAAGGTTCAGATGCTGACACGCTAGATCGCTTAACCAATACAATTATCCAACAAGTCGGCACCATGAAGGATATGGTTAACACATTTTCTGATTACGCTCGTCCATCTCAGATAAAACCTGAACCGTTAAATGTGAATCCAATGATCGAAGAAGTTGCGACACTCTATCAACAGATGAGTAAAAAAGTAAACATTGAGCTCGAGCTTGATAAGGCTCTGCCTATCATTGAAGCAGATCACAATCGGCTCCGACAAATACTCAACAACCTGCTTAAAAATGCGATTGAAGCCACTGAGGATGTTCATCAGCCCAGAGTTAACGTCCTATCAAAAACCATGCAGTCTTCAGGTCGTGATCTAATAGAAATACGTGTGATTGATAACGGTTCTGGGTTTCCAGATGATCTAATGGATGAAATATTTGAACCCTATGTAACAACGAAGTCGAGTGGCACAGGACTTGGTTTGGCCATTGTTAAAAAAATCGTAGAAGAACATGGCGGTATTGTCCGCGTTGAAAATAATAACGATCAAGGCGGGAGCGTTATTATTAGATTGCCCATTGTGATGGAAAACCATAACGTTCACCCGATAAATGAAGCAAGGAAAAATATCATATGAGTTCAGCCCATATACTTGTAGTTGATGACGAGCCAGATATCAGAAGTCTCTTAAAAGAGATTCTTGAAGATGAAGGGTTCGATGTTTCCGTTGCAGAAAATGGCCAAGCAGCTAAAGAAGCTCTTCGTTCACGTCGCCCAGATCTAATCCTTCTCGATATTTGGATGCCTGATATCGATGGTGTCACACTACTGAAAGAGTGGAAAGAAAACGGAAGCTTCGACTGTCCAGTAATCATGATCTCTGGCCACGGAACCGTCGAAACAGCTGTTGATGCAATTCGTATCGGCGCATATGACTTTATCGAAAAACCACTCTCCATAGCGAAACTACTGATCACTGTTGCGCGTGCTTTAGAAACTTCGTCCTTAAAGCGTGAAAATATTGATCTGCGGAAAAAGAAAGAAATTCCTCTCGACCAAAGTTTCGGAAAGAATCCACTATTAATCAATCTTAAATCCCAAATCGAACGAGTCGCCAATCATGACACATCGGCTTTGATCTCTGGCCCAACCGGTAGCGGAAAAGAAAAATTTGCACAATACCTGCATGATTGCAGTCCACGTTCTTCGAATGCATTTATCTCAGTAAATGTCGGTGGCTTAGCGGTAGAGAACCCTGGAGTAGAATTGTTCGGTAATGAATCGAACGGCGAGGTTCACTTTGGTTACCTTGAACAAGCGAGTGGTGGTACCTTGTTTATGCAGGATATTTTAGACATGGATCTCAGCACTCAAGCACGTTTGACAAGTGCTTTAGAAAGTCAAACAATCCTTCGAGTCGGCGGCCATGAGCCCGTAAAAATTGATGTTCGTGTAATAGCATCAACACGACATGATCTGCAACAGAAAGCCCATGAAGGCCTGTTTCGAGAAGATCTCTTCTATGCCTTAAATGTAATTCCTCTACATGTTCCATCATTAAAAAAGCACGCAGAAGATATTCCTGACCTATTAGACTTTTACGTACAATATTTTGTAGAGCAAGAAGGCCTACCTTCCAGAAGATTCACTTCTGCATCCAAGAATAGTCTGCGTAGTTATGAATGGCCAGGCAATACTCGAGAGCTAACAAATTTAGTGCAACGATTATTAATATTAGGCGGCAATGATAACATCGACATCAACGAAGTTGAGTCCGCATTAGGCATAACATCAAACGCACCTACCGCTGATATTATTCCTTGCTTTACTTTACCCTTAAGAGAAGCTCGAGAACAATTTGAAAGAAGTTATTTTGAGTATCAATTAAAATTAAATACAGGTAATGTTACTAACGTAGCATCACATGCAGGTATCGAGCGAACTCACTTGTATCGAAAGCTTCGTGCTCTTGATATTGATCCTAAAAGAATAGCGAAACAGCTCAAGAAAAATTAAGAGACAGTTTGAATTAACCATGAAAATTATTATTCTTGGAGCCGGTCAGGTCGGTGCTTCCGTAGCCGGCAGCCTTTGCAGTGAAGCAAATGATATTACCGTAATTGATAACAATCCGGTCTGCCTGCAGTCCTTACAGGATCGCTTTGATCTACGAACCATCGTCGGTTCAGGCTCTCATCCAGGCACCCTAGCGAGAGCAGGCGCACAAGAAGCAGACATGATCATTGCTGTAACAAGCAGTGATGAAGTCAACATGATTGCATGCCAAGTTGCTTACACACTCTTTCATACACCGCTGAAAATTGCTCGTGTCCGTGATGCTGAATATTTGAAGTATACGGAACTTTTCAATCAAGAAGCCTTGCCTGTTGATGTATTGATCAGTCCTGAACAAAAAGTCACTAAATATATCGAACGACTAATCAGTTATCCTGGGGCTCTTCAAGTACTCAATTTTGCAGAGGGTAAAGTTCAACTTGTAGCAGTAAAAGCTCATTATAGTAGCCCGATTTGCGGTCATGAATTACGCGCGCTCAAAGAACACATGCGCGGCATTGAAACTCGTGTGGCAGCCGTTTTCCGTAAAGGACGTTCTATCATTCCGAGAGGCGATACGATCATTGAACCGAATGATGATGTATTTTTCATCGCTGCACCTAAACATATCAAAGCTGTAATGCGAGAAATGAGTCGCGTTGAAAAGCGAGTGAAGCGGATCCTACTCGCAGGTGGTGGAAATATTGGGACAAGGCTAGCAAAATCATTAGAGAAAAAATATCGAGTCAAACTAATCGAGTTCGATCCGAATAGAGCAAAACAAATAGCAGGCGAGCTCCAACACACAATTGTACTCAATGGTGATGCTGCCGATGAAGATCTATTACTGGAAGAAAATATAGAAGAGACCGATATCTTTTGTGCATTAACCAATGATGATGAAGTGAACATCATTTCATCGATGCTGGCAAAACGACTCGGGGCCAAAAAAGTCATGGCACTAATTAACCGAGCAGCCTATGTTGATCTCGTTCAACAAGACATTATAGATATTGCCATATCACCACAACAGGCAACGATAGGAAGTCTCCTTGCCCATATTAGACGTGGCGATGTTGCTGTGGTCCACTCATTAAGAAGAGGAGCAGCTGAAGCTATTGAAGCAATCGCACATGGGGATGCCAACTCTTCAAAAGTTGTCGGTAAATCTATCGAAAATATTAAATCTCCACCGGGAACCACTATTTGCGCAATTGTGCGTGGTGAAACTGTCGTTCCAGTGCATCATGATACTGTTATCGAAGCTGAAGATCATGTCGTTATCATGGTGACCGATAAACGTCATGTTCCTGAAGTTGAAAAACTATTTCAGGTTGGGGTGACTTTCCTTTAGTGCGTCTCATTATAATACAAAAAATTCTAGGCTTACTACTTGCTCTTTTCAGCCTAACCCTGGCACCCCCAGTTTTAATTTCATTCTTTACAAATGATGGTGCTCTGCAGGCTTTCACCATTGCGCTTGGCATTACCCTTTCATTAGGTTTGGTGCTATGGCTTCCTGTCAGAAACAAAAAACAAGAGTTACGGCTACGCGATGGATTCCTCGTTGTTGTTCTATTCTGGACGGTGCTCGGACTCTCTGGTGCCATCCCGTTCACACTAGCTGAACACCCAAACATGTCCTTCACTGACGCCTTCTTTGAATCACTTTCCGGCTTAACAACTACTGGTGCAACAGTCATCGTGGGAATAGATAATCTCCCAACATCTATTCTTTATTATCGACAGCAATTACAGTGGCTTGGTGGAATGGGGATCATTGTATTGGCAGTCGCTATTCTGCCAATGCTTGGGATTGGAGGAATGCAACTATATCGTGCTGAAACACCCGGCCCGATGAAAGATAATAAACTCACACCAAGAATAACGGAAACAGCTAAAACCCTTTGGTTTATCTATCTAGGCTTAACCATAAGCTGCTGTCTAGCTTTCTGGCTCAATGGAATGACTTTCTTTGATGCGATATGTCACAGCTTTGCCACCGTCGCAATAGGCGGTTTTTCCACTCATGATGCAAGCATTGGTTATTTTGATAATTTAAACATTGAAATAATCGCTATCTTTTTTATGCTTATCTCTGGCATAAATTATTCAATACACTTTCTAGCATGGCGATGGAAAAGTATTAAGCCATATATTTTCGATAGCGAGTTTATTGCCTACATCTCCTTCATGGTCGTTACAGCATTGATCATTGTCAGCTATTTAGTCTTTCACCATATTTATGAAAATGCTGATCAAGCGGTACGAGAAGGAATTTTCCATGTTGTTTCAATCGGTACAACGACAGGATTTGTAACGACCAATTTTCAAGCTTGGCCAAGCTTTCTTCCATTGTTGCTATTACTTTTAAGCTTCTCCGGAGGCTGTGCGGGCTCCACAGGAGGTGGAGTTAAGGTTATACGTATTTTGTTGTTGTTTAAACAAGGCATGCGAGAAATCAAAAGACTCATTCATCCAAATGCGATTTTTCCCATAAAGTTAGGTAACAAAGCAATTTCAGATCAGGTTATAGATTCTGTTTGGGGGTTTTTCGCCGCTTATATTGCGGTATTTACGATAATGTTATTGATCCTAATGGCTACAGGAATGGATCAAGTAACAGCCTTTTCAGCTGTTGCAGCCTGTATTAATAACCTCGGTCCAGGTTTAGGTGATGTTAGTGCCCATTACGGTGATATTAGCGATACTGCAAAGTGGGTACTAAGTATAGCAATGCTACTGGGGCGATTAGAGATATTTACCTTACTTGTACTACTCTCACCAGTGTTCTGGCGCAGTTAAGTTCTCGTAGAAAAACTATATCGATCTTAAGACACCTTCTGGTAGTTTGTTACAAGGATTTTTCCTTTTGGCGTCACAAAACCTTCTTCATTGATATAACCTAACTTTCTTGCAAAAGTATATAAACTCCAAGGTGTATTCTCCGGTATATAAACAACACCATCCCCATAATCATGGTCAAGAATTGATATCAACTGTGCATCTGTAGGATTTTCTTGTGTAAATATAGGTGCGTTATTCATATACTGCCTCTCCTGTATACATATACAATAGAAACATTAATGTTAACTGTCAAGTAGTCTTGGCAAACCTATGTTTTAACAGTTATTTATAAATATGCTTTCGAGTTAAATAGTCTTTAGATCCCATTTCTTGTAAACGACTAACTGTTCTTTTAAACCCCTTAGATAATCGCACACCTGTGTAAAGATTCTCAGGTAATGTTTCAGCAGATAAAATTATCTTTACATTACGGTCATAAAACTCATCTATCATCGTCATAAAACGCTTAGTGTTGTCATCTCTAGAATTATTCATAATCGGAACATTTGAGATCAGTACTGTTTGGAAAGTACGTGCAATTTCAATATAGTCAGAAGCACCACGTGGACCATCACAAATAGCCGAAAATTCAAACCACACGATCCCAATAGAATGTTTGATCGTCTCTATGCTACGTCCTTCTATAGAAATAGTATTATTTGGCTCCGACTCCTCTGATATAAGGCTATAAAAGCTATCTGAAAGGCTCTCATCTGCCTTATAACCTAGGGGCCAGTGATAGATCTCCGCTTTCTCAAGCAATCGGTAACGATAATCAACGTCACTATCGACATTCACAATATCAGTATGCTGCTTGATTAACGCTATTGCAGGAAGAAACCTATCCCGTTGCAGACCTCCTGTATATAGCTCGTCAGGATGTTCATTCGACGTTGCAACAAGAGTGACACCACGTGAGAATAACTCTTTAAAAAGATTCCCTAGTAGCATTGCATCAGTGATATCTGAGACATGAAACTCATCAAAACAGATCACCCGAAACTTTTCAGCATACCGATCTGCGACTACTTTAAGAGGATCCTGTACGTTGTTAAGTGTCTTCAACTCTTGATGAACACCACGCATAAAACTATGAAAGTGGATTCGAGTTTTTTCAGTGAAAGGCAAACAATTAAAAAAGGTATCAACTATGTACGTCTTACCTCGCCCAACACCACCCCAGAAATAAACCCCTTTAAAACGAAGCTTTGCAGGCTCCGCATTAGAACTAACCAACATATTAAAGATACTCTTTTTGTGAGTTTTCTTAATAATTGGCCTACATAAGTCATCAAACAACCTCTGCATATGTTCAACTGCATTACGTTGAGCCTCATCTTCTTGAAACCCCTCCTTCTTTAAATCCACCTCATAACACTGGATAGGCGATAAACGATTAAAATCCAAAGCACAGTACACATATATTGATAAGCCTAAGACTATACCAGCAAAAGTCCAACAAACGGGCATAAAAAAACCCTGCAACAATAAAGTAACAGGGTCTCGGTATTAAAGCTTGGCAGTGACCTACTTTCACATGGGATCCCCCACACTATCATCGGCGCTAAGCAGTTTCACTTCCGAGTTCGGGATGGGATCGGGTGGTTCCTACTCGCTATTGCCGCCAAGCAAACTTGTGCGTTTACTGCTTAATATTCAAGCAATAAACAGTCATTTAGGAAGTAATCAAAGAGTATATTGGTATCGTGTAGCTAACGTGTGTCAACTTATATCAAATAACTTGAGTGTTATATGGTCAAGCCTCACGGTTAATTAGTACTGGTTAGCTTCATGCATTACTGCACTTCCACACCCAGCCTATCAACGTTGTAGTCTTCAACGAACCTTTAGGGACTTAAAGTCCAGGGAGATCTTATCTTGAGGGAGGCTTCCCGCTTAGATGCTTTCAGCGGTTATCCCGTCCGTACTTAGCTACCCGGCAATGCCACTGGCGTGACAACCGGAACACCAGAGGTACGTCCACTTCGGTCCTCTCGTACTAGAAGCAGCTCCTCTCAAATCTCCAGCGCCCACGGCAGATAGGGACCGAACTGTCTCACGACGTTCTAAACCCAGCTCGCG